>WNFI01110956.1_pt1 | contig 21052 bp, 18 predicted proteins | sample 5400471 | NCBI WGS metagenome assembly WNFI01 (sample SAMN13153348, study PRJNA577476) | soil metagenome | isolation source: 100 cm saprolite on Douglas fir-dominated hillslope | place: USA:California | collected 2013-09-17
GAGGCGGGTTGCGATCTTGAGGTTCGAGAATTTCATGACATATGTCCTTTTGAAGTGAGTTCTGGAATCGTGTTGTAGTCAGGAAGCCGGTTGATCGACCAGTTGCATGTCTTTGCCGGTCATCAGGCGCTCGATGTCGGCCAGGATCAGCATCCGGTCGCCGACGGTACCGAGCCCGGTGATGAACCGCGTGTCGAGCTCGGCGCTGAATTCCGGCGCCGGGCGAATCTGTTGCGCCGCCAGCGTTAGGACGTCGGACACCGCGTCGACGACGATGCCTACCACGCGCTTCGCCACGTCGAGGATGATCACGACGGTGGATGCGTCGTACTTCGCCTCGCCGAGACAGAACTTCTGCCGCAGGTCGACGATCGGCACGATGATGCCGCGCAAGTTGATCACGCCCTTGATGAACTCGGGCGTGTTCGCGATCGCGGTGGGTTTCTCCCAGCCGCGGATCTCCTGCACCTTGAGAATCTCGATGCCGTATTCCTCGAGTCCGAGGCGGAAAGTGAGGAATTCGTTGCCGGGTTGCATTGGTTTTCTCCCTGGTTGAGCTACGTCCACTCTAGTTACAAAACGCCTGGCGATTGGCAAGCGGTGCAATGCCTTTGTCAGGCACTGCAAACTCTTTTGATGGCGGCAAGCAGCGCGTCCGCGTTGGCGAACCTCTCCTCGGGCCGCTTGGCGAGCATGCCGTCGAGCAGAAGCTGGTATCCGGCGAGCCCGCCGGGTAGCCGCGGCACTGGCGCCGTAATGTGTTGCGCAAGAATCTCCGGGATGGTTTCGCCGTGGAACGGGCGCTCCCCGGTAAGCATCTCGTAGAAAATCACGCCCAGGCTGTACAGATCGGTGCGCGGCGTGACCTCCGCGCATTGGGCCTGCTCCGGCGAGATGTAATAAGGCGTGCCGAGGATTTCGCCGTGCAGCGTCTGCTCGGCTTCCCGGTCGAGCCACTTCGCGACGCCGAAGTCGGTCAGCACCACCTCGTGCTCGTTGCGCAGCATCAGGTTGGCCGGCTTCACGTCGCGATGCACGATGCCGCAGCGGTGGATCTCGGCCAGTCCGCTCGCGGCCTGTGCGATCAGCGCAAGCGCCTGGCGCGGCCATAGCCGCCGCTGGATCAGGTCGCGCAGCGTGCCGCCGGCAAGATGCTCCATCGCAATGTAGGCCAGCTCTTCGCCAAAGCCCTGGTCGTAGATGCGCACCACGTGGGCGTGATGGACCGAGGAAAGGATGGCGCATTCCTGGAAGAACCGCTTCCAGAGGGCCTCGTCGTCGCCTCGGCGGCCTTTCAGCACCTTGAGCACTACCTTGCGGCCGGGCTCCTCGCCCTCGGCGAGGAATACGCTCGACATGCCGCCCTCGCCGATCTTGGCGATGACGCGGTATCCGGCGATGACCGGCTCGGCGTCGGCGTGCGCAACCTGTTCGACGGCGAGCAGCGAGCGATCGAGCGCCTGCTTCGCGGCCTGCGCCGTCGAGCGGGCGCTCTCGTCGAGGAGCGCCCCGACCCCCCCGGGTAGCGGCGCCCGGGCGCCGGCCTGCACCGGCGCCTCGCGCCGCGGCGCGATTCGACCGACCTTGATGGAGGCATCGCGGCCGGCGAGCTCGACCTCACGCGTCTCGGCGGGGTGGAATTCCGCCCCCGCATGCTCGATGGTCGCCATGCTGGCCACGACCGGCCAGCCGAGTTCCTTGGATTTGGCCTCCAGCCGTGCGGCGACGTTGACGGTGTCGCCCACCGCAGTCAGGTCGTCTGCGCCGCCGACCGAGAGATGAAACAGCATGACCTGGCCGGTATGGATGCCGACCCCGACGTCGAAAGGCGGCAAACCGGGGAAGTCGAAGCGCGATGCGATCCACTGGCGGAACCCCTGCGCGACTTCCACGATGCGCTGGCCGGCGCGCAGCGCCGCGGCGGCGTGCGCGCCGACGTCGCCCGGAGCGTCCTGGCCGAATATTGCCATCAGCCCGTCGCCCATGATCTTCATTATTCGGCCGCGCTCCTGAAGGACCGGTGCGCAGGCTTCGCGAAGGTAGCGGCTGAGGAGCTCGGCGATTTCCGCCACCGGCAGGCGCTCGGAGATAGCGGTGAAGCCGCGAATGTCGGAGAACAGGACCGTCTGGGTGACCATGCGGCCGGTCATCCCCGCGATATCCGCGTCTCCCTGGACCAGGCCGCTCAGGCGCCGGCGCCTGTCCAGCGCTGCGCAGATCGACTCGACCAGCTCCAGTGCATGGATCGGCTTCGACAGGAAGTCGTCCGCGCCCAGGCGCATCCCGCGGCGCACGCTGTCGCGATCGGAAAGCGCCGTGACCAGGACGAAGGGCAGCCCTGCGGTCGTGGAATCCGTCCGCAGCGCATCGAGAACACCGAAACCGTCCATGCCCGGCATCTGCACGTCGCAGAGGACGACGTCCGGCGCCTGGTTGCGGATTTTCGCCAGGCCCGAGTCGCCATTGGCGGCCACCTCGACGCTGAAGCCGGCGCGACCGAGCATGTGCGAAAGCAGGCTCAGCAGGCTCGGGTCGTCGTCGATCGCAAGCACCCGCGTGCCAGGCGCAGCGACATATCCGCTCATCGCCCGTTCCTCCGGCGATTCGCGCGTGCCAAACGCAATGCGGCCAGCACGGCCGCGAAGAGAGCTGCAAGCAAGGGAGACCTTTACGTCAGTGATGAAACCTGACGCGATTCTGTCGATTGGTCCCTTGCGAAATGTCCGGCATTGTCATGCCGGAGAAATGAATTCTTAGGCGATTCCGGAAATCGTCAGCGCCAGGCGCCCGAAATCATAGCCAGCCCGTGCGCGCCGGCGCGCCACGCGTTTTCGAGATCGCCGGGCGACAAGCCGCCGATTCCGTAGATGGGGATGCTCGTTCCACGCAGCAGAACGGAAAATCGCTCCCAACCCAACGCCCGGTCCGTCTCATGAGAGGCCGTGCGCTTCACGGGACCCAGGACGGCGAAGTCGAGCTCGAGCTGCATCGCGCGCTCCAGCTCCTCGCGCGTGTGGCAGGAAGCCGCAGCCAGGATGCCTTCCGGCTTTTTCTTCAATCGCACGAGTTCCGCCGCCGTGAAGTGAATTCCGTCGGCTGCCGGGAACCGAGCCTTTACCATGACCTTGCAGTTGTAGCGATGCGCCATGGCCAACGCCTGCCCGGTAAAGAGATCTCTCTCCTTGTCCGGAAGATCCGGTTCGCGGATTCGGAGCAGTTTCAAACCCCCAATCAATCTTCCTTCCAAGACAGAAAGCATCCTGGACGAACCGAGCTTCGTGGCGTTCGTAATGGCGTACTCGGCGGGCAACGCGAGCGATGCGAGCACCGGCGCGTTGGCAGGCAGCATTGGCTGCGCCATCGGCGCGTCGATTCGCTGCCAGGCGATCGCCTGGTCCTCGCGCGGATTAGGGATGTTTTTCCACTGAAGAACCCTGAAAAAGTTCAGCCGCACGGTCGCGTGCGGATAGCTGAACACCCGGGTAATCCATGGATAGGCGCGCTCGACCTCGATGCCGAGCTCCTCGTGCAGCTCGCGTGCCAGCGCCTGCGCGGCGGGCTCGCCGGGCTCGGCCTTGCCGCCGGGAAACTCCCAGTAGCCGGCGTAGACCTTGCCAGCCGGGCGTTGCGCGAGGAGGAACGAACCGTCGGGCCGCTGGATGACCGCCGCGGCGACTTCCACCACGGCAGACACGCTACTTTTTCTTGGAATGCCGGCCCGCCCAATCGCGGGCGAACTGGTAGGCGACGCGGCCGCTGCGCGAGCCCCGCTGCAGCGACCATTGGAGGGCTTCTTCCTTGGCTTTATCCATGGAAGAAACTTCAAAATGCTTCAGCCACTGGCCGACGATTTCCAGGTACTCGTCCTGATCGAAGGGGTAGAAACTGACCCACAGCCCAAAGCGCTCCGAAAGCGAGATCTTCTCCTCTACCGTCTCGCCCGGGTGGATCTCGTCGCCGAGGTACTTGGTTTCGAGGTTCTCCGCCATGTACTCCGGCATGAGATGGCGGCGGTTGGAGGTGGCGTAGATCAGCATGTTCTCCGAGGTGGTCGAGATCGAGCCGTCGAGCGCGACCTTGAGCGCGATATAGCCCTCCTCGGCGCCGTGGAAGCTGAGATCGTCGCAGAACAGCAGGAACCTTTCCTTTCGCGGCGCCACCTGGTCGACGATGTAGGGCAGGTCGATCAGATCGTTCTTCTCCACTTCGATGAGCCGCAGGCCCTGCTTGGCGTACTTGTTGAGCAGGCCCTTGACGATCGAGGATTTGCCGGTGCCGCGCGCGCCGGTAAGCAGCACGTTGTTGGCCGGCTTGCCTTCGAGGAACTGGCGCGTGTTCTGCTCGACGCGCGCGATCTGCTTGTCGATGCCGCACAGGTCGGAAAGACGGATGCGGTGCACGTGGCGAACCGTCTGCAGCCAGCCTGCCGTGGCGTTTCCCCCTGCGGTGCCGCGCCGGGCGCCGGCGCGCCAGCGGAAGGCCACGCCCGAGCTCCAGTCCGGCTGCGGCGGAGCGCTCGGCAGCAGCTCCTCGAGGCGTTGCAGGATCCTTTCGAACTCTTTACCCATCCTAGGTTCTGTATTCGGCGTTGATTTTCACGTACTCGAACGAAAGATCGCAGGTCCACACAGTGGCGTCCGCTTTCCCGCGATTCAGCACGGCGCGGACCGTGAACTCCGGCTTCTTCATCGCCGCGACACTCTGCTCCTCCCGGTACGAGGGGTTGCGTCCCCCGCCCTTCACGGCCAGAACCTCGTCAATGTACAGATCGACGCGCGACGTGTCCAAGCCCGCTACGCCGGCGTTGCCGATGGCGGCAAGGATGCGGCCGAGGTTCGGGTCCGAAGCAAAAAAGGCGGTCTTGACCAGCGGCGAATGCGCGATCGCATAGGCGACGCGGCGGCATTCGTCGGCGCTGCGGCCGCGCTCGATGCGCACGGTCACGAACTTGGTGGCGCCCTCGCCGTCGCGGACGATTGCTTGCGCGAGCTGCTGGGAGACTTCAACAATGGCTTTTTCAAGAACCAGAAGGTCTTTTTTTGAAGCCACCGCCGGTCCCTGGCCAGTCGCGACCAGCACGAAGGAGTCGTTGGTGGAGGTGTCGCCGTCCACCGTGATGCAGTTGAACGACCGGTCGGCCGCGATTTTCACCAGATTCTGAAGTTTCTTGCGGGAAACCGCCGCGTTGGTCGCGACGAAGCCGAGCATGGTGGCCATGTCGGGGCGGATCATGCCGGCGCCCTTCGCGATGCCGGTGACGACGGCGTCTCCGGTCGAAAGGGAAATCTTCCTCGAGAACGCTTTGGGAACGGTATCGGTCGTCATGATCGCTTCCGCGGCCGAGAGCCAATTCGCCTGACGAAGCAGCGCCTGCGGCAAGCCGGCGATGATGCGCTCGGCCGGCAGCGGCTCCATGATGACCCCGGTCGAGAACGGCAGCACCTGGCCCGGATCGCAGCCTAGGTGGACGGCGAGCGCCTCGCAGACCTGCATCGCGCGCGCCAATCCCTCGTCTCCAGTACCCGCGTTCGCGTTTCCGGTATTGACTACCAGAGCCCTGATTTCCTTGTAGCGCTTCAGATTCTTCTTCGCCAGAAGGACCGGCGCGGCGCAGAACCGGTTGGCGGTGAAAACGCCGGCGGCCGTGGACCCTGCGACGAGCCGCATGACGAGAAGGTCCTTCCGGTTCGCCTTGCGCACGCCCGCCATCGCAACGCCAAGGTCGACGCCGGGAACGGGATGGAGAGCTTTCGGCTCGGGAGGAAAGAGGTTGACCGCCATCAGAGGAAGGTGAGGGCTAGGTCAATTTTCCGTGGCAATGCTTGTATTTCTTCCCGGACCCGCAGGGACAGGGGTCGTTGCGCCCGACTTTCTGCGCGTGCCTCACCACGGGTTTCTGCTTGATCGCCACGCCTGCGCCGCCGCCTTCGTCCGGCTCATCTTCCTCTATACCGCCCGAGCTTGGATGGTGGGGCTTGATGTTTTCTACATGCGACTGATCATCAGGCTTCAAGTCGTCCTGGGTACTGATCTGTACCGCGGTCAGCGTCTTGGTGACTTCGAGCTTCACTGCTTCGATCATCGCGCCGAACAGCTCGAAAGCCTCGCGCTTGTACTCTTGTTTCGGGTTTTTCTGCGCGTAGCCGCGCAGGTGTATCCCCTGGCGCAGGTGGTCGAGCGCCGCGAGGTGCTCTCGCCAGTGCGCATCCAGGATCTGCAGTGTCACGTAGCGCTCGTACTGGCGGAACGATTCCTCGGCGCCCGCCGGGACCTTCGCGGCGTAGGCCTCGTTGGCCCTCGCTACGATGCGCTCGATCAGGGTCTCGTCGTTCAGGTCGGGCTCTTTCTCGAGCCAGGCGTGCAACGGCAGCTCGAGATGCAGCTCGGCCTTGAGCCCGGCCTCCAGGCCCGTAATGTCCCACTGCTCCTCGACCGACTCTTCCGGCACGTACTGGTGGAACAGGTCCTCGATCACGCCCCTGCGCAACCTGGTTATCAGGGGTGAAATTTCCTTCGCGTCAAGAATCTCGTTGCGCTGCGCGTAGATTTCCTTGCGCTGGTCGTTGGCGACGTCGTCGTACTCCAGCAGCTGCTTGCGGATGTCGAAGTTGCGCGCCCCGGGTCCCCCTGGCGGCCCGAGCGGCCGCGCAGCTGGTTGTCGACGCGCCGCGACTCGTGGCGCTCGGTGCCGATGATGTGCAGGCCGCCGCTCCCGACTACCTGGTCGTGCAGCTGCTGCCATTCGCCTCGCAGGGTTTCGACCTTTCTTTTTTTCTCTTCGGGCGGCAGGTTCTCGGTCGCCTCGACCATGTCGCACTGCTTCTCGACGTTGCCGCCGAGCACGATGTCGGTGCCGCGTCCCGCCATGTTGGTGGCGATGGTGATCATCTTCGGGCGGCCTGCCTGCGCGACGATTTCGGCCTCGCGCGCGTGCTGCTTCGCGTTCAGCACCTGGTGGTCGAGCTTCACCTTGGTCAGCAGGCCCGAGATCAGCTCCGAGTTCTCAATCGAGGTGGTACCGACCAGCACCGGCTGCCCGCGCGCCCGGCAATCGCGGATGTCGTTGATCACCGCCTGGTACTTCTCTTTCGCGGTGCGATAGACCTGGTCGAGCCGGTCCTCGCGGATCATCGGCACGTTGGTCGGTATGACCACCACCTCGAGCCCGTAGATCTCCTGAAACTCGTAGGCCTCGGTGTCGGCCGTTCCGGTCATGCCGGCGAGCTTGCCGTACATGCGGAAATAATTCTGGAAGGTGATCGAGGCGAGGGTCTGGTTCTCGTTCTGGATCGAGACGTTTTCCTTGGCCTCGACGGCCTGGTGCAGGCCGTCGGACCAGCGCCGGCCCTGCATTAGCCGCCCAGTGAACTCGTCGACGATGATGACCTCGCCATCCTGCACCACATAGTGCTGGTCGCGGTGAAACAGGTGATGCGCACGCAAGGCCGCATTGAGGTGATGGAACAGATTGATGTATGCGGGCTCGTACAGGCTGGCCCCGGGCGGCAGCAGGCCGACGCGCGCCAGGATCTGCTCGGCCTTCTCATGCCCCGCTTCCGAAATGGCGATCTGGTGGTTCTTCTCGTCCACCCAGAAATCGCCCTCGGGCTCCGGCCTGTCCGGCTTCTTCTCTTCCTTCTGGCGCGTGAGCAGTGGCGCCACCTCGTTCATCTTGTAGTAGAGCTCGGTGCGGTCCTCGGCCTGGCCGGAAATGATCAACGGCGTGCGCGCCTCGTCGATCAGGATCGAGTCGACCTCGTCCACGATGGCGTAGGGCAGCCCCCGCTGGAAGCGCTCCTCGACGTGCATCGCCATGTTGTCGCGCAGGTAGTCGAAGCCGAACTCGTTGTTGGTGCCGTAGGTGATGTCGGCGGCGTAGGCTTTGCGCTTGACCTCGGGCTCCATGTGCGGCAGGTTGACGCCGACAGTGAGGCCGAGAAACATGTAGATCTTGCCCATCCACTCGGCGTCGCGGCTGGCGAGGTAGTCGTTCACCGTCACGATGTGGACGCCCCTGCCGGTGAGCGCGTTGAGATAGGCCGGCAGCGTCGCTACCAGCGTCTTGCCTTCGCCGGTTTTCATCTCCGCGATCTTGCCGTCGTGCAGCACCATGCCGCCGATCAGCTGCACATCGAAGTGGCGCATGCGCAGCGTGCGTTTGGCCGCCTCGCGCACCACGGCGAAAGCTTCGGGCAGCAGCTCCTCGAGCGTTGCCCCGTCGGCGTGCTTCTTCTTCAGTTCATTCGTTTTTTCCCTGAGGTCGGCGTCGGGAAGCTTTGAGATCGCGGGCTCCAGGGCGTTGATTTGGGCGACCACCCGCGAGTACTGCCTGAGCAGGCGCTCGTTGCGGCTGCCGAACAGCCGCGTCGGCACGCTCCAGAGAATTTCGAGAAGCTTACGAAGGAAGTTGGCGATCATGAAAGGGCCCGCGGAGACGAAACGCCTCCCCGACCCGCAAAAACCGCTGATTTTATCCGGAAACCCGGACTACTTGGCCCGCGCGGACGCCTGTGCAGCCTGGGTATTCGACACCAGGAATTTGGCGGGGTTTTGCGCCGAGCCGCGGAACCGTACTTCGAAATGCAGGTGCGGCCCGGTCGAGCGGCCGGTGTTGCCCGACAGCCCGACCCGGCGCCCGCGGACCACCACATCACCCTCCCTCACGAACAGCTTCGAGAGGTGTGCGTAACGCGTGACCAGATCATTGCCGTGATCGATGTCGATCATGATGCCGTACTGCGGATGGATTCCGGCAAACTGCACCACCCCGCCCGCCGCGGCGACCACCGAAGAGCCGGCGTCGGCGAGAAAATCGATGCCTTCGTGCAACGCCCATTGCCCGGTGAAGGGATCGATGCGCCGTCCGAAGCCCGAGGCGTTGTACGGGGCTTCCACCGGCATGATCGTGGGCAGCAGCTTCTTCTTCACCGCCGCCTCGAACAATTGCGCCTCGAGCACGCCGAGCAGATCGTTGCGGTTCTCGACGTGGCGCGCCAGCAGTGCCAATTTCTCGCCGAACTCGGGAAGCGACAGGTTCTGTGGCGGCATGAGCGTGGGCGCCGCGCCGCCCAGGCCGGGCGCCTCGGAAAAGCGAAACTCCTGCGGCCGGATCCCTGCGAGGGACGAAAGCCGCTCGCCCAGGGCGTCGAGGCGCGTAAGCTGCGCCTGCATTTCGCCGAGCTTGACCGCCATCGCGTTCAGATTCTGCTGCACGAAGGTGCGCCCGCGCTCGGCCTCGGCCTCCTGCGCGGCGAGCACCAGTTGCTGTAGCACCGGGATGCGGAATTCCGCCGCGTAACGCAGCGTGAACCAGTAGAGCGCAGCGGTCGACCCGCATAGCACCGCGAGGCCGAGCAGCGCCATGCCGGCCATATGCGCAAGCGACAAATTGACTGATCTCGCCTTGGCGAGCCGATCCGAGATCAGGATAATCTGCACGTTACTCCCTCCCGAGTCACGCGTGTCCCCTCGTGAGCCTACCTAAAATCGACCGGATCCTCTCGGCCGACAACGAGCTGCAGCCTGTTCTCGCGAAGGCGCGCCAAATTCGCGCGCTCGGCGGGCTTGTTGACGGGTTCTTCCCGCCGGACCTGGCCCATCAAGTCCGTGTCGCGAACTGCAGGGAGGGTGAACTGGTGCTAAACGCCGCGAATCCCGCGGCGGCCGCCAAAATCCGGCTTCTTGCCCCATCCCTGGTTCGCTACCTGGCAAAGCAGCGCTGGCAGGTTAATTCAGTTTCCGTACGGGTGCAACCTACGGCATCGCAAAGGGAAATCGGCCGCCAGGGGGGTCCAAAATCTGTGCATTTATCCACAGGGGGCCTGACGGCGCTACATAGGCTCTACACGAGCCTGAGCGACTCCCCCGCCCGGGAGGCCCTGGCAGCGCTTCTAAGTCACCATGGGACGCCTATACCACCAGCAGGCGCTCCCCGAACATCAGCAGCAAGATCAGGACGACAACGAAAAGCGCGGCCTTGAACAGGCCCCAGGCGAGCTGCAGCCATTTGCGCTCGCTGGTCGCGAGCCACAGCAGCACGCAGACGCCGAGCGCTATCGCGGTCAGCAGCCCGGCAATCCGCACTACGAGCACTAACTGAACGCTGCCTGACCAGCGAGGCGAACAACCGCCGCGGGTGCGTCCTCGGCGCGCTCGAACGTGACGCTCTCCAGAGCGCCGGCCTCGCCCAGGAGGGTCCGCAGCAGCCGGTTGTTGAGGGCGTGCCCGGACTTGTGGGCGCTGAATGCGCCGAGCAGCGGCTTGCCAAGAAGATAGAGATCGCCGATCGCGTCGAGCAGCTTGTGCCGGATGAACTCGTCGGCAAAGCGCAGTCCCTCGGCATTGAGCACGCGGTACTCGTCCAGCACCACCGCGTTGTCGAGACCGCCTCCCAGCGCGAGCCCGTTCTCCCTCAGATTCTCCACATCGTGCATGAAGCCGAAGGTTCGGGCGCGGGCGATCTCCTTGAGGTAGGAGGTCTCGGCGAAATCCAGCGAGACCGACTGTGTCGAGCGGTCGATCACCGGATGCTTGAAATCGATCGAGAACGCCAGGCGGAAACCCTCGTACGGATCGAGCCGCGCCCACTTGTCGCCGTCCTTCACCTCGACCCGCCGCAGGACGCGCAGGAAGCGCTTCGGGGCAGCTTGCTGCTCGACGCCGGCCTGCTGCACGAGGAGCACGAACGGCGCGGCGCTGCCGTCCATGATCGGCACCTCGGCTGCGTCCAGGTCGACATACGCATTGTCAACGCCCAGGCCGCCGAGCGCGGACATCAGGTGCTCGACCGTCTGGACCCTGACCCCGTCCCGCACCAGGCAGGACGACATCCGCGTCTCGCCGACGAGCTCGGCGCGCGCAGGTATATCCACCGGTACGGCAAGATCGACGCGGCGGAAGACGATGCCGGCGTCCGCCGGGGCCGGGCGCAGAGTCATGCGGACCTTGCGGCCGGTGTGCAGGCCGACACCGGAGGCCTTGACGAGCGATTTGAGAGTGCGCTGGCGGAGCATCTAAGTACTTGGCAGAGCGGCGATTCTAGCAGATGCCGCAGCGCCGCAGCAGCTCCGCCGCCGGTCTGACGAACAAAAAAGCGGCAAGCGGATCCGCCCCCGGCAAGGGTAAGGTGGACCCGCCCGTTTTCTTAGTTAATCCGCTTGTTTTCTGAGAAAAGCCGGGATGTCGTATTTATCGACCCCGCTTTGTTGCAAGGCCTCGACTTGCGAGGCGCGGTTACGGCGAATCACCGCGGGCGCGTCGAGCTGGTTGTAGTCCACGGCGCCGACCGGCATGTTGTCGGTCCCGGTCTTTTGCGACACCACCAGCTGCGGCTTGGCCTGGCGCACCGCCGAGGCCATGCCCAGGCCCGTCGCGACCACGGTCACGCGCAGGTTGTCGGCCAGCGCGTCGTCGTACACGCCGCCGTAGATGATAGTGGCGTCGTCCGCGGCGAAGGTGCGGATGATGTTCATCACCTCCTTGGTCTCGCGCAGCTTGAGGCTTGGGCGCGAGGCGGTGATGTTCACGAGCACCCCTCTCGCGCCGGCGAGATTTACGCCCTCGAGCAGCGGGCAGGCGATGGCCTGCTCGGCCGCGATGCGCGCGCGGTCGATGCCGCTCGCCTGGGCCGAGCCCATCATCGCCATGCCCTGCTCCGACATCACGGTGCGCACGTCCTGGAAGTCGACGTTCACCAGGCCGGGCAGGTTGATGATCTCGGCGATCCCGGCGACGGCGTTGTTCAGCACGTCGTCGGCCGCCTTGAAGGCATCCTCCTGCGTCACGTCCTCGCCCAGCACTTCCTCGAGCTTGTCGTTGAGGATCACGATCAGCGAGTCGGTGTGCGGCGCGAGCTCCTCGAGTCCCTGCTCGGCGATCTTCATGCGTTTCGAGCCCTCGAACGTAAAGGGCTTTGTGACCACCGCCACGGTGAGGATGCCCAGCCCGCGCGCCACCTCCGCAATCACGGGGGCCGCTCCGGTGCCGGTGCCGCCGCCCATGCCCGCGGTGATGAACACCATGTGCGCGCCGGCCACGATTTCTTCGATGCGGTCGCGGTCGGCGAGCGCCACAGCGCGCGCCTCCTCGGGCTTGGCGCCGGCGCCCAGGCCGCTCGAGCCGAGCTGGATCTGGTTGCGTGCCTTGTTGCGGGAAAGCACCTGCGCGTCGGTATTAACGGCGATGAACTCCACGCCTTCGACGCCCTGCTCGATCATGTGGTTGACGGCGTTCCCGCCTGCGCCGCCGACCCCGATCACCTTGATGACCGGTCCTGTTACCTGACTGTCTACGATCTCGAACATAGTTGCCATCTCCTTGCCGGTTAAAAGTGCAGTTGCCTCATCCTCAAAAAAAACCTTTGCCTCTTAAAAGTTTCGCTGGAACCATTCCCTCATGCGCCCCAGAACGGCCTTTACCGAGCCGCTCTGGCGCGAAAGCTTTCCGTGCTGTACCTGGGAAACGCCTTCCTGCAATAGCCCCACAGCCGTGGCGAACCGCGGATTTCGCACCACTTCGGCTAGACCGCCCTGGTACTTCGGCAGGCCGATCCGCACCGGCATGTGGAAAATCTCTTCGCCGAGCTCCACCATGCCGTGCATCGTCGAAGAGCCGCCGGTGAGCACCACGCCGCTCGACAGCAGTTCCTCGAAGCCCGATTCGCGCAGCACCTGCTGCACCAGCGAGTAGAGCTCCTCGACCCGCGGCTCGATCACCTCGGCGAGCGTCTGGCGCGACATGGAGCGCGGCGCGCGCTCGCCGATGCCCGGCACCTCGATCATTTCATTGGCGTCGGCGAGCTGACGCAGCGCCACGCCATGGCGTGTCTTGATCGACTCCGCATCCACCGTCGGCGTGCGCAGCGCCATGGCGATGTCGTTGGTGATCTGGTCGCCGGCGATCGGGATGACGGCGGTATGGCGGATGGCGCCGTGCGTGAAGACGGCGATGTCGGTGGTGCCACCGCCGACGTCGATCAGGCAAACGCCGAGGTCCATCTCGTCCTCGGACAGCACGGAACGCGAAGAGGCGAGCGGCTGCAGGATGAGATCGTTGACCTCCAGGCCGCAGCGCCGGACGCATTTCACGATGTTCTGCGCCGCCGAGACCGCCCCGGTGACAATATGGACCTTGACCTCCAGGCGCACGCCGGACATGCCGATCGGCTCGCGCACGTCCTCCTGGCCGTCGATGATGAATTCCTGGCGCAGGACGTGCAGGATCTGCTGGTCGGTGGGAATGTTCACCGCGCGCGCCGTATCGATCGCGCGGTCGACGTCGAGCGCGCTCACCTCGCGGTCCTTGATCGCCACCATCCCGGTCGAGTTGAAGCTCTTGATATGGCTGCCGGCGATGCCGACGAACGCCGAGCTGATCTTGCAGTCGGCCATCAGCTCGGCCTCCTCGAGCGCGCGCTGGATCGCCGCAACGGTGGCCTCGATGTTCACCACCACGCCCTTCTTCAGGCCTTTCGACTCGTGCCCGCCCATGCCGAGGATCTCGAGCGCGCCGTCGGGCCGCAGCTCGGCGACGAGGCAGGCCACCTTCGAGGTGCCGATGTCGAGGGCCACGATCAGGTTCTTGTCGTCCTTGGCCATCAGCTCCTCAATTCCGCTACGCGCAGCGCGAAGCCGTTCGGGTAGCGCAAGTCGACGTACTCGTGCTTTCTCGGGATATTTCTCAAGGTGGTTTCGTAGACCTCGACGAAGCGCCGCAGGCGCGCCTCCGCCGCGTCGGCGTCGCGCCCGAGCATGATGTTCAGGCCGCTGCCCAGCCGCAGCTGCCAGGCGAAACGCGGCGTCAGCACGATGCGCTCGAGCGGCGAGCCAAGAGGCGCGACCGCCTCCGCGAAGCGCGCGTAGCGGCGCGCCACTTCGCGCTCGCTACCCGGGGGCCCGACGAACAACGGAAGCATTCGATCGGTTCTTCCGAGAAACCTTTCGCCGAGTGTGCTGACCAGCGCCTGGCGTTGCGGGTCTCCGCTAAGCTCGCTCCAGCGCGCGAGCGCCACATGCTCCTCGAGCGCCACCTCGAGCCGGTCGGGCCACACCCGGCGCACCGACGCGCTGCGCACCCAGGGAAGCTTCTCCAGCCCCGCGCGCACCTCGGCGGGAGAGACCGCGAAAAAGTTGCCCCGGATGCGATCGGCTACCGCCGCCTGAATCTCTTGTTTTGAGGTCTTTTGAAGGGCGGTTTTCACCTCGATCTCGCGCACTGGAAACAATTCAGAGCGCATCAGCAGCCAGCTCCCCGCGACGCTGAAGGCAAGCGCAGCGACGCCAACCAACGCACCGGCCGCCATGTTCAAGAGGCGCGGGTTATCCCACATGCGCACCCTCCAGGATCTTCACGCACAGATCCTCGTACGACAGCCCGATCGCCCGCGCGGCCATCGGCACCAGCGAGTGGTCGGTCATGCCGGGCGAGGTGTTCACCTCGAGCAGATAAGGCCGTCCGCGACGGTCGAGCATCAAGTCCACGCGGCCCCAGCCGCGGCAGCCGAGTACTTGAAACGCAGCGAGACACAGGGCGCGCAGCTCCCGCTCCTTCTTCTGCGTCAGACCGGAAGGGATGATGTAGCGCGTGTCGTTGGCAACGTACTTCGCCTCGTAGTCGTAAAAATCGCGTGGCGTCTCGAGCTTGATGAGCGGTAGCGCTTCGTTCCCCAGAATTCCTCCCGTCAGCTCGGTGCCCTCGATGAACTTCTCGGCCAGCACCACGGGGTCGTAGTTCACGGCGAGCGCATAGGCTTCGTCGAGCGCGCCGGCCGCGCGCACCTTGCTCATGCCGATGGAAGATCCTTCGTTCGCCGGCTTTACCATGAGCGGAATCCCCAGCCTGCGGGCGGTGACGCGGAAGTTGGTCTCCCCGGTCAGGAGCTCCCAGGGCGGCGTTGGCAGCTTCTCCGCCTGCCACATCCGCTTGGTTCGCAGCTTGTCCATGGCGAGCGCCGAGGCGAGCACGCCGCTGCCGGTATAGGGAATGCCGAGCCACTCCAGGATGCCCTGCATCGTGCCGTCCTCGCCAAAGCGCCCGTGCAGCGCGATGAAGGCCGCTTCGTATTTTTCCTTCAGCAAGGAGTCCAGGCCCTTCTCCGACGGATCGAACGGGTGCGCGTCGATACCTCTCTTGCGCAGGGCGGCGAGCACCATGCCGCCGCTCTTCAGCGAGACTTCGCGCTCGGCGGACTTGCCGCCCATCAGCACGGCGACTTTCCCCGCTTTCATCGGGCTTCACCCACGATGCGGACCTCTGGAATCAGATCGACCCCGGTTCTTTCCTTCACTTTCTCTTTGACCGCGAAAATCAGGAATTCAATGTCGGCAGCGCTCGCAGCACCGTTCGGGTTCACGATGAAGTTCGCGTGCTTCTCGGACACGCGCGCGCCCCCGCGCTCCAGGCCCTTAAGCCCGCAGGCCTCGATGAGCCGGGCCGCGTGGTCGCCGGGCGGGTTGCGGAACACGCTTCCGGCGTTGGGCAGTTGCAGCGGCTGGGTGGCAATGCGCTTGGCGAGAAATTCCTTGATGCGCGCGCGCGACGCCTCACCGTCCCCCGGGGACAGTCTGAAATACGCCGCAATGAACCATTCTTCCTTTCGCTCTTTGTGCAGGCAGTGCCTGTAGCCGACTTCGTACTCGCCTTTCTTGCGTGAAAAAATCTGACCCTTGCGGTCGATCATCTCGACGTGCTCCACGATCTGCCACGTCTCGCCGCCGTAACAGCCGGCGTTCATGGCAAGGGCGCCGCCCATCGTGCCCGGGATGCCGGCGAGGAATTCCGCGCCCGCCAGCTGGTGAAGCGCCGCGAAGCGCGCCACCTTGGGCGCGGCGACGCCTGCCAGGGCGTACACCATCCCGTCCCGCATCTCCGGATGGAGCTTTGCGGCATGAAGAGATACGACGGTCCCGCGAAAGCCGCCGTCGCGCACCAGCAGGTTGGAGCCCAGGCCGATGAACAGCAGCGGTTCTTCAGCGGGAAGCTTTTTCAGGAATTTGGAGAGGTCTTCGACATCGAAAGGCGTGAAGAACCTGTCTGCAGGCCCGCCCGCGCGCCAGGTCAGGTGCCGCGCCATCGGCTCGTCGCGCACTTCGTTGAAGTATTTGGGGTCCGCCATGTTCATGCCAGCTGGGCCGGAACGTTGCCGATCGAGCCGGCGCCCATGGTGAGCACCACGTCGCCGTCCCGCGCCACGCGCCGGATCGCCTCGGGCATGCCCGCTATGTCCTCTACGAACACCGGCTCCACATCGCCGGAGACGCGCAGAGCGCGCGCGAGGGTGCGCGAGTCGGCGGCGACGATGGGAGGCTCGCCCGCCGGGTAGACCTCCGCCAGCAGCAGCGCATCGACGCTCGACAACACCTTCACGAAATCCTCGAACAGATCGCGCGTTCTGGTGTAGCGGTGCGGCTGGAATGCGAGCACGACACGGCGTCCCGGAAACGCGCCGCGCGCGGCTTCGAGCGTCGCCGCCATCTCGGCGGGGTGGTGACCATAGTCGTCGATGAGCGTGAACATCCCGCCCGCCTTTCCATCCTCATCCCGCAAGGCGACCTGCCCATAGCTCTGGAAGCGCCGTCCGACGCCGTGAAACTCGGCCAGGGCTTTCAGAATCGGCTTTTCGGCAACGCCGAGCTCGGTGGCGACCGCGATCGCTGCGAGCGCGTTCAACACGTTGTGCCGCCCCGGGAGATTGAGCGTCACCTCGAGCGCCGACGCCTTCTCGCGGCGGGCGCGGAACCGCATCCGGCCGCCGTCGTGGCGGATATCCTCGGCGCGCACCATCGCGTCGGAGCCGGTGCCGTAGGTCAGCACCGGCTTGGTGACGAAGGGCAGGATGGCGCGCACGTGCTCGTCGTCGACGCACAGGATCGCAGCGCCGTAGAATGGCAAGTTCTGCAGAAATTGCACGAAGGCCTGCTTCAGCCGGCCGAAGTCGTGCTGGTACGTGTCCATGTGGTCTTCATCGATGTTCGTGACGACCGCAACCACCGGCTGCAGGTGGAGGAATGAGGCGTCGGACTCGTCCGCCTCGACTACGATGAAATCGCCGGCGCCCAGCCGCGCATTCGAGCCCACCGCCGTGAGGCGGCCGCCGATTACGAACGTCGGATCGAGCCCGCCCTCGGCGAGCACGCTCGCCACGAGACTGGTGGTGGTTGTCTTGCCGTGCGTGCCGGCGATCGCGACGCCCTGCTTCAGGCGCATCAGCTCGGCGAGCATCAGCGCGCGCGGCACGACCGGGATACGCTTGTCGCGCGCCGCGATCACCTCCGGGTTGTCGGCGTGCACCGCGGTGGAAACCACGACCGCGTCGGCACCGTCCACGTATTTCGCCTCATGTTTCAGGAAAATACTCACCCCCAAAGAGGAGAGTCGCCGCGTCGCGGTGTTGTCGGCGAGATCGGAACCGCTCACCTGGTAACCGAGGTTCGCCAGCACCTCAGCGATGCCGCTCATGCCCGAGCCGCCGATGCCTATGAAGTGGATTCTGCGGACCTTGTGCTTCACGCGGCCTTCCTTTGGGCAAGTTCCATGCATCTTTGCGCGACCACACGCGCTGCCCCGGGTTTGCCGAGCGCGCGGGCGTTTTTTGCCATCTCCAGCAGCTTCTCCCGGTCGAGCGATCGGATCAGCGCCGCCAGCTTTTCGGGGGTGAGTTCGGTCTGCGGAATAAGGATGGCGGCGCCGCGTTCTGCGAGAAACCTGGCGTTGGCCGTCTGATGGTCGTCCACGGCAAACGGGAACGGCACCAGCACGCTCGCGAGCCCGCCCGCAGAGAGCTCGGCGACGGTTACCGCACCGGCGCGACAAATGACCAGGTCGGCTTCGGCATAACGCCGCGCCATGTCGTCGATGAAGGCAATCAGCTCGCCGCTCACCCGCGCTTCCTCGTAGTGCTTCTTCAGCGCATCCAGGTGCTTTTCGCCCGACTGGTGAACCACCTGCGGCCGGTCTTTCAGCAATGCAAGCGCCTTCGGCAGCGACTCGTTCAAGGCTTGGGCGCCGAGGCTGCCGCCGACCACGAGAATCCGAAGGGGACCTGCCCTGCCTCTGAACCTGTCTTGCGGAGCCGGCAGCGCGGCAATCTCCGAGCGCACCGGATTGCCGGTCCATTCGGCGCCCTTCAGGGCATCGGGAAACGCGACCATCACCTTGTCGCAGACGGCGGCGAGCACGCGGTTGGCCAGCCCGGCGACGGCATTCTGCTCGTGCAGCGCGAGTGGCCGGTTCAGCAGCGAGGCCATCATGCCGCCGGGAAACGCGACATAGCCGCCGAGCCCCAGCACCACGTCGGGCTTGACGCGCAGGATATGGCGCGCGCTTTCCCAGAACGAGAGCAGCAGGCTCGCCGGCAGCAACAGCTTCTGCAACAGCCCCTTGCCGCGCGCCGCGCGCGCCCGGATCCAGGCGGTGCGGTAGCCTCGCGGCGGTACGAGCCGCTCCTCCATTCCGCCGCGCCCGCCCATCCACACCACGTCCCAGCCGGCGGCGCGCATCTGCTCGGCGACCGCCAGCCCCGGGAAGATATGGCCGCCAGTGCCGCCCGCCATGATCATGATGGTCTTGTTCACGCGGGCAGACCTCTGGCGAGCTGCCGGTTTTCCCAATCGATGCGCAGCAGGATTGCAAGGGCGACGAAGTTGACCAGCAGGCCCGAGCCGCCGTAGCTCATGAGCGGGAGGGTCAGCCCCTTGGTCGGGAGCAGGCCCATGTTGACGCCCATGTTCACGAGCGCCTGGAAGCCGATCCAGATGCCGATGCCCTGCGCGACAAGCGAGGCGAAATGGCGCTCGTTCTGCGTCGCCTGCCGGCCGATCGCGAAGGCGCGCGCCACGATCCAGACGAATAGCGCGATGACCAGGCCGACGCCGGCGAAGCCGAGCTCCTCGGCAATCACCGCAAGGAGAAAGTCGGTGTGGGCCTCGGGCAGGTAGTGGAGCTTCTCGATGCTCGCGCCGAGCCCGACACCGAGCCACTCGCCGCGGCCGAAGGCGATGAGAGCGTGCGACAGCTGGTAGCCGCGGCCGAGGGGATCGGACCACGGGTCCATGAAGCCGAAAATGCGCTGCATCCGGTAGGGCGAGGAGACGACCAGCAGCGCGGCGCCCGCCGCGAGCATGCCCACCAGCGCCATGAAGTGCCGGCCGTTCATGCCGCCCAGGAACAGGATGCCGAAGGCGATGACGGCGATCACCACCAGGGCGCCGAAGTCCGGCTCGCGCAGCAGCAGCCAGGACACGAGCAGCATGACCCCAAGCATCGGCAGCAATCCCTTCCTGAAGCTTTTCAGAACCGCGTGCTTGCGCGCGGTGTAGTCGGCGGCGTACAGCACCGCGGCGAGCTTCACCAGCTCTGAAGGCTGCACGCCGACGACCGGCAGGTCGAGCCAGCGGCGCGCACCGTTCACCTCGCGCCCGAAGCCCGGGATCAGAACCAGGGCGAGCAGCACTACGCCGATCATGAACAGCCCGGGCGCCGCTTTCTGCCACCAGCGCGCAGGCACGAGGAAAACCGCGATCGCCGCCGCGAGCGCCACCGACAGGAACACGGCGTGCCGCGCCAGGTACCACCCGGCGTTATTGCCGGTGTAGCGGCTCGACTCCGCGGTTGCGATCGAGGAGGAATACACCATTACCAAGCCGGCCGCGGCGAGCAGCAGCGCTGCCCACGCGAGCGAGCGGTCATACTCGGCGCCGGGCGAATTGCGCGCGAAGACGTAGGTCTGGCTCACGAACCCAGCCTTTTCACGGCAGCCGCGAACACCTCGCCGCGGTGCTTGTAGTCGCGGAACATGTCAAAGCTCGCGCACGCCGGCGACAAGAGGACTGCGTCTCCCGGCCGGGCGAGCTCGGCGGCGCGCTGCACCGCCTCTTCCAGAGTCGTGCATTTTTCAACGGCAAGTCCGGCGAGCGCTTTTTCGATCAGCGGTGCATCGCGGCCGATCAGCAAGACTGCTTTCGAAAGTTCGCGAACCGGTGGAGCAAGAGGCGAAAAGTCCTGCCCTTTGCCCTCGCCGCCGAGGATCAGGACGGTTCTTTTCCCGAGGCCCTTGAGCGCCGCGACGGTGGCGCCGACGTTGGTGCCTTTCGAGTCGTCGTACCAGTCGACGCCCTCGCGCGTCGCGACCAGCTCCACCCGATGCGGCAGGCCCTTGAACGCGCGCAGCCCTGCGCCGAGCTCTTGGAAGGCGGTGCCTGCGCTGCGCGCGAGCGCGCAGGCAGCAAGCGCGTTGGCCACGTTGTGCGACCCGTGGATCGGGAGCGCGGATCGCTCGAGAATGATCTTGTCGCCGAGCGCGAGCACCCCTTCATGGACGCCGAAGTCGTCCTCGACCGCGGGCGCATCGAGGCCGAAGGTCACGATCTTTCTGCCCGGACGCTGCATCGCAATGGAGCGCGGATCGGCGCGGTTCAATATCTGCTCGCCGCTGCCGAGGAATATCCGCGCCTTCGCTGCGCCGTACTCGGTGAGGCCCGGGTAGCGATCGAGGTGGTCCTCGCTAAGGTTCAACAGCGTCGCCGCGTTGGGTTTGAGCGACCAGGTGGTCTCAAGCTGATAGCTGGAAAGCTCGAGCACCCAGACTGCGGGCAGGTGCCCGGAGTCCTTTCTGGCAGCCAGAGCGGACAGGGCGGCGGGGCCGATATTGCCCGCCACCTCGCAGTCGATGCCCGCACTGCGCAGAAGATGCCCGGTCAGCGCCGCCACGGTGCTTTTGCCGTTCGTGCCCGTCACTGCGACGACTTTCGATGCGGTCTTCGCCCGCACATGCCAGGCGAAGAGCTCGATATCGCCGACAACGGGGATCTGTTCCGCTGTTGCTTCGCGAACAATTTTTTCTTCCAGAGAAAGACCCGGGCTGACGCAAAGCAGATCCACGTCCCGCAAGAGAGAGGTCTGGAATGGCCCGGTGTGCAGCTCGCCGTCAAAATCCTGCCTTCTTGGAGGTGAAGAGCGAGTGTCGGCAACGCGCGCCTTTCCACCTTCGCGCTCGACCCAGCGCGCCACAGAAAGCCCGGTGTCGCCGAGGCCGAGAACCAGCACCAACTTGTCTCGA
>WNFI01674823.1_pt1 | contig 21050 bp, 18 predicted proteins | sample 5400471 | NCBI WGS metagenome assembly WNFI01 (sample SAMN13153348, study PRJNA577476) | soil metagenome | isolation source: 100 cm saprolite on Douglas fir-dominated hillslope | place: USA:California | collected 2013-09-17
TCGGCCCCGGCCCAGCCGGAGACTAAGATCGTCAGGCAGCAACGCCAGCGGCAGTCGCGCAGCAAGCGGTCGGGCAAGCGCTGAGCGTCGCACTGGCCTTGGCGTACGCCGTGCGCGACTGGCGGTCACCCGCACCGACTAGGAGGATCCTGTGAGCCATGGTGATAACGCGCTCGCTAACTCTGAGCGTGGGCCATCGGAAGAGCCAGCGGACGTCGGTGCCGAAGACCTCGCGGACGCCGCGGATGAAGCTGATGACGTCGTTGACGGGGACGGGGCTGTTGACGGGGACGGTGCTATTGACGGGGACGAGGCTGTTGACGGGGACGACGCTGACGCAGACGGGCCGCCCGAGGAGACGACGGCTGATCTGGAGTTCGAGGGCGAGATAGCGGCTGACTACATCGAAGGTCTGCTCGATGTCGCCGACCTCGACGGCGACATCGACATGGATGTCGAAGGTGATCGGGCCGTTGTCTCGGTCGTGGGCGCGACGCTGGACGAGCTCGTCGGCGACCGCGGTGAGGTGCTTGACGCGCTGCAGGAGCTGACCCGGCTCGCTGTGCACAGGCAGACGGGCGGCCGGACCCGGCTGATGCTCGACATCGGCGGCTACCGTGCGCGGCGCCGTGCCGACCTGAGCGAGCTGGGGGCCAGCGTGGCCGACGAAGTCAAGCGGACCGGCGAGGCTAAGGCCTTGGCGGCAATGAATGCCTTCGAGCGGAAGATCGTGCATGACGCCGTGGCAGCGGCTGGGCTGCGCAGCGAGTCGGAGGGCCTGGACCCGAACCGAAGAGTGGTCGTTCTTCCTGTCGGCTGACGGCGGTGTCGTCGCGCCGGCGCCGACGCCGGCGGCGTGCGAGCTATTCGGCGCGACGCTGCCGCAGGCACAGGCCTACGCGAAGCTGCTCGCGGGCCCTGGTGTCGAGCGCGGGCTGATCGGACCGGCTGAGGCAGAACGCATCTGGGACCGTCATCTGGTTAACAGCGGGCTCGTGGCTGAGCTGCTGCCCGGTGCCGGCGGCGGGGCAGAAGATATGGCAGAGGCCCGGTCGATTCGGCTCGCCGATCTGGGCTCGGGCGCCGGGCTGCCCGGAATCGTGCTGGCCATCCTGCGCCCGGACGTGTCGGTCGCTCTCGTGGAGCCGATGGCGCGCCGGACGGCGTTCCTGGCTGAGTGCGCGGCGGATCTGGGGCTCGGCAACGTGGAGGTCCACAGGGCCCGGGCCGAGGAACTGGCCGGCAAGGTCGGGGCTGACGTCGTTACGTCCCGCGCGGTTGCGCCGCTCAACCGGCTCGCGGTGCTCGCCGCTGCACTGTGCCGTCCGGGCGGTCTCGTGCTTGCCATCAAGGGTGCTTCTGCGGCAAGGGAGCTCGCTCGGGCGCGGCCAGTTCTGAGGCGGCTCGGTGCTGCGGATGTTGAGATCGTGACCGCTGGGACCCGGCTGGCTGGCCTGGTTCAGCAGCCCACGACGGTGATCCGGTTCAGGACTCGGGGAGTGCCGGAGTAACGGAGAAAGCCCGTCGGCGCCTCGCGCGCGACCCTCGGCGGCGATGACCAAACCTCGCATGCTCGTAGACGGCGCCCAACCTCGGATGTGAGGCACGGCCGGCATTCGGATCGAGGCCAAACGCCCTAGGCTGACGGTGAGCAGGCAGGCTGATCCGCGTCTTCTGACCGGGCTGCGCTGACGGCGCTCCGTGGAGACCGAGCAGGGAGGCGAGCGGCTAGCGACGCACAGCGCGGATGGCCGCAAGCCCCGGGGACGAGAGCGCGCAGACGAGGTGACGTAGTCGGGATGACCACGACCGGACGTGGCCTCGGCTGGCCTCCAGAGGAGCGGGCGAGCGGAGGATACCGGACCGGCAGTCGGCATGACTCCGGAGTGGGGTGGCCCGCGCGAAGCTGGATAGCCGAAACGAGTGCGGCTGCACTGGCGATGTCTGCCGCCGCCAATCGGCATCTGGATGCAGGAGCCGGGCCGACCACCACTGTCGGCGTTGCCGCCGGGTTCCGGGCTGCTGTTGCTGACCCTTGCCCAGTTGGTGGCCAGCCGGCGGGCCGCGGCCAGGCCGGGTCCTGCGGCTCTGAATGCGGTTCGGTGGGCCTCGGCCAGAGCGTGCCCGCCGGCCCTGTACGCGGGTACGTGGGTCCGATCGCGGACGAGAGCGAAAATGCGGCATCATCCGCGGCGGCGCCGCACTTCGCGCGCCCGACCGCACCTGCTCTCGCGGGTGCGACGTCATCGGAGGGGGCCGGCCTAGTCGCTCCAGCTGCAGCCGTTGCGCTGTCATCCATGATCGCCTGGCGAGTTTCGCCGGAAAATGCCGGGGACATGTCGGCGAAGGCCGCCGGTCTGGTGCGGCCTGCGATAGTCGGGCCAATCTGGACCGCCCGCGACGCCCCGAAGCTGCTTCGCGCCGCAGGTGACAGGCGAGACTCCTGGGGCTCAAGTCGGTTTTGCCATCGGAGAGAACACCGGGCTGAGAGTGAACGGTGGGTACAGGGTTGGCAGCGTGCAGAGGAGCGGCGCCGGGCCGGGACCGGCGCCGCGGGACGTCCGGCCGGGGCGGCCGGAGTGGAGAAGGAGGCGAGCGCCATGCGGGGGAATGGCGAAGTCCGGCGCGGACTGGGCTGGCCGGAGATCAGCTCTGCGGCCAGCCTGCTGGCGCAACGAGATGCTTCCGGTGGCCGGGCGGCCGGAGTGCCGAGGCAGCCGATCGCTGTCTCCGTCGTGGAGCGCGATGAGGGCGTGGAGCACGAAGGGGGCGTCGGCTGGCCTGAGGAGCCAGAGCGGCCGCATGGCCGGCATGCGCTGCCGGATCACATCGGGAGGCTGCAGTCGTCAGCGGATCACGCCGAGGATGTTTCACGTGAAACCCCGGCTCCAAGCCGATGGAAGGATGACACAGGCTCGGGCCCGCCGGCGTCCGCGCCCGCCAGACGTTCATCACCTACGGACGCATCTGCCGTTGGCGGCCATCGGACTGGTGATGGAACTTCCGGAGCTTCCGAGAGAGCGGCGGCGGGAGCCAGCGAGAGGGAGAGCGCTATTGCGAGCCGCCGGGAGACGGCCTCTGCAAATGAATTCGGTAAATGCGCCCGAATACCCCGCCATGCGGCAGTGAGGTGGTCGCCGGAAGGAAACGCCAGTCCGTCAGAGCAGGAATCGCAGCCGCGCGCGGACATAAGATCGGTTCCTGGGGAAAGGCGCGTTTGGACGTCGCTCGCTGAGGGACCTAATCGCGGCGCGCGGACGTTCGAGGGTTCGGACAGCCCTATGATCGCGGGTACATATTCCGGCGCCCTGAGCGCTCCCGGTGAGAGTGAGGACGAGGTGGCCATTCTCGCGCAGGATACGTCGGCTGACACGCCGATCGCGCGAGCGGCTCAGGCGGCCATGAAGGCCAGGGCTGGCGGTCAGGCCTGGCCGCGCCCGGAGACGTGCAGGATCCTGACAATCGCCAATCAGAAGGGCGGAGTCGGCAAGACCACGACAGCGGTCAATCTGGCGGCCAGCCTGGCAATGAACGGCTCACGGGTCCTCGTCGTTGATCTTGATCCGCAGGGCAACGCTTCAACGGCACTGGACGTCGAGCACAGATCGGGGATGGCGTCTATTTATAACGTCCTCGTCGACGGACGGCCGCTGTCCGACGTCATTCGGCCGGTGAATGCGTTTGCCCAACTGTTCTGTGCTCCGGCGACGATTGATCTGGCGGGCTCGGAGATAGAACTGGTGCCGCTAGTCGCACGGGAGGCGCGACTCGCCCGTGCGGTCTCCGCTTATGACGCCTCGGAGCTGGATTACATCTTCATTGACTGCCCGCCGTCCCTCGGGCTGCTGACCGTGAACGCCCTTGTCGCGGCGCCAGAGGTTCTCATACCGATTCAGTGCGAGTATTACGCGCTGGAGGGCCTGGAGCAGCTGCTGAGGACCATCGAGCTGGTGAAGAGTCATCTGAATCCTGGGCTGAAGGTCACCACGATCCTGCTCACCATGTACGACAGCAGAACGAGACTGGCCTCACAGGTAGCGGATGAGGTGCGCGGCCACTTCGGCGACCTGGTCCTGAGCTCCGTGATCCCGAGAAGCGTGCGCGTCTCCGAGGCGCCAAGTTACGGGCAGTCGGTAATGACCTACGACCCCGGTTCGAGCGGCGCTCTTGCCTATCTCGAGGCTGCCAGGGAGATGGCATTCCGGAATACCCAGGCCGCGAAGAACTGACGGGTGCTCATCGAGACCGCTACCGCTTTGGTCCCTGCCCTGGGCGGATGCTCGCAGCGCACAGCCCGCTGCGAGGTGGTGAGCGCGATGGCCGTGTGAACGCCTGGTTGTGGATCCAGAATAATGATCATGGCGGTTATCCACAGGTCATCAGGAGATCGGATCCGTCGTGGGAGATTGCCTGGCAGGATGGAGGGCGCACCGCTGGATGGCCAATTTGACGATGCGAAGGTCACCGCGGCGGTGCCGCAACAGGAACACGGTCAGGGCCAGGTCGCAGGGAGAGGTACATGCCGCAGCAGAAGCGAGGTCTGGGCAGAGGCCTGGGTGCCCTAATTCCCACGGCCCCGGTCGGTGAGTCGCCTCTGCCGTTCTCGGATTACCGCCCGGACGACCGGGATCCGGCGCGCAATTCGCAACTGAGGGCGCGGGCAGGCGCGTACTTCGACGAAATTCCGCTGGAGTCGATCACGCCCAACCCGCGGCAGCCGCGGCAGATCTTCGACGATGAGGCGCTCGCCGAGCTTGCCGAGTCGATCGAGGTGGTCGGGCTGCTGCAGCCGATCGTGGTTCGCCGGGCTGGCGAGGGCCGATACGAGATCGTGATGGGTGAGCGGCGGTGGCGAGCCTGCCAGATAGCGGAGCTGGCGGCGATTCCGGCCATCGTACGGGAAACTCCGGACGACAACCTACTCCGTGATGCGCTGATCGAGAACCTCCACCGGCAGCAGCTGAATCCGCTGGAGGAGGCATCGGCCTACCAGCAGCTGCTCGATGATTTCGATGCGACGCACGACGAGCTGGCGCGAAGGATCGGCCGTTCGCGGCCGCACATCACGAACACAATCCGGCTACTGAACCTTCCTCCGAACGTCCAGCGCCGGGTCGCTGCGGGCGTGCTCAGTGCTGGTCATGCTCGCGCGCTGCTCGGGATCGACGACACTCAGGCGCAGGAGCATCTGGCCCAGCGGATCGTCGCGGAGGGACTGTCCGTGCGGGCCGTCGAAGAGATCGTCGCCATCGGGGGCGATCCGGTCAAACGTCGCCGCCAGCCCAGCCGCAAGCAGCCGGTTGCGCCCGGGCTCGCGGATCTGGCGAATCGCCTCTCCGATGCACTCGACACCAGGGTCAAGGTCGAGCTCGGCCGGCGCAAGGGCAAGATAGTTGTCGAGTTCGCGTCCCTCGATGATCTGGACCGGATCGTGAAGGCCATTTCCCCGGACTGGCCATCCGGCAAGACTGCCTGACCGGCGGACTCGCCGATGCAGGTGAGCCGCCGCCCGCAGGAGGCCGGCGACCTCTGCCCGCGGCGGCGACCCCTGGCTGGGTGCTGACGAGTTTCACGTGAAACATCTGCGGGCTACCGGCTTGGAGCAGTCGGCCGGCGCCATCTCGATGCTCCTCGATCGCGAGCCGGTTTCACGTGAGACAGATGCCCCGCTTGGTAGCCCCAGCGGCACGACGCCGGAGGCTCTGCCGGCTTAGCCAGTAGCGCTCGACCTGATGGCGTCGATGAAGGCGTCCACATCGTCCTCGGTCGTGTCGAACGCAGTCATCCACCGGACGACGCTCTCGCTCTCGTCCCAGCTGTAGAACGTCCAGTCGCGCTGGAGAGCCTTGATCCGCTCCGAGCTCAGGGCGGCGAACACCGCATTGGACTGAACCGGGTACCGGATGGTCACCCCCGCGGCCCCGGTCAGGCCGGCGGCGAGCCTGGCAGCCATCGCATTGGCGTGCTGCGCGCTGCGCAGCCACAGCTTGTCTTCCAGCAGGGCAGTGAACTGCGCGGCCATGAAGCGCATCTTGGAGCCGAGCTGCATCTGCTGCTTGCGCAAGAACGGGACATCGCCCGTCAGTTCATCGCGCATCGAGATCACCGCCTCGGCGCCAATCGCGCCGTTTTTCGTGCCGCCGAAGCTCAGCACATCGACATGTGCCGCCAGGTCGGCCAGCTCGCAGCCCAGGTGCGCGGCAGCGTTCGCCAGCCGCGCGCCGTCCATGTACAGGTACAGCCCTTCAGTCCGGCAGAACTCGCTGAGACTGCGCAGCTCGTCGAGCGAGTAGCAAGTTCCGACCTCGGTCACCTGGGCTATCTCGACTACCTTCGGCTGCGCACGGTGTTCGTCACCTCGTCCGGTCAGCCTGGAACGCACCAGTTCCGGGGTCAGCTTGCCGTCAACCGTCGGGATGGGCACGACCTTGTTCCCGAGATTGCGCTCGGTGGCGCCGCACTCGTCGACGTTGAGATGAGACGCCTCAGCACATATGACGGCATCGTACGGGCGGACCAGCAGGCTGATGCCGAGCACGTTGGCTGCTGTGCCGTTGAACACAAAGTAGGCGCCAGCTGCCCCGAAAGCTGCGCACAACTCGTTGGCAGCACTGCTCGTCCAGTCGTCGGCTCCGTACGGGCCAGCGTCGCCGTCGTTCGCGGCCGCCATAGCCGCGAGCACCTCGGGGTGCGCGCAAGCATGGTTGTCGCTGCCAAAGCTCTTGCGTCCAGTCATCACCGGCACAGGGTACCGAGTACGACACACTAGCCCTTCACCGGGAGATCGGATGTAAGCCGGCAGTCAGTGCGGCTCGCGAGCGCGCCAGCGGACGCGGCCGACCGGGCCACCGGCGAACGCCTCGGAGCCCGGGTAAACCTGAGTACGATGGCATTGCCGGACTGGAGGTCCGAGCCAGCAGCCAGCTCTCAGCCTCAGTGATCACCGGCGCCGCATTTATTGGTCAGCTGCAGTCGGTAACAGAGGTGCCCAATTGTCGCGCCGTCTTGCAAGTATCACCCTGGACAACCTTGACGATCTGCCCTCGCGGTGCCGACGCTGCGTCTTCTGGGAACTCGACCCCGTGGGCCAGGCCCGCGCCCTGGAATCCGGCGAGTCCGCGCTGGAGAAGGAATCGTGGGTCTCCAGCGTCCTGCTGCAATGGGGGAGCTGCGGGAAGATCATCTATGTCGACGGCGTCGCGGCTGGCTTCGTGCTTTACGCCCCTCCGCAGTACGTGCCGAGATCGGTAGCCTTTCCGACCAGCCCGGTGAGCGCCGATGCGGTACTGCTGATGACCGCGCATATCCTTGCCGAGTTCACCGACGGCGGGCTCGGCCGGATGCTCGTGCAAGGGGTCGTCAAGGACATGAGCCGTCGTGGCATCAGGGCGGTGGAGGCGTTCGGCGACCTCAAGCCCGACGGCCTCAGCTGTGTCACTCCCGCTGACTACCTGCTCGCAGTGGGTTTCAAGACAGTGCGCCCGCACATTCGCTATCCGAGGCTGCGCCTTGAGGTCAAGACGGTCTTGTCCTGGCGCGAGGACGTGGAGGTAGCCCTTGAGCGGCTGCTGGGCTCGATGACGCCGGACCGGCCGCTGCGGCTTGCCTAGCTGACGCGAATGGCGTCCGTAGATGCGTGTGGCGCACCGCGAACTGCCGGTGCGCCACGCTAAACGGCTGCTCAGGCCAGGAACTCTTCGAGCTCCCTGAGCAGGGCCGACTTCGGCTTGGCGCCGACGATCTCCTTGACGACCTGGCCGTCCTTGAAGACCGTCAGCGTCGGAATGTTCAAGATCCCGTAGGTGCGAACCACCTCGGGGTTCTCATCTACGTTCAGCTTGACGATGTCGATCTTGCTGGCGTGCTCGCTCGCGATCTCCTCCAGCACTGGGGCGACCTGACGGCATGGACCGCACCATTCCGCCCAGTAGTCAACAAGCACTGGCTTGGCGCTCTTCAGCACTTCTGACTCGAAGGTCGAGTCGGTCACTGCCTTAGTTGATTCGGCCACCTTGAGGACATCCTCTCGTCGTTACTCGGTCTGCTGCCGGCCAGTAGGCCCGCAGAATCTTAATGCTTCTGCTCCGCCTCGTCGGCAAGCCACCGCTCAGCGTCAAGCGCCGCGGCGCATCCAGTGCCGGCGGCGGTCACTGCCTGCCGGTAATGCCGATCGACAACATCGCCAGACGCGAAGACACCAGGTATCGCCGTCCGTGTCGACGGCTGCTCCACAAGCAGGTAGCCGTCATCATCGGAGGCGAGCTGACCCTTGAAGAGATCGGTACGCGGATCATGACCGATCGCCACGAACACCCCCGTAGCGGGCAGAATGCTCTCCGCGCCGGTGTTGACATCGCGCAGCCTGAGGCCGGTGAGTCTGTCCTCGCCGACCATCTCGATTACCTGGCTGTTCCAGGCGAACCGGATCTTCGGGTTGGACATCGCCCTTTCCTGCATGATCTTCGACGCTCGCAGGCTGTTCCTGCGGTGCACGATCGTCACCGACCGAGCGAACCTCGTGAGGAACGTCGCCTCCTCGATGGCCGAGTCACCGCCGCCGACGACGGCGATGTCCTGCTCACGGAAGAAGAAGCCGTCGCAGGTGGCGCACCAGGAGACGCCGTGGCCCGCGAGCCGCTTCTCTCCCGGGACGCCGAGCTCGCGGTAGCTTGACCCGGTCGCAATGATGATCGCGCGGCTCCGATAGTCGCCTGACGCGGTCTTCACGATCTTCGGCGTGGGCTGCAGATCCACCTCGATCACGTCGTCGGCCACCAGTTCGGCACCAAACCGCTCTGCCTGCTTCCTGATCAAGTCCATCAGGTCAGGGCCGAGGATGCCGTCGGGGAAGCCCGGGTAGTTCTCAACGTCGGTCGTGTTCATCAGCGCTCCGCCCGCCGTGACCGAGCCCTCGAGCACCAGCGGGCTTAGCCTGGCGCGAGCCGCGTAGAGTGCAGCCGTGTAGCCGGCCGGCCCTGACCCGATGACTATGACATCCCGGACGTCCGTCACTTCTGGCGTCTCCTTCGTTGAACTGCACCCGAATCAACGGAGCAAGTGCCCGCCAGATTCCCGCTGCAGAGCTCCTCAGTGAGCTGGGACCGTGAGCGTTCGGATAATGTGCGGGTTCGACGTCGAACAGGTGAGTCCGACGATCGCGACGTCGAGCACGCCGGCGGCTGCCAGCGGTCGCAGGACGATCATCGTCGCGGGCGTGCCTAGGTATTTGGTGACGTCCGCGAGCAGCACCTGCCGCCCGGCGGCGACCTTGCTCAAACAGCCCTCAAGTGTCGAGATGCTGATACCGCCAATCAGGGAGCTCGGCGAAGCAGCGCTCTGGTTGCCAGGTGCACCGACAGCGGTTCCGAAACTGGTGACACTGGCGACTCGCCTGCGCACCATGGCGGGAATAGATTCCTCCGTCATGTTGCCATGGCCGACGACAGCGGAGGTGGTCGCGATCCTGCCTTTCAGGAGATAAGTAACTATCACGGGCCGGTTTGCCGTGGCGCCGTTAGAAAGCTGGCGGCCGGGACCTCCGTGCACGCTAGGCCGCGATGTGGCGGGCACGCCGCTTCCGCCTGCCGAACTCTGGGAAGCGGTCCGGGCGTTCGCGAGCAGGATACCGGCCCCGGCGATGACGATGACTGCCGCCGCCGCAGCCAGGCCCCGTAGCACCAAGGGGGACGACCAGTCAGGCATCCGGAATCGCCGCGACGACTTGCTGCGGCCTCGCTCTGGGAGATCCGGCCGACCGGGTATATGCGCGGATCCAGTCTCGCCTGTCGCGCCACCCGCACCGGCAGCGCCCAGGCCGGGGCCGCCGACAGCGCCAGAATCCGCCTCCCCAGTGTCGGCGGTAGCAGGCCCGGCGCCGCTCGAGGCGGCGGCGCTTTCGGCAAGCGTCGGCGCCGCGGAGGCAGGGCCCGTGGCCCCCGTGGCGGCGCGGGCAGCAGACTCGCGCGTGATCGCGCTTTGGATCCGGAGGGCGAACGCCTCAGGCATCGGGGGTAGCTCCGTGGCAGCAAGCACGCTGGAGAGCCTGGTGAGAGCGGCGTCAGTGTCCGAACACCGGGCACAGCCGACCAGATGTGCGTCAATGCGGGCGGCCTTTGCCGCGCTCACCGCGCCTTCACGGTGAAGTGCGAGGATCTCCACGCTGACATGCCGGCTCACTCTTCCTCGTCACCACCCTCCTGCGCAGGTAGGACGGATCCCGGCGGGAATCGGTTCCGCGTCTCCAGCTCGGAATCAACCGATAGTTCCGTTACAGCACGGTTGTCGGACCCGCTAACTGACCCCGGCCTGGCGGGCCCCGTGACCGTCCCCGGCGTACCTGCCGGGCCGCCAGGAGAGACCCGGCCGGAAGCGGGGACCGGCCCGGCGGCCGCGACCTGGCCGGCAGCAGGGTTCTGGCCGGCAGCAGGGTTCTGGCCGGCAGCCGGAGGCTCTCCTGCGGCCGGAACCCGACCAGCCGCCGATTGCCGCAGGTGAGCGAGCTTGGGCAAGAGCCTGGCCCGGCCCCGAGCGCACCGGCTCTTAACCGTGCCCTGGGCGACACCGAGCACTTCTGCAGCGTCGGCGACAGGGTAGTCGAGCATGTCGACGAGGACGATCGCGACCTGCTGATCGTGCGGCAGCAGGCGGAGCGCGGCCATCACCTCGATCGACGTCTCGCTTCCGACCGCGTGATCGGCCCCCGGGTCGCCCGATGCGATCAGGTCGAGCAGCCTGTCGTCTCCGCCGGCAAACTCAGGCCGCGCGGAACGGCGGCGCATCCTGTCCAGGCAGGCGTTCACCACGATGCGGTGCAGCCAGGTGGTCACCGCGGACTCGCCTCTGAAGCTGCCTGCGCGCCTGAAGGCCGAGATCATGGCGTCCTGCAGCGCATCCGCCGCGTCCTCCGGGTCAGAGAGTGTCCTGAGGGCAACTGCCCAGAGCCTGTCCTTGTGCCGCTTGAACAACTCGCCGAAGGCATCGCTGTCGCCGTCGACGTGCAGCTTCAGCAGATCCGCGTCACTGCAGGCAGCGTAGTCATGAGCCACGATGGGTGCAGGCGCGACCGGCGCGCCACCGGGAGCCTCGCGGGGCGGGGGCAGGGGGTGGCCTGTCCCGGTGCCGCCAGGCTGCTGAGATTCCGTCGCGTCTCCCGGTCTGCCTCGCGCTGTGAGCGCTTGCGGACTTGTCTTCCGACCGCGAATCATGTCAGAGCGCCCGGGCCGCGCCCGGACGACTCACCCACCTCTTGTAGCTTAGTGGCCAGCCACAACGGGACCTTCAGCCGCCTGAACCCTGCGGGCAGCCCACGGCGGACGAAGATCAACAGGGCCCGTCTTGTTACTGTCCCGCCGGCGTTCCCGACACAGCGACATTGAAAATCTCTGCCTCGTACTTGCCGTTGGCCCCTGCCTTCGGCGGCAGCTGTGTGAACCAGACGACGAGGTACCGCCCTGGCGTCTGGTTCTTGATACGGAAGGTGAATGCCCCGGTCGGACTCTGAGCGGACGCGACCGTCGTCATGGAAGCCAGGTTCTGCTTGCTGCGCGCCGCCGAGTTGCCGACCAGCAGCTCGACGCTCGCTCCTAGCTGGGAATTGAACGTGACAGTGACGCTGGCGAACTTAACCGGCTTGCCCATGTCGATCAGGAGGCCCGAGCCCGCCTTGAGACGACCGAAGTCAGCGGTCTTGTACCACTGCGAAGTCCAGCTGGTCTGCAGGCTGTTGTCGATCGCGAACTTGGCGTACTGGGTGTTCTCGTTGCCCCGATCGTTCGAGGGGCTCGTCAGGGGATCGAAGCCCGTGGCTCCTACCGGCTGCAGCACGCTCACGGAGCTCGGCGGCGTGCTGTGGCTCGAGCGGTGGTGGCCGGGTGCCGATCCGCCGCCCTTCGGCCACAGCGCGAACGCCGCGATCGCGGCCAGGACGAGCACGCTTACGCCCACGATGAGGCCCTTGGCGATTCCGGATACGGGCAGCGGCGGCGATGACAACAGGCGGCTGCGCCGTGCCGTACGGGCACTGCCGGCGCGCCGCCTTCCGCGCGGCGGCCCGCCCTGGTAGGCGCCGTCGCCTGCTGGCCAGTCGGTGTCGGCGAAGCCAGGACCACCGCGCCAGCCGCCGTCCACGTCAGGCTCAGCCTCCGGCTGCCAGCCGCGCTCATCGCTCCGAGCAGCCTGGTTCCGCCTCGACGGCGGTGCCGCGACAGCGAGCAACGGCGCCGGCGGCAGCGTTGCGACGAGAGCGCGGGCGAGCTCGCCAGGAGCGGTCAGCGGATGCTCCGCCGCTGAGCTCAGTCCCATCGCGCGGCAGGTGAGGTCTGAGAGCGCGAGCGGTATGCCGGCCACGACCTGGCGGGGACTGCACGGCTCGCCGCCGGCGACTGGCGCCGGAGGCAGCGGAGGATAGTCAGGTCCTGGCCAGCAGCCAGTCAGCGCGGCGTAGAGGAGCCTGCCGAGTCCCTCGGTGTCCTCGAGAACCGGGTCGTCCGTGACGACTCCAGCCAGGGCGGCATCGATGCCAAGGCCGACAACCTTGACCTCGCCTGTCGGGCTCCACCTGACCGAACCGGGCGACAGGCACATGTGAGCGACGCCGGCGCCGTGAGCCGATGACAGCGCGCCGGCTGCCTCCGCGATCATCCTGGCCGCGCGGAAGGGCTCAAGCGGTCCGGTTGACAGCAGGTCGCCGAGCGTCTCGCCAGCTGCCCACTCCATGACGATGTAGGCATGATCCCAGGCGTCCTCGACATCGAAGACCTGGGCAAGCCGCGGGTCGGTCAGCCTGCTCGCAGCGCGCGCGGCCGTCACGACGTCGCCGACTCTGGGAAATCCCGAGGCGAACGTGAAGACGGTGACAGCCCGGGCGAGCGTCTCGTCGATGGCCTTCCACGCATCCCAGCCGGAGCCCGCGGCGATCCGGTCTTCCAGCCGGTAACGCCCGCCGAGCCTGGTGCCTGGCGCGGACGCATACATGGTCATCGGTCTATCGCGCCGAGTCAGGTCAGGCTCTCGACGCTTCCTCCTGGTACGGGAAGCTGGTCGGGGGGTCTGGACAATTCAATGATGCGGCACAACATGCCCGGCTGTTCCGCTGCCACCCTACCGCTCAGCAAACCGTTACCAGCCGGAAACCATAGGGCACGATGCGGGAATGCTGGTCGGCACCGCCCGCCGCACACCTTACCGGTGGAGCCGCGACCGCACAGTGCCAATCAGGTCCGTGACCTCGGATACCCGCAGCATCCGCGCGAAGACCATGTACAGCACCACCGCGCCAGCGCCGCCAACGATCACCACCAAGGCTGCGTAGATCTTCCCCGTGGAGAACGCGGCACCCACCATCAGAGCAATGATCAGCGCGAATATTGCAGCCGGGACGGCGGCCGCATGCATCCGGAGCAAGCTGCTGCTGATCTGATGCCCGGCAAGCCCGCCGATCCGTCGGCTCAGCAGCCGCCAGGCCAAGATACTGCCGACGAGATTGGCGAGACCGAATCCGGCTCCTAGCGCCGCGACCACTTCACTCTTAGGGAACAGCGCAAGCGCGAGCAGGTTTGCGCCCACGTTCGTCACCATCGTCACCACGCCGATGAATGCCGGCGTCTTGCTGTCGTGCAGCGCGTAGAAGACCCGCAGCAGAAGCTGAAACAGCATGTACGGCATCAGGCCGAGGGAGAAGATCGCGAAGACCAGCCCGAGGTACCTGGCGCTCGCGTCGCTCGTGTTTCCCCAGCCGAGCAGGACCTCAGCCAGCGACGGGCCAAGCACGGCAAGCACAAGTGCCGCGGGCGCCACGACGACCGAGCCGAGCCTGACGCCCGTCGAGAAGTCGTTCTGAACCAGGTCGAACCGGTGGTCGGAGGCATGGCCGCTCATCCTCGGCAGCAGCGCGGTGATGACGGAGATGGCGACGATCGCGTACGGAAGCTGGAACAAGAGCCAGGCATTGCTGTAGGCAGAGAAGCCGGCGCCGACTCCGCCGGTCTGTCGCGCGTTGCCTGCAGTGCTCGCGACTATCGAGGTGACCAGGAAAGCGACCTGAGTAGTCAGCACGTAGCCGAACATCCACCCGGCCATCCGGCCGATTTCGCTGATCTCGGCCCGCCTGAAGTCGAAGCGCGGATGCCATCGGAAGCCGACCCTGCGCAAGGCGGGGACTAGGGCCGCGGTCTGAGCGATGATGCCGAGCGTCGTGCCGATGCCGAGAAGCAGAACCTCGGCCTTGCTGATCGTGCTGACGTTGTTAACGTCCTGTCCCGAAGCCACCACCATGAACGCAAGCGCGACAACGGTCACGACGATGTTGTTGACGACCGGAGTCCACATTGGCGCGGCGAAGTGCCCGCGGGCGTTGAGAATGGCCCCGGCCAGCGATGAGACTCCGTAGAAAAAGATCTGCGGGATGAAGAAATACGCCATGATCACCAGCAGGTGGTGCTCGGTCCCGGTCGCCTTGGGGTCATACAGGCTCGCGATCGGAGCGGCTGCCAGGGTCGCGACCAGCGTGATCGCGCCGAGCGCGATCGTGACGAGCGTGAACATCCGCTGGTCGTACATCTCGCCCCGGTCACGGTGCCGCTTAGCGGCGCTGACGAGGAGGGGAACAATAACCGAGGTGAGGATCCCGCCGATGGCCAGGTTGTAGACGGTGTTGGGGAGCGTATTGGCGTAGTTGTAGGCGTTGCCAAGGCCCTCGACGCCGATCGCGTAGACGAGCACAACGCTCCGGACCAGTCCGGTGAGTCGGGAGGCGAGGGTGCCGAGCGCCATAACCCCGCTCGATCGGACAAGGCTGGGGCCGGCCACTCCGCCCGCGGCATCAGCCGGCTCCGCTGCTACCGGCCCGGTCGGCTCTGTAGGTCCCGGCCCGGTGGGGCGAGCACGCCGCGACCCGGCCGACGGAGCGGGCCGGAACCATGACCGTGCGAGCTCGGCCTCGGTTAGCTCGCCTTCGGCACTGCGGCCGTATCCGTCAGCGGCCAGGCCCGCCTCGCCCGAGGACGGAAGGTCGGCCGGCCATGGCCCCGGCTGGCCGCTGAAGTCAGCATCAGAGGCGGCTCCTCGCGGGGCGCGACGGTCGCCTTGTGCCCAGTTGTCCTGGCCAGCCTGGCCGTCTGGCTGGCCCAGGTTGTCCCAGCCGGGGGCAGGGTTCCGCTGAACCGGCCGGTCCCGCTGTAGCCGCTGGTCATGATCCTGCCAGCCGTTAGGTTGATTCCGGCGGTCCCGTTCTGCTCGGCTATCGCGCTGGTCCCGGCCATCCCGGTAAGCCGCACCATCCTGCTGACCTCGCCGGTCTCGCTGGAAGCGGGAGTCATCTGGGCCCCAGCTGCCCAGGCGGCCGCCCCGGTCGCGATCGAGCCTGGGGTCCTCGGGGCCGGCGCGGGGCGCGGTACCCGGGCCCGGTCTGGCGCCTGGCCCTGGTCTGGCGCCTGGCCCTGGTGTGGCGCCTGGCCCTGGTGTGGCGCCTGGCCCTGGTGTGGCGCCTGGGCCGGGCGCGGAGCCGGGCTGGGGTCTGGCAAAGGGCTGGGGACTCGCGGCCGGGTTGGGCCTGGTGCCGGGCTGCGGCCTGGGTCCCGGGTTACGCCAGTTGTCAGCCTGAGGCCCGGCTCCTGGGTTCGGCCGCGGCGGGGGCGGGGGCGCGGCTGCCGGGTTAGGCCAGTCGCCGGCCTGAGGCGCGGCTCCTGGGTTCGGCCGCGGCCGGGGCTCGGGCCGGGCTCCCCAGCTCGGGCCGCGACCGGGCTGTGGCCTGGCCGCCGGGTTGGGCCGGGTAGGAGGCTGGGGCCTGGGTCCAGGGTTCGGCCGGTCACGGGATGTGGACCAACCTCGGCCATCTGGTTCGGCATCGGTCCAGGCCGCGTTGCCGGGGGCGGCACCGAACCCAGGAGCGGCTCCGGCGTCCGGCCCCGCGCTCGCCTCGGACCCAGCACCGCGATCAGGCCTCGCGCGCGATCTGCCGAAGCCGGTTAGCAGCCCATCGGACTTCCTCGCGCGGTGGGACCCGCGCGTCCGTCCGCCAGCCCGACGGCGGTTCTGGTCGGCGCCATCTTCGTCGTCCGCGGCGTGGAATCCCTGGCCACGGTCGCCATCACCTGCAGGCGGCCAGGCCCCAGACCCTGGCGAGCTCATCTAGGCTCCTCCGTCGCTCGGCGATCAGGCGCGGCCGGCTCCTGGTCGAGGACCGATGGACTAGCGGAAGTCAGTTCGGATCCATCACCGCCGACGCTATCTGTATCTTCAGGCCGATTACCCAGATCCGGGAAACCTTCCTGCGCACTTGCGGCGTCGCGCGCCGTCGCATCATACAAACCCGGCGGTGTGATCCAGCCCGATGGCGAGCTGGCCGGAACGGGGTCTGCAGTCCCTGCCGTGTGCCGCTCGGGCTTTGCGGGCAGATCGCTGGCCAGCGGCTCCGCGGCTAGGTGCGCCAGGTGAGAGCTAGCCGACTCGTCGCTGGCCGGTGATCGGGCGGGCTCGTCCGGGGCCGCTGATCGCACGGGCTCGTCTGGCGCTGACCGCCCTGGCTCGGCCAGCGCGTGCGGGCTCGCCGGATCATCAGGCCTGCCACCGGCTGCCGAAGGAAATGCTGGCCGGCCGTTCCTGATTGCCCGGAAAGCGGACGCGGTGACGAACAAGGCCAGTGCGATCGCGCAGATGGCCAGCGCGAATGTACCGAAGTTGGTCGGATGGACGATGATGACCAGCGGGTAGGCGGGCAGCGGCTGGCCCGCGACCGCGGAGCCCTTGGGCGCGATCAAGCTGAGCCGGATCGTGCCCTGTTTCGCCTCGACATGGACCGTGAGGTTCACCGGCCCCGAAATGCTCTTGGCAGGGATCCGGATCGAGTAGCGCCCGCCGCTCACCGTGGCTTTGCTCGCTTGGACCAGCAGGCCGACCTGCACCGGGTAGCGCAGCGCGTTGTGGACGAACACGTTCACTGAGCTGGATTTGCCGCCCAATGTGATGTGCAAGACACCGCGCCTGGGGCCGCCGCGGATCGAGATGCCGCTGAGCTGACTGTTCACATAGTGGGTTGTGCGCGCGAGCAGTGCCTGCGCGTGTTTCGCGCCCTTGCCGCGCCAGGCCGATGACTCGATGCCGAGGACGGCACGGCTCAGTGCCGGGTCCCGTTGCACCCTGATCGACTGGAGCAGCGCGATCCGGCGATCAAGTCTGGCGGCCCTGCCCAGCAAGCGACCGGGGAGTTCGGCTCGGGGCGCGTTGCGGGTGAAACTCGGATAGACCCGTTCGGCACGCATTGTTACCAGCTGGCCGGCGGTCGACGGCTTGAGCCACGGGGCGCTCACGGTCTCGGCGAGCAGGTTGCTCGCGAGCTGTCTCGGCGGGTCCCACCGTCTGGGCGGCGCGACCACGATCGAGCGGCGGATTCCCGGCGCCTGCGCGGCGATCATCGCGGTCTCGGCGAGGTATAGCTGGCTGGTCCCGAAGATGGAGCCGGCCTGACGCGAGGCGCTGCGCTTTGAGCCAAGCAGGGCGGTAATCGCATGGTCGGCGAGCAGGATATGCAGTTTCTTGCCGATCCCGGTGAGCTTGCTGGCAACGGCGCTCGGGGTGTAGTTGACCGGCGAGAAGGCCGGAGCGGCGAGTATGACGGTGCGGACGTGCTCCGTCGCGAGAAGATCGACGAGCACCGCGCGGTCGGCGATGCCGTCGGCGGGCCACGCGATGTCGGAGAGCTGGTGCGGTCCGGCTGGGACCGGCGCCGGAGCGTTCCTGTGCAGGATCTGATGCCCGACCTGAGCTGCTGCCGCGAAGGCTTGGTCCAGGTCAAATTGGTTGCCATGCCTAGTCAGGGCAGCGATGTCCACGTCCGCGTAGGGCGTGAGGAAGACGGGCTGCCGGGCGGTTGCCTTGACCAGGCCGGCCAGCCAGCGCGAGGCGGCGGGGCTAGCCGGGAGTTCGGTGCCCGGATGGCACATGGCTGAGGCGCCGACCGGATAGCGCTGCCGCATCGCGCGCACGCTGTCCAGCAGCGACGGGTCGATTGCCCAGGTTAGTGCCGCCCGGGCCGAGTAGCGGCGGCCGATGTCGAGCAGGTAGCCGAGCCGCCCGTCCGGGGCGATGCTCGTCGCGAGCCCGTTGTTGATCAGGCCGCAAACTCCCTGGCGCGGGACATCGATGAGCGGCCAGATCCACGAGATGGGGAACGGCCGCGGCCGCCGCGAGCCCGGGCAGGCGGTGGCCTTGGCCGGCCAGTACGGCAGCGGCACCGGGTCATGGGCCACGTCGAAGGCGGCGTCCCTCACCTCGACGGTGAGGGGGTACACGCCGAAGCAGCTCAGTCCCAGGTCGCGGACGGGCAATCTGATTGTCCAGCTCCAGGTATGGCCCGCGCCGAGTTGCGCGAGCGTGACCGGCACGGTGGACACAGGCTGGCTGAGCGGTTGGTAACTGCCGCTGGCGTAATTCTCCAGCTCAGGCCGCGATCCCAGTTGCGTCTTCGACGACCGGAGCCGTATGGACAAGCCGGTGGCGGGCGCTGCGGCGAGATTCCTGACCCGCCCGGTGATGGTGACGGTCCGGCCCTGCTCGGCGTAGGACGGGCTAACCGAGGTGACGGTCAGCGCGAGCGGCGCACCCGCCGGCTGTGCGACCGTCAGGGCATTGCTCTGCTGGGCATCTGCCTGGCCGCCGAGCAGGGGCAGCGCGGCCGAGAGCGCGACGGCGGCAGTCGCGATGCAAGCCCGCATCGCCCGCGCGACCTGCCCCGCCTGCCTTCTGGCTGGTACCGGACGTCGGCGCTGCCTGGCGGCGTGCGAGCGGGCCATGGCGCACATGCTATTGCGGCTGGCGAGCGCGTCCGGCCATCCGGCGGTTAGCACCGGTCAACCAGACCACGGCGGGTCTGCCCCATCGCGAAACCGGCGCACCTCCCATTCCTTTCCTGCGCGCTCGCAGCTAGTCGCTCATGCACGCAGCCACGCCGTCCCCGCTACCCGGGCTATCGCTGCAGTGTTATAGCGCCTACCCTCGTTGCCCGTGCGGGATCCCACTCCTATGACGCCGGAACAGCAGCGCGCGGCCAAGGCTTTGCTCAAGAAGGCGCTGTCCGGTGGCCTGAGGCTAGCCGACGAACTAGCCCGGCTGTTCGCCCGGCACGGCCATGCGCTGGCGCTGGTAGGCGGTCCGGTGCGGGACGCGTTCCTCGCCCGGCCGCACAGCGACCTGGACCTCACCACCGACGCGCTGCCCGAGCGCGTGCTGGAGATCACCAGGGACTGGGCGGACGCCACCTGGCCGGTCGGGATCAAGTTCGGCACCGTCGGCCTGCGCAAGGGCAAGGTCCGGTTCGAGGTCACGACCTACCGCAGCGAGCAGTACGACAAGGCCTCGCGTAAGCCCGACGTACAGTACGGGACCTCCCTCCTGGCGGACCTGGCCAGGCGCGACTTCACCGTCAATGCGATGGCCGCGAGGCTGCCGTCGCATGAGCTCGTCGATCCGTTCGGCGGGCTGGCCGACTTGCGTGACATGCGGCTGCGCACCCCCGGCCGGGCCGAGGACTCGTTCGACGACGACCCGCTCAGGATCCTGCGGGCGGCGCGCTTCGTCGCGCAGCTAGGGCTGACTCCGACCCACGACGTCCGTGCGGCGATGTCCAAGCTCGCGCCGCGTCTGGCGATCGTGTCGGACGAGCGGAAGGCGGTCGAGCTCGAGAAGCTGCTCCTGGCCGGGCGAACCGGCGGGCCGTCAGCCGGCATCGACCTGCTCGTCCGGACCGGCGTTGCGGACGTGTTCCTGCCCGAGGTGCCGAGGCTGCGGCTGGAACTCGACGAGCACCACAGGCACAAAGACGTCTACCGGCATTCGCTGACCGTGCTCGATCAGGTCATCGCACTCGAAGAGCGGTACGGGCTGGAACCGGACCTGCGGCTGCGGCTGGCCGCGCTGCTTCATGACATCGGCAAGCCCAAGACCAGGGAGCTCCTGCCGGACGGCCGGGTGGCGTTCCATCGCCACGACACCGTCGGGGCGAAACTGGCCCGCACCAGGCTGAAGCAGCTTCGACTGCCGAACGACGTGATCGAGGGCGTCGCCAAGCTGATCAGCCTGCACCTGCGGTTCCACGGGTACAGCACCGGCCAATGGACAGATTCAGCGGTCCGCCGCTACGTCACCGACGCGGGTCCGCTGCTGACCAGGCTGCACGCCCTGACCAGGGCCGACTGCACGACGCGGAACAAAGCCAAGGCGGAGCGCCTGGCCCGCAGCTACGACGCGCTCGAGGAGCGGATCGCCGAGCTCGGCAAGCGGGAGGAACTGGCGAAGATCCGGCCCGACCTGGACGGCAACGAGATCATGAGGCTACTGGGGATCAAGCCGGGACCCCTGGTCGGCCGCGCCTACGCCTACCTGCTCGACCTGCGGATCGAGCACGGCCCGCTCGGTCACGACCGGGCCGTTCAGGAACTGCTGCGCTGGGCCCGCGATTTCGGGCTGCCGACCGGCCAGTCAGCCGCAGGAGACCCGCCCGACGGCAGCGAACCGGCCGGCCGAGACTGACCAGTCATGGCCCGGTAGACCGCGGCCGCGACAACGTACCCGCAGGCCACAACGAGCAGCATCGGCAGCGATCGTCCCGTCACGGGCATGAAGGCGGCGCTGAGCGCCGCGCCGAGCACGAACGTCACGTTGTAGAGCATGTCGTTGACGGAGAACACGCGGCCGCGGAATTCGTCCTCCATCTCCTGCTGGAGGATCGTGGTAGTGCAGATCGTCAGCCCCTGAGCCGTCACGCCGAGCGCGAAACCGATGACGATGAACTCCACCTGGCCGAAGGTCAGGCCCAGCACGCCGGTCACCACGCCTCCGGCGGCAAGCAGCACCGTGATCCAGGCCGCGTTCGAAATCCGCCTGGTCGCGACCGGCGTGAGCCAAGCGGCCGCGCCGTAGCCGAGCGCCGAGCCGATCACCACCGGCAGGAAGTGCTGGAGCGCCGCGTTGCTGTTGCTGTTGCCGGGATAGAAGTAGTTCCGGTACAGCAGGATCGACATCAGCAGCAAGATGCCGTACAGGAACCGGTGCGCTCCTGT
>WNFI01675024.1_pt2 | contig 21050 bp, 20 predicted proteins | sample 5400471 | NCBI WGS metagenome assembly WNFI01 (sample SAMN13153348, study PRJNA577476) | soil metagenome | isolation source: 100 cm saprolite on Douglas fir-dominated hillslope | place: USA:California | collected 2013-09-17
AATTGTTCCCCGAAAAACAGATAGGCGAGCAATGCCGACCCGACTGGCTCACCCAGTATCGCAACCGCGACAAAGGTCGCAGTCAGCCGTCGCAATGCCCAATTGAAAGTAGTGTGTCCGATCAATTGCGGACCGAGCGCAAGCGCAACCATGAACATCCATGCAGATGAAGTCAGAGAGATGAAAGATACGCCAGTCGCCATCGCCGCGGCCAGCAGCACTACCGCAGCGGTCGAGTACGCGAGCCAGATGTACGCAGTCAGAGACAGGCGCGCGCGCAATGCCCGTCCTACCAGCAGGTAGCCCGAAGCCGACATTGCTCCCAAAAGGGCCAGGGTGTTGCCGAACATCGGGGCTGCTTCGGGGCGACTTGCGCTGCTGGCGTCGGCAGCAAAGATCAGCGCGCTTCCGGCAAGCGTCAGCACGATGCCGGCAACCGCCGCCCGACCCGGGCGTTCACGCAAGAGGATCGCCGATGCCAGTGCGACCCACAACGGATTGGTCGTCACCAGGGCGGTACTGCTGGCAACCGAAGTGTGTTCGAGCGAAGTAATCCAGGCCCAGAAATGCGCCGCCAGCAGCGCGCCGGAAACCGCGCACAGGCCAAGCTCACGCCGACGTAAGCGAAGAATTTCTGCGCCGGCGCGCAACCACGCGAACGGCGCCAGTACAAGCGCCGCGACGGTCAATCGAACAGCGGCAATGGCGAGAGCGGAGGCGCCCTCGGCGTGGGCGAAGCGAATCAGGATCGCCGCGAAAGAGACGACAACAACCCCAATGCCGAGAACGAAAAAAGGCAGGGCGCGGGCGGGCATGGCGCGTTATATCTCGCCCGTCGGGGACGCAAAGCTTCAGTGCAGCTTATCCGGCAATGCCGGTGCGCCGGGAATGGCCATCACGTCGATGCCTTCTTCCTTCAGTTCGCTGACTTCCTGGCTGGATGCCTTGCCGCGGATTGCCCGCTCGGGGGCTTCCTTGTAGAAAATCCGGCGTGCTTCTTCGGGGAAGCGGTGACCGACATCATGGGTATTGCTCAGCACGTGTTCGATGAACTTCTTCTTGAGTTCCTCGGCGGCATTGGCGACGGAGACCATTTGCGATTCGTCATCCTGTTTGTTGCCGCTGCGCGTATTGACATAGGGCGCAGACAGTTGGCGCGTAACTTCCACCGATCCGCAAACCGGACAAGCAATGTCACCGGCCCTCGCCTGCAGGGCGAAGTCGTCTGCAGAACCGAACCATCCTTCGAATGGATGATTGTTATCGCACGCCAGATCGAAAACGATCATTTTGTTCCCGGCCGCAAGCGGCGGCATGAAGTGTAACACCCGTAATCACGGCACCTGCAAAGATAGAGGCCGGCGCCGCGCGATAGTTCCGGCGACTATTGCCAGGTGCGGCGCAGCCGCGCCCGCCGACATCTGTATGTAAACGGGCCGGCAGCGCGAATGGATGACCGACAGTCATATTTCACGCAACACTCAGGGCAGCATGTGCTCCGCGGCGAACAATTGCTCGATAGGCTCGCGATCACGGATCAAGTGCACATTCCCACCGTCCACCATGACCTCTGCGGCCCGCGCGCGACTGTTGTAGTTGGAACTCATGCTCATTCCATAGGCGCCAGCCGACATTACCGCCAGCAGATCGCCTTCGTTTAATGCGAGTTCGCGGTCGCGCGCCAGGAAATCGCCGGTTTCGCATACCGGTCCGACGATCTCGTAGCGCAGCAGTTGGGCGTTCGAGGGCCTGACCGGGCGGACTTCGTGGTAGGCATCGTAGAGCGACGGCCGGATCAGATCGTTCATCGCGGCGTCGACCACCGCAAAGTTGCGGACCTCGCCATGTTTCAGGTATTCGACGCGCGTGAGCAGCAGGCCGGCGTTGCCAACCAGGGAGCGGCCGGGCTCGAGCAGGATTTGGTACCGGCGTGAACCGATACAATCGAGCAGCGCCTTTACGTACGAGTCGGCTGGCGGAGGCATTTCGTCGCGATAGCGAATACCCAGGCCGCCACCCAGGTCCAGGTGATTCAACACGATGCCCTCGGCCGCCAGCTCGTCCACCAGTTCCAATACTTTCCGGAAGGCATCGATGAAAGGCGCCAGTTCCGTCAGTTGCGATCCGATGTGGCAGTCGATGCCCACGACCTGCAAATTATTCATTGAATGGGCTCTGCGATAAATTCGCAGCGCCTCGCCGAAGGCTACGCCGAATTTATTTTCTTTCAGCCCGGTCGATATATAAGGATGTGTTCTGGCGTCGACATCCGGATTCACCCGGATGCTTACCGGCGCCTTCCCGCCCATCTTCCGGGCCACGTCGTCCAGTCTTTCCAGTTCGCTTTCCGATTCGACGTTGAAACACATGACCCCGGCAGCGAGCGCCTGGCGCATGTCGTCACGGCTTTTGCCCACGCCGGAGAAGACGGTCTTTGCCGGATCGCCGCCGGCCGCGATCACCCGCGCGAGTTCGCCGCCGGAAACGATGTCGAATCCGCTGCCCATGCGCGCGAAAAGGTTGAGGATGGCCAGATTCGAATTGGCTTTCATCGCGTAACAGATCAGGTGCCGACGCTGCCCGAATGCCTGGTCATAACTGCGCAAGGCCTGCTCGAGCGCAGCGCGTGAATAGACGAAACAAGGAGAGCCAAATCGCTCGGCGATCTGCGACAACGAGACGTTTTCGGCGAAGAGTTCGCCGTTGTGCAGGGAAAAGACGCTCACTTCTCGATGGTCCCTTCCTCGGTCTTCCTCGGCTCGGCCTTTTTCGACTTGTCGCTGTCTTTGGGCAGGTAAAGCGGGCCTCTCTGCCCGCAGGCGGAAACGAGGAACGCGAGGGCGATCAGGATGCAGAGGCGGCGCAATGGAAACTCCGGATGGTGCCCGAGTTTAGCACGGCGAATTGGCGCAGCCGGATTAACCCACACTTTCACCGCGGAGGACGCAAAGAACGCGGAGACAAGACAATGGCGTCAAAACGTGCGAGAGTAAAAACTGTCGTTACTGGTTGCTTTGGCTCCGCGCCGACACTTAATTCTCACGTATTCTTTCTCGTATTTTGATTTTCCTGAAAGGGTACTCCACGCTAACGCGAGGGTATCCGCGTCCTCCGCGTCCTCCGTGGTGAGAGTGGTTTTGGGTTGGAGAGCGACCAGGTTCAGATGTCCATGTAGTAGAGGCCCATGCGGTCTAGCTCGGCACAGGCTTCGCGATAGTGCGGACATACCGACGCGACAAGCTTCCAGAAGCGTCGCGAGTGATTCATCTCGATCAGGTGGGCCAGTTCGTGAACGACGACGTAGTCGATTGTCGATTGCGCAGCCTGGATCAGGCGCCAGTTCAGCCTGACTTCGCGCTTTGCGTTGCAGCTGCCCCAGCGGGTCCGGGCACCGGACAGGAACAGGCGGGGCGCAGGCACGTCGAGTCTGGGCGCAAATTCTCCGATACTGTCGGAGAAATTCGATTGTGCATGGCGCCGGTACCATTTGACGATGGCGGCCTTGACCGAATCCTTGTGGTCCGGATCAGCCAGCGCGACCTGGAGCCGATCTCCATCCTGCAAAGTTGCCAGCGTCGCGATTTTGTCTTCTGTCAGATGCAGACTGAGGTCGCGGCCGAGATACCTGACCTTGTCGCCCTGGGCCCAGGACTGGTTGCGGACCGGCAGGGCACTCCAGACCTCCAGCTTCTTCAGCACCCATGCCTCTGCGTCGCGGATGACGCCAACGATGCGCCGTTCGGAACTCCGCCACGGCGCGCTGACGCTCAAGCCGTGTTCGTCGACGCTCAGCACGATGCTGCGGCGCTGCCGGCTGCGCTTCAGGAGGTAGGCAACGTCGCGGTCGCGCAGCCGGATGCTTTTCGGCTCGCAGACCGCGGTCACCGGGAACAGATCGCTTATGAACGAGCGTTCCCGAGGCGGGCGACTTCGTTTTCTATCCAGTCTTCGGCTTTCCTGTTTAGAACGTCGGGGGTCATTCCCGCCGGATGAATCACCGGGCCGATGCTCACGGTGATGGTCCCGGGGTATTTTATGAAGGCATTTCTGCCCCACACGGTTCCCGCATTATGCGCGATCGGGAGCACGGCCGTGTCGGTCTTGCAGGCCAGCCACGCGCCGCCCATGTGGTAACGGCCGCGCCTGCCGGGAGCGAGGCGCGTGCCTTCCGGGAAAATCACGATCCACCAGCCGTCGGACAGCCGGCTCCTGCCCTGCTCGAGCGTCTGCTTGAGGGCGCGGGTGGCGGAGCCGCGGTCGATCGCGATCGGGCTCATCATCGCGAGTCCCCAGCCGAAGAAGGGCACGCGCAGCAGCTCGCGCTTGAGGACCCAGACCTGTGGCGGAAGAATGACCTGATAGGCCAGCGTTTCCCATGCCGATTGATGCTTGGACAGGACGATGCACGGGTTGCGGGGAAGGTTTTCGCGCCCGACCACGCGATAGCGCACCCCGCAAATTACCGAGGCCATTCGAATGACCAGATGCGACCAAGCCGTGATAATGCGATAGCGGGTAATCGGTCTGAAGGCGAAGGTGAGCAGCGAGATGACGGCGAAGATGAACGTGATCGCGAACCTGAGCACCTCATAAACGACCGAACGCAGGAACGCGACGGCCAGACTCATGCGACGATGTGGCGTACCGCCGCGGCCAGATCCGCGAAAACCGGCGTACCGTCGGGCAGCCCTCCGGCGGCTTTGGTCCTGGCTCCCTTGCCGGTCAGCACCAGCATCGGTTGCGCTCCGGCAGCGGCGGCGGCCTGCAGATCGCGCAGCGAATCGCCGACGCTGGGTACACCCGCGAGGTCGACATTGAATCGCTGGGCAATGTCGATGAACATCCCCGGTTTCGGCTTGCGGCAATCGCAGTTCGCTTCCGCCGCGTGCGGGCAGTAAAACAAGGCATCGATGCGCCCGCCCACCTGCGCGAGCACGCGGTACATCTTGTCGTTGATCGCATTCAACGCACCCATGTCGAGCAGCCCGCGTCCGATGCCGGACTGGTTGGACGCGACCACCACGCGGTATCCGGCATGGTTGAGCTTGGCGATCGCCTCCAGGCTGCCCGGGATCGGTTTCCACTCGGTGGTGTTCTTGATGAACTGATCGCTGTCCTGGTTGATGACACCATCGCGATCGAGGATGACTAATTTCATGGGACTGAGTGCTCAGGATTGAGGACTAAGTAAAAACCAGCGACGGCTCGTTCCCGTTTTTCATGCGGCAAGCTTCGAAATATCGGCGATGCGATTCATTTCGTCACGGAGATCTTGCAGCAATGCGAGCCGGTTTTGGCGTAACCCCTTGTCGTCGACCATGACCATAACTGATTCAAAAAAAGCGTCCACTGGCGCCTTCAGTACGGCAAAGGCTTTTAGGTAACCGGTGTAATCGCCCCCTTGCAGAAGAGGAACTGCGTTCCTGGTTGCCATCGCAAGCGCATCGAACAGATTACGCTCGGCCGTCTCGGTCAATGCCCCGGCTTGCGCGCCTTTGAACGACTCGCCTTTGGCTTCCGCCTGCTTGAGGATGTTAGCTACACGCTTGTTCGCTGCGGCAAGGCTCGCTGCCTCCGGAAGGCTGGCGAATGCGCGCACCGCCGCCAGCCAGAGTGGGGTTTGATCGATTCGAGCGGGATTCTTGCTCAGCACCGCATCGACTTCGTTCGCCGAATACCCCGATTCGCGCAGATAGCTGCGCAAACGTTCCCAGATGAACAATTGCAAATCCGACTGGGTGCCCGCGAGCATACCGTTCTGAAATACCGAGTAAGCCGCGTTTACAAGATCATGCAGCTCCACAGCCAGCCCACGTTCAATGAGCAGCCGAATGACTCCCAGGGCATGCCGACGCAATGCAAACGGATCCTTGTCGCCGCTCGGTTGCTGGCCGAGACCAAACAGGCCGGCAAGGGTTTCCAATTTGTCCGCAAGTGCGAGTGCCACGCCAATATCGCTGGCGGGCAACTTATCTCCGGCGAAGCGCGGTCGATAATGTTGTTCGATTGCGTCGGCGACCTTCGGGTCCTCGCCGTCGGCCAGTGCGTAGTAGCGACCCATGATGCCTTGAAGTTCCGGGAATTCGCCGACCATGTTCGTGACCAGATCCGCCTTCGCCAGCAGGGCGGCCCGGTCGGCCAGTTCCGGATCGGCGCCGATCTTCTGCGCGACGATTTTCGCCAATGCGCGAACGCGTCCGACTCGCTCGAACTGGGTGCCCAGCCTGTTGTGATAGACGACACTGCCCAGTTGCGCAACCCGATCCGCGAGTTTTATTTTCTTGTCCGTCTCGAAGAAAAAGCGCGCGTCCGCGAGTCGCGGCCTGACCACACGCTGATTGCCTTCGACGATGTTCTTCGAGTTGGGAATCCGCATGTTGGAGACGATGAGGAAATTGTTGGTCAGTTTTCCGCTTGCGTCGAACAGGGGAAAATATTTCTGGTTCTGGCGCATCGTCAGGATCAGGCATTCCTGCGGCACATTCAGGAAGACCGGCTCGAACTCTCCGATGTAAACCGTCGGATATTCGACCAGGGCGGTGACCTCATCGAGCAGCGCAGTGTAATCGGCGTCCGGTCCGAGAGAACACTTGAGCGCCTGGGTTTTTTCCGACAGTTGCCTGGCCACCTCGCCCCGGCGCTTGTCGAAATCGGGAATGACATGCCCATCGTTCTCGTTCTCGAGCCTGGCTTCGTATTCGTCTGCGCGGTCGAGTGAAATGTCCTTCGTGCCCTGGAAGCGATGGCCATGGGTAACACGCCCGGCTTGGAGACCGAGCGTGGTTACGGCGAGCACCCTGTCGCCATGCATTGCGACGAGGCCATGTGCCGGCCGGACAAATTTCACCGTCGTCGTGCCATCGGCCAGCTGATAGCTCATGACCTTGGGAATGGGCAGTTTCGCGATAGTCTCCTCGAGCGCGTCGGACAGTGCCCGATCCAGAAGCTGCCCGGGAGCAATGCTGCGCAGAAAGACGCTTTCGGTTTTGCCGTCCGCTTTGATCGCAAGTGAGTCCGGCCCGATTTTAGTGTTGACCGGCGCATCCGCAAGCTGTTCGCGTCCCATCGCTGCAAGTTTCTTGCGCAATGCGTCGCTCCAGCCAATGCCATCTTTGCGCGCGACGGCGACAGGCATGAGTTTCTGTTCGACAGGACGGTCGAATGCCTTCGGAAGCACGGCATAAATGTAAACCCCAAGGCGCCGCGGCGTGGCGAACGCTTTCGGCTTGGAAGTGGCGTCCAGGAGTCCCCTGCTTTTCAGACCTTCGAATACACCCATGGCAAACGCTACGCCCAATTGCCTGAGCGCCTTCGGAGGCAGTTCTTCGGTAAACAGTTCGACCAGCAGGTTCGCGCTCATGCCGTCGCTGCTTTTTCTTTTTCGACCAGGGCGGCCTGCAGGGCTGCGACGTCAATACCGAGCTTCTGCAATTGATCGGGCCGGCTCATCGGAAAGCCGCCGCGCAACCGCGAATCGAAATAGGCCTGGGACACGCTGCGTGCGAGATTGCGAATGCGCCCGATGTACGCCGCGCGCTCGGTGACCGAAATCGCGCCACGCGCATCCAGCAGGTTGAATGCGTGCGCGGCCTTCAGCACCATTTCGTAGGCGGGCAGCGCGAGCTTTGCGGCCATAAGGCGTTTGGCTTCCTGTTCGTAGTCCGCGAAGTGCTGGAACAATAGGGTCGTATTCGACTGCTCGAAGTTGTAGGTCGATTGTTCGACTTCATTCTGGTGATAGACGTCGCGGTAAGTCAGCCCCGGCGTCCAGACCAGGTCGAACACGTTTTCCACACCTTGCAGATACATCGCCAGGCGCTCGATGCCGTAGGTGATCTCGCCGGTGATCGGTTTGCAGTCGAGTCCGCCGACCTGCTGGAAGTAGGTGAACTGCGTGACTTCCATGCCGTCGAGCCAGACTTCCCAGCCCAGGCCCCACGCACCGAGCGTTGGATTCTCCCAATCGTCTTCGACGAAGCGGATATCGTGGACCAGGGGATCGACGCCAAGGGCGCGCAGCGAGTCCAGGTAAAGGTCGATGATTTCGGGCGGCGAGGGCTTCAGCACTACCTGGAATTGATAGTAGTGCTGCATGCGATTCGGATTCTCGCCATAGCGTCCGTCCTTCGGTCGGCGCGATGGTTGCACATAGGCGGCGCGCCACGGTTCGGGTCCGATGGCTCGCAGAAACGTCGCGGTGTGCGATGTTCCGGCGCCGACTTCCATGTCGTAAGGTTGCAGGATCGCGCAGCCGCAATCGCCCCAATAGCGCTGCAGCGTTAGAATCACTTCCTGGAAGTTCAACATCGATGAATTCTGCGAGAAATTCAGGACTTGAGCGTCCCGAAGGAAAGTCTGAATTGTACTCAAAACCGCCTGCTTTAACGAGGATGCAGCAATGACGCTCCGGATGTTCGCACTGGTCTTCGCCCTGTGGTTGCCTGCCGTTGCCGCATCCGGGGATTCCTCCGCGCCATGGGGACTGGCGAAGAGCGTGGAGAAAACCTACAGCAAGCAGAAAGTGGTGTACGACGTCTCGGTCAAGACCGTCGCGCAACTCGAAAACGTGCTGGATCGGGCGAGTTACCTTTCCGCGCTGAACGACGCCGATCCCTTCGACAGCAAGATCGTCATCGTGCTGCACGGGGACGAGATCGGCTTCTTTGCGACCCGGAACTACGCGAAGTACAAGGATCTGATGACGCGTGCGCAGAGCCTTACGGTAGGCGGCATCATCGACATCCGCATGTGCAGGGTGTCCGCACACCGCCGCGGTTTCGAGCCGCAGGACGTTCACGGATTCGTCACCATGGTGCCGATGGCGGACGCGGAGATCATCGAACTGCAGAAGCAGGGCTTCGCCTACATGCAGTGACCCTTGAAGGGCAATTGAACCACGGAGGGTATCCGTGTCCTCCGTGGTTCAGGTGCCGTTTTAGATCGATCCGCCGGCGCCGTACCCGCATCAGCGGATGCGAACGGCGCGGCCAATAGCGAGCGGGGTCAAGAGCATTGCCAGCGCCAGAACGAGGAAGCCGGCGTTGCCGAATACGATGTAAGGCGTGCGACCCTGATAGCCTCGCACTTCGCCGCTGATCTCCGTCGCAGTGAATTCGGGCGCAGCGGCAACAATGCGGCCGCTCGAATCGATGATGGCGGTGATGCCGGTGTTGGTCGCGCGCAGCATCGGCCGGCCGGTTTCGAGCGCCCGCATCTGCGCCATTTGCAGGTGCTGGCGAGACGCTATCGTGTCGCCCCACCAGGCGTCATTGGTGAAGTTCGCCAGCATGGTGGCTTCGGGCAACTGACGGATGATTTCCTCGCCGAACGCATCTTCGTAGCAAATGTTTACTGCGACCTTCTGCCCGGCCACCTGGATCGGTCTCTGCACTGGCGCGCCGTGCGAAAAGTCCGACATCGGGATGTGCAGCAGATTCATGATCCAGCCCAGCACCGGCCGCAACGGAAAATAATCGCCGAACGGTACCAGGTGGTGCTTGCGGTAAGTTTGCGCCGGTGCCGTGCCGATGCTCATGACGCTGTTGTAATAGTTTCCGGACGGGTCGAGTTCCGGAACGCCGTACAACATGTCGCCGCCGTTCTGGACTACCCGACGGGATAGCGCTTTCAGGTAGTCGGGCGGGAGGTCGATATTGAGCATCGGCAGCGCGGTTTCCGGCAATACGACGAGTTTGCCGTCCGCGGAGCGGGCAAGCTCGAGATAGGCTTCCAGTGTGGCGAGGGCCCGCTCGGGTCGCCATTTCAGTTCCTGCGGAATATTTCCCTGCAGCAGGGTCACCCTGGTAGGCGCGCCCGGCAAGGGTTGCGTCCATTGGTGGGTCTGCAGAATGGCGCCCGCAACGACCAATGCGCCCGCAACGCAGAGGCCGGCCATGATTCCGTACGACGGCCCGCTCGAATTTGTCCCAGATCGACGACGCAAGGATCCATCGAGGGTGCTGGCCGCGCCGCCCGCGACCGCAGCCGCAATGAGCGATACGCCAAAGGCGCCCAGCAAGGGCGCATAGCCTGTCAGTGGGCTCGAGGGAACCTGCGAGTAGCCGATGGCAAGCCATGGGAAGCCGGAGAGAATCCAGCTGCGCATCCATTCCGTAATGGCCCACAACGCGGGAAAAAGAAGCATCAGCGTGACCGGCGCGTTCGTACGCAGGCGCTGCAGCATTGCGCAAGCCAATGCCGGATAACAGGCCTGGATAAGACAGAACAGCAGGGTGAAAAGCGCCGCGACCGGGATCGCCATGCCGCCATAGACATGCAGGCTCACATAAACCCAGCTGACCCCAACGAGGAACAGGCCGGCGCCGAAAGCGAAGCCGACCGCTGCGGCCATTCTGATCGTCTGGCACCTCAGCCAGATCAACAGCAGCACGGTCAGCGTGACAGGGGGAACGACGAAGAACTGAAAAGGCGCGAAGCCGGACACCGTGATCGCGCCAAGCGCGAAGGGCGCAAGGATAAAGCGAAGGAAATTCAGCAGGCGCCCCGGGCGAATAATGGCTGCGGAAAGCTCAGGCCGCACTCTCCGTCCTGACTTTCTCGACCAGCAGCGCGTGCAACCTGCGGCTGTCGGCGCGCACGACCTTGATGTTCAGATCACCAATGCGGAACTGTTCGCCGCGTTTGGGCAGCCTGCCGAGATGGGAAAGCACCAGCCCGCCGACCGTATCGAAATCCTCATCGCCGAAATCGGTGCCGAAGGTCCGGTTGAAGTCGTCGATCCCGGTCTGCGCCTTGACGCGGAACTGGCCGTTGCGGTCGAGGATGATGTTGGCCTCGGTCTCGTCGAAGTCGAACTCGTCCTCGATCTCGCCGACAATCTGTTCGAGCACGTCTTCGATCGTGACCAGGCCGGCCACGCCACCGTATTCGTCCACGACGATCGCAATGTGGTTGCGGTTGCTGCGAAAATCCTTGAGCAGCACGTTGAGCCGCTTCGATTCGGGGATGAACACCGCAGGCCGCAGCCTGTCGCGCACATTGAATTCCTCGCCTGCGTAATAGCTCAGCAGATCCTTGGCGAGCAGAATGCCGATGACGTCATCCTTGTTTTCGCCGACGACGGGAAAACGCGAATGCCCGGTTTCGATGACCCATGGAATGAACTTTTCGGGCGTGTCGCTGATGTCGATCACGTCCATCTGCGCGCGCGGGATCATGATGTCGCGCGCCTGCATTTCCGAAACCTGCATGACGCCTTCGATCATCGCCAGCGCGTCGGCGTCCAGCAGGTTGCGTTCGTAGGAACGCTGCAGCAGTTCGATCAGTTGCTCGCGGTCTTCCGGCTCGCGCATCAGCAACGCGCCCAGCCGTTCGAGCAATGATGGTTTATGCAGTTCGTCTTCTTCCATGAAGTATTAGCGGGTAAACAGTGAACAGTCAACGTTAGCCGGAAAATCGAAACCCCACCGGGCGTTCACTGTGCACCGTTCACTGTTCACCATTTACCGGGTTTCATAGGGATCAGCATACCCGAGCTTTGCGACTATTTCTGCCTCGAGCGCTTCCATGACCCTGGCATCGTCGCTGTTTTCGTGATCGAATCCCTGCAGATGCAGCATGCCGTGCACGACCAGATGCGCATAGTGGGCCTGGAGGGGCTTGCGCTGCTCGCGCGCCTCCTTCGCGATCACCGGCGCGCACAAGACGATGTCGCCGCACAGCGGCTCGATGTCCGGGTAGGCGAATGTCAATACATTGGTTGCGTAGTCCTTGCCGCGGAAGTCGCGATTGAGTGTGCGGCCTTCCCGCCTGCCGACCAGCCTGAGCGTGACTTGTGCGTCGGTCAGTAAAGTGGCTCTTGCCCAGGACCTCATCCGCTGCCGCGTTGGCAGGCCGTCGCCGGCAACGCCGTACTGAACCGAAAGCGCGAGCGATGGGGGCGGCCTGTGCGCGCCACCCGGATCAGTCCGCCTTGCGCGCCTGGTGCTGCTCATAGGCCTGAACGATGCGCTGGACCAACGGATGACGGACCACGTCGTCGGCAAGAAAGTGGGTGAAGGCGATGCCGCGTACTTCGCCGAGAATCAATGCGGCTTCCACCAGGCCGCTTTTCTGGCTTTTGGCCAGATCGATCTGGGTCACGTCGCCGGTCACGACGGCCCGGCTGCCGAAGCCGATCCGCGTAAGAAACATTTTCATTTGCTCTGGCGTGGTGTTCTGCGCCTCGTCGAGAATGACGAAGGAGTGGTTCAGCGTGCGACCGCGCATGAACGCCAGCGGCGCAATCTCGATGGCGCTGCGCTCGAACAGTTTTGCGACTTTTTCGAAGCCCATCAGGTCGTAGAGCGCGTCGTAGAGCGGCCGCAGGTAAGGGTCGACTTTCTGCGCCATATCCCCCGGCAGAAAGCCGAGGCGCTCACCGGCTTCAACCGCCGGACGTACGAGCACGATGCGCTTGACCGCGTCGCGCTCGAAAGCATCGACGGCACAGGCGACGGCAAGATAGGTCTTGCCGGTGCCTGCCGGGCCGATGCCGAACGTGATGTCGTATTCCCGGATCTGCCGGATGTACTGCACCTGGCGCGGCGTGCGGCCATGCAGGTCGCGCCGCCGGGTCTGCAAGACCAGCGCATCGTCGCCTGAACCACCGGCCGCGGTGCCGGAAATTTCGATCAATCCGAGCTGAATCTCCTCCAGGCTCACGTTGCGGCTGGCCTGTTGGTAGAAACGCTGCAATGCCTCGGCGGCAACGCGCGCCGGTTCCGGCGCGCCGGAAATGCTGAAATGCTCGCCACGGCGCGCGATCGAAACGTCCAACGCGCTCTCGATCTGTTTGAGGTTTTCGTCCAGTGCGCCGCACAGGTTGGCGAGCCGCTGGTTGTCGACCGGAGTAAAGGAAAGTTCCAGGGGAGTCAAACGGGTTCTGTCAGCCGGACTTCGCCGCGTAATGTGTGCGCCAACGCGGCAGTAATGTGCACGTCGATGAAATCGCCGACCTGGCGGTTCGATCCGGAAAAATTTACGACCCGGTTGTTGCTGGTGCGCCCGGCCAGTTCCCGCGGATTCCTGCGCGACGCGCCTTCGACCAGGATGCGTTCGACGTTGCCGACCATGCGCTCGCTGATGGCCTTTGCGCTCGCCTCGAGTAACGCTTGCAGCCGCGCGAGCCGCGCCTGCTTGATGTCCAGCGGCACCTGATCGGCAAAACCGGCGGCCGGCGTACCAGGGCGCGGGCTGTACATGAAGCTGTAGCTGTCGTCGAATCCAATCTCTTCGACGAGCTTCATGGTCTGCTCGAAGTCAGATTCCGTTTCTCCCGGAAATCCGACGATGAAATCCGACGCGATCGAAACGCCCGGGCGGACTGCGCGCAAACGCCGGATGATGGACTTGTATTCCAGCGCGGTATAGCCGCGCTTCATCGCCGACAAAATCCGGTCGGACCCCGATTGCACGGGAAGATGAACATGATCGACCAGCTGGGGCACGCGCCGATAAGCGTCGACCAGGCGTTGGGAAAACTCTCGCGGATGAGAGGTCGTATAGCGCAGCCGTTCGATGCCCGGCATTTCCGCGAGATACTCCAGCAGCAGCGCGAAGTCCGCCGTCTCGCCGTCGCTCATCGCGCCACGATAGGCGTTCACATTCTGGCCCAACAGCGTGACTTCCTTGACGCCCTGCTCTGCGAGGCCGGCGATTTCCGTGAGCACATCCTCGAAAGGCCGCGAGACTTCTTCGCCCCGGGTGTAGGGCACGACGCAAAAGCTGCAATACTTGCTGCACCCCTCCATGATCGACACGAAAGCGGTGCAGCCTTCAACTTTTGCCGGCGGCAAGGCGTCGAACTTCTCGATTTCGGGGAAAGAGATATCGACCTGCGGTTGGCCGGTCCGGCGTCGCGCGTCGATCAACTGCGGCAAGCGGTGCAGGGTTTGCGGACCGAACACCACATCCACGTACGGCGCGCGATCGACGATGACGGTCCCTTCCTGGCTGGCCACACACCCGCCGACGCCGATGATGAGTTCCGGGCGCGCCTGCTTCAGCGGGCGCAAGCGCCCGAGGGCGTGAAACACGCGTTCCTGCGCGTTTTCCCGGACCGAGCAGGTATTGAACAGAATGACATCCGCCTGCGCGGGATCGTCGGTCTTTTCAAAGGTTTCGGACGCATTCAGGATGTCGGCCATCTTGTCCGAGTCGTACTCGTTCATCTGACAGCCGTAAGTGCGGATGTAGAGCTTCTTCATTCCGAACGTCTATTTCGGCAGCGGATGCTGCGCCGCTTCGTCGCGCGTCAGCAGCCAGATCCGGGATAGATCGCCTCTGATATCGAGCATGAACATGACCGGTGCGGCCTGAATCTGCAGCGACGCCGGCATGATGATCAGATTGCGCTCGTTGAAGATGCGGCTGCCTGGTGAGAGCCGGTAAATGTTGTCGCCGATTTTCATCGACGGATATTCATACGCCGTCAGGTCGCCACGCCTGGCCTGATCCGGGAAGGTGCGTTGGGCAAAGGCCTGCGTTGCACCAGCCAGGACAAGGATGGCGGCGAAGCAGGCGGGCAGAAATTTTTGCATGGTCATCACTCCGGAATACGCCGGCGGCTTGACGACGTCGGGCCGAACGAATGCTGGAAAGTGGTTGCACCCATTGTATCGCGCCGACAAAAAAGAGGGTTTGCATCGCTGCAAATCCCTCTTCTCTGCTGCCCGCGTTTTCATGGTGGTGATAGGTGGACTTGAACCACCGACCCCAGCATTATGAGTGCTGTGCTCTAACCAACTGAGCTATATCACCGGAAGCCTGAATGTTCGTTCCTGCGAAAGGGTGCGGAAGGTTACTGACGCCCCCCCACATTGTCAAGGCAAGGCGGGGGCCGTTGGCCCCTGACGTACCCTGTAGACTTTGCACATGAATGTGGACGTGGCAATTGTCGGAGGCGGACCGGTCGGCGGCAGCCTCGCGCGGGCATTGGCGCCGACCGGGCTGAGCGTGGCGCTGGTGGAACCGCGGATCCCGCGGCCGTTGCCGGGCGCGGGTTTCGACCGGCGGGTGTACGCCTTGAACGGCCGTAGCCGCGGCTTCCTCGAGCGCTGCGGGATCTGGCAGTGTTTGTCGCCGGAGCGCGTCGCGCCCGTGCACGAAATGCGCGTGTTCGGTGACGATGGGTCGAAAATCGAGTTCAGCGCGTATCGCAGTGGCGTTTCCGAGTTGGCCGCGATTGTCGAGGAAGCCAATCTCCAGCAGGCTGTGCAGTCGTCGCTGTCGATGCAAGCCAATCTCACCCTGCTCGGCGGGGTCGAATGTGCGGGTGCACGCTGGGACGATGCAGGGGCGACGCTCTCGTTGTCCGATGGCAGGCAGATCGAGGCGCGCCTCGTGGTTGCTGCAGACGGAGCAGAGTCGGCATTGCGCACCGCGGCCGGCATTGCGACGCGAGTTCATGAGTACGGGCAAACAGGCGTTGTCGCGAACTTCCGGGCCGCGCGCGCGCATCGCGATATCGCGTATCAGTGGTTTTTGAACACGGGGGTGCTGGCGCTGCTGCCGCTGCCTGCAAATCACGTGTCCATGGTCTGGTCTGCTGCCGATGCTTATGCACAGGATTTGCTGGCCGCCGACGCAGAAGCACTGGCGCGCACGGTCGAGCAGGCCAGCTCTGGCGTGCTGGGCCGGCTGGAACCGGCGAGTGCTGCAGTCGGATTTCCACTGCGGCGCATGCGCGCAGAGCGGCTCATCGGTCCGCGCCTTGCCCTGGTCGGGGACACTGCCCATAATGTGCATCCGCTCGCGGGGCAGGGGCTGAATCTCGGATTTGGCGACGCGCAGTCGCTGGCGGCCGTGCTGGCCGCGCGCGGCATGGAAAGCGACCCCGGGGCGAATTCATTGTTGCGCCGGTTCGAGCGCGGCAGGCGTGAAGACCTTCTGGCAATGGAAGCGGTCACTGACGGGTTGCAAGCGCTCTTCGACAGCAAACTGCCCGGAGTAAGGCGATTGCGCAACGCCGGCTTGCGCCTGGCCAACCGGATTTCTCCGCTAAAACGAATGCTCGTGAAACGAGCTTTGGGTTAAGCGGTCCAACGATACCATTTACCGTCCACTGAGGGTTTACCCGGAAATCATGTTCATTCGCATCCTGACCGCACTGTCTTGCGTGCTGGCGTTGCTCAGCGGTGTTGCTTGTGCCGACGAAGCTTCGATCCGCGCCGAGTTCGTAAAGAAATACCCACAAGCCAACGTCGAGAGCATCACCAAAACACCTTATCTCGGGCTGTATGAAATGCTGGTGGACGGAGAAGTGGTTTATACCGATCCCGACTTCACCTACCTGATCGTCGGCAGCCTCATCGAGACCAAGTCCAGGATCAATCTCACGGATGCCCGTCAGCGCGAGATCGAAGACAAAAAGCTCAAGGGCCTCGCCTTTCCTTTCGAGCAGCTCCCGTTCGATCTGGCGATCAAGAAGGTCAAAGGCGACGGCAGCCGCAAGGTGGCCGTGTTCTCCGATCCGGATTGTCCCTACTGCCGCCGGCTGGAAAAGGAAATCGAGAAGGTCACCGATGTGACCATCTACATCTTTCTGTTCCCGATCGAGCAATTGCATCCGAAGGCCCCCGAGATGTCGCGCGCGATCTGGTGCGCGCCCGATCGCGTGAAAGCCTGGGATGAGTACATGCTCAAGGGCGTCGCGCCGAAGTCTCCCAAGTGCGATAACCCGGTCGAGAAACTTGTCGCCTACGGGCAGTCGAAGAAAATCAACGGCACGCCGACGATTTTTTTTGCGGATGGCAGGCGCGTGCCGGGCGCCATTCCCGTCGAGCGGTTCGAAGAGTTGCTCGGCAAAGCCGGTAGCGCCGGCAAGTCGTAGGATGACGTTGCGCACCGCCGCCGACGCTCTAGAATTGGGGCGTCAGCGTAACCGGCTTGGGAGCGGTGCATGCGCAGGGTCCGACAAGCTTCGCCAGGACTGTCGCCGGCGGTATTCAGCCGCATGTCGGCGGCGGTTGCCGTCTCCGCCGCGCTTCACGTTTTCCTGATTTACGGATTCTCGCTGCCCCCGGATTCCGGGGCTGGCGCTCGAGTGACCGTTATCCAGGCGCGACTGAGTCCACCGCAACCCGGCGCCGGCCCGCAACAAGCGAAGACACCTGGACGCGACGGCGTGCCGGACTCATCCCCGGCAACGCCTGTCGTGCTGTCCGCGCCTGTCCCAGATGTCGTGGAGGAACCAGTCACAGCGACGACTCCTGCGACAGCCGCGAACGATCCGGAACCGTCCGCTGCCGAGGGCGGCGTCGCCACAAGATCGAATATCCCGGACCCCGTTCATTACGCGGCAAAGGATCTCGATGTCTATCCGCAGGCGATCAAGCCGATTACGCCGGCCTACCCCGAAGCGGCACACGAGTCGGAAGTCGCAGGATTCGTGACGTTGCAGGTGTCGATCGACGAAGTTGGCCGTATCGTAGACATTTCGGTGATCGACGCCGCGCCCGACGGTGTTTTCGAGCAGGCGGCACTGCAGGCCCTGGCGAGTGCCGCTTTTTATCCGGCCCGGAAAGACGGGCGCTCGGTGCGCAGCCGGATACTGATCAAAGTCGAGTTCGATCCCGCCGCGGATGCCGCGCAATGATCAAGGCGCTTTTGGCTGATAGCCGCGCGGATAGAGGATCCACATCCGGCCGCCCTGACGCATGCGTCCGGCGGATTGCCCGGCATCGTCGCCGAACCCCCAGAAAAAATCCGCGCGTACCGCGCCCCTGATTGCCGTGCCTGTATCCTGTGCGACGACAAGGCGATTGAGCGGGCGTGCCGACAAGGGGAAGGTCGTGGACAGGAATACCGGCGCGCCGAGCGGCGTTGTCATGGCATCGACCGCTATGCTGCGCCCTGGTGTCAATGGCACGCCCAGCGCGCCGATCGGCCCCAGCGGCGAATCGGGCAGTTCGCGAAAAAATACATAAGCCGGATTCTGTTGCAGCAGGGACGCAACCTTGTTCGGATTCTTCGTGGACCACTGTTTGATCCCCTGCATCGAAGCCTTGTCCGCCGCGAGTTCGCCGCGCTCGACCAGAATCCTGCCGATCGATTTGTAGGGATGACCGTTGTGCTCCGCGAAGCCAACGCGGACGGTATCCCCTCCCGGCAATCTGACACGCCCCGAGCCCTGCACTTGCAGGAAAAACAGCTCGACGGGGTCGTCGACCCAAAGAATCTCGCGCCCGCGCAAGGGGGCCAGCCCGCGCTCTATTTCTGCGCGGGTGTAATAGGGGACGACCTTCCTGTCCTGCACGCGGCCGCGCAACCGGATCCCCTTCAGGTCGGGATTGCTCTCGGCCAGATCGATAACGAGCAGATCAGGGGGTACACCATAAATGGGAAAACGATAGGGGCCACCGAAGCTCCGGCTGCCATGCAGCAGGGGTTCGTAGTAGCCGGTCACCAAACCTTCTGTCCCGCCGTCCGCGTTGTGCACCAGCCACGGCAAGAAAGCGGATTCGAAGAACTGCCGCGCGGCCATGGGATCGGCTTTGCGAATCTGTGCCGCCGCGGCGCAGGTCGACGCCCATTCGGCCGCGATCTTCAGGGCATTGCAGGAAAGCAAAAAGGCGGGCAGTGCCTCGGCAAGGTTGTCGTTGTTCCAGTCCGGCAACGCCGGCCACTCCTGCGCCTCGTAGCTTCGCACCTGCGATGGCTCTGGTGGCGTGACGATCGCGGGCTCGGGGGCGGATACGGTTGCCGGTTCGGGCGGCGGTGGCGAAGGTGGCGACGCTGCGGGTTCCGGAGACGGCTGGGCTGGTGGCGCGATGTCCGGATTGGTTACACTCGCGCAACCGCTGGCGAGCGCCGCGCACAACGCGAGCGCCAGCCATTTTTCTGTCAGCATCCGGTGACTCTGCATGAACTGTTTGCGCCATGAGTATAACAAAGCGATATCAGCCGATTCTTTGACTGGCCGCGGTTTGCTGCGATGATCTGGCTGATACTCGAAGCGCTTCTGTCCGTCGTCCTGTTCCTGCTCATCATCTGGTGGACAATGCCGCGCAAGCGAGATCAAGACCACGACAACAAGGACTGAAGCAAGACGAAAATCTCACCACGAAGTCACGAAGGAACGAAGAGGAACTCCGGGAAAAATCGGCAACTAAATCGAGGGCCGTACTGCCGTAGTTACCAAACCATGCTTGCGTCAAATGATGCGGGTTTCTTCGTGTCTTCGTGACTTCGTGGTGAGATTTCGCAGTTACGGGGTCGTTCAGTGCAAAACCCGCGGCGCGCTCAGCGTGAACTCCGGTATCGGTGCATCGAAGGCCACCCCGTCTTCGGCGACCATCTGGTAACTGCCGCGCATGGTACCCACCGGGGTCGGGATCGCGGTCGCGCTGGTGTATTCGTAGCTTTGCCGCGGTTTCAGCAGCGGCTGCTCGCCGACCACGCCCGATCCGTGCACCTCCTGGATCCGGTTTTCGGAATCCGTGATGATCCAGTGACGTGAGATCAGCCGGGCGGCAACACTGCCTGAATTGACGATCGTGATCGTGTACGCAAAGACGTAACGGTTGCTGGCTTCGTCGGACTGCCCGGGAATATGGGTCGTCTTCGCGGTGATCGTGATGTCGTATTTTTTGTGTTCGGCCATCGCGGCATTTGACCTGAATCCCCGGCAAGCGGCAAGGCCGAAACCGGTACAATGCGCCCGTCTTTCCGATCGCAACCCGACCATGTATCGCATCGCCCCGAGCATTCTTTCCTCCGACTTCGCCAGACTGGGAGAGGAGGTGCAGTCCGTCGTTTCCGCAGGTGCGGACATGGTCCATTTCGACGTGATGGACAATCACTATGTGCCGAATCTCACCATCGGCCCGATGGTTTGTGAAGCGATCCGGCCATTGACCAGGGCGGTGATCGACGTGCACTTGATGGTCAAGCCCGTCGACCGCATCATCCCGGACTTTGCCAAAGCCGGGGCCAATGTCATCAGCTTTCACCCGGAAGCCTCCGATCATGTCGATCGCACGATCGGCCTGATCCGGGAATCAGGCTGCAAGGCCGGCCTGGTGTTCAATCCGGCCACACCACTGTCCTGGCTGGACTACACGCTCGACAAGCTGGACCTGATCCTGATCATGTCCGTCAATCCCGGCTTCGGCGGGCAGAAATTCATTCCGGCCGCGCTTGGCAAACTGCGCACGGTGCGCGAGCGCATCGTGAAATCCGGCCGCGAGATCTGGCTCGAAGTCGACGGCGGCGTCAAGGTCGATAACATCGCCGAGATCGCCCGCGCGGGTGCGGATACCTTCGTTGCCGGGTCGGCGATCTTCGGCACCAAGGACTACAAGGCCACCATCACCGCCATGCGCGCCGAACTTGCCAAGGTCTAAGTTTCACGACTAACCCAACGCGAACCGCGGAGGACGCGGAGGACGCAGAGGAAGGGCAAGAGCAAGAAAACATTCGAAAGTTAAAAGTTGGTATGGGTGGTCACTTTGGGGCCAGACCTGCTCATAACTTCCACGTTCTTCGTCGTTTTTGGTTTTCCTCTGCGTCCTCCGTGTCCTCCGCGGTGAGAGTGGCCCTTAAGTGAGAGTGTCTTTTGAAATTCCCGATCGAGATTAAGGCAATAGCCTTCGACCTGGACGGCACGCTCGTCGAGACTTTGCCGGACTTGCATGAATCCGCGGTTCGCATGCTCGCGCAACTGGGTCGCCCCCCCGTACCTGAATCGATGGTGAGGGCCTGCGTCGGCGACGGCGTCGACCGCCTGGTCAAACGCCTGCTGACCGGTGAGCCCGATGGGGAGCCCGATGCCGCATTGCTCGAAATGGCCGCAGAGAACTTTCGCAGCCATTACGCAGCCGTGTTGACGCGCGCTTCCCATCCATTTGACGGCGTCATTTCCGCCCTCGAAAACCTGCGCCGCCGCGGGTTCAAGCTTGCCTGCGTGACCAACAAGCCCGCGCGCTTTACCGAGCCGTTGCTGGAGGGTTTAGGGCTCAGTGAATATCTGGATCTGGTCCTCAGCGGGGACAGCCTGCCCCGCAAGAAGCCCGATGCGTTGCCGCTTTTGCATACCGCCCGGGCCTTCC
>WNFI01025329.1_pt1 | contig 21049 bp, 22 predicted proteins | sample 5400471 | NCBI WGS metagenome assembly WNFI01 (sample SAMN13153348, study PRJNA577476) | soil metagenome | isolation source: 100 cm saprolite on Douglas fir-dominated hillslope | place: USA:California | collected 2013-09-17
GTCCGCGCACGATGCGCGGCCTCGGCGGACGCCGCGGGGCGATGATCAGCTCGGCGTCCTCGCAGCACAGATCGTCCCTGTTGTGGCGCAGCCCGATCCGGAACGCCTTGCACACGTTCCCCGGCCCGCGCGCGCTGGCGTGCAGCCAGGGCAGCGACTCCGGCAGCGGCTCGAGCGCGCGGATCAGCACCGCGTTGGCGTCGCTGCCCGGGCCGCACACGCAATTCAACATCTGGTGAATTCCGTAGATCAGATAGACGTAGGCGTGCCCGGGCTCGCCGTACATCACCTCGGTGCGCGTCGTCTTGCCGGCGCGCGCGTGACAGGCGAGGTCGTGCTCGCCGACGTACGCCTCGGTCTCGACGATGCGCCCGAGCAGAAACCCGCCGCGTACGCGGCGCGCGAGAACGCAGCCGAGCAGGGCCGGCGCCACCTCGATTGCGTTGCGATCGTAGAAGCTGCGCGGCAACGGCTGCATGCTGCAATGGTACGGCGCCTGTTATGCTAGGGCCATGCCTCCGCAGATTCGCGTGGTCTCAGAGGACGCGACGCCGCAGCCGGCGCTCACCACCTTCCGCGCCGACGCGCGGCTGCGCCTGTGGGGCGCGGGACTCTGCGCCTCGCTCGCCATCCTCTTCACCATCCTCGGCTATCTGCGCAAGGTGCCGCCCGTCGTCGCCGGGCCGGTAGCGGCGTTGTTCTTGCTCTGGTCGACTTACCTGATCGCGACCTTCGCCTCGCGGCGATCGGTGCGCTATTCGCTCTCCGCCCAGCGCCTCGAGATCGAGAAAGGCGTCTTCGGCAAACGCATCGAGAGCGTCGAGCTGTGGCGCATCCGCGACGTGGTCCTCGATCAAGCCTTCTTCGAGCGGCTGCGCGGCGTCGGACGCATCACCGTCTATTCCAGCGACCAGGTCGAGCCGGTGCTCGAGCTGGGTCCGCTCGCCTCGGCCAAGCCGCTGTTCGATCGCCTGCGCGACGCGGTGGCTGCCGCCCGCAAGGATGCGCGCGTGGTTCCGCTCGACCGCTGAAGTGCGCAACTTGTCGCCAAAACGGAGGAGCGCATGCCGAGAGGCGACAAGTCGAAATACACCGACAAGCAGAAGCGCATGGCCGAGCACATCGAGCAGGGCTACGAGGAGCGCGGGCTCCCCGAGCGCGAGGCGGAGCGTCGGGCCTGGGCCACCGTCAACGCCGAGACCCACGGCGGCAAGAAGCCGGGCGGCTCCGGCCGCGGCAAGCCGATGAACAAGGCGCCGTCGCGCAAAGGCGGACGAAAGGGCGGCCGCTCGCAGTCGCACGCCACGCGCGTGAGCGCGGGCAAGAAGGCCGCGGCGACGCGCGAGCGGCGGGCAGGGCGCCGGCGAATGGCGTAGAGGCGAGTTTCGGCTTTCACCGTGACGCGCAGAAAAATCCGTAGTGCTGCTGACTCCGATGCATGACGGGGCTGACGCGGAGCCGCCAGCGAGAGTATACGCTGCGGGCATGCCGCGAACTCCCAAAGAGGCTCCCAAGGGCAACGGTTCGAAGAAGGCGGACGGGAAGCAGGCGGACGGGAACAGAGCGGATGGGAACAAAGCGGACGGAAAGCAGGCCCCGCCTTCGCCAACCGACGACCTACAGGCGCAGCTGCAGGCCGCGCGTGGCGAGCTGATGCGGGCGCAGCGCGATCTGGAGAGCGTGCGGCTGGAGATGATCGAGCAGAAGCGCAAGAACTCGCAGCACGCGCTGGCGCACGCTGCGGAGCTGAACGTGGCGCGCACCGAGCGCGACCAGCTGCGCATGGAGCTCGATGCGCTGAAGCTCATGTCCCATGCGGCGCCGAAGAAGCGGCGGCAGGACGACGAGCGCACCGATCAGCTGGAGAAGGAGCTGGCCGGGGTGCACGAGGAGCTGGAGCTCGCTCTGGCGCAGGCGAAGGCCCAGCAAGCAGAGACGCGGGCCGCTCTCGCGGAGGGGCAGACTGCGCTGGCCGAGACGAGGCGCCGGCTCGCCGAGGCGCGCCGCGAGCTGGATTCGCGCCCGACTCCCGCCGCCGGCCCGGCCGCGCCGGCCACGTCCGCGCGGTCCGCTGCCGCCGCGCCGCCTCCTGTCCCGCTGGCCGCCGAGCCGGCCGCGTCCGTACCGCCCGCCGCCGCACCGCCAGCCTCCGCTGCGTCGGCCGCTCCCCGCGGGTTCTTTAGCAGGCTCTTCGGATGGCGCGCCCCTTCGTCCTGATCGCTCAGCTCTCCAGCGCCTGCCGGAGATCGTCGATGAGATCGCCCGCATCCTCGAGCCCGACGCTCATCCGCACCATCCCTTCATCCACGCCCGCCCCCCGGAGCTCCTCGGCGCTGTAGCCGGTGTGGCTGAAGAGGATGGGCAGCGAGGTCAGCGTCTCGGGTCCGCCCAGGCTGGCCGCGCGCGCGATCAATTTCAGCCGGTCCCAGAAGCGGAAGGCGCGCTCGCGCGTGCCCACCGTGAAGGTCACCATGCCGCCGAAGCCGTTCATCTGCTTCGAGGCCAGCGCGTGGTCGGGGTGGCTCTCGAGGCCCGGGTACCAGACCCGCTTCACCGCCGCCTGCTTCTCGAGCGAGCGCGCCACCACGAGCGCGTTCGCACAATGCCGGTCGATCCGCACCGCGAACGTCTTCAGCCCGCGCAGCAGATCGTAAGCGACCTGCGGATCGAGCGAGGCGCCCAGCCTGTGCGAGAGCAGCCGGATGGGCTCGACCAGCTCCCTGCGCCCGACGATGGCGCCGCAGAGGTGGTCGCTGTGCCCGTTCAGGTACTTGGTCGCCGAGTGCATCACCAGATCCACGCCCAGCTCCAGGGGCCGCTGCACGAGCGGCGGCGCGAAGGTCGAGTCGATGAGCGAGACGATGCCGCGCGCGCGACAGGCCTTCGCCACCGCCGCGATGTCGAGGACCCGCAGCGTGGGGTTGGTCGGCGACTCGAAGACGCAGACTTTCGCGCCGCCCTTGTGGACCTCGTCGACCAGCGACTCCGGCTCCGCCATGCGCGCCTTCACGCCGAAGCGGCTGAGCACGTCGCGGAGCAGCTTGTAGGTGCCGCCGTAGAGCGCGGTCGCGGCGATTGCCTGGTCGCCCGCCGAGAGCTGGGCCATGAGCGCTGCGGTCATCGCGCCCATGCCGCTGCCGAAGAGGACGCAGGAATCGCCGCCCTCGAGCTGCGCGACGGCGCTCTCGGCCGCGCGGACGGTGGGGTTCTCGTCGCGGCTGTACATGAAGAGGCCGCTCTGCCCGCGCGCGTACTGCTGTACGGCGGCTGCGCTCTCGAAGCGGAAGGTGGTGGACTGGACGATGGGCGTGGTGATGGGCGCGTTCGCGCCTTCGGGCGAGCCGGCGTGCACCGCGATCGTGGCGAGCTTTTCCATGCGCGGGGAGTACAGCCGGGCGGCCGCGCTTTCAAGCGCACAAGAAAAAAGCCCCCGAGCGAGATGCCCGGGGGCCCGAAAGACTGGAAGCGTCCGCTGCCGGATGGCGGGGGGGACCGTAGACCCGGCGTTACGTCCGCTTCACCGGAAATATGGCTGCAGTCGCCGTGCCAACCGGCCGATCCTTGATTTCAGAGGGGAACACTTCCGGCGGCCTGCCTGGACCTTTCACTTGTGCAATGAAAGCTTGCAGCGATGCAACGATCACTGCACCGAGAGCAGCTGCTCGAATTCCGGCGCGCCCTTGAGGCCGTCGAACATCGGGTCGGCCGCCAGCCAGCCCCGCACCTTGGCCGAGTCCTTCTCCAGCGCCTTGCGCAGCGCCGCGAACGCCTCAGTCCGCCGCTCCCACAAAGAATAGAGCGCCGCGACGTTGTAGTTCAGCAACACGTCGTCGGGATTCAGCTCGCGCGCTTTGCCGTAGCAGCGCTCCGCTTCCTGGTAGAAGCCCTTCTGCGCGTACGAGATGCCGAGGTCGAGCCAGCCCTCGTAGTTCTGCGGCTCGAGGCGCACCACCTCGTTGAGCAGCGCGATCGCGCCGCGGTAGTCGCCCTCGTCCATCAGCATCGCGGCCAGCTCGTGGCGGGCGAGCGCGTCGCCGGGCTCCAGCTCGATGGCGGCCTTGAACTCCGCTTTGGCCTCGTCGCGCTGGTCCAGGTCGGCGTAGGTCATGCCGAGGTTCAAGTGCGCGTCGGGGTATTCGGGGTCCTGAGCGATGGCCTCCTTGTACTGCTCGATGGCCATCTCGTGCGAGTGGGTGGCGAGGAAGCAGGCGAGATTGTAGTGGGCCGTCGCGCTGTCGGGCTCGAGCCGCAGCGCGGTCAGGTACTCCTCCAGCGCCTGGGTGTAGAGCTTCTTCTCCGAATAGACCGTCGCGAGGTTGTCGTGCGCGTGGGCCGAGTCGGGGTCCAGCTCGATGGCCTTCTTGAACTCGCGGATGGCCTCGTCCAGCCAACCGCGGTCGGCCAGCTCGATGCCGCGCGAGTTGTGCTCATCCGATCTGACCGTCTTGTCCTGCCCCTGCTTGTCGCGACCCATGGCTGTGTACCGATAACACGAAGCTGCCTCAGGGGCTCGGGTGAGAAAATGCAAAGGCGCCTCGAGGCCGCCGGAAGCTCCGAGGCGCCCGAACGGTGGCGTGCAGGCGCCTGGTCAATCGCCCGTGGCGGCCGTGTACTTGCCGAAGGTCTTGAGATTTTTGTTGGCCTTCACGTTGGCCTTGACCGCCGTGTTGGTGGCCTGGTTGCCGGCGAGGCTGTTGGTAGTGCCCGAGAACAGCTCGCGGATGTCGCGGCCGAACACGGTGACGACGCCGACGGCCGCGATGGCGATCAGGGCGACGATGATCAGGTACTCGGACATGCCCTGGCCGGACTGCGACTTGAGCATCTTGAGGAAGCGGCGCATCGAATCACTCCTTGTGCGGGCTGGGGGGAAGCCCGCGTTTCGGCCAGCCAGCGTACAGTCAGGCCTGACCTTGGCCCATCGGTCGAGGATCCGAGACGCAACCTCGGCGGAAAGCATCCTCTCCTCGGCGGTCTCCCGTCAAGAAGCTTGCCCCGCGGGCAGAGGTGGCATAGGGGCTACGCAGTAGCCGCCTCTTTCGGTGGATACCGGAAAACCTTCGTAGGAGCGAGTGCGGAAGCCAAAGAAGGTCGGACAGATCTGCGAGGAGCTGGCCCGGACGGTGGGCGCCGCGCAGGACTCCTGCGTGGTGGCGTGGGAAGGGGTGGAGGCGCCGCGCATCGTCTTCGCCACCGGGAACACCGAGTCGGTGCTGCGGGCGAAGGCGGGCTCGCTCCTGGGCGCGCCGGCGGGGTCGTTGTTCGCGGGAGGCGAGCGCGCAGCCCGGGATCTCACCGCCCTCTGCGCCAACGTGCCCGCTGCCGAGCAGCGCCTGATGCTGCGGAGCGGAAAGCCGTTCAACGCGCAGCTCCTCCTGCGCGGGGTGCCCTCGGGCGCGGTGGCGCTGGTGCGCGATCTCACCGCGGGCGACCAGCAGGCCGACGCCGCGATCCGCGCCGAGGACCTGGCGCGCTTCGCCTCGCTGGTGGCGCACGAGGTCCGTAATCCGCTCTCGGCGGTGAAGATCGCGCTGCAGACCCTGGAGCGGCACGGCACGCTGGCGCAGAACGACCTGCGCCGCACCGGCATCGCGCTGCGGGAGGTGTTCAACATCGAGCTCCTGCTCAACGAAGTGCTGGAGTTCGCGCGGCCGCCCTCGCTGTCGCTGGTGCCCGGCGATCCGCGCCCGTCCGTCGAGGAGGCGGTGTCCGGCGTCGAGCAGGAGTGGGCCACGCGCGGCGTCACCTTCGTGCGCAAGTTGCCCGACCGGATGGGGCCGGTGGTGCTAGATCCGGTGCGGGTGCGGACGGCGGTGAAGATCCTCTGCCGGCAGGCGGCGGTCGCCGCGGCGGAGGTGGGAGGCGGCGCGGTCGAGGTGCAGGTGCGGGTCGCCGGAAAGGGCTGGGAGCTGTCGGTCGCCGATCCGGGCCGCACGCTCTCGCCCGAGCTGCGCCAGCACGCCTTCGTTCCCTTCACGCCGCAGCGGGCGCGCGGTTCCGGCCTCGGCCTCGCGGTGGTGTCGCGAATCGCGCGCGAGCACGACGGAAGGGCCCGCATCGAGGAGCGGCCGGGCGGCGGAAATCTGATCACGGTGGCCTTCGGCGCCTGAGGGGCGTGAGGCCGGGCACGGCCTGAGCTGCGGGTTCTTGATAGACTGTCCGGACTTTGACGGACCGCATTCTCATCGTCGACGACGACCGCAGCATCCGCGAGCTGCTCTCCATGCACCTCGAGGAGCGCGGCTTCGGCGTCGACTCGGCCGCCACCGGCGCCGAAGGCTTCCGCATGGCGGAGAAGTCGCCGCCCTCGGCCATCGTCCTCGACATGCGGCTCCCCGACGCGTCGGGCATCGACCTGATCCCCGAGCTGAAGAAGCGCGCCTCGGAGGCGCCGGTGCTGATGATCACCGCCCACCACGACATGGCGACCACCATCCTCGCCATGAAGGCGGGCGCCTTCGACTACATCCACAAGCCCATCGACATCCAGGCCTTCGACGTGGCGCTGGACCGCGCGCTCGAGGTGCGGCGCCTCTCCAAAGGCAGCGACTACCTCTCGGTCGAGACCCACCGCGCCTTCAAGATGGACGACATCGTCGGCGCCTCGGCGGCGATGCAGCAGCTCTTCAAGGACATCGGGCGCGTCGCCGCCTCGCGCGCGACGGTCCTCATCCACGGCGAGAGCGGCACCGGCAAGGAGCTGATCGCCCGCGTCATCCACAGCTACTCGGCGCCGCAGAAGCCGTTCATCGCCATCAACTGCTCCGCGATCGTCGACACGCTTCTGGAGAGCGAGCTCTTCGGCCACGAGAAGGGCGCCTTCACCGGCGCGCTGCAGGCCAAGCCCGGCAAGTTCGAGCTGGCCGAGGACGGCACCATCTTCCTCGACGAGATCGGTGAGCTGTCGCAGAACCTCCAGGCCAAGCTGCTGCGCGTACTCCAGGAGCGCGAGGTGGAGCGCGTCGGCGGCGTGCGGCGCATCCCCATCAAGGCGCGCATCCTCGCCGCCACCCACCGCGAGCTCGCGGAAGAGGTCAAGGGCGGCCGCTTCCGCGAGGACCTCTACCAGCGCGTGAAGGTGGTGACGCTCTCGCTGCCGCCCTTGCGCGAGCGGCCCGAGGACATTCCCCTGCTGGTCGAACACCTGATCGTGAAGATCAACCAGCGCCTCCACAAGACGCTGCGCCGGGTGCCGCGGGCAGTGCTCGAGAAGTTGCAGAAGCGCGCCTGGCCCGGCAACGTCCGCGAGCTGGAGAACGTGCTCACCCGCGCGGCGGTGCTGTCGCAGGGCGACCTCTTGCTGGAGGAGCACCTGCTCGAACAGAGGCCTTCGCGCCAGCCGGCGATCGAGACACCGCCTGCGGTGGCCCATGCGCGCGACGACCGCGTGCCCACGCTCGACGAAGTGGAACGCAACCACATCGTCCGGGTCTGGACCCTCACCGGCGGCCACAAGGGCAAGACCTGTCAGATGTTGGGCATCTCGCGGCCTACTTTGGAAAGGAAGCTACGGAAGTACGGCTTGACGGGCGGGGACGATTGAACGTTCCATTCAATCGCCTTCGACGTTTTGGCTGCCTGCTGGTTAACGTTTCGTTCAACCGGCCGCCCGCTCGGGGGGAAGACCAGGGGCCACATCGTTGAAATGTCGCTGCAATCCTGACCGGTCCGTCCTTGGCATGACAGGTGCTCTGTCAAGCTGGCGACCCCCAAGCCCACCGGAGCTCCTTACATGCGTCCACAGACCGACCCGCGCTACCACCAGCAGTTCCAGCCCCTTGCCTCCCCCAGCCTTCCGCCGGCCGACGTGGTCGACTTCCGCGGCTACTTCAAGGTGGAGACCTTCGGGCACGGCTCGGTCATCTACCGGCCCGGCATGCCGGCCGACAAGGTCTACCTGCTCCGCTCCGGCCGCGTCCGTCTGTTGCGCCAAGGCAAGGGCAAGAGCCGCTCGGTCCTCTCCATCTTGAAGCCCGGCGACCTGTTCGGAGAAGTGCTCCGCCCCGACGGCTCCCTGATGGAGGAGCTCGCGGTCTCGTCCGGCAAGTGCGAGGTGTGGAGCATCGAGAGCCGCGACTTCCGCGCGCTGCTCGAGGCGCGGCCGGCGCTCGCGGTCGACGTGATCCGCGCACTCAACGAGCGCGTCCGCCAGCTGCGCCAGCGCGTGCTCGGCCTCACCCGCAAGGACGTGCCGGCCCGCCTCGCCGAGATGCTGCAGTCGCTGGCGCAGGCGCACGGCGAGCGCATCGCCCCCGGAAACGAGCTCTGCCTGCACGGCATCACGCAGCAGGACCTCGCAGACCTGGTGGGCGCCTCGCGGTCGTTCGTCTCGACCTTGATCAACAAGATGAAGCGCGACGGGCTCCTCGCGAACCAGGGCCGGCTGCTGGTCCTGCGCGACGAGGAGGGACTCAATCGCCTGGCGTCGCGGGAGAAGTAAGGAGGCTGTTTACCCGGGCAAGAGCGGGTGGCGGCGGCGGCCGCCGTGAAGCGAGTTCCCCCCCTCGCTCTGTCGGCCGCCCCGCTTTTTTTCCGGGTGACCCGAATTCCCCCTCGGGCCCTGTGAAGAGAAGGGCCGGTGGCATGACGCCGCCGGCCCTTCGTGTTTGGAGACTTCCGGTTTCACGCTTCACGCCCAGAGGATTTACCGGAAGGGCTTTCCCTGAGGCCTGACGCCTGAGGCCAGGTCCTAAGCCTTGGCGGCGGGCTCTTTCTCGGACTTCTCCGCCTTGGGAGCGCCTTCCTTCTTCGGCTTCTTCTCCTTCGCAGGCTTGTCCGAAGCCTTCTTCTCGGTCTTCGGAGTGGCTGCCTTCTTGGGCTTCGGAGCGGGCGCCGGCGTGTTGGCGTACTTCTTCCGGAAGCGATCGATGCGGCCCTGCGTGTCGAGCAGCTTCTGCTTGCCGGTGAAGAAGGGATGGCAGTTGCTGCAGATGTCGAGGTGCAGGTCCCCGCTGGTGGAGCGGGTCTCCCAGGTGGCGCCGCAGGCGCAGTGCACCTTGGCGTTGGGATAGGCCGGGTGGATGTTCTCGCGCATGGTTCTTCTCTCGGCAAAGCCCGCGGATTGCTCGCAACCTCAAGCTGCGGGGTCTTCCGCCGGGCGGAAAAGGGTGCAGTTGGATAGCGGATCAAGTCTCGGAAAGCAAGCGATGCCCTTGACTTCGAGGGCGAACGGGACGAGCGTGCGCCCGCCCTCAAGGAGCCGACGTGAAGCTGTCGATCATCATCCCGGTCTACGACGAGGAGCGGCACGTTCTCGACGTGCTGCGCCGGGTCGCCGCGGTCCCGGTGGACAAGGAGCTGGTCATCGTCAACGACGCCTCGCGCGACGGAACGCGGGCGGCGCTCGACCGGGTCGAGCGCGACCCGCAGCTGGTGCTCGCGCGTACGCCCGGCACGACCGAGATCCGGATCTTCCACCAGCCCGTCAACCGCGGGAAGGGCGCGGCCCTGCATCGCGGCTTCGCCGAGGCGAGCGGCGACGTGGTGGTGGTGCAGGACGCCGACCTCGAGTACGACCCGCTCGAGCTGCCCGCTCTGATCGAGCCGATCGCGCGCGGCGAGGCCGACATCGTCTATGGCAGCCGCTTCTTGAAGGGCCACGAAGGGTTCCCCTTCTGGCACACGCTCGCGAACCGCATGCTCACTTCCGCGAGCAACCTCTTCACCGGCTTCCAGCTGACCGACATGGAGACCTGCTACAAGGTCATGCGCACGGGGATCGTCAAGGAGCTGCCGCTGCGCGAGGAACGCTTCGGCTTCGAGCCCGAGGTCACCGCTTTGCTGAGCCACCGCCACCGCCGCGAGCCGCTGCGGCTGGTCGAGAAGCCCATCTCGTACAGGCCGCGGTCGGTCGCCGAAGGAAAGAAGATCGGCCTCAGGGACGCCTTCCGCGCGGTGTACTGCATCGTTCGCTACGGGCTCGTGCCGCCGCCGTCGCGGCCGGCCATTCCCGCGCGGACACACGCCGAGCCGTGAGGCAGGCGCGGGTCGCGGCGGTCATCGCGGCGCTGGCCGCGGTCGGGTTCTGCCGGACGGCATACTTCCACTTCGTCTCCGAACCTGCGCGCGAGCGGCCGATTCCGGGTCCGCCCATCGACGCGCAGTTCCGCGCCCTCGCGCCTCTCCTGCCGCGCGCGGGCGAGGTGGGCTACGTCACCGACGAGCCGATCCTCCAGGTGCCGGGCTTCGAATACCAGGGTGCCAAGCAGCGCTTCATGCAGATGCAGTACGCGCTCGCCCCGCTGGTGCTGCGCTACGACGACGACCGGACGCCGCTGGTGGTGGCCAACGTCGCCGACCCGGCGCACCTCGAGGAGGTGCTGCGCGCGCACGGGCTCTCGGTGGTGGCGCAGCCCGGACCGTCGACGGTGGTGGCGAGGCCGCGGTGAGCATCGCGCTCGCGGCGCTCTCCATCGCGCTCCTCGGCGCAGGGCTGACCGTGCGGCTGCGCGGGGGGCTGCGCGTCGCGGCGGCGCTCCTCCTCGGCCTCGGCTCCTGGTCTGCGGCGTATGCGGCGGCGCTCCTTCTCTTCGGCAAAGGCGACCGCGTGCTGCTGGCAAAGGACCTGGTCCTCGCCGTGGCTGGCGCCCTCCTCATGACGCTGGGCGGTTCGCCGCCCGAAGTCCGAGACCCGAGGCCAGAGGCCCCTGCGCCGGGTTGGCTCTGGATCTCCTTCGCCGCCTCCTGCGCGCTCGCCACCGCCGCCGTCGTCGAGCACACGCTGCGCTTTCCCGACGGCGGCTACGACGCGTGGATGATCTGGAACACCCGCGCCCGCTTCCTCGTGCGCGCGGCGGACTTTCACACCGCCTTCTCGCCGCGGCTGCTCTTCTGGCTGCACCAGGACTATCCGTGGCTGGTGCCGGGCGCGGTGGCCCAGGTGTTCTTGCTCGGGCGGAGCGAATCGCTGGCGCTGCCCGCCGCCCTCTCCTGGCTCTTCGCCGCGCTCGCGCTCGCGGTGCTGACGCTCGCGGTAGCGCGGCTGCGCGGCCTCTACTGGGGCCTGCTCGCGGGGCTCGCGCTCGCGACCATGCCCTGCTTCGCCACCTTCGCCGCGAACCAGCAGTCCGACGTGCCGCTCTCCGCTTTCCTCGTCCTCTGCGTGGCGCTGCTTTCGCTCGCGGAGGAGGAGCGCCGCGACGATCTGCTGCTGCTCTCGGGATTCGCCGCCGGCCTCGGCGCCTGGACCAAGAACGAAGGCCTGCTCTACCTGGGCTGCGCCGCCGTGGCGCTGCTCTTTCGCCAGCGGAGGCTGCGGCCGGCGGCGCTCTTCCTCCTCGGCGCCGCCCCGCTCCTCGCGCTGCTCGCCGGCTTCAAGCTGGGGATGAAGCCGCCCAACGACTTCGTCACCTTCTCTACGCCCCACGCGCTGCTCGAGCGCGCGCTGACGCCCGCCCGCTGGGCCGAGCTTGCGCTCTTGACCCTGCGCCGCATCGTCTATTTCCAGGACTTCGCGCTCTGGGTGATCGCCGAGCTCCTGCTCCTCGTCATCGTGCTGCGCAAGCTGCCGGGCAGCGCCGCGGGGACGGCGCTCTTCCTCTCCTGCGCCCTCTACGCCCCCATCTACGTCCTGCAGCCGCACCCGGTCGAGTGGATCTACCGGACCTCTGTCGACCGCATCTTCATCCAGCTGTGGCCAGCCGCAATCCTGGCGACGATTCTTCCTCTGGCGAGAGCGACAGCCCCAGCGCCAGCCACAGCGCGTACATGACCTTGGTGTCGTAGAGCACGTCGTGCACCTGCGCGATGACGAAGAGCGCGGTGAGCGCCGCGAGCCCGCCCAGCGCGAGACTGCCCGCGCGCATCCGCTTGCGGAGCGCGACGGCCGCGGTCGAGAGCAACCAGAGCATCGCCAGGAGCCCCAAAGGCCCCGTCTCCGCCAGCGTCGAGAGCTCGAGGTTGTGCGCCCAGGTGCGCATCCAGAACGACGGGTTGTCGCGGTCGTAGTAGCGCTCGCAGACGCGCGGATAATTTCCGAAGCCGATGCCGCGCAGCGGATGGTCGCGGATGATCCGCGCCGCTTCCTTCCAGATGAAGACGCGGTCCGAGTTGACGCCCGCCGAGAACGAGCTGCGGAACCGGTCGCGGATCCCGCCGTGCAGCGAGGCGAGCAGCACCATCACCGCCACCGCCGGCAGGAGCGCCTTGCGCACGCGCGCGGAGGAGAAGAGCGCGATGACGATGGCAGCCGCGGCCACTCCCAGGTACGCCGCGCGGTCGAAGGTCACCGCCACCGCGGCGAGCCCCAGCACCGCCGCTCCGGCCGCCATCCAGACGCGCCTGGGCGGCACCGCTCCGGCGGCCAGCGCGCCGAGCAGCAGCGCGGCCAGGACGGTCGCGTTGTGGCCGAACGACAGCCGCGAGGTGAAGAAGCCCATCGCGCCGAACCGCTCCGGCACGCCGGGCGCTTCGACCAGTGCAGGAGAGGCCCGCAGGTGGGAAAGATAGACCAGGTCTACGCCCGTGCGGTACTGCACGAGGCCCACCAGCGACGAGAGCGCGAGCCCGGCGCAGGCGCACGAGACGAGCGTGAGCGGCGCGTTCCGCGGGAGCAGGCGCAGCCCATGCGCGACGACGAAGAAGCCCAGCACCGACCGCCACAGCGTGGCGTTGGCGAGCGGCGGCGGGCCCTCGGCCGTGATCAGATCGGAGAGCACCGCGATGAGCACGAAGGCCAGCACCGGCCAGTCGAGCGCCGTGCGCAGCGGGCGCGGCGGCGCAAGCAGGACGCCCGCAGCCGCCACGCCGAGCGCGATCTGCATCCCCGCGATGGAGATGGGCACGAAGAAAGCGTGGCCGGCGAGGCCCGCGTAGGTGAGAAGAAGGGCGGCTTTGCGGCGATCCAAGACTCCGCCGTACATACTACAGTGCGGCCTGCCCAGATGATGAACCTCCTCGACCGCCTCGTTTTGCGCGAGATCCTGGTGCCGCTCGGGGTGGGGCTGCTCGCGATCGTGCAGCTGCTCGTCATCCTGCAGCTCCTGCAGCTCAACGAGGTGGTCTTCGGCAGCGCGGTCTCGCTGCGCGATCTGGGGCGCGTGACACTGGCGCTGGCGCCGCACTTCCTCGTCGTCGCGGTGCCGCTCGCATTCATGCTCGGCGTGCAGCTCGGGATGGGACGGCTGGCGGGCGACCAGGAGCTTCTGGCGCTGAGCGCAGCCGGGTCGCATCCGCTGCGGCTCTACCGGGTGCCGCTGGCGATCGGCCTTGTGCTCGCAGTCTGCGTCGCGGCGCTGGCGCGCTGGGCGGAGCCGTGGGGCCTCTCGGAGCTCTCCAGGGTCCTCAACGACGTCATCAAGCGAAACCTCCAATCCGGCCTCACGCCCGGCGTCTTCCACGACAACCTGCCGCGCTTCACCATCTATGTCGGCGGGCAGGAGACCGGGGGCGCATACGGCACCTGGAATGGCGTGCTCATCGAGGACGACGTCGGCGACGGCGCGCCGCTGCTCGCGCTGGCGGAAGCGGGGCGCATCGAGGACGCGGGCGGCGAGGCGCTCTCCTTGCGCCTCTTCCGCGGCGAGTTGCACCGCTCCGAGCCGCGCGGCGAGACGGTGGCCCGTTTCAGCGAAGGAAGCTTCCTGGTCGGCGTGCAGGATTCGGTGGCGAAGCAGAATCGCTTCGCCAACAACGAGGCGCAGCTTCCCGCTGCGGCGCTGCGGGACCGGATCGCGTGGCTGGAGGGACAAAATCGCATGATCGAGTCGGCCCGGCTGCGCGTCGAGCTGGCGCGGCGCTGGGCGGTGCCGCTCGCCTGCGTGTTCTTTGCGCTGCTGGGGATTCCGCTCGCGGTGGCGGCGCGCGGCGTGCGCGGGTCGGCGTACCTGATCACGCTCGGCGCCTTCGTCGCCTTCTATGCCATCTCGCGGGTCGGGCTCGCCTTCGCCGAGGGCGGGCTCAATCCCTGGGTCGCCGGCTTCCTGCCCGATGCGGTGGTGGCGGCGATGGGGCTCGGCTACACCGCGCAGCTGGCGAAGGGCGGAGTGGGGAAGCCGCGATGAGGCGGCTCGCGCTGCTCCTCCTCTGCGCCGCTTGCCTGCGGGGAAAACCGCCGGTGCCGATCCTGAACTACCACTCGGTGGGAGCGCAGGCGGACGAGTACACGGTCACCGACGCGCAGTTCGCGGAGCAGCTCGACTGGCTCGCGTCCAAGGGATTCCACACCATCGCGCTGCACGAGGCTCTCGCGCCGCATCCGCGCTCGGTGGTGCTCACCTTCGACGACGGCAGGGAGGATGCGCTCACTCACGTCATGCCTGCATTGCAGAAGCGTGGAATGCGCGCGGCGTTCTTCATCCCCACCGCGCTGGTCGGGCAGCCCGGATACCTCAGCTGGGACGGCGTGCGCGCGCTCGCGGCGGCGGGGATGGAGATCGGCTCGCATTCGGTCGATCATGCGCGGCTCGCGGATCTGCCCGACGGCCGCGTGCGCGAAGAGCTGATGCAGTCGAAGCGTGCGCTGGAAGAGCAGCTCCACCAGCCGGTCGATCTGTTCGCCTATCCCTACAACTCGGTGCGGCGGCGCATCCGCAACGCGGCGGAGAAGGCGGGCTATCGCATCGCGGTGTCCGGCGTGGTGCACGGCGGGAGCGACCCGCTCGACCTGCTCCGCACCACCGTCAGCGGCCTGACCACGCCGGAGCAGTTCCGCAGCATGGTCGCGGCCGGCGCAGGCGGCTTGGCGACTGCGCCTTAGCCGGTACGATTGGAGAAGCGTTGCGTTCTACACCAGCGTGCCGCGGAAGAAGGCGACCGACATGGCGAACGAGAGCGGCGCCGCGGCAGCGAGCAGCGGAAGCCGCGCGCCCTCGGGGAGGAGCGCCACCACCGGCACGAGCAGCGCCTCGGCGCGATAGAGCGAGAGGTGGCCGCCGACGCAGAGAGGAAAGGCCCAGTACGCGGCGCAGTATGCGGCGACGAGCGGCCGCGCGCGGAAGTGGCGCACGCTGAGGGCCATCATCAGCAGCACCAGGAGCGTCTGCGCGCCCGCTGCGAAGCTCGCGGCGTTGCGGTAGCGCGCGTTGACCAGCGGCTTGAGTCGGGAGAAGAGCGTGTCGAGCGGCGCGAAGTCGAAGCCGTACTTCTCCTGGACGAGGAAGTACGCGTTCCAGTGTCCGGTCTGCACCCGCATCGCCAGCAGCACGGCGAAGAAGCCGAGCGCGACACCCGCCGCGGGCCACGGGTTGCGCCGCAGGAGCGAGAGCGGCGCGAGCAGAAAACCGGTCGGATACGCCATCGCCGCGAGGGCGCCCGCGCCCGCTGCCGGGGCCCACTTCTGCCGCTCGCAGAGCGCGAGGAAGGCGACCGCGCAGAGGAGGAAGAGCGACACCGGGAAGACGGCCTGCTGGTAGATGCTCCCCGGAAAGAACGCCGTCAGGACGAGCGCCGCGAGGCCGCGCTCGTTCAAGAGGAAGCGCCAGACGACGAAGAGCAGCGCCGCCTCGAAGACCAACGAGAGCACCGCGCCGCTGGCGAGCTTCAGCATCCACGCGTAAAGCGGGAACCAGCCGGCGTTGCCGCACCACTGCCAGGCTTGGTAGTGCGAGCCGGATGCGCAGTGCTCGAGGAAGTACCCGCGCTGCGCGATCGAGAGATAGAGGTCCGAGTCCCAGCGAACCCACGCCTCCGCGTGCAGCGGACTGACGCCCGCCCAGAGCGCCGCCGCCGCCGAGACCGCGCGCGCAGCGAAGAGCGCCAGGAGCGGAGGAAGGGCGCGCCGCACTCAGCGGCTCATCGAGTCGAGGAACTCCTTGTTCGACTTGGTGCCCTTCAGCTTCGAGAGCAGGAACTCCATCGAGTCGATGGTGTTCAAGGGATGGAGGAGCTGCCGCAGGATCCAGACGCGGTTGAGCTGCTTGTCGTCCATGAGGAGCTCTTCCTTGCGCGTGCCGGAGCGGTTGATGTCGAGACAAGGGAAGATGCGCTTCTCCATCAGCTTGCGGTCGAGGACGATCTCGGAATTGCCCGTGCCTTTGAACTCCTCGAAGATCACCTCGTCCATGCGCGAGCCTGTGTCGACCAGCGCGGTCCCGATGATGGTCAAGGAGCCGCCTTCCTCGGCGTTGCGTGCCGCGCCGAAGAAGCGCTTTGGCTTGTGCAGCGCGTTCGAGTCGACGCCGCCGGAGAGGATCTTGCCGCTGGGCGGAACCGTCGAGTTGTAGGCGCGGGCGAGGCGGGTGATCGAGTCGAGCAGGATGATGACGTCGCGCCCGCACTCGACCAGGCGCTTCGCCTGCTCGATGACCATCTCGGCCACCTGCACGTGCCGGGTCGCCGGCTCGTCGAAGGTCGACGACACCACCTGGCCCTTCACGGTGCGCTGCATGTCGGTGACTTCCTCGGGCCGCTGGTCGATGAGGAGCACGATGAGGAAGGCCTCGGGATGGTTGGCGGTGACCGCGTGCGCGATGTCCTGCAAGAGCACCGTCTTGCCGGCGCGGGGCGGCGCGACGATCAGGCAACGCTGCCCGAACCCGATCGGGTTCAAGAGGTTGATGATGCGCGTCGACATGTCGGTGTTCTTGTGCTCCAGGTTGATCGCTCGCGTGGGGTAGAGCGCGGTGAGGTTGTCGAAGAGCAGGAGCTGCTTGCCCTCGACGGGCTCCTGGAAGTTGATGCTGTCGACCTTGAGCAGGGCGAAGTAGCGCTCGCTGTCCTTGGGCTGGCGGATCTGGCCCTTGATCATGTCGCCGGTGCGCAGGTTGAAGCGGCGGATCTGCGAGGGCGAGACGTAGATGTCGTCGGGGCCAGGACTAAAAGAGAAGTCGGGGCTGCGCAAGAAGCCGAAGCCGTCGGGCAGCACTTCCAGGACGCCCTCGGCATGGATGGGCGTGTCGCTCTTCTGCGCGGTCAGGATGTGGAAGATCAGCTCCTGCTTGCGCAGCGCGCCCGGCGCTTCGATGTTCAGCTCCCTGGCCAGCTTGGCGAGGGCCAGGATCTTCATTTCCTTCAGCTCGGACAGGTTCATCGGCTCTTGGTGGGGACGCTGCTCGCGGGACCGCGGCGCGCCTTGGATGCGGGGTAATGACGGGAGGGCGCGGACTGTAGCGGCCCCGCGCCCGCTGGTCAACCCGTTCCAAAGCGCGCCGAAGGCGCCGCCCGCGGGTCGATGCGCAGGCACCCGTGCGTTATTGTCCGCTGCCCATGGATTCGAGCGCCCGCGCCGGAGAGCTGCGCCAGCGGCTTCGCGAGGCCAGCCACCGCTATTACGTGCTCGACGCGCCGACCCTGAGCGACGCCGAGTACGACCGCCTCTTCCGCGAGTTGGAAGAGCTGGAGAAGGCGCACCCCGAGCTGAAGACTCCTGATTCGCCGACCGAGCGGGTGGGGGCTGCGCCGAGCGAGAGGTTCGCCAAGATCAAGCACCGGCGCCAGATGATGTCCCTGGCCAACGCCATGCGCGAGGAGGAGCTGGCCGAGTTCGACGCCCGCATCCACAAGCTCCTGGGCGAAGAGCCGGTGCGCTACGTGATGGAGCCCAAGCTCGACGGGCTAGCTGTCACGCTGACGTACGAGAACGGCAAGTTCGTGCAGGGCGCGACCCGCGGCGACGGGCTGGTCGGCGAGGATGTGACGCAAAATCTACGTACTATAAAAATGATCCCCCTGCAGCTCGCGGGCAGCCCGCCTCCGCTCTTCGAGGTGCGCGGCGAGGTGTTCATCAACAAGCGCGACTTCGTCCGCATGAACGAGGAGCGCGAGAAAGCGGGCGAGCCCACCTTCGTGAACCCGCGCAACTGCGCCGCCGGCAGCCTGCGGCAGCTCGATCCGCGCGTCACCGCGCAGAGGCCGCTCAGCATCTACTTCTACGAAGTCGGCGAGGGCGAAGAGTTCGCCTCCCACTGGGAGAAGCTGGCGCGGCTGCGCGAGTACGGGCTGCGCACGAATCCGGAGAACGAGATCTTCGACTCGCTCGAGGCGGTGCGCGACAAGTACCAGCGCCTGCTGGGGAAGCGGCACCACCACCGTCGAGAACATTTTCGTCAGCGTCGGCCGCACCGGCGCGCTCACACCCGTCGCCGAGCTGAAGCCGGTCCACGTCGGCGGCGTCACCGTCAGCCGCGCCACCCTGCACAACGAGGACGAGCTGCGGCGCAAGGACGTGCGCGTCGGCGACCGCGTCTTCCTGCGGCGCGCCGGCGACGTCATTCCGGAGATCGTGCGCGTCATCGTCGAGGACCGCCCGCCCGAGGGGCGCGACCAGTTCCAGATGCCGAAGACCTGTCCGGTGTGCGGCGCGCCGGTGGTGCGCGAGCCGGACGAGGCGGTCACCCGCTGCACGAACCTCTCCTGTCCGGCGCAGCTGGTCGGGCGGCTGCGCCACTTTGCTTCGCGCCTCGCCATGGACATCACCGGCCTCGGCGAGGAGACCTGCCTGCGCCTGGTGCAGACCGGCCTGGTGAAGACGCCTGCCGACCTCTACTCGCTGACCCGCGAGCAATGGCTGTCGCTCGAGCGCATGGGCGAGAAGTCGGTGGACAACCTGATCGCCGCGCTCGTGGCGTCGAAGAAGACGTCGCTGCGCCGCTTCATCTATGCGCTCGGCGTCCGCATGGTGGGCGAGGCGACGGCGCTGGCTCTGGCGCGGCGGTTCGGCAGCGTGCGCGCGTTTCTCGACTCCTCACTCGAAGAGTTGGAGTCGGTGCGGGACGTCGGCCCGGAGGTGGCCCGGCACATCTGGAGTTTTGTACAAAATTCAGAAAACCGCGCCGCCATCCAGCGGCTGCTCGACGCGGGCGTCGCTCCCGAGCCGGAGGCGCCCGCGGCGGCGGCAGGCGCGTTCGCCGGAAAAACCGTGGTCCTCACCGGCACGCTCTCGGGATACACTCGCGACGAGGCCAAGGCCGAGATCGAGCGCCGCGGCGGCCGGGTCGCAGCCACCGTGAGCCGCAAGACCGATCTGCTGGTCGCCGGCGAGGAGGCGGGCAGCAAGCTCAAGAAGGCGCAGGAGCTGGGGGTTCGCGTCGTGGACGAGAGCGGGTTCCGGGAGCTGCTCCAGTGACCCGGGCCGAGCTGACGATCACGGGCAGGGTGCAGGGCGTCTTCTATCGGGCGAGCGCTCGACAGGAGGCGATGCGCCTCGGGATCGCTGGCGAGATCCGCAATCTGCCCGACGGCGAGGTGGAGGCCGTGGTCGAGGGCCCGCGAGAGAAGCTCGAGGAGTTCATCGCCTGGTGCTGGCGCGGCCCACCGGGCGCCTGCGTCGATGATGTGCGGGTCCGCTGGGCGCCCGCGCGCGGGGAGTTCGTTTCTTTTCGAATTACGCGTTGAGAATCCGGTAGTGGGTCAGTTTCAAACTGACCCACTACCGAGAATCCCTCGATTTTTCCAGCTTGCCTGGACAACGGGCTTCCAAGCCGACCCGGCTCGGGGTAAAATGACGAGACGCGCACGTCTGCTCAGGTCGAGGTACGCCGCCGGTGGCCGATACGTCCCGCATGAAGCCCGACTTTGCCGTCTACTTCGACGGCACCAAGATCCAGGGCGAGGAGGCAGCGGCCATCATCGGCATCCGGGTGTTCCAGACCCGTTTCGGGGCCAGCGCGTTCGAGATCGTCGTCTCCGATCAGGACCTCAAGTGGCAAGGCAAGCCGACCTTCACCGAGTGCAAGGAAGTGAAGATCGAGCTGGGCGTGCCCGGCAAGCTGAAGAAGGTCTTCGACGGCGAAGTGACGGCGTGGCGCACCGAGCTCGAGCGCTCGGGGCCCACCGTGCTGGTGGTGCGCGGGCTCGATCGCTCGCACCGCATGATGCGGGCGCACAAGACCAAGACCTACCAGAACGCGACGCCGCTCGATTGCGTCCAGCAGATCGCCGGCAACTACGGCCTCACCCCCAAGACCAACGGCGGCTCGCCGCCCCCGGTGCAGATGTTCCGGTTCCAGGCCAACCAGACCGACTTCGAGTTTCTCCGCTCGATGGCGGACCTCGAAGGCTACATGTTCTGGGTGGACGCCAAGGAGCTCCACTTCGAGCGGCCCACGCTCTCCTCCACCGACGACTGCGTGTTCACCTTCGGCGAGGACCTCAAGACCTTCCTGCCCACCGCCAACTTCCGCAAGCCCGCCGTCTCGGTCGAGGTGGGCGCCTGGAACACCGGCGGCAAGGCTGAGATCACCGGCAGGGCGCAGACGGGCGACGAGCTGTGGACGGTGCCCGGCGGGCACCCCGGCGCCGATCAAGCAAAGTTCACCTCCACCAAGACCGAGCTGTCGCTCGTCGAATCGCAGGTGGCCACCCAGGATCACGCCGACACGGTGGCAAAGGCCGCGCTCACCAGGCGCGCCATGGAATTCCTCACCGCCGAGGTCGAGGTCCAGGGCAATCCGGACGTGAAGCCGGGCGCAATGGTGAACCTCAAAAAGGTGGGCCAGTACTCGGGGCACTACTACGTCACCGAGGCCAACCACTTCTACGACGCTGCCGGGTACAACGTCATCTTCTACGTCGCACGCGACAAGTGGGGCGATTCGTCCAACACCCAGGCGCAGAACAACCAGAACAATCAGAACAACAAGACCACGCCGGGCGGCAAACAGGCGCCGTACACTCCTCCCAAGCCGCCGGTCAACAAGGTCAAGACGGAGCCGATAGACTTCACGCTGCAGGACGATCAAGGCAAGGCGCTCTCGGACCTTCAGGTAAAGGTTCATCTCGCCAACGGCGAGACGGTCGAGGCGACCACCGACGGCAGCGGGCACGTGCATCTCGACGACCAGCCCGTCGGGCCGTACACGGTGGAGATTCTCGGCGCGGGCGCGGCGCTCACGTACATCGACATCAAGGTCGAGGATGCCGAGGGCAACCCGATCACGGGCGCGTCGGGCACTGTCGACCTGAGCGACGGCAGCACGGTCGCCGTGATGACGGACGTCCGCGGCGAGGTGCACCTCACCGACGTGCCGGCGGGAAAGTACACGTTCAAGCTCGATGGGTCGGCCGGCACCGGTTCGGGCGGGAGCGGTGGCACCGGGACGGGCAGCGGCTCGCGCGGCAGCGGCGGCACCGGGACGGGCAGCGGCTCGCGCGGCAGCGGCGGCACCGGGACGGG
>WNFI01064251.1_pt1 | contig 21046 bp, 24 predicted proteins | sample 5400471 | NCBI WGS metagenome assembly WNFI01 (sample SAMN13153348, study PRJNA577476) | soil metagenome | isolation source: 100 cm saprolite on Douglas fir-dominated hillslope | place: USA:California | collected 2013-09-17
ACAGCTGTGGTGGTTATCTTCCATGGAACTGTTACCATCGCACCTCATTGAGACGTATTTCAGAAATGGACTTCTCAAGTGCTGCATGGGGGGTTTATCGTGCGATTGAGAAGGGAAAGAAAGGATAGTTCGCTGCTTTGATGCTCGAAGTTTGGATTGCGGTTCCTTGTACATTAGTGCATGTGTGACCATGGAATTGACCTCTCACCTTTCTTCTGCTGCAGCCTGTCGTATATTCAATGGGTAAGTAGGTGAGATGGGAATCATACAAATAATAGTTGACAGCATAGCACAACACAGAACATTCAGGTTCGTCACTCAGACGGCTCAATTAAGTGATAAAAATGATGTTCAAAAAGTCCAGCGCAAATGCTGGGAGTCTGCGTAATCCGGGGATAAAAAGCCTTTTTTTTGGGAAAATGGAAAAATGGGGCCATGCTGGTTCCACAAATGACTGCGGTCTATGCAAAAACTGCCACACCATCGAACCCATACATGGCCCTCCTCCTAAAGTCAAATCGGACTCCGGGGGGATATGTCAAGGTGCCACCAGACTCTTCCTCATAGTTGTATCAGCATGCACCTTCCTAATCTGGAACCTCAGACGCAAAAGGATTTTCGAAGAAAACCCGGACCACCAAATCCGTATTATATTCCCACAAGTCGAAACCAATCAATTTCAATCTTCAACGATCATCTTTTAAAAAACATCTTTTGAGTACGTGGAGTGGAATCCTCCAGGACGAATCTAGCCTCCCCAAGAGATTGGCTGAAGGCTGGGGGGATTTTAGTGGGTAAGACCGATAATCATCCTATCCCAATCGCCGGCGGCATTGCTTGCAGTCTCGTCGGTTTGGTAGTCTGGGTGTTTGCCTTTTGAATTTGAATCGGCATATGGAATCGTTCGGTGCTGCCCAGGAATTCGTATACCAATGGGTTGAGACGAATCCTGCATCATATACTCTAGACCCGATTCTGGTAAGTCAGTTAGATTCGGTTCCCGAATTTGAATTGGCATCGATCGAATCTCCCTGTACCAATTACTTAATTTGGTGCCAACAATCCCACATCCTATAATCCCAATCTCATACTCACTTATGTCCTAGCTTGATGACTTACGTCCGTCAAGACTCAACGCTAAGCTTGTCTGAAGCTAAATACGCTGCTGAGGCAAAATGTGCTTTCTTTTTCCCCCAATCCTCGCGACTTACACACTCTTTACAACGTCATACGCAAGGATGAAACATATAATACACGAAAACAAATTGCCAGGCCGAATACGCGTGTGAGAACAACCATGCATGAAAACTACTGGATACCAAAGAACGTGGCATTTATCCAGATAATGGCGAAAATTGCGCGGTCATCTGGATAAAGGCCTTTTGCACCTGGACACAAATTGCCAGTGCCATAGGAACTCGTATCGGATACAAACGAATGATATTTCGGTCCCGGAATCCTCCGGTGGTTCTTGCCACACTCCAGCGTCCAAGATTCATGCTGCCGACATCCAAAGCTGCTGCAGAACATGCCCTCATTTACAAGGGGCGACTCCGAGTGCGTATATATAAGTATCCCACCGCTGTTGAGACTGCCCGTAGTAAAAGGACCCTACCCGCGAAATCAGTGATTTATGTAAGTCGAGAGTCATGATTTTTTACGCGTGATGAGGTACGCGGCAGGCAGCCAAGAGGGCTGACAAGCAATTGCTCAATTACGGAATTATGGGATATCTGCTGACTTTTGAGTCAGCAGATGACGTGGTCACATCCGCACGTAATATGGCTTTTTCTCAAGTTGTTTCAGACGACCAGTGGTCCAGCATAGCATTACGAACGTAGTACGCATTGAATAGTCGTTTCCCGCTCTCCTATTTGCGTATTCAATCCGGAGGAATGTCGGTATGGCGTGCATGCATCGAAGGCTAGGCTGAAGCAGCCTCTACATTAATAGACATCAAAGCCGTGCTTTCATGTTCTTACCTACCTTGAGTCCTCGACGTGGCCACTACAGTATGGGATAGCTTGTCGGCGGTCGGCTCATTCTGCTCACCCCCAACGAAGGCTTTCGGGGATGATCTTCGGCGGTTCAAGGGTGACGTAGTATATACTAAATTTACTTTGCGGCTGAGCGGTCACGATGGCTTGGCACGTGCGTGCGATACAAAAGAAGAAGCGGTGTTGGGGGAGCGGGAGTTTTCTAATTAACCTTGGGTATGATTCTGGCTTGTACGTAAATTGGGGGATGGTCAGGGGCTTGTGGGGATATAAGAAGGGGCCTGTGCCAAGCCGAGCTCGTAAGGACTTGACGCCACACAACATCATCTCTCAGCTTTAACCAAGTCTCCGACCATGTTCCGAAAATTATTCACCCCCGTCTTCCTTCTCCTTGCGTTTGCCACCCATTCTGCCTTCGGTATCATCACCGGTATCAAAGCCCCCACCATCCTCCTCCGCCCAGGCCATAAATTCACCGTGACCTTCACCACCGAAAACCACATCATTCAAAACGCTCAGTACTACGTTGTGTTTGGATTGAATCCTGGAACCACGCCCCCGGGAACGAATGTGGGTGAAGTGGTGTTGACGAGTAAACAAGGTGATTTGGTGGAGGATGGCCATTCTCAGACGGGTCATGGGAGCTTCAAGGTCGACGTGACGTTGCCTAAGACGTTCAATACTGGATCGAAGAAGAAGGAGAAGTTTACCCTTACGGCGGCTATTCTTCAGACGGTGAGTTGCAGTACTGCTACGTTAGGATCTCGGCTCATGTTGTGATGTGTAGGCTGGTGCGTTGAACGGAGCGGGGGTTGTTACCTTCCATGGAACTGTCACCATCGCGCCTCATTGAGCCGTATTTCTGAAATGACCTTCTCAACGGGGGTATCCATATCGTACGATTGAGAAGGGAAAAAGGGACATGGATTGTAACAATTCGCTGTTTTGATAGTTCGAGTCGCTAGCCTTAGTTTGGGATTGTGGTTCCTTGTACAGTAATGAATGTGCGGCAAGTTGACACCTTGACCGTGAAATGGATCCTCTTAATTTTTTCTTTGGCAATTTTTGTCAGTGTATTCAAATGGGTAAGATGTTGGCGGAAGGGTCCCATTTCCGACGTTATTGAATTCATGACCTGAACGGGTCTCAAACCTCAAACGCGAGCTGTTAGATGGATGAAACGTGTGTGACGAACTTGGCCCAAACATAGGGGGAACACACGATAGGTAGCGGGTTCGCCACTCAATCAGCTCAATTGATTGATAAATCAATTGTACAATGCATACTTATTACCAAATCGGACCAAACACGTGACACTTTGACAGCGTGACTTCTGGGAAATCGTGCATTCAACGCCCTTCAACAAAACACCACGGATCCACGAGTCTCTGGACGTTGAATTTGAGGTGATGCTTCCCAAGACGCGTCTGACATGAAGAAAAGGCTAAATGATTCCTCTTGTCTTTCCTTACAATTGCGTTTCGTAGGCCAACCCCCCCATATCATCTCCCCGTATTTTTGTGGTTTCGTTGCACGTTTATCAAACGCGCCGCACGTACTACTATAACGTATGCCACTTTCATCCAAATATCGATCTCGGAACGGACCTATCATTAATCCATTTGATCAATTGGATGCTACGTCGTTTGATCACTTTGTACAAGATGTGACGACGAGTATTCGAGATGCTTTGAACCCTACTATCCCGCCACGTGCTAGACCTTCTTCTCGAGTATGCGCTGCTTTCGCTGCTGCTGCAGTTCTTTCTGGTGGTGGTGGTTATGGAAATGCGATTACGTTGGGGTCTCCGAAACCTCCTCACGGTGATGATGATGATGATGTCATTGAGCCGACTCGACCTCAAGAAAGTCATCATAACGAATTTCCATCTCAGTTACTACAATCGCCCCCACTCATAAACGGTCATCGTGGAGATGAGGATATATTGCATAAAAGGACGACATCTACTTCTGGATCCAAATCTCCATCATCATCTACTGGACGTCGAACACCCTCTGTTATCGATCTTATTTCATCCTCGGATGAGGAAGAAGAGGAATCTGAGCAACCATCTATATCTGTTCCTACTTCTGTTGCACCCACTCGATTTGTTTATCTAGAGAGTGCCGGTGTAGACGTTGGTTTAAAAGGAGAGACTCTATCGGATGAGATGGAAGAAGCTGGTGGAAGGTATGAGGATGATGGCCTGGACCAGACGACGGACGAAAGGCAACAACAACGAGTCAAATTGGAAGAAGAAGAGGAAGAAGAAGAAAGTGAACGTGAACAAGATGGCTATGAAGAGGATGTCGAAGATGAGGTGGATGATACCTTTAGGCGTCAAATCTCTCGAGCAAGGCGTATCTTCAATGACGATTATGCAGACGAAGACGAAGACGAAGAAACATACAACGACCGAGTCGAGAATGCTTACTTAAACTTCGAGTATGAAGAAGAAGAGGAAATTCCGAGGTTTCCTGGATTTCCTCGCTCGACTTATATGGTGGAAGGTATCCCTTCTTCTTTACCTACCATTCCAAGCTCGAAAGGCAAAGGACGCGCTCTTGACGAAGGTCCGGGTGTTAAAGCTCTTCATGGGATTTCTCGAAGAATGGAGGAACATCCTGAACTTTATATGCCTTCGTCGTATCATTCTGTCCCGACTCAGAGTGATGACTCTGAAGAAGTTTCCTATGAAGAGGAAGATGGAAGTGGAGTTGAACAGGGAGTGGAGGAGGAAGGAAATGATGGGGATGAGGAGGAGGAGGANNNGAAGAAGAAGAAGGCGAGGGTTATCTGGATCGAAGAAGGCTCAGTTCTCCAGCTTGGCAAGTGTTCGATGAGGATGCTGTTGGAGAGGATGAGGATGAGGGTCAGAGTGAAGAGGAAGTATCTATCGATGAACATCTTCCAGGGGGTTCGGGTCAAGCTCCCTCTGATCCGATTGTTGTCGATGATGATGATGATGATGACAAGGATCGTGAAACGGAAGATGGACCTAGCTCGATGCTTGTGGATGCTCCTCAACCTTTCCAGAATGACGAGGAAGTTGGACTATCGGTATCTCTCACATCGTCGGCTGCGATAGAAGAGATTCCCGAGAGGGATCAGCCTTCTACTCAATCAACCCCACTCTTCGGTGACTATACTGACTCGCAACCTGAATCGGGACTTGAGGACCAACCTGGAGAAAATAAAGATGATCTTGGCAAGTTGTTATTCTCCGAATTGTTTTTCATCATGGGCGTTACTGATGTTGATTTATTTTTATACCCTCGGCAATGCGATAAAGATGGTGATGCTGAAGTCGACTTAGGATCAAGGGGAATGGTTCAAAAAGTAGATGAACCGCAAGGTTTGTGCATTTTTTTTTTGTTCTTATCAACCGAATCAAATTTCTCATATATCTCCCACAGAGTCTGACGTTGGCTTCTTACCAGAGATAGGACTCGACCCTACCTCTTTACCTTATCCTCACCTCTCCCCGCTTCCAGCAGCAAGCCTCCTTGTCCCTTCCATACCTCTCATAGCCAATGAAAACGCGTCAAGTCGTCCCCCTAGTATTGCGATGACTGAACCGCCGGAAGCACCCGCGGGTATCGACCCAGAGCTATTCCCATCAAAAGCGTCTGCTTTTATTTCTTGTTTTGGATTAGGTGACGGCCGCCCTCGTAATGATACTGTACTACCCGACTCTCAACCAGTTCGCTTTCCAACGACCTATTTCACTGCTCCCAACGTCTCGAATACATCTGAAGAGAACGATCCCAACCCTCCAGAGGGCCTTGTCACTGAGCCATTGGAACAAGCGCCAGCTGATTCTTCCTCTTTCCTCGACTTACGGACCCCGGAATCAATCGAGTCCAACTCCTCCTCGGGACCTGTTCTTCCTTCTGACTTCGCTGTGGAGGATACGGAACCCTTCTCGACATTCGACGTATTCCAACAGTCTATTATGTGGACTGACGCTGAAGGGCCTCACGTGGACTCTTCTTCTCAGCAACATCCAATTCATGGTATCCCCTTTGAGGATATAGGGGACTCTGGGGTTGATAACTCCCAATCTGTGGGAGAGTCTCTAATTGGGGACATCTATCTACCGCGATCTCACCTATCAGATGGTGTCTCGTCGCCTGGTACAGAGGAAGTGAGTGAGCGTCACGAGATCACCCAAACGATTGTTCAAGGGTCAACTACGAGCGGTCACACACCTCCTAAACTAGTTGAAGTAGATGAGGATCCTCCACTTCTTGACGTAGAGTCATCAGTCCGACGTCTAGAAGACGCTGAATCAGAAGATCTAGTTCAACCTAACGATGAACGCATTCAAGTATGTAGGAATAAGGATGAATCCTCGAATGAATCGGTCCCCTCAGCACTAACGATGCTTCCTGATCCCCTTGTTCCGTCGCCATCGAAACTTGACGTGACTGCCATCGAAGAGATAACTTCACCCCAACCTTCGGAGTATGGAATGTTAGGAGGATCTCCCATTGATAGTGTTATCGCTGAACCCCCCTCGACTGGTCAGAAATCACCAGATATCAAGTATTTGGAGGATCTGGGGAGGCAACGTTATGATTCCTTTGATTCTGGCATAAAGAGTGAGCGCGAGGGGCCTGATGCCAATGTTGCTGTGGGCTCGTTAAGCGATGGTATGGACGTTCAAGGGATTGTCGTCGATCGGCTCATATCGCCCAGTCACTTGTTACCAATCGTACGTTCGGAAAGTGAAGCCTCCGAAGCCAAAGCTACAAAGGGTGACGTTTCTCCCTCAGTTCATAGCAGCGATGCCATGGACCTCATATCTGTGAGTCCTGACAGTCGCAGGACGATTATCCTGGAGAATCATGGTGATGCATCTGAAGTGGTTAACGAGAAACATGATACACAGTATGTTTAACTCAACTACAAATTTCGATATATTCGCACTCATGATGATTAACGTTAGTAATGAAGTTGCGCTTTCGTCCGGACTTGGTCGTACAACGGGTCCCAGATTCATTCCCGAAGTCAGCATCACTATCCCTTTGTCGTCCCAACGTCAAGGTGACGAAGGTTCTGTGGCATCGACTCAGCGGACACCTTCAGAAGTTGGTTCCACTGCACCCTCCCGTAAGCGCAAGCGATACGCAACAGGGGGATTAGACAGTCCTGCTCTCAATACCAGGTCTAGAATAAAGGATGTTACCGAAGCGTCCGGTCAGGCGTCTCATTCGTCTCCCCCTCTTTCTCCTTCGAGCCATGGAAGCGAAAATGGCCGACGTTACATCTCGGCACGTCAACTTGGACACTCGGGACACCGAACATCAGCTACTTCAATTCATAGTCTTTCACCTAAACCCCCACCCCTCCGTCCTTATGTTTCCATACCTACTACGTCTTCCTTCCATCATCATCATAAAAGCTCCCCTACCACTGAACGCGTACCCGAAAAGAAGGCACGGTCTTCTTCAATCACAGATTCTCCAATCACTCGCTCTCATTGCCGTTTCCATAAGATTTCAGTTCCTAGTGCAGAACCGGGGATTCGGACTTATTTCATCGTTCCTGGATGCTCTCTGAGCGCGATCGACCTAATGAAAGAAGAGAACATTATGGATTGTGGGGTTGCAACATCTGAAGATAACGCGAGTAAAACTACCGATCTTTCAAAGTTGGATCCGCAATTGGTGCATGTTCTACGGAAGCTTGCTGGCCCAGATTTGATACATGAAGACGTTTGCGGATTTCTTCCCAATGTATCAGTGTCAAAAGACTCGATGCGCGCAATCTTACCTACCGTGGATCCAAATCTTGATGATGTTCATTCCGGAATCAAGGATGGGGACCAACTCTCGGTTTCGGATATCCAGCATCTCGAAGGGAAAGACACTGATTCCATCTCTACACGGTCACCCAAACTCACGGAACGCCGAGCCAGTCATCGTAAACCTCGTCGATCCCATCCACACAGTGACTTGGCTGACTACCAACCTTCCCGCGATGAGAGTTCTGACGATGAATCCTCTCCAACGCAGAAGCGTAAACGCGCACAATTGCGTGAGGTTATCTCATCTCGAGTGGAAGAAGAACCAACCGAACCATTCCCAGTCGCCCTTGCCGATACTATCTTAGTGCGGGAAAGGAGCAGTCCGAAGGAAACGGAATCCATTGCAAAAGCGAGCATTGAAATTGAAGATGAGCAAGAAGATTCCGAGGTTTTTAATCATGCGGTACCGCCAACTTCACCTATGAGGCACACCAAGCGTAAACGCCAGTTGTCTCACGATCCTGAAACCCTTGCCTACACGCCCGACATAGATGGAGGAGAAGGATGGGAAGAAGACGAGGATGAGAAGCCGAAGGGTAAGAAACACCGTTGGAAAACTGCCATTCATAAAGATGACATCCAGGGGCCGACTTCCGACCCCTGGGAAGGGGATGAATCAAAGAAGGGGGAGGTGAAGGAAGTGGGAAGATACTTCAGCGATCAGTCAGAAGACAAGTCCACCCCAATCTCAGAACAATTTGAGGCGAAGCCTCCTGAACATCTTACGGAACCTAGCTCCTTTTGGAGATTACCCGGATGGTGGTGATCGCATTGACACCCTCTACCTAGATAATGATTAATGGGCCTCAACGTAGATTATCATTCTCCTTTAAATCACATCCCAGCTTGTTTGGGATCAAGCCGAGGCATATGTGCCATATCGCATGTACGTTGGTGTCAACTATATGTCCTCAATCCTGTCAATTAAGACGCAAGCCATAAACAAACTGCGATTCAAAATGGGGGAAAGAAAAGGACTCCTGTCCATTTCCGTATGCTCCAGACGTTACATATACAAAAACGATGCCTCGAGGGTCCCTTCGCCGCCGCGCTTCTCGAGGCCCCCATAATTTAAAACTAGGCGCATCCGCTTATGGGAGACGTATCACCCGATTCGCACTTCATGCGTATCCGTAGCTGCCTGTCAATGATCAAACTTGCTTCATTATCGTAATACGATTGAGCCTCAAGAAAGGTACGGCGATGTTTCTATCATCAAGAATGGATATAGGATGATTCAACACAAAATATTATAAGTCGATGAAGTAACTACATGAGTCAACCGTACCACTTCGGTCGATTAAGCAATTAGTTAGGTGATTACATCTGATTTCTCACACCAGAGAATATTCGACATCATATATTTGGACTCTTGGTAAAGTCGTATTTCCTCATGGGTATTCCGTCATCGTTATCGGGTCCTCCGCGGGCACAGTTAGGACTTGCCGGGAAAATACTTCTTTGAACTCCTCGAACGTGTTTTGATCTCTGATGGCGAATATAACTTGTTCGAAAGATTTTTGAAATCTGGCCCCCTCTCCGATCAGTAGATCTGCCCATATCCCCGCGACCATCTCGACGGAATTACCAAATACACCTGTTCCAAAACTTCCCAGAACAAGATGTCGGTCGCCGCATTCCTCGAAGAGACGTAGTATGCGACCCATTCGTTCATGCATTGTCCTTTCGACCTCCGCTTCGACTTCAGCCCCCTCCCGGAAATGTCGACCGACCTCTCGGAGATTGACGGCAGCGCATGTTATAACTGAAGCCTTGCTCGGTGGAACGTAGCGTCCTGTATCATCTCGTATGAATATGACGACGGGCGCATAGATCATCGCGTGCGCGTTAAATCCATCAGTCTCCGCATTGAGATGATGAACGTAGAATTCGGTCCCTTCATTCGACGTGAGCATATTATGCAAATTTGACGAACGAGCAAGAGACTCTTCTTGTGCTTCAGCGCCAGATACAAACCCGCCTCCAGGCTGTAATGGATTTCCAAAGTTAAGGACGCCAACGTTCGGACGATTAAGATAATGTATGGCTTTGAGTGTGGAACTAAGGACGATAGAAACCGTGGCGGGTACTGGTGGGTCGCTGGGGTATCGAATTGGACGAGCTGGGTGTTTCCATCGACGAATTTCATTGTCGTCTGGTGCAACGTAAATCGTGTTCGCCTGACCGTATTGCTGAGTCTCGATAAAGCCGTATTTAGTACCGTCACCAGTGTAGTAGTAGCCATTTGAGACGTCTCGTAGGGTCTCCTCCGCGATCTGGCGTCGACGCTCGCGCACCTCTTCTTCTTCTCGTGTGCGTTGGCGGCGAGGATGAGAGACATGAAGGGGATCTCTATAGCGTGGAAGATGGTCGTAGTTGCTCATTAAATATAATACGTGGTGGGCTGGATGTGTTTGAGGTGAGAGACGAACGATCCACGCGACGCTGCATGGAAGGCTCACTCACCGAAAGAACGGTGTGCGGCTGAAATCGATTCAGATCGGCGACAGAGGGGAGAATGAACGTGTTTAGGCCGGTCAGGGCAGTCCAAAGAGGGACTCCTTTTATGGGTGATGTGCGAAATCCAAGTGTTGAAGGACAATGGTCACCGATGGCAATGAGCGAAGCATCCGAGCGGCTTCTCGACGACTCTCACTAGGAAACCGGATGACAGCATGATACACGTCGTCCCGCTGTTACGGGCGAGTCGGAGGCCCCTAGCACCAAGACGATCCATCCAGGAGGCTCTAACACCGTCTCTGTGGAAACATGGCCCGTTAATCACCGTCGCAGCATACATTGGCTCCGCGCCGCGAAGAACAACATTAACCCCAAAATCCTCGGTACAAACGAAGGCTTCAGATAGCGAGGAACATTCTGAATATGTTATCTATGAAAAGCCACCTCGGTGGTATATGAAAGCTATATGGCTTGGTGTACTTATGAATGTCGGCATCGTGTGAGCAAAGGCTGAAAACCTCCCAACTCTTCGTTCCAGCTAAGAGACGTCACCTTTTCAGTTTGAATTTTGATGAAATGGTCCTTAGACATTGGACAGAGGAGGTCCCAACAAGGTGAGTCGGCTCTCTAGAATCTCTTCAGTAATCTCCATGGGCAAGCTATTCTGCAGTCGACCCACGGTCAATGATGGAGAGTCAATGTACAAATTGCGCCCTCTTGGACAACGTATAGGCACAGCCCTGCTAGCTACAGGATTTGGTGCCATGGTTATTGGTGGATTATTGGTTATCAAGTACCGAACTGTCCGCCGTCTTGCGCTGCATCCTGACAAGAAACATATTTTCATTCAATCCGCCGGTCACTCCAAAAACAAGGGGAGGTTTGTTAAAAGGGAGGACTGCTCACTGGAGCCTGGACGAGATATGTTCTATGCTCTACATTCTGCCAACTTATTACTCATGTCACAATAGGTACTTCTGAGATATTCCTCCGAATACAAGGCATGCGGGGCGTCCACTTCATCGATCTGGACGGTGCCAAAATTAATGATGCTCAAGGGACTGCATGGAACAACCGGAGGAAGCTATTGGAGTTATGGCATAGTCTTCGCTTCGTGGAAAATCGTCGAACGGCCTACGCATTCCATCGGCCATAATGATATTTATAATTTATCCTCACACACCCAACCCCTAGTGACTCGCAAGATTATTGAGACTTCCTAAGGCGACCAAGAGAGATCCCTCCTCTGAACTCTGCCATTTTGACCACCTCGCCTAGTCCATAATTGATCCGCAGTGCAATATCTGAGGCTCTCTTGGATGGTAGCTTGGCCCCTTTCTGTGTGACGGTGATAGATTGTCCTAGAGGCTTTTGGGGATCCCATCTTGGTGGACTTCGAGGGTATAGACTTCCTAAGTGAGCTTGGATAATGAATGAGACGTTTCGAATGGCTTTGTGAGCCAGGGACTTCGAAACGGCAGAGGAATACAGAAAGTCCAGCGTTTCATCCACTGGGAAAGGTTAGAAATCACTCGAGTACGTAAGAATGGTGAGGACATACATGTGCGTGTCCAGTGAGCCTTCCAATCCCGAGCGGACGGGTCGGCCAATCTTGTAGCTGCATCTTCAAAAATGGGTCGGTAAAGAAGCCTCATATTCCGCGCTGCACTAGGCTGATGGAGTACACTCGCAGAGATCGCTCGGAGCGTGAGTCGATACAATGAGCGAAGATGAGTGGATTCTGCAGGACCCATTATCTAAGTCGGCCAACTCCGTTGAAGTTCTAAAGTGGACGGGAGCGGACCCGCTGCCGACGAGGCGATCGGGTATACCCACTGAAACCCCGTTGGCCTTTAGCGTGGGCTTGACTCGTTCAAGAGGGTGCCGCTCCAGGTACGAGATTACCTGGTAGAGCTTGGCTTTGGTATCTCTTCCAGCTGGTGAGTATACAGTCGCGTCCAAGTCTGTCGTGAGGGTGGCAATCATGCGACTACGTATTTCCTGTTTCGGGATTCATCATTATCATCGAGGAGTCTTTTGCAGCGCACTTTCCATAGGAGGAAGGCGCATTCCGACGCTGCTATTAGGAAAAGGCGGGTGGCACCCGTTTTTATCTTAGCGTTGGCAGATCTGATTTTTAGCAGGGGTAGGGCCATTACGTCGAAGCCTTGGGGCCAGGGGATGTGTTTCAATTTGTAGATTTCTTTTACGACGTCCCACGCATGGTTACAGTTAATGTTAGCATCGCAATTATATGCTCTTTGGTGTGACAATTATGACATATCCCAAAATTACTGATCTTAAGCCAATATTACCCGCGCTTGTGGGCGTTGTGGATAAGTTTCCACTCGGAAAAACATTCTGCGCTGGAAACCAATTTGGTCCATGCAACAATCTAAATGCGAGTGACCACGGTGCTATTTCCAAGTTAAATTTTGACTCCTGATAACACAACGGTGTATGTTACACATCCTGATCCTGTTCGCTCTTGAGTCGGCACAGTAATGTCATGGGCATTTGCCCTCCTGAGGCAGGTATTGCCTCAAGATAAGAGGAGTAAACTCTCTGGCCGCATGGTGATTATTAATGAGGCTTCAGGCTCTAGATTACACCCTTGATCGTACGTACTAGTGAACATTGTGCGACGATTTAATGCGATCACGGTGGCTCCCTCGACTTAGTTACCCAGCAACGAAGGTCACCCCACTCTACCGTCTGTACTACCTATGAACGTACACGACAAGAGGGATTCGGTATTACTGTGGTCTGGTGATCTAATCCTTAGTGAGGTACGTAGCGACATTAATATACAATTCATAAACTAGTCAGCATAATTTATCGTAACACTTCCCTATCCATTCCAGCGCCGGTTCCTTCACTCACATTTCTCCATTGTGTGGAGATGTTTGATCTCTGCGAGCTCCTGTGTTGCTTGGGCCTGCAAGAATGCTGCACCTTTCGCCCGATGCGTGAGACTATCGTGGGGTAGGTATCCTTTCATGTCGCCAACGAAATCATGTGCTTCAGGATATGGGAGCTGCAAGCCATCAGGGACTTTATTCAAGAGGGAATGGATGTCGAGGCTTTCTCCGGGTGGTATTGGGTTAGGATGGGATGGCGTGACGCACGTCATGTCAACTTCCTTACGAAGGACGCTGTCAATGTCTACGGCAGAGAAGAATGCTACCCCATGGGGTAAACTATCAAAGCCGAGGCGGTATGCGAATTGACTTCGGGTCCATAAATTTGCGATCTGTAAAGCTAGCGCCGCTCGGTACTTGTCTTCTTCGCGAACCAGGTAACGCAGCTCGTCATGGACCGAAATCATATAGCGCGCCTTGATATCGTATTTTGCGGCGAGATACTCCATAGACACAATGAGCAAATGAAGGTAGTCGACGCCAGATGACTGCACTACCCAGTTGATCCGCGATGTCATGAAATCTGCGCCAAACCCTTCTGGGAGATTCCCTTTCAAAAGTCCCTCGGTTACCCCACATCCCAGGGCAGGGGTCGTAGGCCTGTCCGAAAGAGCGATCTCCTCGAGTTTGTTGAATACAAAACTCTCCGTTCCACCATACCAAAACTTCCGGTTGAACAAACTCGCCCCATGAGTGATCCGCCCCTTTGTCGATGCGTATAGTTCTTTGGCAAGCTGGCGCGCTTTATCCGGATGCATGCTAGGATTTGACTGGATCAAGAGCAACTCGGCATGCCGTATTCCAGCTCCATAGATTCGGGAGTAATTGAAGACTTTGGCCTGATCGCGTGAAATACCAAGGATTTTTGCACTCTTTGAGTGCAGGTCCGTCCCTTTCGACTTGGTGCCTTCCAAGGTCATCCACCCCAATGCACTCGCTCCATGCAGACCAAATTGTGCATCCCCAAGAAGACTGGATATCCATAACTCCTCCGAGTCGACGTCAGCGCCGACGATGACATACCCAGGAGGTGCTCGCACCATGGCCTTTAATTCTGAACCCACGCGATTCTTTTTAGCATTCGATGCCGTGAGCCAAGTGCGCTCAATAGCTCGTCGAGTCACGGTGCCCATCGTGACAACTTGTGGGAGGATGAAGCCCCAGCCATCCTCCTTTGGGGCATCGATCCCAGTATTCACGCCATTGGTGGTATCGCGGACGACCATCTGGTTTATGATACGATCGCGAGCACTGATCCAGTAGCTGCAGTCGGCGTTGAGCTGCAACGCTTTCTTTGCTGTATCGCTTGGGCTGGATAACGTGCCTTTCGTCAGATAGTGGACGAAAGTTTTGGTTAAAGGATTTCCAACGTTAGCCTTCTCCCCATCTTTGTGAGGAAGTTTATAGAAGGAGTATTCCCGCTCATCATACTCCGCCAAGGCGTGGTCTTCGGGCTTAGAGAATGTCAAGGGTGATGCACGAGTCTTGAGGACTTTCTTCGCCCCGTTGTCTACACGGAAAGTCCAACCATGCTCCTTCGAGATGAAGAGGGGCCAGCCCATCCAGCTTAACTTGAGGAGGAGGATAGCTGTCATCTTACGTGGAGTTAAGTCCAACACTCCGTTCTCTTTCCCTGGTTTCGGAGCTGCCAGGTCAACATACCAAGATGGCCATTTGAGCTCCACTCCATTCGCATCCTTGACATAACGACCGACTGGAGAGCGCTTTGGGGCCTTCACCCCCTCCAGAGACTCATCAATATTGGCCGGAGCCCAATTGAGTTGACAATATCTTGCGTGCATTCGGCTCGCCTGAGCTTTCTCATTGTTGAGTGTGAGTTCCTTTCCAGCTCGATGACTGAGGAGACGTTGAGCTATCTTGATGATGCTGTCACGGAGTTTATCGTCCACATCCCCTCTGCAAAGTCTTAAGAGAGTCTTGCGAGTGATCTTTGTCCCTGCGCATGACAACTGAGGCAATAGAGCCTCATTGAGAATGTTGTGCGTAGCTGATGGGACCTTTACCCAACGGAAATCTGACGGATCGAAGATAGTTATATCTTTTTCATAGGCCTTGCGCAAGAGCTCGGGATCTGGTGGTACTTCTTCAAGTGGCTCAGAATGTGCAACCCATCTCTCTGTGTTGGGTAATTGGCAGATCCAACCATGTTGTGATGAGTAGTACAAAGAGCAGTTCTTGTACTCTAGTCCAAGAATGTTGGCCAACACATGGCTATTTTGCTCCACGAAGTAGGAGATGGGAGTAGAGATGAGGTCAATGTACCAGGTTGGCACCGCATATCGACCATCTTCGCGCCATCCATAAGCATCCGAGCCAGTGTATGCTTTATGAGTCGACTCCCGCATTGACTTTCGCATAGCCTCTGGAACGCGAGTCCTGGTAACAGACCTCATCGTCCAATCCAACTGGCTTAACCATGGATCTTTTGTCCATTCGCCCGTCCTGTGCAAATCCCGTGCTTCGTCAGCAAGGTCACAAAGGGCATCGAAGACTGCGTTCTGACTGCTGCGATACGTTCTTTCGGCATCCCTGATGTATTTATCCCATGTCCTGTTGACGGGCAGTATACTGCTTCCCATCACGGCGACACCGGCGAATGTAACGGGGTGAGGGCATGCACTTAAGAAGATAGGGAGGACCTTCCGATAAACCGCGTGTGTGGCGCTTACGTCGCGTGAGCAGTAGTTGAGGTATGAGTCAAGCTCACTTCTAATAACCTCGGGAGAAGATTTCATGAAATCGTTGCGGATATTTTTGTCTATTTCGATGCCACAATACAGCCTCGCGACTTCCGCGAGGGAGTTGATGGAAGTAATGTCTTCCCATCGGGGGGTGTCAGTCGTCTCTGGATCCTCCTGAGCCTGTTCGTCCATGTGAGTGAGGCTCTCGACGAGAGCATCCCTTTCCACAAGAAGCTTCTCTCTTTCAGCCGCATACTCAGCTTTTCTCAGCCGCAAATCATAGCTACGAATGATGGATCGAAGGGCATCTTTAGTTTCCGTTTTCATCTTCTGATCCTCGCTTCTATCTCTCCGTCTCAACATCCACGAAGGACGTTGGTGGGATGTTATCCCCTTGGCAGCTACGTGTAGCGACATCGTATCTAAGAACCGTGTCCGATTGGGATCGAGTTGATATTCATCAACAATTCGCGCTCGATCGTAGGAGATGTTATGACCGACTACAATACGATCCCGTGTTGAATTTCCAAATGGTACAAGATGTTCCGGATTCTCGTCCTGTCCTAAAAGCCAAGGAGAAAGCCACGAGTACCAGGCGGTAGGGCTCACTGCGCAAGCCATGACTGGGAACTGGTGATAAGGAGGCATAGTTTCCACGTCAAAGCATAGATATGACTCGTCCGATAGGTCCTTGACATGCTCATATGACCCATCGCTGTTGTATTTCGTCCAGCCAGGCTCACGAACCCAGTTCTCGGGTGGAGATGGGATAGAGAACGACGCGAACTGCTCAGCAAGAGTAAGAGTCGGCTCCGAAACTAACCTCCCTAGCCTGTGGAAGTGCTGGTCAATGTTTTCACCCTGCAGTGGAGGTAGTTCCATCGATACATCTGGAGATGTTGACCCCTGCGAAGTATCCAAATCATGCATAGCGAGATGATCACGAGAGATTTGAACGTAAGTAGGGTCTGGAGGCGGGAATGAGGCATTTCGGAAAACTTGAGCTTGCAAACGATGGGAAAGAAGCTGGACCCCGACTTCATTCCGTGCAACTACGGGCAGGTGTCAGAACGCTGTTTTGCGACTGATGAAACCGAATCACCCAGACGCAAAGCTTGAAGAATGAGAGTCAGGTACAGTCTACGGGAATAAATTTACAACATCATACTCACACTCTGTTTCAATTCGATGGGCGCTTGGCGAGGGCGATATCTTGTAGTCAGACTCCAAGCTCTTCAGCTTCGGAGATCTGTCGGAAAGGGCATCCGCATACGCGCGGCACTTGTATACACCATGAAAAGAGCGGAGGGACGCTGCTGCGTGATGGGACTGCAATCCTAACTGGCGCATTGCTATTTAGATATTTGAGTTTGAATTGAGATAGCGTTGATGATCAGGTGATGAGAACATTTTGCCTCAGTGGCTAAACAACCTCGTTGCGTTCCTCTCTCTTGTTTTCATAGACTGTGTCCACCCTGGCCTCTAGGAAGGGTACCTGAAGACCTCTTTTTGAAATTCCTGGGTCAAATCGCTTAGACATGGATGCCGATTTACCTCCTCCGTCATTCCCTCAAGGGCCACGATCCAATGAACATTCAAATCCGACGCCGATGGCTGCTGATGATGCTGCTGCCTCATTCAATATACACACCCCTCGTCGTTCTTCCTTTGCATCGGGAAGGCCAGTCTGGAGGACGAGTTTCGCCCGGTACAAAAGCCTGGCTGAATCTGACTTCATCGGTTCCCAAATATTGGAGCGCCCTTCAATCCCAAATGCGTTCTCTGCGCCTTCACAAGTCGATGCTACTCCATTGCCCAAGATCCCGATGATAGTGTTATCCATTGTGAGTCCATTATGCTAGTTTGTTGAGGGGCCTCTGAAAACAACGTCTTGGTGCCGAAGGCTGTCCTGGGAGAATTCTTAAGCGCCAACGTCTCGACGCCGTTCCTCGTTGATATGGTGAAAAGTGGGTCGTCCCTCTGTTTATTTTCATGGGATCGCATTTGTATCCTTGCTATCACAGGTTTCGACATTGGAGATACGGCTGAATTAGGTTCATACACTGGGGTAATCGTGTCTGCCTTTTTCATCACACAATTCATCACTTCTTTGCTGTGGGCCACCGTTGCTGAAAAACACGGTAACCGTACCGTTCTCTTCATCTCCCTCCTCGGCAACGCCATAACATGTGCTGTATTCGGCACGTGCAAGTCATTTCCCCAGGCAGTTGTTGTAAGATTGATTCAAGGTGTCTTCAACGGTGCAGTTGGGTATGTTCTTTGGGCCTTTCATTGTAAATGGTGATGGCGACTGACTCTTATCTCAGGGTTGCCCGCAGTTGTGTCGTCAATGTTACCGACTCCACAAACGAGTCGCGCGCGTATGCCATTATGGGGTACGCATATCTGTGATCCGATGACCCTGATGTCTGATATTCATCGCAACCATAATAGATTTAGTTGGGGACTGGGTGGTGTTGGTGAGCATGATCATTCAAAGACCACCCTAGCATCTGACCTGAATCTGAAATACAGCCGGTGCCATGTTAGCTACATTCCTCTCATCTTCTCTCATCGGTCGCTGAGCGTTCCCGTGTGAATCTCCAGTGTCGGAGGAGCGTGTGTGTCACCTCTCCGATTTGATGATATACACTCACTGTTTTTTTTTAGTCCAGGCCCCGTCTAAGACATGGCCGAATTCATTTGGACGCATTCCACTATTCCAGGTTTATCCGTACCTTCTTCCTCCACTAATTGCTTCGTTGATATTGATGGTTGGAGCCATACTTTCTCTATTTCTTGGTTGGGACGGGGGCCCCCGAGGGGGCTCCATCCGCTTGCCAGAGAAAGACCAGGAGGATGCTCCCCCAGCTACACAGATTGATCTTGGTCAGCAGTCACCTGCAGAAGAAGGGCTCGCTGTCCTTCGACCGATCGAGCAATTGAAGAGCGTTAAACGGAAGCTTTCAAGCTACTTTGCGAACAGAGTCAAGGAGGCATACGCAAATAGGACTGTGTCACCCGGAAGAGATTCGCCTGCACCTGCACCTGGGCCCGGGCCATCTTCACCTTCTCCGATTGCCATCCGCTCATCTAGGTTTTCTCGTACAGCAGGGTCTGCATATGGATATCGAAGTCGACTCGGTAGCCGCGTTACGTTTTCGAGCAACCCGGGGAACGGACTACGTAGTAGGAGCCTTGCAAGCACTGCGATGAATCGTACGGCAAGCATCACCACTTTCACCGACGCCGATGTGCCTCGTGAAGATCTCAATTTCGCTCAGAGGCTCATTATGGGTTAGGCTGTGTGCTCTGAGCACCTTTTCATTGGTCTCTGACCTTTTCATTAGCCAATGAACTAAACGCCACGTCTATGACGAGCTTGTGGGTTGCATCAGCTGCGACTGCCGACTACGAAGATCCGTTTACTGGCTCTGATGAGGAGGCATCGGACGCTGGCCTGGAGGATGCAGAAGGGATAGCATCGAGTTTCGCCAGCGTCATGGAGTCACCACCGCAGCATCGCTCGCAGACTCCTCTTAGCTCGTTTAGCCTTCGCAGTCCAAGACGAAGCGCTGTCCAGCTACTTACAGCAGCCTACTCTGGTTCCCGACGACCGTCCCGAAGCTTACTGGGAGTCAGTGGTGGTAGGAGGACCTCGTTTGGTAGCCCACCATCATTAGCTACCGATCCACGGATGTCGACCACCCATCCCATCGTACCTGCCATATATGCCAATACTGGCCTCAGAACTCCGCCAGCTTTGCTGGAAACCCCTCTGCCTACCCCTCCAGCTCAAATTATAGGAGACCCGTTCACTGAGAACCTGGCGTCAATCGCGGAAGGCAGAACGGCAACTGAACTGGATGAAGTGTCCGAAAAGGCAGAAAACCAATGGACATCGTTGCCTCTATTCATCATTTTTCAGTACTTCATCCTTGCTATCCACACAACTAGCCATGATCAAGTTTTCCTGATGTATCTCACTTCGTGCGTATGTCTGTTTCTCTGACGATCCTTGTTCTAACGTTTGATGTCAGGGACTACACCAAAGGAGGCCTTGGCTTAGATCCCGGACACTTTGCAACCCTTCGTGAGCGGCTTTCATACTCCAGAGTTAACGTTTTTCATCTCAATACAAAACCTCAGTTGGCCTCATGTGTGGTGCTCAGATTATCTACCAATTCTACTTGTATCCGTGAGTATAACATCTAGTGATCGTTCAGAATGAAACTAAAATATCGCTTTTAGAAACATTGGGTAAGTGAACGAGCAAGTCGTGACTTGATTGGTATTGACATTCTCTTCGCTTTAAGCCCTCCTCGCGGAAAGGTAATTTTGCGTTACGGGAAGTCCCTCCACTCACGTCAACTTCATTTTAGTTCTCTCATCTTGCGATGTTCAGGATCGGATCCGCTCTCTTCATTCCTGGCTACCTCACCGTCACTCTTTATCGCCGCTTCGCTAGTAGCCGTTCTGATGGCAATGCCCTCCTCATGATACTATTGTCTATCAGCACGCACGTGTCTCCTTCTGTGCCCAGGCTTATTTGGAAAGGAACTGACTTCGTGCCTTAGAGCTGTTCGATTTGCTGGTGCTACTTTCGCATTCACATCTGTGGCTGTATTGTTGAACTACAGCGAGTATCCCATAAGAATAAAGTGTTGATAGGCGTACTGAATGTTTGTCCTTCAGTGTCCCCTCCGAATGTTATTGCTTTGGCGAATGGCCTAGGTGAGTATCTTGTTGCAGCTATCCCTCCCCGTGCACCAGGGGCTGGGTCTGACGCATTTCGCACAGCACAATCTCTCGCATCCCTGGCTAGAGTGCTGGGACCGGTAAGATGTCCCTTGGCTGCTTCAGATCTATCCTACTGATATCTACGATACTCCAGCTCATGGGTGGATGGGTAGATGACATGACCTTAGATGCGCATATGGTACTTACGTGTTTCTAGGTCTGGTCCGAAAGTACATCGCACGATCCTGGTGGTTATGGTTTTGCATTTTACATTTGCTCAGTACGCTAGTCCGAAATTTCACTCATCAGTATCACTCATGCAGACTGGCAGGCGATATGCGCAGTCGCGATTTGTCTAAGCCTTTTCATCCGTTAGAGACTGAATCGCTCAGACTTTCGCATCCCCTAGTATGA
>WNFI01344498.1_pt1 | contig 21026 bp, 18 predicted proteins | sample 5400471 | NCBI WGS metagenome assembly WNFI01 (sample SAMN13153348, study PRJNA577476) | soil metagenome | isolation source: 100 cm saprolite on Douglas fir-dominated hillslope | place: USA:California | collected 2013-09-17
CTCGGCGAGCTGCCCCGCCGCATCCAACTCGGCCTCGTCCTCGTCGAGCCCGTCCTGCATCGCGCGCGAGACCAGGGCCGCGAGGAGCCGCGACTCGCCGGCGGCCTCCAACTCGGCGCGCACCCAGGCGGTGAGGAATAGCGGATCGAGCTGCGCAGGCATGCGCTGCTTCTACCTCGGGGTGAGCTGGATGTCCTGCCGCAGCGTCTGGCCCGGCGCGAGCTCCACCGCCACGGCGCGCTCGCCCAGCCGCTCGTGCCAGAGCCGCAGAGTGTACCTTCCCGGCGGAACGTCGATGAAGTAGGCGCCCTGCGCGTCGGTGACCGCGAAAACCGAGGTGGGCAGCACGTAGACCACCGCGCGCATCCACGGGTGCACGTCGCAGGAGATGCGTAGCGCCTCAGGCCTCGGAAGCTTGCGCGGGATGACGTAGTTCCGGATCGGCATCGCATAGTTGAACACCGTCGTGTCGCCGTCGTAGGCGTGCACGTTGTGGAGCACGTTGTCGCTGTTGACGATGTCCAGCTCTGCGCCCACCGCGGTGGCCAGCAGGTGCGGGATGAACTGGCAACCGCGTTGATCGAGCCTCACCCGCGGCGGTTTCCCGCCCGGCTTGCGACTCGGCCCGGGGGCGCCGTCCACCGAGAGCACGGCGAAGCGGACGCCGCCGCCGGGCCCGACCAAAAGCGACTCGTCGGGCTTGGTGGCGCCGCAGATCTTCAAATCCCGGCTCACCGGCAGGGTTGCGAGGTTCGGGGCAAGCCCGGCGAGCGTGACCTTCCCCTCCACGCGCGCCGTCCCGGCCGCGAGGGGCGGCGGTGGCGCGGTCGGCGGAGGCGGGGGCACCGCCGGCTCCTGCGCAGCGGCGGGCGGCGGCTGTTGGGGAGCGGAGCCGGGCGGCGGAGCCGGAGGCTGATGCGGCCCGCTCGCGGGAAGCCCCGGCTCTTGCTGCGCCGGGGGCGAGGGCTGTGCGCGCGAAGGATCCGGAGCAGCGAAGAGGAGCGCGAGAAGGGCTGCGCGCGCCTCTCGCGAAGCACGGGCAGGCTCTGCCCGAAGAAAAAGCCCTCGAGCCCGAGGCACCACGGAGGAACACCCAGATGGCAGCAAAGGAAATCAGCTTCCACCAGGCAGCCCGCGACCAGATCTTGCGTGGCGTGCAGATCCTCTCCGACGCGGTCGCGGTGACGCTCGGTCCCAAGGGCCGCAACGTCGTGATCGAGAAGTCCTTCGGAGCGCCCACCGTCACCAAGGACGGCGTCACGGTGGCCAAGGAGATCGAGCTCGGCGACCGCTTCCAGAACATGGGCGCCCAGATGGTGCGCGAGGTCGCCACGAAGACCTCCGACGTGGCGGGAGACGGCACCACCACCGCCACCGTGCTCGCGGCCTCGATCTACCGGGAGGGACAGCGCCTGGTCGCCGCCGGGCACAACCCGATGGAGCTCAAGCGCGGCATCGATCGCGCCGTGGAAGCCATCGTCAAGCAGATCGCGAAGCTGTCGGTGAAGACGCAGGGCAAGAAGGAGATCGCGCAGGTCGGCACCATCTCCGCCAACGGCGACGAGACCATCGGCAACATCCTTGCCGAGGCGATGGAGAAGGTGGGCAAGGAAGGCGTGATCACCGTCGAGGAGGCCAAGGGCTTGGAGACCACGCTCAAGGTGGTCGAGGGCATGCAGTTCGACCGCGGCTACCTCTCGCCTTACTTCGTCACCGACCCGGCGCGCATGGTGGTCGAGCTGGACGACCCGTATATCCTCATCACCGAGAAGAAGATCAGCGCGATGGCCGACCTGATCCCGCTCCTCGAGCAGGTGGTCCGCTCGAGCAAGCCGCTGCTGATCGTCGCCGAGGAGGTGGAGGGCGAGGCGCTCGCCACGCTCGTGGTGAACAAGCTGCGCGGCACGCTCAAGGTGGCCGCGGTGAAGGCGCCGGGGTTCGGCGACCGGCGCAAGGAGATGCTCAAGGACCTGGCGGTGCTCACCGGCGGCAGCGTGGTTTCCGACGAGCTGGGCAAGAAGATGGAGCAGCTCACCCTCGCGGACCTCGGGCGCGCCAAGCGGGTCACCATCGACAAGGACAACACCACCGTCGTCGACGGAGCGGGCAAGAAGAGCGAGATCGAGGGGCGCATCAAGCAGATCCGCCAGCAAATTGACGACACGACGAGCGACTACGACCGCGAGAAGCTGCAGGAGAGGCTCGCCAAGCTCGCCGGCGGCGTGGCGGTCGTGCAGGTGGGCGCGGCCACCGAGACCGAGATGAAGGAGAAGAAGGCGCGCGTCGAGGACGCGCTGCACGCCACCCGCGCGGCGGTGGAGGAGGGCATCGTGCCAGGCGGCGGCGTCGCCTACCTGCGCGCCCGCGTCTCGCTCGACGCGCTCAAGTTGGAGGGCGATGAGCAGGTGGGCGCGAACATCATCCGCCGCGCGCTCGAGGAGCCGCTGCGCCGCATCGTCAGCAACGCCGGGCTCGAGGCGAGCATCGTCCTCCAAAAAGTGGTCGAGGGGAAGGGCGGGTTCGGCTACAACGCGCGCAGCGACAAGTACGAGGACCTGGTCGCAGCCGGGGTGATCGATCCCGCCAAGGTTTCCCGCAGCGCGCTGCAGAACGCCGCGAGCGTTGCCGGCCTGCTGCTCACCACCGAGGCAATGGTCGCGGAGAAGCCGAAGAAGAAGGTCAAGGCCACCGCGGGCGGCGGCGGTGGCATGGGCGGAATGGGTGGCATGGGCGGAATGGGTGGCATGGGCGGAATGGACTATGGCGGCGGCGACGATCTCGACTACTGATCGCACCAGAAGCGCCGGAAGCGCGTAAACTTGCCTGCACTCAGCCGACAAGCTACAGGTGGTGCGCTGCCGCTCTGATCCGGCAGGAGGCCGCGCATCGATGCCCCGTTCCATTCTCCTCGCTGACGACTCGGTCACGATCCAGCAGGCCGTTTCGATGACGTTCGCGGCCGAGGACGTCTCCGTCACGGCCGTCGGCGATGGAGAGGAGGCGCTCGCCCAAGCGCGCGAGATCCAGCCGGACCTGATCCTCGCCGACGTGAGCATGCCCGGCCTCTCCGGCTACCAGCTCTGCGAGCAGGTGCGCGGCGACCCTGGGCTCAAGCATATCCCGGTGCTGCTGCTCGGCGGCGGGACGCCGATCGACCCCAGCAAGGCCATCGCGGTAGGCGCCAACGGGCACATGCCCAAGCCGTTCGACTCGCAGAAGTTGATCGACCAGGTGAAGCAGATCCTGGCGAACCCGACGCGGCTCGCTTCGGTCGCGCGGCCCGCCGCGCCGGCTCCTCCAGTGCGTCCGGCCGGCGTACCCGCCGGTTCGCGGCCCCCTCCATCTCCCGCTGCTTCACCCGCGCGGCCTGCGATCTCCGCCGGCGCGGGCGGCACCAGCGTCATGCCTCGGCCGCCGATGCCGAGTGCTCCCCCGCGCCCCGCCGCCACGGCGCCGCCTGCAGCGCGACCTACAGCTCCCGCTCCCAGTGGCGCGACTCGCCCGCAGCCGGTCGGCGCGCCAGCACGCCCCGGCTCTCTGCCCCCTCCCGCGGCGCGGCCGGCTATTCCACCCGCGCGTCCCGGGGAAGCCGCTCGTGCCCCCGTCGCCCGATCGACCCTGCCGCCGCCACCCGCTGCGCGGCCACCGGTTCCTGCCGCACCGCGTCCAGGCACGGCCGCCCCGCCGGCGCGGCCGGCTGGCGTCGCTCCGCCTGCTGCCCGGCCGGGAGGGCCCTCGGTACCGCCTCCGCGCGCCACGCAGCCGCCAGCCGCCCGGCCGGCGCCACCCAAGCTGCCTCCGGCGCAGGTGGACGAAGAAGAAATCGCCATGGAGGACGAGGACTTGGCTGGGGATGTGGCCCCCGCGCCGGCCCTTCGTTCCGTCCCTCCGGTCCCCAAGGCCGCCGCGCCCTCCCTCTCGGTCGTCCCGTCCCCGGCCGCGAACGGCGCTGTCGACGGCGGCGAGGCCGCACTGCGCGACGCGCTGGGCAAGGCGTCGCGCGAGGTGATCGAAAAGATCGCGTGGGAGGTGGTTCCGGAGCTGGCGGAGACCATCATCCGCGAGGAGCTCGAGCGACTCATGAAGGAGCGGGGCGCCTAGCTTCGCGCTTTGTGCTATCTCTTGCTGCGCCCCCTCCCGGGGATCCGTGATGTCGGACGCGACGGACACTGCGCACGGGGTGGCGACGGATGGCGGTGATCGCAACCGAAGCTACACAGGATGTCGCCGGCCTCGACAAGGGGTACGAGCCCGTTGCCGTGGAGCCGCGCTGGGTGCGGTTCTGGGAGGAGCACAACCTCTTCCACGCCGAGGACGCGAGCGACAAGCCCCCATTCTCCATGGTCCTGCCGCCGCCCAACGTCACGGGCAGCCTGCACATCGGCCATGCCCTCACCGCGACGCTGCAGGACATCCTCATCCGCCAGAAGCGGATGAGCGGCTTCAACGCCTGTTGGCTGCCGGGAACCGACCACGCCGGCATCGCCACGCAGATGGTGGTGGAGCGCGAGCTTCGCTCGAAGGAAGGCAGGAGCCGCCACGACCTCGGCCGCGAGGAGTTCATCCGCCGCGTCTGGGCTTGGAAGGAGCAGTACGGCCAGCGCATCAGCCAGCAGCACCGCGCCTTGGGCGCCTCGCTCGACTGGCAGCGCGAGCGCTTCACCATGGACGAGCGCTCCTCGCGCGCGGTACGCGAGGCGTTCGTGCGGCTCTTCGAGGAAGGGCTGCTCTATCGCGCGGAGCGGCTGATCAACTGGTGCCCGGTCGACGGGACCGCGCTCTCCGATCTGGAGGTCGACCACGAGGAGGGCGTCCGCGGCGAGCTCTACCGGTTCGCCTACCCGCTCGAGGACGGCTCCGGCGAGATCGTCGTAGCCACCACCCGCGTCGAGACCATGCTCGGCGACACCGCCGTGGCCGTGCACCCCGACGACCCGCGCTATCGCTCGCTCATCGGCAAGCGCATCCGGCACCCGCTCTTGTCCCGCACCTTCCCCATCATCGCGGATCCGGTGCTGGTCGACCCGAAGTTCGGGACCGGCGCGGTGAAGGTTACGCCGGCGCACAGCTTCGAGGACTTCGATTCGGGCAAGCGCAACGGGCTGGAGCTGATCAACATCCTCAACCCCGACGGCACGCTGAACGCGAACGCCGGTCCCTTCGTGGGTCTCGACCGCATCAAGGCCCGCCCGCAGATCAAGGCCGCGCTCGCGGAAGCCGGACTCGAGCGCGGCAGCGAGCAGCACACGCTGTCCTTGGGCCGCTGCCAGCGCTGCAACAACGTGGTCGAGCCGCTCCTCAGCAAGCAGTGGTTCGTGCGCACCGAGCCCTTGGCCCGGGACGTGATCGCCGCCGTCGAGGCGAACCGCATCCGCTTCGTGCCCGAGCAGTGGCGGGCTGAGTTCTTCCGCTGGCTCCGCAACATCCACGACTGGTGCGTCTCGCGCCAGCTCTGGTGGGGCCACCAGATCCCCGCCTGGTACTGCGAGAACGGCCACGCCACCGTGGCGCGCTCCACGCCGGAGGCCTGCGTAGTCTGTGGTTCCGCGAAGCTCCGTCAGGACGAGGACGTGCTCGACACCTGGTTCTCCTCGGGCCTGTGGCCGTTCTCCACCTTCGGCTGGCCGGAGCGCACGCCCGCGCTGGCGGCTTTCTACCCGAACTCGGTGATGGAGACGGGCTTCGATATCCTCTTCTTCTGGGTCGCCCGCATGGCCATGCTGGGGCTGCACTTCATGGGCGAAGTGCCCTTCCGCACCGTCTTCCTCCACGCGATGGTCCGCGACGAGAAGGGCGAGAAGATGTCGAAGACGCGCGGCAACGTCATCGACCCGCTCGACATCACCGCCCGCTACGGCGCGGACGCGCTCCGCTTCACGCTCGCCTCGATGGCGGCGCAGGGCCGGGACATCAAGCTCTCTGTCGACCGCATCCAGGCGAACAAGGCGTTTGCGAACAAGATCTGGAACGCGGCGCGCTTCATCCTCATGCACGCCGAGGGCTACGACCCCGAGCGCCCTGCGCCGCCCGCCACGGTTTACGACCGCTGGATCCTCTCGCGCATGCAGCGCTGCGCCGAAGCCACCAACGCGGCTCTCGCCGAGTACCGCTTCAGCGATGCCGCGCTCGGCGTCTACCGCTTCGTCTGGGGCGAGCTGTGCGACTGGGCCATCGAGCTCTCCAAGCCCGCGCTGTATGGCGAGAGCTCGACGCCGCGCCTGCGCGCGGGTGCGCAGGCCGCGCTCCTGCGCGCGCTGGACGGAGCGCTGCGGCTGTTGCACCCCTTCATGCCCTTCGTGACCGAGGAGCTGTGGCAGCGCCTGCCCAAGCGGGCGGACGCCCCGGTCTCGATCATGGTCGCGCGCTACCCCGGCGTGGGCGCGCACGACGGTTTCGACGAGGCGCTGCTCGATCCGTCCGCCGAGGCGGAGATGGACCTGGTGGCGCGCGCCATCGACGGCGCCCGCAGCGTGCGCGGCGAGGTGAACCTTCCTCCGAACCAGCGCGTGCCGCTGATCCTGATCGCGCGCGATGCCGCGACCCGGAAGGTGTTCGAGAGACACCAGCGCGCCTTCGAGCACCTCGCGAACGCCGCCTCGGTGGAGCTGCGGCTCGCCGGCGAGGAGCGCCCGCGGAAGGCCGCGGTGCACGTCGAGCCGGAGGTCGAGGTCCACCTGCCGCTCGAGGGTCTGATCGACTTCGCCGAGGAGCGGCGCCGCGTGGAGAAAGAGCTGCTGCGCATCGACGGCGAGCTGGCGGGGATCGAGAAGCGGCTAGAGAACAGGCCCGAGAACAAGCAGCCGAACCAGAACTCAACGGCCGGGCAGCACGACGGCGGCGGACAGCCGGGAAGCGGCGGGCAGGACGGCCGCGGCCCGGATCAGATGGGGACCCACGGGGGCCCCGGTTCGCCGGCCCCAGTGCCCGAGCGGTATCCGGCGGAGACCTCGCCCGAGGAGGAGGAGAACACAGAGGCGCAGTACGGCGGAGCCCCCGCGGAAACCGCGTATGGCGAAGAGCCTGCTCCCGCCGCGAAGCCGAGCGCCCCTTCGAAGCCCGCGGCAAAGCGGAAGGCGCGTCCCGTCGCCAAGAGCAAGGCGAAGAAGGCCGCGGCCAAGAAAGGCGGCGCCAAGGCGAAGGGAGCAAACAAGGGCGCCGCCAAGAAGGGCGCCGCCAAGGCGAAGGGCGCGAACAAGGGCGCAGCCCGGACGGCCGCGAAGAAGGGCAAGAAAGCCCAGGGGCGCGGCGCGAAGAAGGCCGTGCGCAAGGGCACTGCGAAGCGCGGGTCAGCGCGCAAGAAGTCCAAGAGGGGCTAGCGCATGCGCGAGCTGACGCTGGGGCGGCCGGACGACGCCGTGGGCCGCCTCATCTCGCTCGCGCTCGACGAAGACGTGGGGCCCGGCGATCGCACGGCCGAGGCCGTGGTCCCCGAAGGCGCGCGCGGCGTGGCGTTGATCGTCGCCCGGGAGCCGCTGGTGGTCTCGGGGGTGTCGGCCGCCGCGCGCGTCTTCCGCGCGCTCGATCCTGGCTGCGAGCTGTCGGCGCTGCTCGGCGAGGGCGACGCGGCCGAGGCGGGCGCCGGCGACCCGCAAGACCACGCCCGGCCTGCGCATCCTCGAGAAGGCAGCGGTGCGCGCCGGCGGCGGTACGAACCATCGCGGAGCGCTCTTCGACGGCGTGCTGGTCAAGGACAACCACGCCGCCGCCGCGGGCGGAGTCGGCGAGGCGGTCCGGCGGGCCAAGGCCTTCGCGCCGCTGCTGCTCAAGGTCGAGGCCGAGGTCTCGACGCCGGCGCAGATCGACGAGGCTCTTGCGGCGGGCGCCGACATGCTGCTGCTCGACAACCTCGGCGACAGGGAGCTGGCGGCGGCGGTGGCGCGGGTGGCGGGCCGCGTCCCGACCGAGGCCTCCGGCGGCGTCACGCTGGAGCGGCTGACGCGCATCGCCGCCACCGGGGTGGATTTCGTCTCCTTGGGCGCGCTGACTCATTCCGCGCCAGCCGTGGACCTCAGTCTGATCATCGAATCGAGGGCTCCGTGACGGGCGGTGACGCACCCGAGTCGGACCCGGCGCTGGAGGGCGCGGAGCCGCCCTGGCAGAGCGACGCGCAGCTCGACGCGCAGATCCTCGGCCTGCTCATCGAGTCCGAGGACGAGTTCCTCACCGGCCAGGTCCTCTGCGACAAACTGGGGTTGCCGCGCGCGCGGCTGCTCCAGCGCATCGATTCGCTCCGCATGCGCGGGTACGCAGTGCAGAGCCTCCCGGGCCGGGGCTACCGCATCTCGGGCCTGCCCGACGGCATCGCGGCGGAGCAGGTTGCGCCGCTGCTCGCCACCGCTGAGCTCGGCCGAAGGCTCCACGTCCACCAGGAGATCGGCTCCACCAGCGACGAGGCGCACCGCCTGGCGGAAGCGGGCGCGGAGCACGGGACGGTGGTGCTGGCCGAATCGCAGACGGCGGGCCGCGGCCGCCGCGGCCGGACCTGGGTGACCCCGCCGGGCAAGGCGATCGCGCTCTCCGTGATCCTGCGGCCCGACCTGCCTCCCGCGCGCGCCCCCGAGCTGGCGCTGACCGCTGCGGTTGCGGTCTGCGAGGTGGCGCAGGGGCTGGGGGCGCCGGCCGCAGCGATCAAGTGGCCCAACGATGTCGAGTGCCGCGGCCGCAAGCTGGCCGGGATGCTCGCCGAGATGCGCGCGCAGGGGGACCGGGTGACCCACGTGGTGGTGGGCATCGGCCTCAACGTGAACCTCGAGCCTTCGGACCTGCCCGCCGAGCTGCGGCCGCTCGCGACCTCGCTGCGCATCGAGCGCGGAGAGCCCATCGCTCGCTCGCTGGTCTGCGCCCGGCTGCTGACCCGCTTCGAGGTGCTGCTCTCGCTGCACGAGGCGGAGGGCTTCGCGCCGGTGCGGGCCCGCTTCCGCGAGCTCTCCTCCACGCTGCGGCGCCGCGTGCGCGCCGAGGTGGCGAAGGGCTTCGTCGAGGGCGAGGCGATCGACCTCGCCGAGGATGGCGCCCTCCTCGTGCGAACCGACTCCGGGGCGGTGGAGCGGGTGATCGCCGGCGACGTCGAGCACCTGCGGGTCGCGCCCGTCTCCATCTGAGCGTGTGTGGAAAGGTCGTTCCGGAGCGCCGCCCAGAAGTCACTTTCGTTGACGCGGCTTGCGAGCGGCGCCGATACTGCAGCCGATGCTCCTCGCTATCGACGTTGGAAACACCAACACGGTGCTCGGGCTCTACGAGCTCGATGGCAGCCCGCGCCTGCGGGAGTCGTTCCGGGTGCAGACCGAAAAGGACCGGACCGGCGACGAGTACGGTCTGCAGCTCCACTCGCTCTTCTCCTTCGCCGGGCTCTCGATGAGCGCGGTGCGCGACGTCATCATCTCCAACGTGGTGCCGCCGATGGCGTTCCCGCTGGAGCAGATGTGCTTGCGCTTCTTCGGCAAGAAGCCGCTGTTCGTGGGCCCCGGCGTGAAGACCGGAATGCCGGTGCTCTACGACAACCCCCGCGAGGTGGGCGCCGACCGGGTGGTCAACGCCATCGCCGCTTACGAGCGCTTTCACCAGGGCCTCATCATCGTCGACTTCGGCACCGCCACCACCTTCGACGCGGTGACGCCCAAGGGCGAGTACCTCGGCGGCGCCATCGCTCCGGGCATCGGCATCTCGATGGAGGCTCTTTTCCAGCGCGCGAGCAGGCTGCCGCGGGTCGCTTTCGAGCGGCCGGAGAAGGTGGTCGGCCGCAACACCGTCGCCTCGATGCAGAGCGGGCTGGTCTACGGCTACGTCGGCATGGTCGACGGCATCTGCACGCGCATGGCAGCGGAGCTGGGTTTCCCGGTGAAGATCGTGGCGACGGGCGGGCTGGCCCCGCTGATCGCCACTGTCTCCGAGCGCATCGAACTGGTGGACGACCAGCTCACGCTGGAAGGTCTTCGCATCATCTACTTGAGAAACCGCGCCGCCTGAAACCGGCGCAAGAGGGAGAGGCATGGCAGGGAATCCGCCGGAGCACGGCATCGTCGGCGGACGCGATGCCGGGAGCACGGGAGCGCCGCCGGAACCTTCGGCGCAGCCTGTGCTGCCGCTGTCGGCGACGGAGCCACCAGCTCAGCCGCGCAGCAGCGCCGGAGACGGCACGCCCCGGGAGGGTGCGTCCGGTGAGGGTGCCGACGGGGCCGCCAGGCCTTCGCTCGCGGCGCTCGAAGGGCCGCGCTCCGCGGAAGCTGCGGCGGACGATCCGCCGCACGCCGCCGAGCAGCCGCGCGGCGCCTCCGGATCTGACGTCGACCGCCTCCGTGCGACGGTCAAGGTGACGCATCGCAGGCAGTGGCGGGCCACCGATTCGAGGCGGCCTACCGCCGCAACCTCAACGACGTGCGCGTGCTCAGCTTCTACGGGCTCACGTTGGTGCTGGTCGAAGGCGACCGCCAGCGCGGCATCCGCTTCTGCGAGGAGGCTGTGCGCCGCGGGCCCCTCACCACCGAGATGCTGGTGAACCTGGCCAAGGCGCTGGTGCTGACGCGCAACAAGGAGCAGGCGGTGCGCGCGTTGCGCAAGGCGCAGGAGCTGGCGCCGGACGACCCGCGGGTAAGCTCGGAGTTCGTTACGCTTGGCCTGCGCCGCCCGCCCCCCATCTCCTGGCTGCCGCGTTCGTTCTTCCTCAATCGCTGGATCGGCAAGCTCACCTGGCGGATGAACCACACAAGAGGGACTTCCCTGACCCCGCTGCGCTGAAGGGGGAGCCTGCGCTCCTTCCCCGATGCCCGAGTTCCCGCCATGAGCGAAGCACCGCCCAACCCGCCCGCCACAGCTGCCGCGGCCGCGCCCGCGGCTTCGGCGGCGCCCGCTCCTGCAGCCGCCTGCCCGCTACCGCTCGACGTGCTGACGGCCAACTTCCGCAAGCACGTCGACCCGGCGGCCCCAGCGCCGCTTCGCATGATGGGCGCCAAGGGCCTGGTCCCGATGGCACCCAAGGAGGTCGCCACCGCGCTGTTCATGCTCACCTTCGACGCCGACGCCGCCATCCGCGAGGCGGCGCAGAAGACGGCAGCGGGCCTGCCAGACCGGATCCTGTCGGTCGCTTTGCGCGACGACACGCTGGAGGGCGTGGTGCTCGACTGGTTCGCGGCGGGGCTGGCCGCGCGAGTCGAGTATCTGGAAATGATCGTCCTCACCCCCGCCGCGCCGGACGAGGCGGTGGCCCGCATCGCCGCCACCGCGCCGGATCGGGTGATGGAGATCATCGCGCAGAACCAGCTTCGCCTCCTGCGTCACGAAGGCATCGTGCGGGCGCTGGTGGGAAACCCGGCCACGCGGCCGGCCACCCTCGACAACGTCACTGACTTCTGCGTCCGCTCCGGCCTGATCCTCGCGGACCTGCCCGCTTTCCGCGAGGCGCGGCGCCGCATCCTGGGCGGCGCGGCCGGCGATGACAATGCCGCGGCCGAGACCGCGGCCCGCGCCGAGGCCGAAGAGGCAGCTGCGGTCGCCGAGTTGGAGAGGATGGTCGCGGTCCAAGGCGACTCCGGCGAGGCGCCGGTCGGGGAGGCGCAGGCCGCCGAGCAGCGCCGGCTCTCGATCGCCGCGCAGATCATGAAGCTCTCGATCGCACGCAAGATCGAGTGGGCCAACAAGAAGGGCACCAAGGAGGTGCGGACGATCCTCCTGCGCGACCCGAACAAACTGGTGCAGATGGCGGTGGTGCAGAGCCCCCGCATCACCGAGGATGAGATCGCCAAGCTGTCGAACAGCAGGGTGCTGCCGCAGGAGGTGCTGAGCTACCTCTACAACAACCGGCAGCTCACCAAGAACTACCAGATCAAATGCAACCTGGTGAACAACCCCAAGGTGCCGGTGGCGGTGTCGATGCGCTTCCTCTCTCTGTTGCGCGCGAGCGAGCTCAAGGCACTCGGCAAGAACAAGAACGTGTCGAACGCGCTGGCGACTGCGGCGCGCAACCTTTCGGACAAGAAGAACGCCTGACTGAAGGCCCGCCCTAGGCGGACTGCTTCTCCTGTTCGTCGCCGGCGCCAGCGGCCGCCCTCTCCTCGAGGAGCTGCAGCGCGACCTGCAGCGCCTTGCGCGTCTTCTCGCGGAGCCGCTCGTCGGACTTGATCTTCTGATAGGCCTTGACCGCCCGCTCCTCGTTGCGGGTCGCCTCTTCCTGCGCCTCGGCCAGCTTCTGGCGTAGCTCCTCGCGCTCCTCAGCGAGCAGCTCCTTCTCGCCGGTCAGCGCGCTGTGCTCCGACTCCAGCTCCTCCACCCGCTTCTCGAGCTCGGCGAGCTTGCCGCGGGCGCCGCCGCCCGCCTTGAGCTCGTCGCGCACCTGGGCCAGCTCGCGCTCGAATTTCTTCGCCGCCGCAGCGAGGGCCTCGGAGCGCTGCTGCAGCGTCTTGGTCGCCGCCTCGCGCTTGAGGGCCTCGGCCTCCAGCGTCGCGTGCGCCTCCTGCAGATCGAGCAGCTCCTTGTCCTTGGCGTTCAACTCTTCCCTGAGGCGGAGGACCTCATTGTCGCCGCCGAGATCGCCGGCATCGCTTCCGGAAACCACCGCTTCCGCCGCGCCCCCCTCCTGAAAGGAGGAGAGGGCGGCCTCGAGCGCGAGGTCGTCGGTGTCGGTGATGAGGGTTTCCTCCTCGACGATCGGAGCGGACAGCGCGGCGGCCGCGGGCGTACGCCGTGCCGGCGTCGCCGCGACAACCGGCGCGAGCCCGGCCAGCTTGAGCGGCGCGCGGCCGTTCTTCTTCGGCGAAGACCCCCCGCCGGACATGCCGATGGCGTCGAAGGCGCGATCGAACATCTGCAGGTCTTCGTCGCTTTGCCCGCCCCTGGATTCTTGCGGCTCGACCTCGAGCGGCACGTCCTCCATCTCCTCCACCACCAGCGACTCGTCGCCGTCCAGCTCTCCGCCGACGCGCGCCTCGGCGGCTTCGTCGTCGGTCAGGCTGATGGGCTCATCCTCGTCGGAGAGGATCTCGCCCATGCCCAGCGGCTCGTCCTCCATGGAGACGATCTCCTCGTGCTCCTCAGTGCCCCTGGCGGCCGAGTCGGGTGCGGACATACCCAACAACTCGGAAGCCTTCTGCAGCATCAGGGACGGCTCGAACGGTTTGATGAGGTACTCCTCGGCTCTGGTCTTGAGCTTCTTGTGCTTCTCGAACGCTTCGGGGGTGGCGTTCGAGCTGGTGAGGATCACCGGGATCGATTTGAGCTGGTCATCCTTCTTCAGCCGGGTGCAGAGCATGTACCCGTTCGTCGGCTGCGACTCGACGCAGACGACGATGAGGTCGGGGCTTTCCTTGCGGGCGAGCATCAGGCCGGCGTCGCTGTTGGCCGCGGCCAAGGCGGTGAAGCCGCGCGCGGAGGCCGCCGCCTGGAGGCCCCGCGTGAAGCTCTCGTCGGAGTCGATGAAGAGGATGCGCTTGGACATGAACGAACGGGACCCCGATCCCGGATCGAGGATCAAAGCTTAGGGGCCACATTCGAGGAGTGTCAATGAAACTGCCCTTATTTACCGGCATGGCGTCCGGAAGCGGGCTCAACGCACCTCGGCGGCCCGCACCAACTCCAGCACGTCGCTCTCATCGAGGTCGGAGATCAGGGAGTAGACGATCTCGTGTGAGCGCCACGAGGCTACATTGAACCCGCGGGCCTGCGTCAACCATACCTTTCGCCCCTGGAGCTGGCGCACCGCGCCAGCCATCTGCGGGTCGGGGTCGTCCATGATCACCAGGGAGACCCTGCGGCCCTCTACGGCGGGGACGATGTAGCTGATCACCGCCGCCTGACGCGAATGCAAGGTTGAAAGCCGCACGCCCTGGAGCGCGGGCGGGGGCCCCTTCTGCGGGGCGAAGCGGGGCAGCTGGACTCCGAAGTCGAGGCGGCCCTGCAGCCAGCGCTGCACGCTGCCGGCGTCCGAGGCGGCGTAGTCGAGCGGTAGGGTGCGCGCGTGGATGGCGATGCCATCATCGAGAGCCGCATGGGCTTGCTCGGCGAAGACGCGCCGGTCGGCGTCGGCCTGCAGGAGCGGATGCTGCAGCCCACCGGCGATGAGCCAGGCGGCAATGCCGCCGGCGGCCGCTGTAAAAGCGACCGTCCTTGGCGTCAGGCGGCGCGAGACCCACGCCCAGAACGTCTGCGCGGAGCCCTGTTCCAGGTCCTCGGCGTCGAGGTCGACGTCGTGGAGCCGGGCCAGCACGGCCTCGCGCAGCCCTTCCGGCGCGGCCGAAGGGCCGCCCGAGCGCCGCAGGGTCTGCTTGAACGCGCTCTGCAGCCGGGCGCTTCGCGCGCAGGCGTGGCAGCCCCCGAGATGTGCTTCGATCTGCGCGCCCTCGGCGGCGTCGAATTCGCCGTCGACAAAGGGGGTGAGCAGCGTCGCCACGTCCTCGCAGGAGAGCTGCATGGCGTCTGGGCTAATTGCGCGCACGGCTCTTGAACTCCAGCACGTCGGCAGTGAGCTCGGCTTCCGCGCCGATCTCCTGTGCCGCCTCGCCGTGGATCACGCCCTGATCGATGGCGTACCCGAGGAGCTCCTTCTGCAGCAGCTTGCGCCCGCGGTACAGGCGGCTCATGACCGTGCCCACCGGGCAGTCGAGGATCTCGGCGATCTCCTTGTAGGAGAACTCCTGCAGGTCGGCGAGGATCACCACCAGCCGGAAATCGATGGGCAGCCCGTCGATCGCGTGCAGCACGTCGTCGGAGAGCAGGCGGTCGAAGAGGTACTGCTCCGGGTTCGCCGAGGTCTCTGTGGCGTCCAACGCTACGAAGCCCTGGGCAGTGCCGTTGGACGCGGACTCGCGTGCGGCGCCCTCGACCACGCTGCGCTCCTTCACCCGCCTGCGGTAGCGGTTGATGAAGGTGTTCGTGAGGATCTTGAAAAGCCACGCCTTCATGTTGGTGCCGCGCTCGAACTTGTCGAAGAAGCGGAAGGCGCGCAGGAAAGTATCCTGGACCAGGTCCTCGGCGTCGCGGTCGTTCTTGGTAAGACGCAGCGCGGCGGAATACAATGGATTGATGTGCCCGAGCGCGAGGGATTCGAAGTCGCGGCGGGTCCTGTCAGTGTGCTTGTAGTCCAAGTCCCTCGCCTCGCCCACGGCCAGCAGCCGTGCGACCCGGCTTGGAAATCTAACCGGGCTTGCTCTCCTTGGGAACCGGGCTTGCCCGACCTGCATTCCGTGCAGGTCATCGCCCGGCTGGCTGCCCCGACTGGCGGCGGCCAGTAATGCACAATCAGCGCCGCGACGGGAGGGCTCTCTCCAGCGGCGTGTATTCCAGATCCAGTGCGTCCGCCACCGCCCGGTAGGTGCAGTGGCCGCCCCAGGTATTGACGCCCAGAGCCAGGGCCGGATCCTGGCGAATCGCCTCCACGACGCCCTTGCCGGCCAGCGCAAGGGCATAGCCCAAGGTGGCGTTGGTGAGCGCGAAGGTGCTGGTGTGCGAAACCGCTCCCGGCATGTTCGCCACGCAGTAGTGGACCACGCCGTGCACGGTATAGGTCGGATCGTCGTGCGTGGTAGGCCGGCAGGTCTCGATGCAGCCGCCCTGGTCCACCGCCACGTCCACCACGACCGACCCTTCGCTCATCTGGCCGACCAGCTTCTCGCTGACGAGCTTGGGCGCCTTGGCGCCGGGGATCAGCACGCCGCCGATGACGAGATCTGCCTCGCGCACGTACTTCGCGACCTGCTCCGGGTCGGAATAGACCGGCGTGATGCGGGAGCCGAAAATGTCGTCGAGATAGGCGAGGCGGCCGACGTTGACGTCGAGCACCACCGTCTCGGCGCCCATGCCGGACGCGACCTTGGCGGCGTTGGTGCCCACCACGCCGCCGCCGAGGATGACAACCTTGCCGCGGCGCACGCCGGGAACGCCGGAAAGCAGCACGCCCTTGCCGCCGTGCTCCTTCTCCAGCGTGACCGCGCCGACCTGCACGGCCATGCGGCCCGCCACCTCGCTCATCGGCTTGAGCAGCGGAAGCTGCCCATCCGCGGTCTGGATGGTCTCGTAGGCGATCGCCGCGACCTTGCGCTCGAGCAGCGCCTTGGCCAGCGCCGGCGCGGCGGCGAGGTGGAAGTAGGTGTAGACGGTCTGGCCCTCGCGCAGCAGCGCGAACTCGGGCTCGATCGGCTCCTTCACCTTGATCACCATCTCGGCCCGGCCCCAGACGTCGGCGGCTTTCTCGACGATCTGGGCGCCCACCTTCACGTACGCCTCGTCCGAGACGCCGGAACCCAGCCCCGCGCCCCTCTCCACCAGCACCGAGTGGCCGCGCTGCACCAGCGCCGCCGCTCCGCCGGGGACGAGCCCGACGCGGTACTCGCGCGTCTTGATCTCCTTGGGGACGCCGATGATCATCTTCGTGCTCTCCTCGGGTAGGGCGGCGAAAGGGCGCGGAAGATAGCAGGGCGAGCGATCAGGTCAAGCCGCATCGGGCGCCCGCGTTCGAGGGCCGCACCGGCGATCTAGAGTTGCGGACCGGGGCCACCCGCGCTAACAGCGGCGCGCGATGCGCGCGCAACTCCTCTTCGCCGACGAACAGGGCCGGGTCTACGAGCACCCGACGCTGCTCGCGCTGGTGCGCGACGGCGAGGATCCCGCAGGCGCCGCGCTGCCAGCCGAGGATCCCGCGCCGCTGCCGGCGCATGCCTCGCTCTCGGCGTTGCCGGGCCGAAAGCCGCTGGGCTTCGATCCCGCCACGGGGTCGGTGGTCGCGCTCACCGAGATGAAGCTGGGCCGCAGGACGGCGCGGGTGAGTGCCGTTGCCGCGGTGCTGCCGCCCGGTTGGACGCGCACCGCGCTGCCCGCCTTCCGCCGCGGTGCGGTCGCCCCGCTTCTTCCCCAATGGGCGTACACGGCAGCGGCATGGGATCCGCGACGCGGCCCTGCCGTTTGGGCGCTGCGCACCGATCGACGAACCCATTGGGATCCCGCCGATCACTCGACGCCGGAGCTGCCGGGCCTGGTGCGCGAGCGGCTGTCGCGCGATCCGGACAATCCGCTCCTGCATCAGCTTTCCCGCTGCGCTCTCGAGTACCGCTGCTTCACCGCGCAGAACACTTTCTACGCGCGCGACGAGGGGGCGATCCCCGCCTCGGTCGGATGCAACGCGCGCTGCATCGGCTGCATCTCGGAGCAGCCCCCGGAGGGCCCGCCGAGCTCGCACGAGCGCATGGAGGATGCTCCCGACGGGCTGCGCATGGCCGCGATCGGCATCGCGCACCTGCGCGCCGCGCCGGGACGGACCATGGTGAGCTTCGGCCAGGGATGCGAAGGCGAGCCGCTCACCCGGGCCAAGGTGGTGGCCGAGGCGATCCGCCGCATCCGCGCGAGCACCCCGCGAGGCTCGATCAATATCAACACCAACGGCTCCCTGCCCGAGGGGCTGGGGCTCCTCATCGACGCCGGGTTGGACGCATGCCGCATCAGCCTCAACAGCGCCCACGCGCCCCTCTACGAGGCGTATTACCAGCCGGTGCGCTACGGGTTTTCCGACGTCGCCCGCTCGATCCGGCTGGCCCGCAGGCGCGGCATCTACACGGCGCTCAACCTGCTCACCTTTCCCGGCGTCACCGACCGCGAGGGGGAGGTGGACGCGCTCTGCGACCTGGTCGGGTCGGCCCGCGTCGATCAGGTGCAAGTGCGCAGCCTGGCGATCGATCCCGATCAGTACGAGCAGGTCGCGCGCGTGAGCAGCGCCGGCGGCCGGCCCCTGGGCATGCGCGCCCTGCTGCGGAGACTGCGAAAGGCTCGTCCAGGCCTCTCGGTCGGAAACTTCGCCCGCGCGCTGGGCGAGCGCGGGCCTCGAGCCTAGCTAGGCTCAGTGGAACGAGGCGCCGACGTCGAGGCTGACACCGTAGAAGTCGGTGTTGTGACCCATCCTGACGTTGCCGTTCTGCGTGCGAAAGAGCTGGTCGGTGAGAAGGTAGTTGTACTGGAAGCGCGCGCCGAGCTTGAAGGCGCCGACGTTGCCTTCCAGGCCGCCGCCGAATGGGATCGTCGAGACGGTGCGGCCGTGCAGTCTCCCGTCGCTCGCGATCACCTGGTTGGCGACCTTGAAGTTGCTGAGGCCGTAGCCGCCGAAGACGTAAGGGGTGAAGGCGTCCGGCAGGAGGTTCAGGCGAAGGTCCGCCACGACGCCGTTGGTGATGAGCCTCTCCGTGTTGCCGCGGGTGTCGATCACCGCCTTGACGTTGTTCTGCGAGCCCAGATAGCCGAGCTCCAGGCCGGCGATCGGCGAGGGCATGAACCCGAGGCGCAGGCCATACTCCGCGCCCACGTCGGTACCGCTGGCGAGGCTGCGGTTGTATTTTGTTACCCCGCCCTGCAGGACCACGCTGAACTCGCTCTCGGCGCGCGCGGCCATCGGTGCCGCCAGAAGCGCGGCGAGCAGGAATCTCTTGCTCAGATGCATTGCGATGCCTCCTCAGGATGTGCGCGCGGAAGTGCGTCCGCGCGCGGTCGGAGAAAAGTTAGGTCCGCATCTCCGCCACCGCCTGCCTGTCCGAGCGGGTTCCGGGAGCAGGAGGCGGCGTTGCAGAAGCGGAACGGACGGGAGAGCGCTTGCGGCGCAGGGCGTTCGCCCCCAGAGTGCGCCGCGTGCAATCCGTCAAGCTCGAGCTGGTCAAGGACCTCGCGCGGCACCTGCGCGCTGGGCATCCGTGGGTCTATCGGCGCGGAATCGAAAAGGCTCCAGCGGGACTCGCCGCCGGGTCGATCGTCGACGTCATGGACCGCGGCCGGTTCGTCGCCCGCGGTTACTACGATCCGCTCTCGGCCATCGCCGTGCGGGTGCTCACCCGCGATCCCGCCGAGGCGGTCACCCAGCTCTTCTGGCGCAAACGCGTGGCGCGGGCGGTTGCGCTGCGGCGCGCGTTCACGCCGTTCGCCGATCCGGTGCAGACCGATTGCGCGCGCCTGGTGCACGGCGAGGGCGACGGCCTGCCGGGCGTCGTCGTCGATCTGTACGGCAAGTGGGCGGTGATCAAGCTCTACAGCGCCGGCCTCGCGCCGCACCGCTCGGCGATCGTCGAGGCCCTGCGCGGCGAGGTCGCGCTCGATGGCGTGTACGGTCGCGACGAGCCCGCAGGTCGCGGGGACGAAGGCGACGGCGAGGCGGTCCCCGACGAGGACGAGCCCGGCGCGGAGCGCGCCGGCCACCGTCCTGCCCGCGGGCAGGTCCTGTGGGGCGCGGAGCCGCCCGACCCGATCGTCGTACGCGAGAATGGCGTCGCCCTCGCTGTCGACGTACGCGCGGGACAGAAGACCGGCTTTTTCCTCGATCAGCGCGAGAACCGGCTTGCGCTGCGGCGTTACGCGAAGGGGCGGCGCGTGCTCAACTGCTTTTCCTACAGCGGCGGCTTCTCGCTGCAGGCGGCGCTGGGGGGCGCGCGCGAAGTGACGAGCGTGGACCGCGACGAGGCGGCGCTCGCGCTCGCGCGGAAGAACTTCGAGCTGAACGGGCTCGACCCCGGGCGGCACGGGTTCATCGGCGCCGACGTGCTCGAGTTCCTGGCCCAGAAGAAGGGGGAGAAGGCCCACTACGATCTGATCGTTCTCGACCCGCCGGCATACGCCAAGACGCAGAAGGCGGTGCCTGCCGCACTCGACGGATACGCGTCGCTGCACCGAGCGGCGCTCGCATTGCTCCCTCCCGGTGGCATCCTCGCCACCGCCAGCTGCAGCGCGCGCGTGAGCGCCGACGAGTTCACCGGGGCGATCAAGGAGGCCGCCACGAAGAGCGGGCTCAACCTGCAGCTCCTCGAGGAGCGGCGGCAGCCGCCCGACCATCCGGTGCTGCTCGCGTTTCCCGAAGGCCGCTATCTCAAGTTCCTCGTCTTTCGCCGCCCCGAAGACTGAAGGCTTCCTCCTTTTGCGCCTTCCGGCGCCGCCGCCCGCCCATGGTCCTCAAAGGTCAGTTCCTCGAGCGCAGCGTGGTCGTCCAGAGCGGTGGTCTGATGCTGGACGCGCTCTTTCACCGCGGCGCGCGGCCGCCAGCCTGTGCGATCGCCTCGCCGCACCCCGCGCTTGGGGGAGGCAGCATGGTCGCGCCGGCGGTGGCCGAGCTGGCCTGGGCGCTGACGCAGGCTGGGCACGCTACCTTGCGCTTCGACTACCGCGGCGTGGGCGCGAGCCAGGGCAAAAGCCGCCAGATCGAGAACGTCGATCCGCTGGGGTCGTTGCGGCGCATCGAGCCCTTCGCGCTCGCCGACGAGGTGGCCGACCTGCGCGCCGCCTGCGACCAGCTGGGGGCGAGCGCCGGCGCGGGGATTCCGTTGTGCTGCATCGGCTACTCGTTCGGCGCGGCGGTGGCGCTCCAAGCCGCGCAGGACGAGCGCGTTGCCAGGCTGGTCCTCGTCGCGCCTCCCACCGCGCTCGCGGACTTCACCGCGCTGGGCCAGCTGCGCAAGCCGGTGCTCGTGGTCTGCGCGCACCAGGACCCGCTCAGCGATTCGCGCGCGCTGGGCAGGCTTCTCGACCCGCTCGGGGACCTCGGTCTGCTGGAGGTGATTCCCCACGCAGATCATGGCTTCCGTCGCGGCCTGCCGGAGCTGGGGCGCACGGTCGCCGCGTGGCTTCGCGACGGGGAGCCGCTTTCCGAGCTCGCTGGCGCAGCCGGCGCGCCGGCGGAGGCGAGGTCCGGCGAGGACGTCGGCGAGCTGACGCTGCCTGAGGGCGACGGGGGCCCGCTCGAGCTGGACGATCCGGACGAGGAAGAGCCGGACGATGAAATGGACACGCCACCGAAGCGTTAGATCTGCGGGAAGGGGTGATCATGACGCGCTCTTCCTTGGCCGCCTGCCTCGCGCTCTCCGCCTGCGCCGCCTGCGGCCGCGCGCGCGTTCCTGGCGCGCCGGCCGATGATCCCGCCGCCGTGCCCGGCCTCCTTCAGGTCGGGATGCGCGGCGTCTCGCCGGCGAACCGCGCGGCCGCGGCGGCGTTCGGCGAGGTGCTCGCCGACGAGGTCGTGCACGACGACGAGCTGGAGGACGTGACCGGGGACGCGCTCTCCGGTGAGCTGCTCGAGATTCGGG
>WNFI01258681.1_pt1 | contig 21023 bp, 18 predicted proteins | sample 5400471 | NCBI WGS metagenome assembly WNFI01 (sample SAMN13153348, study PRJNA577476) | soil metagenome | isolation source: 100 cm saprolite on Douglas fir-dominated hillslope | place: USA:California | collected 2013-09-17
CGCATCGCCGAGCAAGGCCGCGACGGCTATTACCGGGGGCCGACGGCGCAGGCCATCGTCGACGTGGTGCGCGAGCGCGGCGGCGTGATGACGCTGGACGACCTGGCGGAGTTCGAGCCGGAGTGGGTGGACCCCATCCGCACGACCTACCGCGGCTGGACCGTCGCCGAGCTTCCGCCCAACGGGCAGGGCATCGCCGCCCTGGAGATGCTCGACATCCTCGAGCAGTTTCCGCTGCGGGAGTGGGGCTTCCACTCGGCGCGTACGCTGCATGCGATGATCGAGGCGAAGAAGCTCGCCTACGCGGATCTGCTCAAGTACATCGGCGACCCGCGCTTCGGGCGCATTCCGGTAGCGGAGCTGCTTGCCAAGGAGAACGGCGAGCGGCGCGCGAAGCTGATCGACGCGAAGAAGGCCGCTTGCCACGTCGAGCCGTCGCAGCTTCCCGGCGTCACGGCAGCGAAGGGAAGCGACACCATCTACCTCACGGTGGTGGACGGCGCCGGCAACATCGTCTCGCTCATCCAAAGCAACTATGCAGGATTCGGATCGGGCCTGACCCCGAAGGGCGCGGGTTTCATGCTGCAGAACCGCGGCAACCTCTTCACGCTGGCACCGGGGCAGATCAACACCATCGCCGGGCGCAAGCGGCCGCTGCACACCATCATCCCGGCGTTCATGCAGAAGGACGACCTGCGCATCGGCTTCGGGATCATGGGCGGTTGGAACCAGGCCCAGGCGCACGCGCAGTTCGTCGTCGACGTGGTGGATTTCGGGATGACGATCCAGCAGGCGCTCGAGGCGGGGCGCTTCACCAAGGGCACCTTCGAGGGCTGCGACGTCGAGATCGAGGAGTCGGTGCCGGCGGACGTGCGCGCGGAGCTGACGGGGATGGGGCACCAGCTGCACGTGCAGCCGCGGCGCACTCCCGTCTTCGGCTTCGGGCAGGCGGTGCTCTTCGATCGCAAGAGCGGGGTGAAGTCCGGAGCCAGCGACCCACGCCATGACGGCCAGGCGATCCCGGTTCCGGCGCCGTACTTTCCGAAGTAGCGCGCTTGCTCAGCGCTTCGCCAGCGGATTCACCCAGCGCAAGCCGGAGAAGCGGCCGAAGTCGGTGTCGGCGGAGTGCAACTCCGCGTTGTTTTCGATCGCGAGGGCGGCGAGTTGGGCGTCGGTGGTGAGTTCGCCGGCGGTGCCGAGCTCGCGCAGCAGACGGAAGGAGAGCTCTTCGTGTCGCGGGCCAGGATGGAGCATCTCGACCGGCGGTCGTGCAAGCCACGATTCGACGTGCGCGATCGCTGCATCGACGCCGATCGGAGGCCTGAGGATCCGGGGATTCGTGGCCATGCGGATGAAACCAAAGATAGCCAGAGACGTCAGCCCCACCGGCTCAGAGCCGTTGAGGAGATCGTGCCACCAATTCTGCGCCGGAACATGGGCGCGGGTCCCGGGCGCGTAGGCGTAGATCAGCAGATTGACGTCGGGGACGATCACTTCGGCTTGAGACCCATCTTCTCCAGCCGCGTTTCATCCTCCCATTCGTCCGCCAATCTGTTGATGTGCGTCAGGTCGATACCGGGCATCAGCTTGCTCTTGAAGACCTTCACCTTGAACGGCGGCAATTTCGCGCGCCGCGCGCTCCCGGAAAGTCCGCGGCGGATGGCCTCGTTGACCACCTGCCTGAACGGCTTGCGCTGGCGGTGCATCTCGTCTTGGAGGCGCGCCGCCACGTCCGGATCGAGCGTCAGGGTAGTCCGCTTCTTTGCCACGGCAGGCATCATGATGCCTGCATTCTTGGTTGTCAAGATGCCAACACTTCGGAAGATTCAGAAACGCCAGCCGTAGGCGAGGGGCTGACGTCGGGGAGCAGCGCAACGTGCCCCGGCGCGAGCCAGACGAGCCACGCCGGTCCCGATCGGAGGACGACAAGAACGGCGCCTGCGCCGAGCTCCAGCATCGAATCACCAACTCGCCAGCGCCAACCGGCCGTGACGCCCGCGCTCTTGAAGACGGATCTGCTCGAAGAGCCGCTATTTGTGGGCCTGTCACTCGGAATCGCCAGAATCGTCTGCGTCGAGAGAAAGAACCGGTCCAGGTTGCCGGAGTAGTAGCGCATGCCGAGGACCAGATCGTGGTGGTCCTCGACTTGCCGACCGAGGCGTTGCAAGACGAGCAGTCCCGTGCCTGCGAACACGGCGAACGACCCGGCGCCCAACTCGAGGTGCAGCCCGAGTCCGTCGTAGGCGGAGCCTGCGCCGGCCGCCAGCACGATTCCACCCTCTTCGCCGCGCGCGGCGAACGGAATCGACAAGAGAACGGAATCGACAAGAGGGCGAGAAGCAGTGCCAAGCGTCCCATCGGCACAACCGACTTGCGCGGCTCTCGCGCGGCCACGGGCTTCCTGCTAGAAGCGGCGCCGCGATGGCATTCGACGACAAGGCGAAGGCGGAGCTGGCGCGCATCGAGAAGGGCGGGGCGCCCAAGTACCACCAGAAGAACGCGGAGGCCGGCAAGCTCTTTGCCCGCGAGCGCGTGCGGCTCCTGCTCGATCCCGGCTCGTTCGTCGAGGACGGCGCCTTCGCCAACGCGTCGGACCCGGACCTGCCGGCCGACGGCGTCGTCACCGGGCTGGGCAAGATCGGCGGCCGGGTGGTGGCGGTGATGGCCAACGACTCCACCGTCAAGGCGCAGATCGAGATGTTCCCCGGCCGCCGCGGCGCCGGGCGCATCTTCTACATGCAGTGTCAGATGAGCGGGCTCGTTCCACAGGTCTGCCTGCTCTTCGGGCCCAGCGCGGCCGGCGGCGCGTACATCCCGGCCTTCTGCGACATCGTGGTGATGGTCGAAGGCAACGCCTCGATGTACCTCGGCTCGCCGCGCATGGCCGAGATGGTCATCGGCGAGAAGGTGACGCTGGAGGAGCTGGGCGGCGCGCGGATGCACTGCACCGTCTCGGGCTGCGGCGATCTTTTAGTGACGACGGAGCAGGAGGCGATCGACGCCGCCCGCAAGTACCTGGCCTACTTTCCGGAGAACTTCGCGGCGCCGCTTCCGCTCATCGCCCCGCGCGCTCCTCTGGCGTCCGGGAAGCGCATCGAGGAGATCATCCCGGCCGACCAGAACAAGTTCTTCGACATGTTCGCGCTCATCCGCGAGCTGGTCGACGCGGACAGCCTCTTCGAGTTGAAGAAGTTGTTCGCGCCCGAGGTGATCACCGCCTTCGCGCGCATCGAGGGGCGGCCGGTGGGAGTCGTCGCCTCGCAGCCCAAGCACAAGGGCGGCGTGCTCTTCACCGACAGCGCCGACAAGGCCGCGCGCTTCATCTGGCTCTGCGACGCCTTCGGGATCCCGCTGCTCTACCTGCCCGACGTGCCCGGCTTCATGATCGGCACCAAGGTCGAGCGTCAGGGGATCATCCGCCACGGCGCAAAGATGATCATGGCCGTCTCGGAGGCGACGGTGCCGAAGCTCTGCGTGATCGTCCGCAAGGCCTACGGCGCGGGTCTGTATGCCTTCGGCGGGCCGGCGTTCGAGCCGGACTGCACCATCGCGCTGCCGCAGGCGATGATCGCGGTGATGGGCCCGGAGGCCGCGGTCAACGCGGTCTACTTCAACAAGATCCAGGAAAGACCCGAGGCGGAGCGCGCGGCGTACGTGCAGACGCTCCGCGACGAGTACAAGGCGGACATCGACATCTACAAGCTGGCGTCGGAGCAGGTCATCGACGCCATCGTGCCGGGCGACCGGCTTCGGGAGGAGATCGTCAAGCGCTTCGAGGCGGCGGCGCAGCGCGAGCGGCCGCTGACGCCTAAGCGCCGCAGCGTGACGCCTGTCTAGGCACAATGCTGCTCAGATTAGCCGTGCTCGTGAACGTGCTCGTGCTCGCTTGAGACACCGAGCACGAGCACCAGCACGAGCACCGACAGGCCCATCGCCGCAAACTACCGCGCCCGCTCTTTCCGTGACACGCTGACTCCGCATGGATCAGCCGCTCGACCCAGGCGCGACCCTGCGGCGCTTTGCGCTGCCCGCCGCCGTCTGCGCGGCCCTGCTCTGCGCCTGCTATCTGAGAACCGCCGAGGGCACCGCGCATCCGTCGCCGTGGGGCTACCGGCTGTGGTCCTTCGGCGCGCTCGCCTACTCGGACATCATCGCCCTGCATGAGGACCGGGGCGCCGGCCGCCACGCCATTCCGTACCTGCAGGACAAGGTCGAGTACCCGGTCCTGATGGGGCTCGCGATGTGGTGGCCCAGCGTGCTCGCGCCCGACCGCGCCGGATACTTCGCGCTGACGTTCGCGGCGCTGGCGCTGTGCGCTCTCGGGACGCTGTGGGTCGTCGCTTCGCTGCCGGGTGCGCTGCCCTGGGCCTGGGCCGCCTCCCCCGCGCTCCTGGTCTACGGCGCGCTCAACTGGGATCTCTTCGCCATCTTGCCGCTCGCGCTCGGCCTCTGGCTGTGGGCGAAGGGGCGCGAGCGCGCGGCCGTCGCCGTTCTCTCGCTCGCAGTCTGGACCAAGTTCTTTCCGCTTTTGGTGCTGGGCATCGTGCTGCTCATCGCCTTGCGCCGCTCGCTGCGCCACGCGCTGGTGCTCGCCTGCATCTTCCTCGCGGTGACGCTGGCCATCAATCTTCCCTTCGCCCTCGCCGCGCCCGAAAACTGGAGCTGGTTCTTCGTCTACAACCGCATCCGCGAGATCGAGCCCAGCCTTTACCTGATAGCGGGAAAAGACCCGCGCGGTTTCGTCGCCGCCGCCGACGCGATCTCGGCCGCGGCCACGCTGGGCGCCGCCGCCGCGCTCGCCGCGCTCGAATTGCGCACGCGCCGCCTCGATCTGCTCAGGGCTGCCTGCGCGCTGGTCTGCCTCTTCTTCATCGCCAACAAGGTCTACTCCCCGCAGTACTGGCTCTGGGTAGTAGCGCTGGTCGCGCTGGCCGGGCTGCCGGCGTGGATCTGCAGCGCCGTCTCCACTGTCGCGCTCGCCGACTTCGTCATCAGCTTCTCGCGCCTCCACATCCAGGGCGACCGCGCCTGGGCGTTGGCTGCGTGGTTCGACAGGTCGGTCTTCTTTCCCATGGTGGCGGTGCGCTATCTCGCGCTTTCCGCCTGCGCGCTGTGGGCCTTCGCCCACGTCCTCCGCAGAGAAGGAGCGCTCCCCGCGCAGGTCGCGATATAAGGATCTCCATGTCCGAGACCCAGGCGACGCCGTCTTTCGGTCGCTACCAGGATCCGGTCATTCTCGGCGCAGGCGGAATGGGTACCGTCTACCGCGCCGTCGATCCTTCGCTGGACCGCTATGTCGCCATCAAGGTGCTGACGGCGCGCGAGCCCAAGTACGTCGAGCGCTTCCGCCGCGAGGCGCAGGTGCTGGCGAAGATCATGCACCCCAGCATCATCCAGATCTACGAGATCGTCGGCTCCGACGAGGACGCTTCCGACCCGTACATCGTGATGGAGTACTTCGAAGGCAAGCCGCTCGACACCCTGATCAAGTTCGGGCCGCTGCCCGCGGCGCAGGTGGTGAACATCCTGCGCCACACGGCCGAGGGCCTGAAGAGGGCCCACGCCAACCAGGTCATCCACCGCGACATCAAGCCCGGCAACATCATGCTCGCGGCGAACGGCGACGTGAAGATCCTCGACTTCGGCATCGCCAAGCTGCGCGACGCCAAGAAGGACCTCACCGGCCAGACGGTGCTCGGCACGCCGTACTACATGAGCCCGGAGCAGACGATGGGCAAGCCCATCGACAACCGCACCGACATCTATTCGCTCGGCATCACCGCCTTCCACCTGCTCACCGGCAAGAGGCCGTTCGAGGCGAAGAGCAAGGTGGACGTGATGCTGATGCAGGTGAAGACGCCGCTGCCCGGTATCTCGACCCTGGTAGCCTGCGACGAACGCGTCGTCGCCATCGTCGAGAAGATGTGCGCCAAGCAGGCGTCGCAGCGGTACCAGACCTGCGATGAGCTGGTCGAGGCGCTCGACGTGCTGCCCGAATCGCTGGGCGGGTGGCAGGCGGAGCTCGACGTCGCCAAGGCGCCACGCGCCGTGACGAAGACGGCTACGCCCGCGGCGCCTTTGCCCGCGCGCCACGCCGAGCAGAAGAGGGCCGCCGCGCAGCGCACGCATTCGAAGCCGCCGATCTCGCGGCCGGCCGCGCGGTCCGACCGGCAGGAGCAACCGGCGCCGCCGAAGAAGAGGCAGGTCGTCGCCATCGCGGCAGGAGCGGGCGCGGCGCTCCTGGTGCTGCTCATCCTCGCCACCCTCTTCCTGCGCGGCGGATCCGCGCCCAGCGGCAACTTCCGCGTGCCGCCTACGGGCTGGAACTCGCCGGGGCCGGCCGCGCCTGCGCTCAAACAGATCCAATCGAGCGGCGGCTATGGGAACTGCGTCTTCTCCAGCAGGCAGATCGAGCGCAACAGGGAGAACCAGGGGGCCGTGCGCTCGACTTTCTCGGCGGGCGAGACCATCTACGGCCGCTGCTACTTCGCCCGCCAGATCGGGCCCAACAAGTCCGGCGAGGTTTGGCAGGAGCTGTGGATCGACGGCGTCAAGCGCGCGCAGGTCATCTACGACCCATCCCTGCCCAACGACGAGGACCAGATTGCGCTCGAGGTGAGCCGGCGCCACGCCTCGCGCCTCACGGAGCTGTCTTCCGGCAAGCACACGCTCGACATCTGGATTTACCGGCAGCCCGAGGATGCCGAGACTCCCGAGCCGCTGGCAGCGGGCGAATTGGTGGTGCGCAAGTAGCGCGATCAATTACCAAGTGGGGTCCAGGGGGAGCGAGATCCTCCTGGGTAGAGGCGCACAGGCGCCGGATCGAGTGGGTCGCGTCAGCCATGGACTTCCAGCTTTCGGAAAGCCAACAGAAGCTCATCGGGATGGTGCGCGACTTCTGCGTGCGCGAGGTCAAGCCGCACGCCACCGAATGGGACCGCGAGGAGCGCTTCCCGCGCGAGGTGGTGGGGCAGCTCGGCGAGCTGGGGCTGCTCGGCATGACGGTGCCCGAGGAGTTGGGTGGCTCGGCGCTCGACACGCTGTCGGTCGCGGCGGTGGTGGAAGAGATCGCGCGCTGGGACGGCTCCTTGGCGCTGACGGTCGCCTCCCACAACGGGCTCGGCACTTCGCACTTGCTGCGCTTCGGAAGCGACGAGCTGCGCAGGCGCTTCATCCCCGACATCGCGGCCGGGAAGAAGCTCGCGGCCTGGGGCCTCACCGAGCCCGGCAGCGGCTCGGACGCCGCCGGCATGCGCACCGCCGCCGTCCGCAAGGACAAGGGCTGGGTGCTCAACGGCACCAAGATGTTCATCACCCAGGGCACCGTCGGCGACGTCTTCGTGGTGTTGGCGCTGACCGAGCCGGGCAAGCGTCAGAAAGGCGTGACCGCGTTCCTGCTCGAGAAGAGCCTGAGGGGCTTCTCGCAGCGGCCGCTGCACGGCAAGCTGGGCATGCGCTCCTCGGACACGGCGGAGCTGGTGATGGAGGACTGCTACGTCGAGGACTGGCGCCGCATCGGCGAGGTCAACGGCGGATTCATCGACACCCTCAAGATCCTCGACAAGGGCCGCATCACCATCGGCGCATTGAGCGTCGGCCTCGGCCGCGGCGCGCTGGAAGAGAGCGTCGCGTACTCGAAGGAGCGCAAGGCGTTCGGCAAGTCGATCTCCGACTTCCAGGCGCTGCGCTGGATGATGGCGGACATGGCCACCGAGCTGGACGCCGCGCGCCTCCTGGTCTGGCGGGCCGCCTCGCTGGCCGACCAGGGCAAGCCGTACACCTCGGAGGCCGCGATGGCCAAGCTCTTCGCCTCGGAGGCCGCCTGCCGCGCGGCCGCGCAGGCCGTGCAGATCCACGGCGGGTACGGCTTCACCCGCGAGTTCATGGTCGAGCGCATCTATCGCGACGTGAAGCTGTGCACCATCGGCGAGGGCACGAGCGAGATCCAGCGCCTGGTGATCGCCCGCGAGCTCCTCAAGGCATGAGCGCGCTGGCGGAGCGGGTGATCGCGGGCGACGTGCGGGCCGCGGCGCGCCTGATGCGGCTGATCGACGACGCGCAGCCCGAGGCAGAGGGCGTGCTGCGCGAGCTGTGGCCGAAGACGGGCCGCGCGCAGATCGTCGGCATCACCGGAAATCCGGGCGCCGGCAAGAGCACGCTGGTCGACCGCCTGGTGGCGCACCTGCGCTCCGCGGGCAGGACGGTAGGCGTGTTGGCGGTCGATCCGACGAGCCCTTTCACCGGCGGCGCCATCCTGGGCGATCGCATCCGCATGCAGGACCACGCGCTCGACGCGGGCGTCTTCATCCGCTCGCTGGCGACGCGCGGCCAGCTCGGCGGCCTCTCCCGCGCCACCTCCGACTGCGCCCGCGTGCTCGATGCGATGGGCAAGGAAGTGGTGCTGATCGAGACGGTGGGCGTCGGCCAGGACGAGGTCGAGGTGTGCAGGCTCGCCCACACCACCGTCGTCGTGGTGGTGCCCGGGCTGGGCGACGACATCCAAGCCATCAAAGCAGGCATCCTCGAAGTGGCCGACCTCTTCGCGGTCAACAAGTCCGACCGCGAAGGCGCCGACCGGACCGTGCGCGATCTGCGCTCGATGCTCGAGCTCAACCACGTGATGGGCAAGGACGCCGGGCACGAGATCGCCATCCTCAAGTGCGTGGCCTCGCGCGGCGAGGGCATCGAGGAATTGTTGAGCGCCATCGACGCGCACTACCAGTTCCTGCGCCGGGGACCGGGCCTCCTGCAGCGCGAGACCCAGCGCGCCAAGAGCGAATTGGTGGAGGTCCTGCGCGAGCGGCTGTTGCGCGTCGCGCTCGACCGGCTGGCGCAACAGGGCGCGCAGCTCGACGACCTCGCGCTGCGCATCGCCCGCCGCCAGACGGACCCGTACACCGTGGCGGACGAAGCCGCCAAACTGTAATGTGCGTTCGTGCCCGAGCTGAACGACCAGGAGCGCGTCGCGCTGCTCACGTCGCGGCTCGGGCTGCCAGAGGGATTGCTGAATCCGGAGCTGGCGCTGCAGGCGCTGCGGCACGGCAGCTACGTCGGCGAGAGGTGGGTGGCGGGGCTGCGATCCAATGAGCGGCTCGAGTTCCTCGGCGACGCGGTGCTGGGATTCCTCATCGCGCGGCGCTTCTACGAGCTGTTGCCGGAAGCGCCGGAGGGCGACCTGACGCGGCTGCGCGCCTCGGTGGTGCGGCCGACGCGCTCGAGGCAGTGCTGGGCGCGGTCTTCCTCTCCTGTGGCCTCGCGCGCGCAGAGGAGGTTCTGGAGCGCGTGCTGGCGCCGCTCTTCGCGCAGAGCGGGGCGCTGTCGCGCGATCCCAAGACAGAGCTGCAGCAGCTCTTCCAGAGCCGCCGCCGGGTGCCGCAGTACCAGGTATCGGCGGTCAACGGGCCGGCGCACGCGCGCTCGTACGAGGTGGAGGTGCGGCTCGACGGCGCGCAGCTGGGGCGGGGCGCGGGGCGATCGAAGAAGGAGGCGGAGCAAGCGGCGGCGCGCGCGGCGCTGGAAAATCCGCAGGCGCTGGAGCAGGCGCTCTTGGACGAGCCGGTCTCGGTCGAGCCGCACGATCCGCGCTGGGCGGCGCTCGCGGCCGAGGAGATTGCGCGGCTGCGCGGCGCGCTGGGCCCCGACGCGCGCGTCGAGCACATCGGCAGCACGGCAGTGCCGGGCTTGGTGGCGAAACCGATCATAGATCTCTTGGCCGGCGTTCCGGATCTGGCCGCGCCGCTGCGGATTCCCGACTACGAGGCCTTCGGCGCAGCCGGCGTGCCCGGGCGGCTCTACTTTCGCAAGCGCAACGGGGCAGGGTTCAATCTGGAAGTGGTGGTGCGCGACGGGCCTCTTTGGCGCGACGCCTTGCTCTTGCGCGACTACCTGCGCAGCCATCCCGGCGAGGCCGCGCGCTATGCAGCGGTGAAGCAGGAAGCGATCACCGCGGGAGCGGCTACACTTGCACTGTATTCTCACCAAAAAACTTCATTGATGTCCGAGCTGCTGCAAGGCGCCCGCGAATGGGGCGGGGCCGCATAGCGATCTCAGATTCAGACGACGAATCAAGTACTTGGGATGGTGTGACGGTGGACACACCTTTCTTTCTCTGCCACCCGACGCTCTGAGCGCGCCTTACTTCGCTAGGTTAGGTGTCATTGACGCTCCGTCGATCTGCCTGACAGCATCGCTGTAATTTGGAGGTACGCGATGCGCCAGTTCCATTCGATTCGCTCCCTGATCGTCCTTGCAGTCGGCGTACTTTCTTTCAGCTACGCGGCATTCGCCCATGATGATCACGGCGAGGACGATGACGCGTCCGCGGTCACGCAGATCGACCCGAGCAGCACGGTGGTGAGCGCGTGCGTCGACCGCGCGGGCAAGCCGCGCATCGTGACGGGGACCGATCGCTGCCGAAAGAGGGAGACCGGCCTGTCGTGGAACAAGGTCGGGCCGACGGGTCCGGCCGGGCCGCAGGGCCTTCCTGGCGCCAACGGTGACGTCGGGCCTATGGGTCCGGCTGGTCCCACAGGTCCCGCAGGTCCGCAAGGCCCGGTGGGTCCGACGGGCCCCGCAGGTCTCCAAGGCGCCACCGGCGCGACTGGTCCCGCTGGTGCCGCGGGTCCGGCAGGTCCTGCAGGCGCAACGGGTCCGCAAGGCCCGATGGGGGGCGTGATCATCCCCACCATCAGCACGCTGGTCTCGCAGCAGGGCTGGTCAGCGGCGATCGACAACGTCTGGCGCGACGTCCCCGGCCTCGCTCTCCCCCTCTCGCTGGTCAATGCGAGCCCGGTCGCGATCTCCTGGAACCTCACCGTCCAGTTCAACAACGGCTACGTCGTCACCCGCCTGGCGATCGACGGCACGATGGTCCCCGGCACGCAGCACATCGTCGGCCTTACGGCCTACGGCAACAGCTCCGGCACGTATTACGCGGCGCTCTCGGGCGGCAACCACCAGGTGACGCTGCAGTACCGCACCACCATCCCCTTCGCCTATGACCCCACTGCCGAGTGGCAGACGGCCAGCCTGCAGGCGATGGCCTTCGATCAGTAAGCCCAGCAGCAAGCCCAGCTCCATCTTGTCGGTGGGCGCGCGCTCCGCTATGGTCGCGCGCCCTCCGAGGAGATGTCCGCAAGATGAGCCTTCGCACCGCACCGCTGCTCCTCGCCTGCGCGGCCGCGCTCAGCGCTTGCAAGGAGAACAAGGCCGGACACGCTCCTCCTTCCGCTCCGCAGCCCGCGGAGCCCACACAGGACGTGATCACCATGTCGAACATCCCGCAGGGCCCCGGCGATCTCTACGCCATCTTCGAGACCAGCCGAGGCAAGATCGTGGTCAAGCTGTTCGAGAAGGACGCGCCCAAGACCGTCGCCAACTTCGTCGGGCTCGCCACCGGCAAGCAGGAGTGGATCGATCCGCGCACCGGCCAGAAGAGCAAGGCGAAGCTCTACGACGGCACCGCCTTCCACCGGGTCATCCCGCAGTTCATGATCCAGGGCGGCGATCCGCTCGGCACCGGCACCGGCGGCCCCGGCTACAAGTTCGAGGACGAGTTCCAGAGCGGCAAGAAGTTCGACAAGCCCGGGCTGCTGGCGATGGCCAACGCCGGCCCCAACACCAACGGCTCGCAGTTCTTCATCACCGAGGTGCCGACGCCGCACTTGAACGGCCGGCACACCATCTTCGGCGAAGTGGTGAAGGGCGGCGACCTGGTTCCGCAGATCGGGCGCTCGGGAAACGCGCAGACCAAGCTCGAGCACGTCGAGATCGTCCGCTCCGAAAAAGTGCCTTGAGAGCTGGCTTCGTCGCCATCGTCGGACGGCCCAACGTCGGGAAGAGCACGCTGCTCAACCGGCTCCTGGGCCAGAAGCTGGCCATCGTCAGCAACAAACCGCAGACCACCCGCGGGCGCATCCTGGGCGTGGTCACGCGGGCCGACGCGCAGATCGCGCTGGTGGACACGCCCGGCCTGCACACGGCCAAGGGCGGCCTCAACGCGCGCATGATGCAGGCGGCGCTGCACACGCTGTCGGACGCCGACGTGGCGCTGTTCCTCATCGAAGCCGGGCCGCCCGCAATCGACACGGCCACGCGCAAGGCGCTCGATCAGGTGATCGCGGCGCAGAAGCCGACGCTGCTCGTGATCAACAAGATCGACACGCTGCCGCGCAAGGCGCTTTTGCCGCTCATCGATCGCTGGAAGGACCTGCACCGCTGGACCGACGTCTTTCCGCTCTCGGCGCTGAAGGGAGAGAACGTCGACGGCCTGCTCGACGTCGTCGCCGGGCTGCTGCCCGAAGCGCCGGCCATGTTCCCTGCGGAGCAGTGGACCGACGCGCAGGAGCGCGACCTGTGCGCGGAGCTGGTGCGCGAGCAGATCCTGCGCCAGACCGGGCAGGAAGTGCCGTACTCGACGGCGGTGCTGGTCGAGGAGTTCGACGAAGCGCAGCGCCACCAAGGGCCCAAGGGCCTGGTGCGCATCACCGCCACGGTGCTGGCCGAGCGCGACAGCCAGAAGGCGATCCTCATCGGCAAAGGCGGGTTGAAGCTCAAGGAGATCGGCACCAAGGCGCGGCTGGAGATGGAGCGGCTCCTGGGCGCGAAGGTTTTCTTGACCTTGCACGTGCGCGTCGAGCCGGAGTGGACGCGCAGCGCCAAAGGACTGCACCGCGCCGGCTACGACGACGCCTGACGGCGCGAGAGGAGCAGGATCAGGCCGCCGACGAGCTCGCCCGCGATCACATAGCCGCTCTGCGCGGCGACGCTCAGATGCTCGAGGATGCTGTTGAAGTGCGCCAGCGGAAAGCGCACGCCGTAGGCGGGGAAGAAGATGGCCAGCCAGATCGACGACTCGGGATCGGCGCCTGTCACCAGCTCGCCCGCGATGTCGAGGGCGAAGTGGGTGGCGACTCCCGCAGCGATCGCCAACGTCCAGGGCCGGCGCACGGCCGCCGCGGCGAGCAGCACCGCGAGCAGGAACAGGCCGGTGTGTCCGAAGGTCCGCGTCCCGCTGATGAGCGGCCACGGGCGCCCGAATGCGAGGAGCGCGTAGTAGAGGGGCTTGTCGATGAGGTCCGGCAGCAGGCAGCCGGCGTACAGCGGCCACGCCGGGAGCCTTTGGCGCAGGCCGAACAACATCCTGCTGCCGATGCCGAGGTGGCCGAGGACGAACATTGGTTCCGATGTGACGGCTACAGGCGTAGTCGCGAAGCGGCGGCCGCGATTAGAAGTCGAAGCTCGCGGAAGCCACGCCCACCGGCGTGGTGATGGCGGTGTTCTTGGGCTGCGCGACGCCTATCAGCGCCTGCAGCTGCAGCGAGCGTCCGATGAGCCATGACACCGCCGGCCCCGCGGTCAGGTCGTAGTCGCGCGCGCCCGGAGGCTTGGTGGTCGGGCTCTGCTGATCGGAGACTTCGGCCTGCAGGCGGCTGTCGAGTCCCGCGCGCACGGCCTCGGTAAAGCGGTAGCCGGCGAAGCCCTTTGCTTCGAGATCCTTGCCGCCTCCTCCGCCGGTCTCCACTCCCAGGACGCCGTTGAGCACCAGTTCGAACCTGCCGAAGCGGCGGCCGGCGGCAACCAGCATCTCCAGCTCGCCGTTCCGCTGGCAGCTGGTGCAGGCGCTGGAGTGAAAGCTGACCGTCTTGAAGCGCAGGCCGGCCGAGAGATCGAGGCCGAAATTCGACTGCGAGAGGAACTGGTAGCGCACGCGGGCCGAAGGACCGCCGTCGCCGTTGACCTGCATGAATGCGCCCACGTCGCCGCTCAGGTTCTTGATCGGCGTCCAGAGAATGCTGCCGGTGACGTTGGAGCCGTTGTTGTTGCCCGTGCTGTCGTTCGAGACGGCGCTACCGCTTCCGGTCACGCGCACGGTCCCTTGGTCGGGCACTGCGGGCGAGTCGGTGAGGAGCGTGTCGCGATCGAGGCCTTCTGCGCGCGCGACGCCGGCGGAGAGGACGAGGGCAGCGAGGAGAGCGAGCACGCGCATGCGGCCAACCTTTCGAGGCGAAGACCACCGAAACGCCGGGACGGCCGACAGGGTGGCGGTAGTTCCGGCCGGCGTCAAGGCGCGAATGGCGCCGCATCCCCTCCTATCCGTCAGGCGCCCGAGAGGGCGTTCCCGTTGACGGGAGGCGGGTCCCTCTGACATATCCCCCGTCCCGTGTTGCGCAGCTATTACATCCACACCTTCGGCTGCCAGATGAACGAATCCGATTCGCAGCGCATGGGCGAGGCCCTTTCGCGCGCGGGTTGGGCGCAGACCGCGGCTCCGGACGGTGCAGACTTGGTGCTGGTGAACACCTGTTCCATCCGCGAGAAGGCGGAGGACAAGCTCTACTCCGCGCTCGGCCGCTACCGGCTGCTCAAGGCGCAGCGCGGGACGAAGATCGGCGTCGCCGGCTGCGTCGCGCAGCAGGAGAAGGAGAAACTCCTGCTGCGCGCGCCGTTCGTGGACTTCGTGCTCGGTCCCGATCACCTCGAGAAAGTCCCCGAGCTGGTGGAGAAGGGCGGCGTCGAGACCGACTTCCTCGACACGCAGGACTACCTCTTCCCGCAGGCCGATCCCGAGACCAGCCGCGGCCGCGCCACCGCCTTCGTGACCGCGACGAAGGGCTGCGACAACGTCTGCAGCTTCTGCGTGGTGCCGTATACCCGCGGGCGCGAGGTGTCGCGGCCCTATGCGGAGATGGTGCGCGAGGTCGCCGCGCTGGTGGCGGTGGGCGTGCGCGAGGTGACGCTGATCGGCCAGAACGTCAACTCCTACGCCGGCGGCTGCACCTTCGCGGAGCTGATCCGCCGGGTGGCGGCGGTGCCGGGACTCTTGCGCATCCGCTTCACCACCTCGCACCCGATGGATCTGTCGCCCGCGCTGACCCGCGCGTTCCACGAGGTGCCGCAGCTGATGCCGCACTTCCACCTGCCGGTGCAGCACGGCGCGGACACGGTCCTTGCGCGGATGCGGCGCAAGTACACCATCGCCGAGTACGAGCGGCGCATCGCCGAGCTGCCGCGCGACCTTTCGCTGACCAGCGACATCATCTGCGGCTTTCCCGGTGAGACCGGGGAGGAGCACGCGCAGAACCTCGCCTTCCTCTCGCGCACGCCGTACGACAACCTCTTCTCCTTCATCTACAGCCCGCGCCCGCACACCGGCGCCATCCTCAAGCTGGATGAATGGGGAGAAGTGCCGCGGCCGCTCGCCCTCGAGCGCCTCGAGGAAGTACAAGCGCTCCAGCAGGCGCGCACGCTGCAGCGCCACCGCGAGCGCATCGGCGGCGAGGTGGAGGTGCTGGTCGAGGACCGCGGCTTCGGCCGCTCGCGCGAGAACTGGACCGTGCACTTCGAGGGAGCCGCCGCGACCGGCGATCTCGTTCGCGTGCGCGTGCAGAGCGCGTCGCTGGTGGCGCTGCGGGGCGTGCAAACGGCGGTCCTCGACAGGGCGCCCGCCCTCGAGGCGCCCGTGCGCCGCCGCCTCCCGGTGGTGGACAGAGAGCAGGTCGGGCTCTAGCGTGCTCCCTCTCGTCGCGCTGGTGGGACGCCCCAACGTGGGTAAGTCCACCTTGTTCAACAAGATCGTCGGACACAAGCTCGCCATCGTCGAGGACGTGCCCGGCGTGACGCGCGACCGGCAGTACGCCGAGGCGCAGCAGTCCGGGCGGAAGTTCCGCGTCGTCGACACCGGCGGCTTCACCATCAAGGGGCAGGAACGGGCAGCGCTCGCTGCGGGCGGTGGTGGAACGCCGGAGCATCCGACCGACGAGCAGCTCATCAAGGCCGTGCGGCAGCAGGCGGAGGCGGCCATCGGCGAGGCCAACGTCATCGTCCTCGTCGTCGATGCGGTGGAAGGTCTCGCCGGCGCCGAGCAGGAGCTGGCGCAGATCCTGCGCCGCGGCGGCAAGCCGGTGCTGGTGGCGGCCAACAAGATCGACTCCAACAAGCGTGAGGCCGCGATCGACCTCGCCGAGCTCTACAAGACCGGCTTCGACGTCTTTCCCGTGAGCGCCGAGCACGGGCGCGGCGTCGACGAGCTGATGGACGCCATCGTCGAGAACCTGCCCCAGGCCGGCGCGGAAGAGGAAGAGGCGCAGGCGCCCATCCACCTCGCGGTGCTGGGGCGCCCCAACGTCGGCAAGAGCACGCTGCTCAACCGCCTCCTTGGCGAGGAGCGTTTCGTGGCGAACGCCTTGCCCGGAACCACGCGCGACGCGGTCGACGAGGAGCTGATCTGGAAGCAGCGCCGCTACCTCCTCACCGACACCGCCGGGCTGCGCAAGAAGCGGCAGGTCGTCGACAAGGTCGAGGTCTTCTCGGCGCAGAAGGCGCTGCGCGCCGTCGAGAAGGCGGACGTGGTGGTGGTGCTCACCGACGCCACCCAGCTGGGCGTCGATCAGGACGCGCGCATCGCCGCCCAGGCGGAGGAGCGCGGGCGCGCGGTGATCCTCGCCGTCAACAAGTGGGATCTGGTGCGCGACAAGGAGGGCGAGTCCAAGCGCCTGCGCGCGGAGGCCGCGCGCCATCTGCAGCACGTGGACTTCGCGCCGCTGCTCTTCATCAGCGCGCTCGAGGGCACGCGCATCCACCGCATCCTGGAGCTCGCCGCCGAGCTTCACGACGAGGCTTCGACCCGCATCGCTACGCCCCCGCTCAACGACTGGGTCCAACAGATGCAGGACGAGCACCCGGCGCCGCTCTTCCGCGGCTTTCCGGTGCGCTTCTCGTACGCCTACCAGGTGGCGGTGCAGCCGGTGACCGTCGCCATCCAGTGCAACCGGCCGGCGGCGGTGGACGAGAGCTACCGCCGCTTTCTCGTCAACCGCTTCCGCGAGCGCTTCCAGCTGCATGTTCCGGTGCGCCTCGTCTTCCGGCAGAAGAGCTCCCGCACGCCGCGCGGCACCGGAGGCAACCTTTCGTGACGCACGTGCCCGACCTCGGCGCGCGCAACATCAGCAGCCCGGTGCTCTGGGTCGGGTTCCTCGTCGGCGTCCTCGTCCTGCTCGCGGTCGATCTCCGGATCTCCTCGCGGATCTCCTCGGAGACCGATCGACAGGCGACTTTCAAGGAGGCCATCGGTTGGAGCGTCTTCTGGATCGCGCTCTCGCTCGGCTTCGGGGCCTTCGTCTGGCTGCGCTACGGAGGCGAGCCAGGCCTCGAGTTCTTCGCCGGCTACCTGCTGGAGAAGTCGCTCTCGGTCGACAACCTCTTCGTCTTCGTGCTGCTCTTCCGCAGCTTCGCCATCCCGCCGCAGCACCAGCACCGCGTGCTCTTCTGGGGCGTGCTGGGCGCGCTCATCCTGCGCGGCGCGCTCATCTTTGCGGGCGTCGCCCTGGTGCACCGCTTCCACTGGATCATCGCCGTCTTCGGCGCGGTGCTGGTCTACACCGCCTGGAAGATCCTCTTCCACGAGGACGAGATCGACCGCTCGCCCGCCGACAACGCGGTGGTGCGCTGGGTGGCGAAGAAGCTGCCGATGACCAGCACGCTCGAGGGGGCGCGCTTCTTCATCTTCCGCGAGGGTCAGAGGATGGCGACGCCGCTGCTCCTCGCGCTGGTCGCCGCCGAGACCACCGACCTCGTCTTCGCGCTCGACTCCATCCCGGCGGTCTTCGCGGTGACCGACGATCCGTTCCTGGTGTTTTCCAGCAACGTCTGCGCGCTGCTGGGGCTGCGCGCGCTCTATTTCGTGGTGCGCGGCGCCCTGGCGCGGCTGCGCTATCTCAAGCCGGGGCTGGCCGCCATCCTCACTTTCGTCGGCCTCAAGATGCTCCTCTTCAAATGGATCGAGCTGCCCACCGGCACCTCCCTGCTCATCATCGCCACCATCCTCGCCGTCGCGCTGGTGGTCTCGTGGCTGCGCCCGCAGCCCGACGCTCTCCAGTAGCCGGACTTGCGCGCCGAGCGTCCGAGGCGCAGCCTGTAACCGATGGCGCGACGATCCTTGGTTCGCCGAGAGAAGGGGTCTCTTCCGCAGCCCACGTCGCCGCGCACCGCGAGGCTGGTCAGCCTCGACGCGGAGGCCGCTGCGCTGCGCGAGCTGCGGGAGGGGCTGGCGCGCAAGCCGCATGAGATCCCCTGCAAGTACTTCTACGACGACCGCGGGTCGGCGCTCTTCGAGCAGATCACCCGGCTGCCGGAGTACTACCCCACGCCCACCGAGCGGGCGCTGCTCATCGAGCGGGCGAGGGCCATCGTCGAGACCGCGGGCGGCCAGGCGCTCAGCGACGTGGTCGAGCTGGGCAGCGGCGCCGCCGAGAAGACGGTCTGCCTGCTCGACGCCGCGCTGGCCGCGGGCGGGCGTCCGCGCTACGTCGCGGTGGACATCAGCGCGCACGCGCTGCAGCGGACCCGGGACATCCTCGGGGCCGCGCGGCCTGAAGTGCGCGTCGAGCAGGTGCTGGCCGACTACACGCAAACGCTGGAGTTGCCTGCGCGGGTGCCGGGCGGGCGGCGGCTGGTGCTGTTCCTCGGCGGCACCATCGGCAACGACGAGGACGACGCCGCGGTGAAGCTGCTCTCGCGCGTGCGCCAGCACCTCGACGAGCGGGACATGCTGCTGCTCGGGGCGAACCTCGTCACCGATCCGGCGGTGATCCACGCGGCGTACAACGACGCGCAGGGCGTGACGGCGGAGTTCAACAAGAACGTGCTCGCGGCGGTGAACGCCTTCGCGCGCTGCGCCTTCGATGCGGCGAAGTTCGACCACCACGCGCCGTACGTGGTGGAAAAGCGGCGCATCGAGATGTGGCTGGTGGCGCGCGAAGCGATGGAGATCGATCTGGGCCGCCTCGGCGAGAGGTTGCGCCTGCGCAAGGGCGAGGGCATTCGCACCGAGATCTCGCGCCGCTTCCTGCGCGACGAGGTGCTGCGGCTCATCGACGCGGCGGGATTCACGCCGGAGCGCTGGATGGAATCTTCGGACGGCCGCTTCGGCCTCGCGCTCGGCCTCTCGCGCGCTTCGCTGCGCGGCCTGCTGTAGCACGCATCTCATGACCCGTTTGTAACTCGCGTTCGCGAAGCGCCTCCAAGACATCCACGTGCACGGACACGTTCACGTCCACGTACACGCAACGTCCACGCTGTCGTGGCACGTGCACGTGTCACGTGCCACGTGCCACGGAGCCGTGCACGTGTCCGTGGCGGTGGACGTGTCCGTGCCCGAGGACGCATCCGCTCACAGAAGCTCAAGCGAGATCGCCTCAGGTCGCGGTCGACGGTCGAGGTCGCGCTCGAGGTCGGGGTAGAGGTTATGAAATGCGTTCTCTAGTCGCGGCCGCCCGATGCGGCGGCGTCGCAGACAACTTGCATATGGCTACTCGCGCGCAGGAGAGGCAGGTGAAAGATCGCGCGCCGCGACTGGTGGTGGAGGATCACGTCTCCGGTCTGCGGCGCCAGCGTTTTCAGTTCGTTCCCTTGCAGACGGAGCTCATGCTCGAAGACGAGGGGCCCAAGCCTCAACTGCTCCCGCAACCTGCACGAATCCAGCTCGCGGATGGAGAGGACCCCGGTGCGGACCGCGCGGAGCTCCAGCGTCGGCCAGGGAGCATCGCGTTCCTCCGCGCTCGCGTCGCGAAGGATGCTCAGCGGCGGAGGAGCTGCCGGAACGTCGAAGAGCGAGCCACCGTCGAACTTTCCCACCAGCATCGCGCCGGGGATCCTGGCGATCGCCTCGGCGAACTCAGGCGTCCGGGCCAGGACGCGCCGCGCTCCCGTCGCGGCGATTGCATCCTGGGCGGCATCGGGGCGTGGCGTAAACCGACTCAAGAGCTCCTCTCCGGGTGGGTCTCGTCCAGACCACCCGCCGAAATAAGTCGCCTCAGTCGAAACGAGCGCAGCCATCAGCTCATGATCGACTCGCGGTACTATGAGCGTCGGTCCTCGTTCCGCCATGGCGACCGTGAGCGGCGTGAGACCAAACCAGCCGGGATCGACGGGCACGCGCTCCGGGCGTCCGGCCGGCACGAGCTCCAGGATCGCCAGCAGGAGCAGCGAGCCAGCGACCTTCCGCGGCATCGACTCCAGGCAGAGCAGGATCGCGGGAATGCTGAAGAGGATCACCAGGCACTCGGCGCGTCCGATCGCTCGCATGCCGCTGACCCAAGGCAGCCCGGAGAGCAGTTGCCATGCGCCGAGAGAGGACCCGAGCGCGACCCAATAGGCGATCGCGGACGCTGCCAGCCACGGACGTGCGCGCGGCAAGCGCAGCGCAAGAACACACAGGGCGATCCACACCACGCCGGCACCGCCCGCTTCGCCTGCGGCCTCGAAGTGGGGCGGCAACAGGCGCGGCGCGTGAGTCCTTGCCAACAGATCGCGAAACGTCGTGCCATAGGAGATGAACGCACGATAGCCGCCCAGCATCCGGCCCAGCTCTGCGTACCGCACGGCGAACGGCGCTACCAGGACTGCGGCGGCTGCGACGAACGCCAGGGAATGGAGCCAGGACAATTCGCCGCGGCGAAGGCTGCGGGCCATGAGCCAGGTGAGCGCCACGGCGGAGAAGAAGAGAAAGTAGACGTTCCAGCCCGCGATCCATCCGAGGGAAGCGCCGGCGAGAAGCGCTCGCCACGCGGCGGGTCGTGCCCGCAGCGCCGCGAACGCCCACAGGGTCAGTGGAATGACGAAGATGCAAAGGTTCTGGTAATGGCCGCGCTGCGACTGGATCCAGCCCGAGGCCGCGAACAGTACGCCGCCCCATGGAGCGATGCCGCCGATTCCCAGCCGGCGAAGCCACGCCGTCGTGCAGAAGAAAGCCAGCAGCGCCATCGCCACCGCGCCCACCTGCATCGTCCACGCGCCATTCCCCGACCATTCCCGCAGTGGGAACAAAAACAAGGCGGGCCAAGCCTGGTTCTCGGAGTAGGCGAGTCCGAGCTCAGCCCCGCCGAAAAGCGGTGCACGCCATGCCGCGCGGTGAATGAACCACAGTGGGCCGTCGCGTGCGATCCGGTGCCAGGCGATCTCGAAGGTCCACAGGTTGAACCACGGATCACTTCCCCACCCGATCAACGAATCGCGCTGCGGCCAGA
>WNFI01022029.1_pt1 | contig 21017 bp, 20 predicted proteins | sample 5400471 | NCBI WGS metagenome assembly WNFI01 (sample SAMN13153348, study PRJNA577476) | soil metagenome | isolation source: 100 cm saprolite on Douglas fir-dominated hillslope | place: USA:California | collected 2013-09-17
GCGAAGTGCGTAATCGCCGCGCCGAGCAGAGCGAGAGGTCCTGGGCCATGTAGAACATGAGTTGCGATGAGGTGGAATGCGCCATAGGCGGCTGTGCTCGACACCGCCACCTGCGATAGATTGAAGACCAGTTGGATCAACTTGGGGCGGCGTGCGGGCCTCCAATAGAACTGAGCCAGAGTGGCCGCCAGCCCAATGAGCAATGTCTCGGGCAAACTCATTTCCAGAATGCCCAGCAGGGTGAACAGGAAGTTGACTGACAACGTGCCTTCAATACCCGGCAGGCTCACCTTGAGAGACGAGGCCAGGAGCGCTGCAACCAGGTAACAGAAGAACTTGAGCGGGTCGCTCGATTGCCAGTGTGTGAAAGCCAAGGCAAAGCTGCCGAGAGCTGCCAGCGCCATCAGGGCGATGAACACACTTGCGCCAGATTTTCGTTCTTGGAGCATCGAATCCTTAAATTCTTGCTGAAGTTAGGGACAATGTCCGCCCAAAAGTCGACGGTCTGGTTACCATCGTGTTTCAAATTCCGGGACGCTTTGTCCCGTGCCCATGCGGGTGGGACAAAGTGTCCTGTCAGACCCACTCTTGAATTTCCTAAGTGGTTGATTCTTAAAGGCCCAATTCTTCTCGCCGTGGACCTGTACCTGCAATGGTGAAGGTGCGAGCGCGGTCATTGATCGCGCCGGGGATTTTTTATCCGAACGAGGGGGATATGAAAAGGCTTCTAGTTTTCCTGTTGATGGCCGCGGTGGCGGTGGCTCATGCCGACAATTCCAAAATAGCGCCGGAATTGCAGAACCTTCCATCGAGCCAGCAGGCTCAGGTGATCGTCCAGTACGCGCCCGGCACGCAATTGAATTGCAGCGGGCTGCTCGGCCTCGTCGGTTGCCTGGTAAATGACATTCTGCAACTTGGGGGCACGATCCTGGGGCAGCTGCCACTGGTCAATGGCGTGGTCGCTCTGCTCGACGGCAGCGGCATCGTGAATCTCTCGAACCAGTCGAATGTCGTATACATCAGCAAGGATCGGCCATTGAAACCAGTTCTCAACAACGCCGCCTCTGCGGTAAACGCAGAGTTCGCCTGGCAGTCGAACTATACGGGCGCCGGTATTGGTGTGGCGTTGATTGACAGCGGCGTGAACAATAACTTAGATCTCAATCAAGGTATTCTTCCGCTCTCGCGAGTTGTGTATCAACAGTCCTTCGTGCCGGGAAACTCAAACACCAGCGACCAATATGGGCACGGCAGTCACATCGCAGGACTCATCGCTGGAGACGGTCTCAATTCAACCGGCTGGTTCTTCACTAAGACGTTCAAGGGAATTGCCCCAGGGGCAAATATCGTCAACCTGCGAGTACTTGACGCGAACGGAGGAGCGACCGACAGCGTTGTGATCGCAGCGATCAGCCGAGCGATTTCTCTGAAATCAACGTACAACATTCGTGTGATGAACCTCTCGCTGGGCCGCGCCGTATACGAGACTTACAAGCTGGATCCACTGTGTATAGCGGTCGAGAGAGCCTGGAAGAACGGGATAGTTGTCGTCGTGGCGGCAGGAAATAACGGCCGATACCTGCCGACCAGTGGATACGCGACAGTCACCTCGCCTGGGAACGATCCGTATGTGATCACCGTGGGCGCGATGAAGACCATGGGGACGCCCACGCGCGTGGACGATCTGATTGCCAGCTACAGCTCAAAGGGACCGACCGCAGTGGATGCGATCGCGAAACCTGATCTCGTGGCGCCCGGCAACCTGCTGATATCGCTTGCCGCGCCCGGTTCGACGCTCTACAACAACTATCCCGCAAACAGCGTGCCCTACAGCTACTACGTCAATGGAGGAAGCAGCGCATCGTCTTCCAACTATTTCACCCTGAGCGGAACCAGCATGGCTACCGGCGTGGTCAGCGGAGTCGTTGCGGATCTACTGCAGAAGAGTCCGACTCTCACTCCTGACCAGGTAAAAGCCCGGCTCATGAAGACCGCCTGGAAATCCTTCCCAGCATTCAGCAGCGTGACCGATCCAACCACGGGGATCACCTACACCGATCAATACGATGTCTTCACGGTCGGTGCGGGCTACGTCGACCTCGAGGCCGCGATGATTAACACGGACGTGGCCAAGGGAACCGCGATGTCTCCGGTGGCTACGTACGATCCGAACTCGGGCAAAGTCTACTTCTCGGATGATCGCACGGCGGTCTGGAATACCTCATCGACTTGGGCGAATTCGGCAGTGTGGGGCTCCTCGCAGTTTATGACGGGGACCACAGTGTCTGGAACCAATGCTTTGTGGGGCAGCAATGCACTCTGGGGATCGAACGCACTCTGGGGTAGCAATGCATTATGGGGCAGCAATGCACTTTGGGGGAGCAACGCGTTGTGGGGTAGCAATGCCCTCTGGGGTAGCAACGCGTCGGGCGGAGAGAAATAAGAATCTCTGAACGCGTTCGCAAAGGGCCTGCTGGATAGCAGGCCCTTTTCTTTTAGAACGCGCTCCCGCCGCCACCGCCGAAGCCGCCGCCAGAAAAGCCTCCGCCACCTCCTCCACCGCCGCCGAAACCTGATCCGCTGGAGCTTGCCCGTGGAGCTGAGACAAATGCCTGATGCATATCCGTCGCCATGCTGTGCATGGAACTCGAGAAGAAGATCGGGTTGAATCCCATACCAGGGGCATACCCTCCGGGTGAGACGTACCAACTTGGCGGATCCTTTACGATGCCGGCGAACGCCTGTGCCCAATGATGCTCGACGCCCAGAGCCATGGCGTAAGGGAGGAACTTTTCGAAAGTGCTGGGCGGCATGACCTTGAGCCGATCCGCGTCCACGCGGTTCATGAACTCCTGAAAGCCAAGCACGGCGACATGGGTGCGTGCGCCCTTGACGGTCTTTGCCGTCATCACCCGGGCAAACAGCCACCAGATGATCGCGGAGATTAATACGCACACAACGAGCAGAGGAATGGAATTGAAGAAGTTTGCCCAGCCCAGGAATTGCGCAATTGCAAACGGAATCAGAATCGCGACCGCAGCCCCGAGGCTGAAAGCGTTGGCGGATTCCGGGTCAAGTGTGTAAATCCCTTTTTGCTTTAGCGCCGACATGATGTCCTCGCGGACGAGCGGAATCGTCGTGTAAAAGCGGTTTTTAAGGCTCGAGAGCCGAGTGTCTACCGCGTCGCCGACAAAGATATTCTCCAACATGACTTGCTCATGCGGCGCGAGTCCCTGCCAGTCCTCGCGTTTCTTCAGCAGATGGAAGACATAATCCTTGTGGCTGAAGACGAGGCCCTTGTCGACGACTTCCTCGATTTTGATGAAGCCGCGTACCGCCAGATCGACGATCGTAGAAGTGATGTCGCGCGGGTGAATGCTGTCGTCGAGCAGCGTTCCCGCTTCGGCAGGAGAGATGCCGGTGGGCGGCTCGTACATGGGCGCAACCGAGACGCCGGAGTCGGGGTCGCGGCCTTTGTACCACCACAGGGTGAACATCACGGCGAAGGTCAGCAGCGGCAGAAAGACGATGGGGTTGCCCCCGATGAACCAGAACAGCCGGGTCAATGCGCTACGTTCTTTGAGGATGCCCTTGGGCACGTAAATGTCGATGGTCATCCCGCCGCGCATCGGCAAGGGATTGCTGGTTTCAAATTGCGCGTCGGCGCCATCGACTTTGGAAGTGGCATCGCGCTGCGTTGAGCCATAGACGCCGGTGAATGCCTGCGCCCGCAGTGATCCGGCCGCTGCACTGGGGAAGCGCACGGTGGCGGCAGCGTGATCGATGGGCACCGGCCAGTCATTGCCGGTGACATTCCAGTAGAACTCGTCATGGTCTTCGAAGAAGCGCGTTCCATTGCGTACGCGGTAAACAATTTCAACCGTGCGCGTGGTGTCGACGGCGTCTGGAATGTAAATCTTCAGATCGCGGTATGCGCCAGAGGTTGACGACTCATATTTAAGTTTGCCACCGCTGCCGTCGGTGACACTGGTTATGTTGATGAAGAGTTCGTAATTTGTGCCATTCGGCCCCGGATATTCAATGGGAATGGTGCGGTGAATGCCATGCCACTCCCCGATGAACACCAGCTCGATGCGCTCGGCGACGACCGCGCTGCCATCTTTGTCGACCGTGATCGTATCCTGAAAATCGGCGATGCGCCAGGATTTCGCGGCAAGGGGCGCAGCCGCACCGAGTAGCGTGAGCAACACCCAAACGACTTCGTAGAGACGTAGCTTGCTACGTCTCTCTTTCCCCGGGCTCGAGTTTATCTCCGCTTTCACGCGATCAGAACTTCACGGCCACGGGCTCGCGATCGGCTTCGGTGGTTTCGAAGAACTGGCGTGCCGAGAAGCCGAACATGCCGGCGAGAATATTTGTAGGGAACGACTGAATTTTCGTGTTCAGGTCACGTACCACGGCGTTGTAGTAGCGGCGCGCATTCTGGATCGAGTCTTCGGTCTGGCTCAGCGAGCCCTGCAATTGGGTGAACTCCTCCGAGGCCTTGAGTTCAGGATAGTTTTCCGCGACCGCGAACAGGCTCTTCAGAGCGCCGCTGAGCTGGTTTTCGGCCACTGCTTTGCCCTCCGGCGTAGTGGCCTGCATGGCCTGTGAGCGGAACTTCGCGATGTTTTCGAACGTGCCCTTCTCGTGCGCGGCGTATCCCTTGACCGTTTCCACAAGGTTGGGGATAAGGTCATGACGCCGCTTGAGCTGTATGTCAATGTCGGACCAGGCCGAATCGCAGCGCACGCGCAACTGCACCAGGCTGTTGTACATCCCAACGAGCACAACGGCGATCACAACAAGAATCACCAGGAAAACAATGGCAATCATGAACGTCTCCTCGACGGTCTGGAAGGTAGGGTCTGGAAATCCTATTCCAAAATCCTATTCCAAAAACAATGGGGACGGTAGCACAGAGAGGGCGCAGGCGCAAACCGCGGTTTACTGCTGCGGAGCGAAGTATCCCTTGCGGGCGCGGACTTGGAGGTCTTTTTTCAGGCTGGAGATTTCGATGGACCGGTAACGGCCGTCGGCGTCAAAGTTGGCGGGCTTATACGAGACCACGTACTGGCTGCGCAGTTCGTCTTCGATGGCGGCGAAAGAATGGGTGATGTCCTTCATCTTAAAAGGGAAGAAGGCGCGGCCTCCGGTAGCCTCGGCAATTTGTTCGAGTACTTTGTCGCCGCGCATTACCAGGCCACTGTCGTCTGTGGAGATGGCGTAGATGATGACTTCAGCACGCTGAGCCATCTCGATGGCCTGGGCCCGTGAGAATTCGCTCTGGTTGTCTTCGCCATCGCTTACGATCACGATGGCTTTGCGTACGGGATGATCGGGGCGGTCCTTCAGGAATTTCTCTTTGCTGGCACGATAGATGGCGTCGTAAAGGGCGGTTCCTCCACCATTGTGCAACTTGTGAACTCCCACGGAGAGCAACTGCACATTGTCGGTGAAGTCCTGGACCAACTGGCTGTGGCTGTTGAATCCGACAATGAACGCCTTATCAAACCTGGCGCGAATCGTGTGCTGCAGGAAACTGTTGGCCGCGTTCTGTTCGAAATCGAAACGGCTGTTGACCGAGCCGCTCACGTCAATCAGCAGCCCGAGTTCAAGGGGCAGATCCGTCTCGCGGCGAAAATTGATGATGGCCTGCGGCGGCTTGTGGTCGTCGAGTATGGTGAAGTCGCTCTGGTTCAGGTCGCGGACAAACTTGCCGCGCTTGTCGGTGGCGATGAACAGAACGTTGACTTCATCCACCCGCTTGCGGATGGTGATTAGCGCGCTCTGCGGATCGTCGGAATTGCTGATTGCCGAACCGACGACGACCGAGTTGATGGCAGGAGCGCCGTCATACGCCGAGGGCGCGCTGGGTGCACCGGAGACATAAGCGGACTGAGCCTGAGACCGCGCTGGGCAAAACGCCGCCAGGGTCAGCAGGACTGCAAGAGGCCGAAGAATGACATTCGTGTACTTCATGCCCGATAAACCCAAATTTTTCACTCCCAACCCAGGCTAGACAGCCCTTCCACTATATTAGATGCACGCTGGGTGCCGAACGACAAACCGAGGGCGTCCGTATCTGATTGACTTTAGGAGCCTCTTGCCGCAATGCCAAGTTACAAAAGGAGCACTCGTTTAGTCATAGCAAGAAGTGCCGGAAATCGTGAACCTTGTGGTCCTTCGAGGGATTTGGCTGTGTACTCCCGAGACTCCTCTAATGGATTTCCGACGGTGCCTTAGGGTTTAAGATGATGGTTAAATAGTAAAACTAAATAGTTAAGATAATGCCCAAGGGGCAACACTCGTTGGAGGAATCTAATGAAGAAGGTGACAGCCTGTTTCCTGGCGGTGGTGCTGCTGGCAGCGTCCGCGTTCGCTTCCAGGGATGAAAGAGAACAAGAACGGGTTAAAGAGGCGGGCGAGGTGCTGAAAGAGATTTTGAACATTCCCGACGACATTCCCCAGGACCTGCTGGACAAGGCTGAGTGCTTGATCATCTTGCCTTCGGTCAAGAAGGGAGCGTTTGGAGTGGGTGGCAGCTACGGCCGCGGCGTGATGGTTTGCCGGGGCGGCGAGCACTACACCGGAAAATGGGGAGCTCCGGCACTGTACGCGCTTGAGGGAATCAGCATTGGGTTTCAACTGGGAGGCCAGGCCACCGACTTTGTGCTTCTCGTCATGAACCCAAAGGGAGCGCGATCTTTGCTTTCCAGCAAGGTTAAGCTGGGCGCCGATGCCTCAGCCGCGGCCGGCCCGAAAGGGCGAACGGCCGAGGGCGCGACGGACATCGTTATGAATGCGGAAATTCTCTCGTACTCCCGCAATAAGGGATTGTTCGCCGGCATCTCGCTGGAAGGCTCGACTCTGCGTTCGGATGGCAGCGCAAATCAGAAGCTCTACGGAAGAAAATTGAGCGCCAAAGAAATTATTCGCGAGGGGAAAGTCGGCGTTCCCGCAAGCGCCCGTCAGCTGGTTTCTCTGCTGGATTCGAAGACTCCACGGAACAAGTCGGAACCGAAGTCGCTGCGGTAGCAGATTCTTGCGTTCCAACTCGTTTTTCAAGATGTGCGATGAGCCCAAAGCCTAAGCCTCTGATTCGCTGCGGATGGGCCGGCGGTGAACTGTCCATCCGTTATCACGACGAAGAATGGGGAGCGCCGGTGCACGATGACCGCACTCTCTTTGAGTTCCTCATCCTGGAAGGAGCGCAGGCGGGGTTGAGCTGGAACACCATTCTTAACAAGCGAGCCAACTACCGCGCGGCGTTCGACAATTTCGATCCTCAGCAGGTGGCGCGCTACGATCGGCGGAAGAGTCAGCAACTATTACGCGATCCGGGAATTGTACGCAACCGCCTGAAGATTGATTCGGCTGTCGTGAATGCGAAGGAATTTCTTCGCACGCAGGAAGAGTTCGGCAGTTTCGACCGCTACGTCTGGCAGTTTGTGGGCGGCAAGCCGAAGGTGAATTCCTGGAAAATAATAAAGCAGGTTCCGGCGCGGTCGGCGGAGTCCGATGCCTTGAGCAAAGATCTCAAACGCCGCGGCTTCAAATTCGTGGGCTCGACCATCTGCTACGCTTTTATGCAGGCGGTCGGAATGGTGAACGATCACGTCGTGGACTGCTTCCGATACAAAGCGCTCGCTTCTCAGCGTTGAGTTACAGCGCGGGCGGTCAAGTAAACGGCCACCAGCCCAAGTAAGAGCACACCGCCTTCCACGCGTGTAGACCAAACATGCAGCGCGTCGAACTGCAGACGCATGGGATTGTCCACAGCTACCGAAGCGAAGTCGCCGACCGAAGCGCGCAGCGTGTCCATGCGCGGAATGATCCAGAACTGCGAGATGAGCGTGAGAGCCAGCATCAGGCAGATGAGCACGTGGCGCATGGCGAAGAGGTGAGGAGTGCCGTCCATGAACCGGTTATAGAACAGGGAACTGGCCAGGAATACCAGCCCGGAGATGATGCCAATCCAATGAAGTTTGCCGAGAGCTCGGCCGACCAGGTTTCCGGCGAGATGGGTGTTCGGCAGAACCTGAAACGCCGTGGGTGCCAGAACGAACGCGAAGAAGATCAAGCCGCCGATCCACACAATAAGCGAGAGCAGCATGAGGTAGCGCAGAAAAGACATAGCGAGAGGATTATAGTGGCAGGATCAACCTGGCTTCGCAGATACGTGAAGCGTCAAACTGTGACTGAGAACTGGGAACTGAGAACTGCTCTTACACCGGTACGGCCACGTTCTCCACAATCTCGCGAAGTACCTGGTCGGACTGCTCCGACTTCTTCAACGTCGAGGCGTACAGGCCGTTGACCACCACACGGTGGGCGAAGACGGGCACGGCCAGTGGCTTGAAGTCTTCCGGAGTGCAGAAGCTGCGGCCATCGAGAAAGGCCATTGCCTGGGCGGCGCGGTAGAGAGCTTGTGATCCACGCGGCGAAACGCCGAGAGAGAGGAATTCCGATTCGCGGGTGCGGCGGACGATTTCGAGGGCGTAGCTTACCAGAGATTCATCTACACGAATTTGTTTGACGGCTTGCTGCATTTCCAGCACGTCGGCGCCGGTGAGCACCGGGCGCAGGTCGTCCAGAAGTTCCGCACCGACTTCGGCGCGCAAAATTTCCCGTTCAGCCGCCGCCTCCGGATAACCCATGCGCACGCGCATCAGAAAGCGGTCGAGTTGTGACTCCGGTAGAGGATAGGTGCCGTGGTGCTCGACAGGGTTTTGCGTGGCGATGACCAGAAAAGGTTGCGGGAGCTCGTAAGAGTGGGCGTCGACCGTAACCTGGCCTTCGTTCATGGCCTCGAGCAGCGAGGACTGCGTCTTCGGCGTGGTGCGGTTGATCTCGTCGGCCAGCAGCACGTTAGTGAAGACCGGACCACGTTTGAATTCAAATTCCTGCTCCAATGCGGAATACACCGAGATGCCGAGCACGTCGGACGGCAGCATGTCGCTGGTGAACTGGACGCGCTGAAAGGTGCAATCGATGGCGCGGGCGAGGGCTTGGCCTAACGTGGTTTTGCCGACGCCGGGGACGCCCTCAATCAGCAGATGTCCGCGGGCGAAGACACTGACCAGCGCGAGGCGGACGACATCGTCTTTGCCGCGAATCACGCGGCGGAGAGCCTTTTCGAGTTCGGCGGCTTTGTGGGATATGGCGCTGGCGGTCTGGAGAGGCATTGATTGGATTCTACTATCTCGCATTCGGGAGGCAGAGTTACCTACGTCATGCGAAAACCAGCTTTTAGCTCTTAGCCTTTAGCTGTTAGCTCGCTCGTCTACGCTCCGAATTCTGATCAACATGGGAACGCGCGGACTGCCGAAACCTTGCAATATCCGGGCTGACGATCCGGCCAAATTCATTGAGCAGTCTAGCTAAAGGCTTAAGAGCTAACAGCTAAGAGCGGTTTTATTGCGTAAACTCCGCCGGCCGGCCCGTCAGCCGTTCGATGCGCTTGGCGATTGGGGGATGAGTGGAGAACAGGCTGCCGAAGTTCATTCCCAAGAGCGGCTGGATGATGAATAAATGCGCCGTTGACGGGGATGCAGCCATGGGCACACGGCGAGAATAAGCGTCGAGTTTTTGCAGGGCACTGGCCAGGGCGTATGGATTGCCGGTGAAGTGCGCCCCGGTGGCATCGGCTTGATACTCCCGCGAACGCGATACCGCGAGCTGAATCAGGCTGGCGGCGATGGGCGCCACGATGAGCATGAAAAGCGCAGACAGGCCGCCTCCGCGGCGGTCGCGATCGTCGCCGCCTCCCATGCCGCCGAACAGCATGGCCCAGCGCCCCATGCCGGCCAGCATGGTGATGGCGCCGGCGATCGTGGCGGCGACGGAACTGATCAGGATGTCGCGGTTATTGACATGGCCCAGTTCGTGGGCGAGTACGCCTTCGAGCTCTTCATCGGTCAGCAGGCCGAGAATTCCGTGAGTCACGGCGACGGATGCGTGAGCCGGATTCCGTCCCGTGGCAAAGGCGTTCGGAGACTCGGTTGGGATCACATAGATCTTCGGCATAGGGATGCCGATTTTCTGGGTCAGGCGCTCGACGGCCTCGTAGGCGCGCGGCAATTCCTCGCGCGTGACCGGCTGCGCCCGGTACATGGCGAGCGCGATCTTGTCGGAGTAAAAGTACGAGACGAAGTTCATCACCGCCGCGAAGACCAGCGCTATGATCATCCCGTTCTGTCCGCCGAAAGCGCGGCCAATGAACATCAGCAACAGCGTGAGCGCAGTCAGCAGAAACGCGGTCTTGAATGTGTTTCCCATTGTCTTTGTCCTAACGTCCCCGATCAGTACCTTATTGGATGTAACGCAGAGTGAGGAGATGCACGCTTGGGGCTCCGACCTTCGGCGTAGTACAGGAGATCTAGACTCAGCGCGGGATTGGGTTGTAGGTGACGCGCGTGCTGCGTTCTGGCTATCCCATCTTGGGAAAATCGGCTCACGCCGAGTATACCCCCCTCCCCCCTGATCTTTGGAATCATTGTGTTGGCGGGAAATTGCGAAGTAATCCTAGGGCCTCAATAACTTGCGGCAAAATCTTCATAATACGGGACTTAGGAGCTGCAATTCCAAGCTCGCCCCATGCCTTTGCCCTTGACGATGATCGGCTAGTCTTCCTGTGGACGTCAAGGTCGCGCGTCACAGGGTAGCTGTGGAGTTGGGAATCTGAGTTGCGAATCAAAGACTGAACTTCACTTCTCAGAATCACCAGCAATTTCCAGTTGGCCACTCTGTTCGGATTTCGTAACAAAACAAGAATCTTTTTTCCCGATGCGTTTGTTGCTCTATCGTTCGCTTCTCTCAGGGAGGTCCGCCTATGCGACCGACCGCGTTGTTTCTTGTAACATTCGCATTCGCCAGCATCTTGCTTGCTCAAACCGACGTCCACCCAAACCATAACCACGACGTAACCGATTTAATTGACGGAGCCATCCATCCCGAATTGGTTCCGGATTCTACCGCATATCGTCTGTTTTTTGTAGCAACATCCTTACCCAGGGACGCGACGCCGGAAGACAAAGCTCAGCAGAAAGCAAAGCTTGATCCCATAGGCTTAAATGACGCAGAATTTCAAGTCGCCATTGGCATTCTCGACCAATTCAAGGCGGACTATTCCGACCTGATTAACACGTACAACATCTAGTCCGCCGCTGCGAATGATCAAGCTGTTCCGCCTGACTTTAAAAGTTTTTTGGAACGTCGTGATCTTCTCGTACAGATCACCCAGGACAGCTTACGCTCGGCGCTTAGCGCCCAGAGCTTCGCCCACTTCGATACGTATGTGCAGGGCGAGAAACGCCACATGCTGGTGAATAGGGAGGTCCAATGAGCCCCATCAGACTGCTTTCTATCTCGATAGTCCTTTCCATGCTCTCGCTTCAGAGCTTTGGTCAGAGTTGCAACGGTTGGATGTTCCCCGCCTACACTACTTATTACAGCTCCAGCAATCCGAATGGAAATCAAATCACGACATCGGTTACCGTTGAGGGGACCACGAATGGATCGTGTCCGGGGGGCTGCAATTGTGGTGCGACACACACCCCTAAGGCGAACAACGTGATCAGTGCAACCGGCGGGTGGCAAAGCGGAGCGGCGTCGTCGTGGAGTTCCTACCTTTCCAAAACCAACACGCAGCAAATTGTTGCCTACCCCGGAGTACTGTACCCGTTCTCGTGGGGTGGAGAAATAATCTGCAGTGTAGCCGGGATACTTTATCAAGTCGGCAACAGCGCTCCTCCCGTTGCGGGATTCACTCCAAGTCAGCACAGTTACCCAAACAATCCACTTTCCAATACACCGTGTTGGATTTCACAAGCGTATGATGCGGTTACTAAACGCGGACAAAAGCACAGTGCGCAAGATATTATCAAAGATGGTGGTGGCAAAGGCGCGAATATCGCTGTCGGAACGCCGGTATATGCGGCTGAATCAGGGACTGTGACACAGACAGCTTCGACCAATGTGCACGCATCATACCCGGCCTGCGCAACTCAAAACCCGGCACCACAGCCAAATTTCGTCAAAGTTAAGGGGAGCGATGGGTACTACACCGTTTACGCTCACGTGACGCCAACCGTAACTTCGGGTCAAGTCACAGCCGGGCAACAGATTGGCATCACGGATGCCTCTGGATGCCAGTCTAACCCGCACATTCACATGACCCGCAGAGATGCTAATGGGAATTTCTACAACTTCCATCTTCCCTGTGGGAATGCAGAGCCAACAAGCAGCTTTTCCGATGGATTAATCGACGACAACGTTGATCCCATCTGATAGGGGGGCAGTGCGTAAACTTCTATTTGTATTCGCTATCTTCGTTGCTGCCCATCCAAGGCTTACGGCACAGCAAGTCACCATTCGCATCCCGTTTGGACTGGACAACACTGATATTGTTACTTTCGACCAGAGCCGAGTTTCAATTATTAATGTAAAACACTGGATGAAGTTTGCCGAAATTGGTTACTACGGCTCCTATGGCATCAGTCTTTCCGGTTGCGACGAGAGCGCTGCTGTGCGATTGGCGAAGCAGGTGGAACAGGGGCATCGCGTTATTGACGAACTGGACCACGAAACCGAATACCCACCCGAACTAGAACCAATTGTCGGGTATCTCAGGCGTGAGCTGCGTTTCCACGTGTGGCTGGGAGAGCAATATTTGCAGTATGCAAAGACGGGAGTGGCTCCAGAATCTGTGTATCAGAATGGCGATGTAGAAAGCTGTCGCAGCATTACTGAAAGCATCCGCAGTGAGCGCAATAAACGTAAGGCATGTCAGCGTCTAGGCTATGAATGGACGGAATGTGCACAGAGGGATGCTATACATCAGCTTGGCGATTATCCAAAGAAGGAATGGAAAATGTTCCTCGATGCTTACGGCATAAAGGAGCAACTAGTGTTATCCCCGGATACTGATGACTGACTTGGGAATTCGGGGACAGACGGATGTTCCCCATTTTCCGCTCCCAAATGTTGGCGCGGAACATCCCATTTTCCCGCTATAGGGCTGCCCAGCCTTTGTCCTGACGTTTGTCCGCGCCATTTCAACCGAGGCTGCCCCACCCTTGCGCCTTTTGCAAGGGTGGGTATCTCGAACCTAACCGGCACCGACAAGCTTGATGCTTCAGGTTCGTGGTCCCCACCCTTCGAAAACCACGAAGGATAGGGCACCCTCACTTGGAATTGTCCAACGGGTGGGCCAGTCGTAAATCTGGTCGAGCTTTGGCTCGACAGGACAGCCGAGGGCGGCTGTCCCCACGCGATCATCGGTTGTCCGCGTGAGCATCATGGCGGGCTTAGATTTGCTTGGTGGCCGCTTCGCGCTTCAATGCGCGCTCCAGGGTCTGATCTAGTGCGGATTTGGCTTTTTCGTATTCTTCCTGTGAGAGGTGGCCCTGCTTGCGCTCGACTTCGAGTTCGAAGAGTTCTTCTTTCAGGGCTTCGAGCAACATGGAAGAATTCGGCCGTGTGGCGGGAGACTTCGACCGGCTCTGGCCTGCCGCTGACATTGCATCGGGGATCTCATAATCGATGTGTTGGTCGACTTCGTTTTCGTCTTCATCTTTATGAGTATCAACTGTGAGAGCCCCGGCGCTTCTTCCTGTCCGGTTTGCGGCTTGTTGCCGCGAGGCTACATAGACGCCGCCAACTACTAGCAGAGCGGCAAAGCCTCCGAGGATGTACCAGCGATACTTCTGCAGCGGATCGGGTGCGTCGATGGGCGGGCCCAGTCCTCCGCCAGGGCGACTCTCCCCGGACGCGCCACTGCTAGAAGCGCCATCACTGGAGGTGCCTTGCCCGCCGCCTTCCCCGCGCTCGCCCAGGATTCCTTCGCCTGAGATTTTGAATGCCAGCGTCTGCCCAACTTTTGTGTTGGAGGCAACCTGAACAATTGCATCCGGCTGGTTAGGATCGTTCATGGATTGATAGCTAGCGCCGGGCGCGGCAGAAAATTCTATTGCCTTGGGGAGAATGGCGACGAAGTGCCGAAGGGGATAGACCGTCTTGGGATCAACGTTCGCGCTGCCGGTGTAAGGCACCTGGTAGGCCACCTGGAACTGAGTAGTGCCGGGGCGCAGCGGGAAGATGAAGGAGTAGCGAGTTTTGTCGCCCTCCTGCACGGGGGCGGAATTGAGCGGATTGCCGTGCTCGGTGACGGCCTGGCCTCCGATGATTTGCGCGCCCTCGGGCACATAAAATTCGAGGCTGCGCTCGTTCATCTGGGTGCGCGGCGGCTTTGATGTGTTCTGCACCGCGAACATGCGCACGACCTCGAGCTGTCCCTTCTCGGCTTGTACACGCATGATGTCGGCCACGACTTCGATGCCTTCTATTTTCTTGCCTACGTCATAGACTTCGACGTCGACCGAAGTGGTTCCCGGGGGCGCCATGCGGTGGTAGGTAACATCCTGGTGAATGGCACGGATCAGGTGAGGTGTCTGGGCATCGTCGAGCTTGAAAGTGAAATTGCCCTTGGAGTCGGCTTTGGTGCGGCCGACTTCTTCCATGCCCCGGCCCAGTTTGAGAAGGATTACTTCGTCGCCGGCAGCGGGCTTGTTCGTGGTGGAATTCTTTACTGTGCCGGTAAGTGTCTGGGCTGCGGCGAGGGAGGTGAGGAGGAGGAGGGCGAGGCTGAGGACCAGGGCGGGGCGAAAAGAAATGGTCGATCGTTGAGTAGCGACGCACCAGCGTGAGAACTCCCTGCTAAGCCGAGGGAGGAGACGGGCGGGGAAGGGATCCTTCGACTTCGCGGGCGGTGCGCTTTGCGCACTTCCCGCTTCGCTCAGGATGACAGTTGTTGGGGATTTCAAAATCTCGTCCTCTTTATCTAGCCCCTTTTTGGGGCGATTGCGGTATTTGATTCCAGACGGGCGATTTCAGCTAGCAAGGTGGCGGCTTCGTCCTGCAGGGATGATTTCAGCGACTGGTAGTCGGCGGCGGGAACCTTGCCCGCCTTGTATTCGAAATTCAGGTCGCGCAGGTTTTCGTAGACGGCATCTTTGCGTTCACGCAGGTAACCGGCGCGCGTTTTCCTGGGACCGAGATAGAGTTTGCCCGGCAGATAGAAAACGTAGAACAGGGTCGCAATCGTTATGAGCAGGCAGACCGCGAGTTCGAAGGTCATAAATCGGTCTCCTTACGGGCCTGCTCGCGGAATTGGTCGCGTTCGGCTCCGCGGACCGGGCGCAGACCATCAGCAATAGCGGGAGCAGGACGGCTTCTCCAGGCCCGGACTACTGCGGCGACCGCCACAAATCCAAGAAGAAGTGCCACGAAGGGGACAATCCATGCGGTACGGTTTACGAAGCCGGTAGTGGGGGGCGCGGCCAGCACGGTCGGGCCGTACTTCTGCACGAAGGCTTGTTCCACCAGGCTGTCGCTATCTCCGCGGGTCAGACCGGCCATCAGTTCGTTCCGCATGCCGTCGGAGTCCGGACAGCCGACGTGGTTGCACTCCAGCAGAATCTGATGGCAGCCGCAGATGCACATCAACTGGTGGCCGAGTTCGCTGAAGCGCGAGGCCGGATCTCCCGCGCCCATCATGAAGAAGACAGCGATGCAGAGTAGGGCGATGTGCAGAGCTCTTCTTCTGAGGGTGCCTGGCGTGCGCGATGAATTCACAGACGGGTTCATCTTCATCATCACTATCAATCCCCGGCTCCCACGGGAAGAGGGGTGGCATTCACTGGCTTGGGCGCGGGAACGCTCACGGGGGCGGGAGCATTTGGGACCAGAGCAAGAATTGTGCCCCCGATGATGATCCAAACGCCCAGCCAGAGCCACATCACCAGCGGGTTGAGGTGAGCCTTGAGAATCGGTTTGCCGGTCGCGTCCTGTCCTTCATAGACCAGGTAAAGATCCTCTTTCAGCGTGGAGCGGATCGAGGGCATGGTCTGTGCCTGCTGACTGGCCTTGTAAAAGCGGCGCTCGGGATAGAGAGTGTCGATCTGGCGTCCGTTCTTTTCAATGTCGATGATGGCCCACTCGCTGGCATAGTTCGGCTTGTCTTCCTGCGTGTAGGAGCGGCAGATCAGGGTATAGCCGCCGATCGTTAGCTTGTCGCCGAAGCTCAGGGCCTGCTCTTTATCCTGATTGAAGGCAGCACCCGCCAATCCGACGATGACCACCACGACGCCGAAGTGGACGATGTATCCGCCATAACGGCGGGTATTGCGGTGGGTCAGTTGGACCATTGAGGCGAACATGTTCTGGCCCGTGTGCTTCGAGATGACGCGGCCTCCCCGGTAAAACTCGGAGGCCACAGTCAGTGCGACCAGCACGGAAAGAGCGATCGCCATCAATGAATAGAAGTAAGAGAAGTCTTTCCACGGCCGCATGCCAAAAGGCGAGCCCCAGCTCTCTGGAGTGACCATCAGGAAGACTGCGACTGCGATGGCGCCAATCGTCGGCCAAAGGAAGTTGCGTTTCAGGCTCTCCAGGGAAGTCTTGCGCCACGCCAGCAGCGGGCCCACGGCGGTGAGCAGCAGGAGCAGCATCGCCACGGGGACCGCGACCCGGTTATAGAACGGGGCTCCGACGGTGACCTGGTTGCCCTGCACCAATTCCGAGATCTTCGGGAACCACGTTCCCCATAGGACGGTGAAGCAGAGGAGAACGAAGAGCAGGTTATTGAACAGGAAGCTGGACTCGCGAGAGATCAGCGACTCGAGCTTGTGCTCGCTGCGCAGGTGCGATTTGTTCTTCAAGAAGAAGAACAAGAACGACGCGAAGCTAAGAATAAGGAACCAGAAGAACCATTCGCCGATGGAAGACTGCGCGAAGGCATGCACCGAGCTGATGATTCCGCTGCGCGTGAGAAATGTTCCCAGGATTGCCAGCCAGAACGTGGCGAAGACCAGCCACATGTTCCAGACTTTGAGCATGCCGCGCTTTTCCTGCATCATCACCGAATGCAGGAAGGCGGTGCCGGTCAGCCAGGGCATCAGGGAGGCGTTCTCGACAGGGTCCCATCCCCAGTAGCCGCCCCATCCCAGTACCGAATACGCCCAGTGCGCACCCAGGAAAACTCCGCAAGTCAGAAAACCCCAGGTGACCATGGTCCAGCGGCGGGTGATGTGAATCCATTTCTCGCCGGGATACTTCATGATCAGCGCACCCATGGCAAAAGCGAAGGGCACGGTGAAGCCCACGTATCCGAGATAGAGCATCGGCGGGTGGATGACCATCTCCGGATACTGCAGCAAGGGATTGAGACCGCTTCCATCCTGGCGCAGTGGGCCTTGCAGAATCGCGAACGGATGCGCGGCAAAATTCAGCAGCATCAGGAAGAAGATTTGCACTGCAGCCAGAATGACTGACGCATAAGCAAAGAGCCGGGGATCAGTCCTGTAACGCAGCCGCAATACGAAACCGTAGGAGGCAAGCAGGAGCGACCAGAACAGCAGCGACCCTTCCTGTCCGGACCACAGCGTGGCGAACTTGTAAGGAGCCGGCAGGGCGCGGTTGCTGTGATGAAAGATATAGGCAATGGTGAAATTGTCCTGGAAGGCGCAAATGACGAGGACGACTGCGGCGAGTAAGACTGCAGCGAAGACCGCAATCCCCGCGCGGCGAGCGGTTTCACCCAGGCGTTCCGAACCCTGATCCTGGCGGACCAGCGCGATCAACCCGGCCAAGAACGAGTAAGCGCTCAATGCCAAGGCGAGAAGAAGAGCGAAACTGCCAATTTGCGCCATGTGAGGGAGTCCTGAGGCATTTTTTCAAAAACCTCTCACCAAGGCAACGGAGAACCCCCCGGTGGGAGATAGGCGAGAGCAGCAACTCCTATTGTCCCACATCCGTGAGGTGGTACGGAGCTCTTAAAACAAGTACTCGGCCTGTCAAAGGTGACCGGGCACAAGTCCGACCGGAGGGCGGAATTTGACCGCCAGGAGGTGGCCGGGGCACGGCCGCCATGCGGATTTACAACAGAACGCGCTTATGCGCTCTGCTGACGGTAACGCTGCAGGACCTCGCGCTCCGCAGTCAACCAATCCTCGGTCTCGCGGCCAGCCTCAAAACCACGCTGCTTGGAAAGTTCGTAGGCGCGGCGGCGGATTTCGTCTTCCAAATTCATTGGAACCACGTTGTTCCGGGAGTCGGTCTTTACGATCTCCAGCTTTCGCGTTTCGGATCTGGTCCCTTCGGCTTGTGAGGCTCCCGCAGCTACTGCCTGAGTGGCGGGGACGGCCGGTGTGCTGTTGGGAATAACGGTGTCTTTCTGTTTGCTCCCTGTTGGGGTCTTTGGCCTTGCCATAATTGAATACTCCTTACATGTGCCTAAGTTTAGGAATGAATTGAGTTGTTGATAGATGAACGACATACACGTCGCCCCTGCAATGCGCGTCTTTAGCTCAGTGATTGGTCAGCAGAGATAGAACTACTATAAACCGTGGGAAGCTGTGGATGAAATAGGCTGGGCAGAAAATTTGCACAGGGAACAAACGGAAAACAAAGAAGTGCGAATGACGTCAACGCGACTAGCGTGGCCTTCTGCCCAATCGGAGTGCTTTGTTATAATCAGCGTTCATCGAGGGCGCTATCGTCTAGGGGTTAGGACGGAAGATTCTCAATCTTCAAACCCGGGTTCGATTCCCGGTAGCGCTACCAACTCTCCTTCAATCACTTACAACATTTCCTCACACAGTTGCTTCAGGCGACTGTGGCCGCTTTTGTGGCCGGTTTTTCCACAGCTTCCACAGGCATCGCTGATAACTGGTTCCGCCGCTCCATCGCTTCCCTGATCTGCTGCACATTGGAGTGCGTGTAGATGCGTGTGGTATTCACCGAGCCATGTCCCATCGCATCCATCACTGCCATCACGTTGCCGGTGCCCTCCATCGCATCGGTTGAGAAGCGATGACGGGCACAGTACAGAACGACCGATTCGGGAATGCCCGCCAACCGCTTGGCTTCGAGCCATTGCTTCGAAACCTCGCGATCGGTGATGTAGCCGCTCCGGGCTCGCTTCGAGGGAAAGACCCATCCTTCGTTAACGCTTTGCTTGCGCGCGAAGAGTGGTGCCTTGACGCGCTCGGTGAGCGGTACGTATCGCCGGGATTTCCGGGACTTCCCGCGCGGGTTGAAAATCAACCCTTTGTCCCAGTGGATGTTTTCCCAGCGCATGCGGAAGATCTCCCCTGGGCGAAGGCCCGAATCCAGCATGATCAGCAGCACCGTTCGAAACGGCTCCCAGCCCACCCGCGACTTCCTGCCTTTCCCCGTGAGACGAGAGCCCTCGGTTACCGCCAACAGCCGCTGCTCCATCCATGGCTCGATCAACTGTTCCCGGCCCTGTTCCTCCATCAGCTTCACGACCGGGACAGCCGACAGCAGTTGCCACTCTTGCGCCTTTTTCAGCATGCGCCGAAGCGTGCGCAGAGCGTTGTTGGTGTTCGCGGGGGACGATCCCTCGATGGTCAAAGCGTGATCGGCCGTGATGTGATCGAGCTTCATACCAGCGATGGATGTGGACTCCAGGAGTTGCCAGCCCACCCGGTAATATCTGCGGGTTGGCTCCTTCGGCGGACGGTCCGTGGGCAAGGACTCCAGCCAGTTAAAAAAGCGGTTCGAAAAGACAGCCAGCGTTGGAACTTTTTTGTTCCACGGGAACTGACCGTCTTCCAGTAACCGCGCGAGCACCAGCGCTTCTACCTTTTTGGCTTCCGCCTGACGGGAGGTCTTGCAACTCCCCCGATAGCGTCTGCCCTTCCAGCGAAACGCGAAGTGCCATGTGTTTCCTCGTTTAAAGAGCGACATGTTTTTCCTCCATGGTCGCTCTCGCTTTTGAGACACGCAGGTTGCGCAGGATGAATTTCTCCAGCGCAACAGCATCATATCTCACCAAGCGTCCGAGTTTTACATAATTGGGACCGTCCCCCGAGGCGCGCCAGTAGCGCAGCGTGTTCACGCTCAGCCGTCTCGATACCTCCTGCTCGTCCAAAAGTTGAATGTCTGTCATTTGCCTTTGCCTTCGTCGCTGCGCCTTTTGCTGACGGCTTCGACCGTAAATTTCCGAAGAAATCGCGCGCATCGAAAAGCCCTGGCAACGGCGGTTACGTTAGGAAACAAGTTACCTCCGAACAGACAATGCAAAGCTGGGACGGTTTGTGAAGCGGTTTCGCAAATTCGCCTAAACAGCCCAGTCAAAAAGCCAGGAGCGTTCCCTTCGTTGTATTGACAATCGAATGAAGAGAGACTCATCGGCGATCCCCGGCGCCGGCGCAGTTTTTATCTGCGCGATGAACAGCTACCTCGCAGCGCGAAGCAGAGATTGTGGCGCTGAGAAAGCCGGATTCCACACCCGAGTTCCATGCAGGTATGGCGGGACTGGCCAAGGCTTGGCGCGGCTGGAGCCTGGAAAAACCACCCTCCGTCTCGGAAGTTCTGGATCTGGGTGGCGGGCATTCCTTTTCAAGGTTCGTGGATGCATTCTGAGAAGCGCGGCAGCTTCCTCGCAGTCGAGCAGCGGTTCGAACGCTTCAGGGGATGCGAAAAGAGATTCGGCTGACGGGCTGCGGCGGCCGTTCCCAGACACGATGGCAAGTTGCGAATTCTGGCTGGCTGACATGGCATACTCCCTCACAGCGGCTGCAGATGGTGGTTCTTGCAGCTCCTCTTGCCCAGTTCTTATCCCGCTTTTCCGCTTCGGTCAAAACGTTCTAATCGATTCCCCAACTAGGCGAAAGCCTGTACCAAAGGGAATCGCCAGGCTCCTCGTTTGGAAGTCTTCAAGCAGCAACGCGTACAACGCCTGCGCAGTCTTCTTGGCTTCATGAATCGCTTCAGACAATGCGTTCTTACCGATTGCGGTTTGACTGGATGTTGACTGAGTTCGGGTCCCGATCACGTTCCACGAGCAGACTTCACCGGACCGATATTTCAGCACCGGCAAATACTACGGACGCAACTTCAGCGATTCGTTTTAGGGCTGGCCGAGTCTTTCCCGCCTTCGCAGCAATCCTTATTCCTGCCAGCGTGCTTTCAAAAAAATCGGCGAGACT
>WNFI01512470.1_pt1 | contig 21016 bp, 18 predicted proteins | sample 5400471 | NCBI WGS metagenome assembly WNFI01 (sample SAMN13153348, study PRJNA577476) | soil metagenome | isolation source: 100 cm saprolite on Douglas fir-dominated hillslope | place: USA:California | collected 2013-09-17
GGGCGGCGCGGCCACGGTACTCTCCGCCTCGAGCAAGGCGATGACCGAGCCCTTGGAGACCTTGTCTCCCACCCTGACGCGCAGTTCCTTGACGACACCTGCGTCGGAGGAGGGAATTTCCATCGTCGCCTTGTCTGACTCCAGCGTGATGAGGGAGGCCTCCCTGGCGACCCGGTCACCGGGTTTCACCAGGACTTCAATGACGTCGATGTCCTTGAAATCGCCGATGTCCGGTACTTTTACTTCGATCATCTGCGCCACGCCGTCCTCACAAAAGGGTGCGGCGGATGTCGGAGAGGACCGAAGCCAGATAGGTCGTGAAGCGCGCGCCGGCCGCCCCGTCGATGACGCGATGGTCGTATGCCAGCGAAAGCGGCAACATGAGGCGCGGAACGAAGGTGCCGTCCTTGTAGACCGGCCGAAGCTGCGATCTCGCCACTCCTAGAATCGCTACTTCGGGCGCGTTGATAATCGGCGTAAACGCCGTGCCACCGATGCCGCCTAGGCTTGAAATGCTGAAAGTGCCGCCGCGCATACTGTCGGGCTTGAGTTTTTTCTCGCGCGCGGCCTTGGAAATTTCAGCCAGCTCCTTCGCCAAATCGAAGACGCCCTTGCGGTCAGCGTCGCGGATCACCGGCACCAGCAGGCCGTCGGGCGTATCGACCGCGACTCCGATGTGATAGTACTTCTTGACGATGAGGTTCTCGCCGGTTTTGTCGAGCGAGGCGTTGAACTCCGGAAACTCCTTCAGCGCGTTCACGGAAGCTTTCACCAGAAACGCGAGCATGGTGAGTTTGAAGCCTCCTTTTTCAGCGACCTGCGCGTTCTCCTTGCGGAAAACCTCGAGCTCGGTGATGTCGGCCTCGTCGTGCTGAGTGACGTGGGGAATGGAAACCCAGTTGCGATGCAAGAATCCGCCGGACAGCTTCCTGATGCGCGACAGAGGTTTCGCTTCGACCGGGCCGAACTTCGAGAAATCCACCTGCGGCCACTCCGGCAGATCCAGAAAGAGCCCGCCGCGCGCTGCGACGGCCACCGCGGGCGCACCCCTCATCACGCCCTTCACGAACTCCTGGACGTCGGCCTGCGTGATGCGTCCTTTCGGGCCCGAGCCCCTGACCCTAGCGAGGTCGACGCCCAGCTCACGCGCGAACTTGCGCACCGAGGGGCTCGCGTGCGGCGTCGATCCGGGACTTTGCGCGGATGTGTTGGAGACCGGCTCGATCCGGCCGACCGCCGGCGCTGCGGGGGCTGCTGCCGGCACCGCCGCAAGCACCGGGGCAGGCTTTGCCGTTGGCGCGTCTTGGGGTTTCGGAGCCGGATTTGCTGGCGCTACCGAAAGACTTTCTGTCTCCTCAAGAATGAGGATCGGACTGCCCTGTGAAACCTTGTCGCCGGTCTTGACGCGTAATTCCTTCACCCTGCCGGAAGCCGGCGACGGAATCTCCATCGTCGCCTTGTCCGATTCCACGGTGATCAGCGACTGCTCCGGCTGTACCGCATCGCCCGGTTTGACCAGCACCTCGATTACATCGACGTTCTTGAAGTCGCCGATGTCGGGTACGAAGACTTCCCTAGGGGTTCCCATGCCTGCTCAGTTAGCGATTGGGTGCTGGGGCTGGGCGGTCGCCGAGGCGCCCGGCCCAAGCTCGATCAGACAGTTACTGGATTGGGTTTTTCCGGGTCGATCCCGTATTTCTTGATTGCGTCGGAAACGACCTTGGATTTGACCTCGCCCTGATCGGCGAGGGCCTTGAGCGCCGCGATTGTCACGAAGTAACGATTCACTTCGAAGAAGTGACGCAGCTTGGCGCGGGAATCCGAGCGGCCGTACCCATCGGTGCCGAGCGCTCGGTAGATGCGGTCTCTGGGAATAAACGATCGAATCTGGTCGGCAAAGCTCTTGATGTAGTCGGTAGCCGCGATCACCGGACCTTCACGCTTCTCGAGGCACTGGGTCACGTACGGGACCCATGGCTTCGTTTCCGGATGCAGCATGTTCCTACGCTCGACCGCAAGCCCTTCGCGGCGCAGCTCCGTCAGGCTGGGTGCACTCCAGATATCCGCGGCCACGTCCCAGTCAGCCTCGAGCAGCTCGCCGGCGGCGATGACTTCGCGCAAGATCGTTCCGGAGCCCAGTAGCTGCACGCGCGTTTTCTTCTTCGAGCCCTCCCGAAAGAGGTACATGCCCTTCAAAATCGCTTGCTCCACACCCGCCGGCATCGCGGGATGCTCGTAGTTTTCGTTCATCACCGTGACGTAGTAGAACACGTCCTCCTGCTGCGTCACCATTCGACGCAGGCCGTCCTGGATGATGACGGCGAGCTCATGCGCAAAGGTCGGATCATAGGAAATGCAATTCGGAATGACCGAAGAAAGCACATGGCTGTGTCCGTCCTCGTGCTGTAGCCCCTCGCCATTCAGAGTCGTGCGGCCCGCCGTGGCGCCGAGGAGAAACCCCCGCGCGCGCTGGTCCCCCGCCGCCCACGCAAGGTCCCCGATGCGCTGCATGCCGAACATCGAATAAAAGATGTAGAACGGCACCATGACAAGGTTCGAATGGCTGTATGAAGTCGCCGCTGCGATCCAGGATGAAAACGCGCCGGCCTCGTTGATCCCCTCTTCGAGAATCTGCCCCGCCTTGTCTTCGCGGTAGTACATCACCTGCTCGCGGTCGACCGGCTCGTACTTCTGCCCTTCCGAGGAATAGATCGCGAGCTGCCGGAACATCCCTTCCATGCCGAAAGTGCGTGCTTCGTCCGGAACGATCGGGACGATATGCCTGCCGATGTTCTTGTCGCGCACGAGCGCCGTCAGTATGCGCACGAACGCCATGGTGGTGGAGATCTCGCGGCCTTCCGATCCTTTCAGCTGTTGATCGAACGCCGAGAGAGCCGGCACCGCCGGAACGCTGTCCGCCTTGCGGCGGCGCTGAGGCAGGTGGCCGCCAAGGGCCTTTCTGCGCTCGTGCAGGTACACCATGACCGGGTCGTCGTCCTTGGGTTTGTAGAGCGGCAATTCCTCGAGCTTGTCATCCGGGATCGGCACGTTGAAGCGGTCGCGCATCTCGCGGATGGTTGCGAGGTCCATCTTCTTCAGCTGGTGGGTCGGATTCTTCGCCTGACCCTGCTTGCCCAGGCCGTAGCCCTTGATCGTTTTCGCGAGGATCACCGTGGGCTGACCCCCGTGCTTCACCGCCGCCGCGTAGGCCGCATAGATCTTGTGAGGGTCGTGCCCGCCCCGGTTCAGGCGCCAGATGTCCTCGTCGGTCATGCGCGATACCATCTCGAGCAGTTTCGGGTCCTTGCCGAAGAAGTACTTGCGTACGAAGGCCCCGTCGTTGGCCTTGTAGTTCTGATACTCACCGTCGACCGTGTCCTCCATCACGCGAAGCAGCCGGCCTTCGAGATCGCGAGCGAACAGAGGATCCCAGTAAGAGCCCCAAATGAGCTTGATGACGTTCCAACCCGCGCCGCGAAAATCGGCTTCGAGCTCCTGGATGATCTTGCCGTTGCCACGCACCGGGCCGTCGAGGCGCTGCAGATTGCAGTTCACGATGAAAATCAAGTTGTCGAGCTTTTCACGCGCCGCGAGACCGATCGCGCCGAGCGATTCCGGTTCATCCATCTCGCCGTCGCCGCAGAACACCCACACCTTCCGGTTCTCCGTACCCGCCAGCCCGCGCGCCTGCAGATATTTCAGGAACCTCGCCATGTATATAGCCTGGATCGGCCCGAGCCCCATCGAGACCGTGGGAAATTGCCAGAAATCGGGCATGAGCCACGGGTGAGGATAGGAAGAGATGCCGTGGCCGTCCACCTCGCGACGAAAATTCAGGATCTGAGTTTCGGTGAGCCGACCCTCCAAAAATGCGCGCGCGTAGATGCCGGGCGAAGAGTGTCCCTGGAAGTAGACGAGATCCCCGCCGTGCCCTTCGTTCGGCGCGTGCCAGAAATGATTGAAGCCGATGCCGAACAGGGTGCCGACCGAGGCGAAGCTCGCGATGTGGCCGCCCAGCTCGTCGTCGGACTTGTTGGCCTTCGCGACCATCACCATCGCATTCCAGCGGCAAAACGAGCGGATGCGTTCCTCCAGGGCATGATCCCCGGGCGAGCGCTCCTCCATGTGCGCCGGGATCGTGTTGAGGTAGGCCGTATTGAGTGAGAAGGGAATGTAGGCCCCCGAACGGCGTGCCTTGTCGACGAGCTTCTCCAGCAGATAATGGGCGCGCTCAGGGCCCTCGCGCTCGAGGACGGACTCCAGCGCGTCGAGCCATTCCTGGGTTTCCAGGGCGTCGGGATCGTTGGCGGCACGAAATTCGGGCAGCGCGGACATGGCGTTTCCTTCTTTGCGCGAAGTATGGGCGGGGTGTGGAACTTGCGGAGAATCGTTTGCAGCTTACCCTGCCGGCCTTACAGGATCAATTGCACCTTGTCCCATTATGAAAGAGCATTTCCCATTATACGAAAACGCGCCTCGCGCAATCAAAGAGATCGAGTCAGTTTGGCCGATTCAAGGCCAGGAAACTGTGGATGCTAGAATGCGCGCCTTCCGTGTTCGCCGCGCCGACTCTCGCCCGTGCAGACCCGTATCATTGACGGCAACGCCATTGCACGCGAGTTACGCGTAGGGCTGATTCGACGCGTCGCCGCGCTTGCGGCGGTTGGTGTGCGTCCCGGTCTGGCGGTGCTGCAAGTCGGGAACCACCCGGCTTCGAAAATCTACGTGCGGAACAAGATGAAGGCATGCGGCGAAGCGGGGCTCTATTCGGAGCACATCGAATTGCCGGCCGACGCGGACGAATCGACGCTCCTCGGGCGCATCCGGATGCTCAACGACGACGCCCGTATCCATGGCATCCTCGTGCAGCTTCCGCTGCCGCTGCGATTCGCAGCGGAGCGAGTGCTCGAAACCATAGCTCCGGCGAAGGACGTCGACGGATTTCATCCTACGAACATGGGCTTGCTCGCGGCCGGCAATCCGCGTTTTGTACCCTGCACACCCCTTGGGGTGATGAAGATCCTCGAGCGCGAGGGAGTCGATCCGCAGGGCTGCCATGCCGTCGTAATCGGCCGCAGCAATATCGTCGGCAAACCGGCAGCCCTGCTGCTCTTGCAAAAAGGCGCGACAGTCACAATTTGCAATTCCAGAACGCCCGATCTGCGCGCGATGTCGCTCCAGGCGGACATTCTGGTGGTGGCCGCGGGAAAACCCAAGCTCGTGACGGGCGGTATGGTGAAGCCCGGCGCCGTGGTCATCGATGTCGGCATCAACCGGCTTGCGGACGGGAAACTCGCCGGCGACGTCGATTTCCAGGGCGTACTGGGGACCGCTTCGTGCATCACGCCTGTGCCAGGCGGGGTCGGGCCCATGACGATCGCCATGTTGCTCGAGAACACGGTAGTGTCTGCCGAGCGCTTCTCGAACGCCGACGGAAGCCCTGGGCGAGAATGACTGTCAATCCACTGCTCGATTTTTCGGGCTTGCCACGCTACGGTTCGGTTCGGCCGGAGCATATCGCCCCTGCGGTCGACGAGCTGCTCGGCGAGAACCGCGCCCTGATTGCCCGGCTCACGGCGAAGGCCACGGCCACGTCCTGGGACGAATTCGCGGATCCGCTGGAAAACGCCAATGAACGGCTATGGCGCGCTTGGGGCGTGGTCGCTCACCTGCACGCAGTGAACGACAGCGCCGCGATCCGCGACGCCTACAACGCGAACCTGCCGAAAATCACGCGATACCGTACCGAACTCGCGCAGAACCTTGACCTCTATGAAAAGTTCAAGGCGTTGCGTGCCTCGATGGGCTTTGAGGAGCTGTCTCGAGCTCGGCGCAGGATCGTCGAGAACGACTTGCGCGACTATCGCCTTGGAGGAGCCGAACTGGAGCCTCGGGACAAGCGACGGTTTGGCGAAATCCAGGAAGAACTTGCCGCGCTCGAAGCCAAGTTTTCCGAGAACCTCCTCGACGCAACCAACGCGTTTTCGGCGTTGATCGCCGATCGTGGAGAGCTGCTCGGCGTCCCCGAGGATGTACTCGAAGCCGCCAAAGAGGCTGCGCGTCAGGACGGTCAGGGGGGATGGAAGTTCACCTTGCACGCGCCGTCGTACGGGCCCGTGATGCAATACGCCGAGAATCGCGACCTGCGGGAAAAGCTGTATCGCGCGCACGTCACGCGCGCGAGCGAATTCGGAGATCCGGAACTCGACAACACTTCGATCATCGTTCGCGAGCTTCTCCTGCGAAAAGAGAAGGCGCGATTGCTTGGTTACGAGAGCTTCGCGGAATTTTCGCTCGTCCCGAAAATGGCCGAATCGCCCGAGGCTGCGCTCGCCTTCCTCAATGATCTCGCCGCGAGGGCTTTGCCTCACGCACGCAGGGATTATGCAGAACTGGAGGAGTTCGCACGCGCGGAGCTCGGAGTCCAGGAACTGCAGGCTTGGGATGTCGCGTTCGCATCGGAAAGACTGCGCGCGAAACGCTACGCGTTTTCCGATCAGGAAGTGAAGCGGTACTTCCCGGAACCGCAGGTCCTGGAAGGCATGTTCCGGCTCGTCGAAGGCCTCTATGGCATTCGCATTCTTCCGGACGTGGCCGAAGCGTGGCATCCGCATGTGCGTTTTTTCAGGATTAGCGATTCGGAGGAGGGCCTCATCGGCCAGTTTTATCTGGATCCGTATTCGCGCGAAACCAAGCGCGGCGGCGCCTGGATGGACGAAGCGATCACGCGACAGCGGATCCCCCGCGGCCTCCGCACCCCGGTTGCGCACATCATCTGCAACTTTCCCGCGCCGGTCGGGAACAAACCCGCGCTATTCACACACGACGAAGTGATGACCTTGTTTCACGAATTCGGTCATGGGTTGCACCATCTGCTCTCGCGTGTCGACGATCTGGGCGTCTCCGGAATACGCGGTGTCGAATGGGACGCGGTCGAGCTGCCTTCCCAGTTCATGGAGAACTTCTGCTGGGAATGGGGCGTGCTCTCCCGCATGACCGCTCACGTCGAAAGCGGAGAAGCTTTACCGCGCAGTTTGTTCGACAAGATGCTGGCGGCGAAGAATTTTCAGAGCGGCATGCAGACCGTGCGGCAGATCGAGTTCGCACTGGTAGACATGCATCTGCACCATGACTACGACCCCGCGGGGGCAAAGGCGCCACTGCAGCTGCTCGAGGAAATCAGGGCGAAGGTCGCCGTGACGGTGCACCCGGAGTACAACCGGTTCCTCAACAACTTCTCGCACGTTTTCTCGGGAGCTTACGCAGCCGGTTACTACAGTTACAAGTGGGCCGAGGTGCTTTCGGCCGACGCGTACAGCCTGTTCGAACAGAACGGGGTGCTCGACTCCGGCACCGGCGCGCGATTCCGCGACGAGATCCTCGCCGTCGGCGGCAGCCGACCGGCGCTCGAATCGTTCACAGCGTTTCGAGGCCGAGAGCCGAGAATCGACGCACTGTTACGTCACAATGGTATGATCGCGCCCTGAGGAGCCTTATCGCATGCGCATACTGTTCGTTGCTGCAGCGATCCTCTCAACTGTCTGCACCGACGCCCTCGGGCAGGCTTATCGCTGGGTGGATCGAGACGGTAGGGTCCACTATACGCAGACGCCCCCGCCCCCCGATGCAAGAAACGTACAGCGAAAGAGTTTTCGCGGGGGTGGAGTGGACGTCTCCAGTCTGCCTTACGCCACGCAAGTGGCGGCGAAGAACTTTCCCGTAACTCTCTACACCCTCCCGGATTGCGGAGCCCCCTGCGACCAAGCGCGCGCGTTGCTCGTCAAGCGCGCAGTCCCCTTCAGGGAAGTCAGCGTTGCCACTCAAAAGGACGCCGATGAAGTGAAGAGACTGTCCGGCAAAACCGATCTCCCGTTGCTAGTCGTCGGCAACCAGTCGCAAACCGGGTTTCAGGAAAGCCTCCTGAACGGCCTGCTCGATTCAGCGGGCTATCCGACTTCTGTACCTCCCGCGCCGATCGAAGCGCTGCGAAAGATGGATCCCGCAACTCCCGCATCGGCTAAATCCCAGACGCAGTCACAGCAGGGCGCTGGTGAGGAGCCGGCGGCCGGTGCCAGATAGATCGGGGGAATTGCCTTCCGAGCAACGCGTCAATCAAGTTTGCGTCGTGGAACGTCAATTGGCTCCGCGCCGAACTCGAGAGCAATCGCAGTATCCAAGTTAGGGGAAAGAGGGAACCATGGTCTTCAACAAGCTTCTGCGCCCAATCACCGGGTCGGTTGCGGCAGTTTGCCTGGCGACCGGCGTGTTCGCGCAGACCGCCTACCCGACGAAACCGGTGAAAATCGTCGTGCCCTACTCCGCCGGTGGGCCGGCGGACATTTACGCGCGCTTTATCGGAGACCGTCTGCAAAAGACTCTCGGACAAGCTTTTGTAATCGAGAACCGGCCTGGCGCTGGTGCGATCATCGGCACCGACGTGGTGGCGAAATCCTCCCCCGACGGATATACGCTCCTCATGATGTCGAATACGCACACAGTAAACGAATCGCTGTTCACCAAGAAGCCCTACGACCTGATGCGAGACCTCGCGCCGATCTCGCCGATCAACTATTCCGACCTCCTTCTCGTGGTTCACCCTTCAGTGCCGGCGAACAACCTGAAGGAGCTCATCGCCCTCGGCAAATCGAAGCCGGGCGTTCTCAATTACGCTTCCTCCGGACCGGGTACGCCGTATCACATGGCGGGCGAGCTTTTCAAGGCGATGGCCGGAATCGACGTGGTACACGTGCCGCACAAGGGAAGCGCCGAAGCGCGCACCAGTGTCCTCGCGGGCGACGTGCAGATGATGTTCGACGCGATCACCACGATGGCGCCGCTCGCGCAGGGCTGGGGATAATGGCCCCGACTGCGACCCCGAAACCGGTCGTGGACATGCTGAATTCCGAGATCCAGAAAATCGCCAACTCACCGGACGTGAAGGAAGTCTGGGCCAAGCAGGGCGCAGTCCCGATGCGCATGACGCCCGCAGAGTTCGGAAAATTCATGGAGCAGGACATCCAGAAGTGGGCGAAGGTCGTGAAATTCTCCGGGGCGAAGGTCGACTAGGGCACGCGCGCGAAACAGTTTTGCGAGGAACCTGGGAAACCCGTGGCCGAGCGCTTCCGCTTCACCATCAACGGTGCACAATCCGAGCTAGAGGCGAGTCCGGACACGCCGCTTCTCTACGCGTTGCGCAACGACCTTGGGCTGAAGGGTACCCGTTTCGGCTGCGGCAGCGGCCAGTGCGGCGCATGCTTCGTTCTGATCGATGGCCAACCGGTCCCGGCATGCGACACCCCTCTGTGGTCCGCGGCCGGCAAGCGCATTACTACCGTCGAGGGGCTGGGCGCGGGCGGTGGGCTGCATTTCCTGCAGAACGCCTTTCTCGCCGAGCAGGCAGCCCAATGCGGATATTGCACGAGCGGCATTCTGATCAGCGCCGCGGCGCTCCTAGCGAAAAATCCGAGGCCGACTGAACGCGAAGTTCGCGAGGCGCTCGACCGCAACCTGTGCCGTTGCGGATCGCACAATCGCATGGTGCGCGCGGTGTTGCGCGCGGCGTCTGAACTCGCGTCATGAATACCGTTGCTGAAAGCCGGCTCGAGCGAACGGGAAGTCTGGCGAAAAATCCGAAACTGGCGCAATGGGTGCGCGTGCACCGCGATGGAACCGTGTCGATTTTCAGCGGGAAAGTGGAGATCGGCCAGGGAATCTCGACCGCCCTCGCCCAGATCGCGGCAGAGGAGCTCGGGATCACGCTGGGACGGATCCGCATGGTCCCCGCTGATACGGCAGTGAGCCCCGACGAGGGCGTCACTTCGGGCAGCCTCTCGATCCAGGATTCCGGTGTCGCCCTACGCCGCGCCTGCGCGCAGGCCCGTGCTTTGCTCCTCGAGCGCGCTGCGGCGCGTCTCGGCGTATCGCCCCGCGATTTGCAGGTAGCGGACGGGGCTGTGCGGGCGGCAGGCCGGAGCACGAGCTTCTGGGAATGCGCGGACGACGCGCCGTTCGACTGCGAGGTCGACGAGACAGCGGCATTGAGATCGCCGCGCGACTACCTGGTGGTCGGCAAGCCTGCCCCGCGGCGCGATCTGCCCGACAAGATCGCCGGCCGCCCCTGCTTCATTCAGGACATGGCGCTGCCGGGAATGCTCTACGGCCGCATGGTTCGCCCGCCGCACAATTTTGCAGGGCTGATCTCGCTCGATGACAGCAAGGTCAAGTCGATGCCGGGGCTTGCGGCGATCGTGCGCGACGGCGGCTTTGTCGGAGTGCTCGCCGAGCGCGAGGATGTGGCGATCTCGGCCCAGCGGGCCCTTCGGCTGGCAGCGTCCTGGCGAGAGGTCGATCCGCCGCCTCGCGACGTGCATGCGTGGCTCAAGGAGCACGCGTCCGAGCACCGCGTCATCAGCCAGAAGGAAGACGTTGAGGCGAAATCCCGCGCGGCGAAGGTCCTCGAAGCGTCCTTTACCAAACCCTATATATCGCACGCCTCGATCGGTCCGTCCTGCGCGGTCGCCCAGATGGACGACGGCAAACTCGTGGTATGGAGCCACAGCCAGGGCATTTTCAATCTGCGCCGCGACTTGGCTCTAGCTCTGGGGATGCGCGAGGATGCGATCATCGTGCGACACGCTGAAGGAGCGGGTTGCTACGGGCACAACGGCGCCGACGATGCCGCGCTTGACGCGGCCTTGCTCGCGCGAGCGGCCGGCGGCCGCCCGGTCCAGGTGCAATGGATGCGAGACGACGAATTCGCGTGGGCTCCGTGCGGTCCGGCCATGGCCCTGAGCCTGCGCGCGGCACTCGACCCCAACGGCGATATCGTCGATTGGGAGCACGAACTTTGGAGCAATGGTCACAGCAGCAGACCCGGCCGAGCGGATAATCCTGCGCTCGTGGCAGCCTGGCACTTGTCGAGGCCGTATGAACGACCCTCGGCGATCAACATGCCGCTCCCCGCGGGGGCGGCGGACCGCAATGCGATTCCGATATACGATTTTCCGAACCAGCGCGTCGTCAACCACTACGTACGCGAGATGCCGGTGCGAACCTCGGCACTGCGCTCGCTGGGTGCGTACGCCAACGTGTTTGCGATCGAATCCTTCATGGACGAGCTCGCTCAGGCAGCAGGAATAGACCCGATCACCTTCCGCCGGCGGCATCTCAAAGATCCGCGCGGTCGTGCGGTCATAGACGCAGCGGCACGGCGCGCCGAATGGAGCCGCTGGAAACCAGCTGAGGGGCGAGGTCACGGCATCGGATTCGCGAAATACAAGAATCTGGGCGCCTACTGCGCTGTAGTGGCCGAGGTAGAGGTCGGCCATGACGTGCGCGTCGACCGCTTAATCCTCGCCGTCGACGTCGGGCTCGTTATCAACCCGGACGGCGTGGTCAACCAGATCGAGGGTGGCGCAATTCAGTCGACCAGCTGGACGCTCAAGGAACAGGTGAAGCTTGGTGCACGCGGCATCGTGAGCCTGGGCTGGGAGGACTACCCTATCTTGAAATTCAGCGAGGTGCCGGTCGTTGAAGTCGAGTTACTCGACCAGCCCGAACTACCCGCCGCCGGCGCGGGCGAAGCCGCACAGGGTCCCACGGCGGCGGCAATCGCAAATGCGGTGGCGCATGCGCTCGGTTTGCGCGTGCGCGATCTCCCACTCACACACGAGCGGATTGCCGCGGCGATAAGTCAGTCGACGTAGTCGTACGCCGGCAAGGTAAGGAACTCGACGTAGCGATCGTCAGTCGTGATGCGATCGAAGAGCTTCGCGCCTTCTTCGTACCTACCCGCTTGCCACGCCTCGTCACCGAGGTAGGTTTTCACCTTGGGCAATTCCTCTGCGAGGAAGGTCCTGAACAGCTCCTTGGTGACTTTGCGGCCGTCTTGCAGCTCTCCCTTTGGAGAACGCATCCATTGCCAGATCTGAGAGCGCGAGATTTCTGCGGTGGCCGCATCCTCCATCAGATTGAATACGGGCACGCAACCGTTGCCGGCGAGCCAAGCCCCCAAGTACTGGATACCGACTGAGATATTGTTACGCAGACCGGCTTCGGTGATCGGTCCCTCGGGCCGGAATTCGAGCAGGTCTCTTGCGGCGACAATTACATCAGGGCGCTGCCTGTCGTACTGGTTGGGTGTCGGCATGTGCTCATCGAATACCGCCTTTGCGATCGGCACCAGACCCGGGTGCGCAATCCACGTTCCGTCGCAGCCGTCGGTCACTTCTCGAAGCTTGTCCTCGCGAACTTTCGCGAGCGCCGCTTCGTTGGCCGCAGGATCATTCTTGATCGGGATCTGCGCGGCCATCCCGCCCATCGCCGGGGCACCACGCCGATGGCAGGTCTTCACGAGGAGCAGCGCGTACGCCCGCATGAACGGCGCGGTCATCGTCACCTGCGCGCGATCGGCGAGGCAAAAACCACGGTTCGCGCGAAACTTCTTGATGCAGGAAAAGATGTAGTCCCATCGGCCGATGTTGAGACCGGCGGAGTGCTCGCGCAACTCCCACAGGATTTCGTCCATTTCGAACGCGGCAACTACTGTCTCGATCAGCGCGGTCGCCCTGATCGATCCCTGCGGCACGCCCAATTCCCTCTGGGCGAACTTGAAAGCATCGTTCCAAAGCCGCGCCTCGAGGTGGGACTCCATCTTCGGCAGGTAGAAGTATGGCCCCGTGTCACGTGCAAGCAGTTCTTTTGCGTTGTGAAAGAAATACAGCGCAAAGTCGAATATCGCTCCCGAAACGGGTTTACGGTCCACCAGCAGATGTTTTTCATCCAGATGCCAGCCGCGCGGGCGCGGAATCAGAACTGCCACCTTGTTGTTCAGCCGGTACGACTTCCCCTCTTGTACGAGACTGATGCTCCCGCGCACGGCATCGTACAGGTTGACCTGGCCTTCGATCATGTTGGCCCAGGTCGGACAGTTGGCGTCCTCGAAGTCCGCCATGAAAGTGGAGGCGCCCGAGTTGAGCGCGTTGATCACCATTTTGCGGTCGGTCGGCCCCGTGATCTCCACGCGACGGTCCAGCAAATCCTTCGGCTGCGGTGCGATCGTCCATTCCTTGGCGCGAAGCGGTGCGGTTTCAGGAATAAAATCGGGAAATTTGCCGGCGTCGAATTCTCCCTGGCGCGCGGCGCGCCGCGCGAGCAGATCCTGGCGGCGCGATTCGAAGGCGCGATGCAGCTTGGCGACGAAGCTCAGGGCCGCGGGCGTCAGAACCCGTGCCGCCTCGGACAACGCGGGCGCGCGGATTTCAACCCCCGGCGGAAGGGCTGTTGGAGGGGCAATCGAAGAGGCCACGTTCACCGCGTTCTCCGCAATATCGCGCCGAACCATTCGACCTTCATGAATGAATCACATCTACAAAACGCTCGCTGAATCGTATCTCCGACTATTCGGCGTCGGTCAGTGTCCCGTCCCCGATGCCCAGCTCACCGATCTTGCGGGTGATTGTATTGCGACCTATTCCGAGCCGACCCGCCGCCTCGATGCGTCGTCCTCCGGTATGCGCGAGGGCCTTCGCGATCAGCGTTTTTTCGAAGCTCTTCGAGAGATCTTCCATGATGTTCGTTTCGCCGTTTATCAGTCTGCGATCCGCTTCGCGTGCCAGCGCCACGAGCCACTCGCCGGAGGGCGCTGCGGCATCCTCGCGGAGCTCCGGCGGAAAATCACCGACCTCGATGACCTGCGTGGGTGACATCACCGTGAGCCAGTGGCACACATTTTCGAGCTGACGGACGTTTCCGGCAAGATTCTGAGCCGAGAGGTGAGCCATCGCCGAATCCGACAGGCGCTTGGGTTCTACACCGAGCTCCCGGGCCGACTTTGCGAGGAAGTGTCGTGCAAGCAGCGGAATGTCTTCCCGGCGTTCGCGCAGAGAAGGCAGCCGTAGCCTGATTACGTTCAGCCGGTGATACAGGTCCTCGCGAAACAGGCCTTCGCGAACCCGCGCTTCCAAGTCTTGATTGGTCGCGGCGATGACGCGGACACTCGCGCGAATCGGCTGATGGCCGCCAACCCGATAGAAAGTTCCGTCAGACAATACGCGCAGCAAGCGCGTTTGCAGCTCGGCCGGCATATCGCCAATCTCATCCAGGAACAGGGTACCCCCTTCGGCCTGCTCGAAGCGACCCCGCCGTAGAGCCTGTGCCCCCGTGAAGGCACCACGCTCGTGCCCGAAGAGCTCCGATTCCAGAAGGTCTTTTGGCATTGCCGCAGTATTTATCGCGATGAATGGCTTGTCTGCACGCGGGCTATGCCGGTGCAATGCTCGCGCCACGAGTTCCTTGCCTGTTCCGGACTCCCCGGTGATCAGGACCGTGGCGCTCGACTGCGACAAGCGGCCGACTGCGCGGAACACCTCCTGCATCGACTGAGCCTGTCCGAGAATGTCCGGCGTACCGGTCAACGACTCCTCGGCTTCCTCCTCGCGCACGCTCTCGCCCAGTGCCCGCCGGATGAGCTCGACCGCTTGGTCGACGTCGAATGGCTTTGGCAGGTACTCGAACGCGCCACCCTGGAACGCCGCCACGGCCGACTCCAAATCGGAGTATGCGGTCATGACAATGACCGGAAGATCGGGGAAACGCTGCTTCAGGGTTTGCAGCAGCTCCAGGCCCGAGGTGCCGGGCATGCGGATGTCTGAAACGAGCACCTGCGGGGCGCCGGCCGCGTCGAGCGCCTCCATCGCTTCAGTCGCCTGAGCAAAGGTCTTGAAGGGGATGCCTTCGCGAGCAAGTGCCTTCTCGAACACCCAGCGGATGGAGCGGTCGTCATCGATGACCCACACAGGTCTCATCATGGTCTTTCAGCGAAGCGGTAGCACGATGCGAAAGCTAGTTCTTCCCGGCTGGCTATCGCATTCCACCACCCCGTGGTGCTGCTGCACGAAAGTCTGCGCGAGCGTCAGGCCGAGTCCCGTTCCACCTTCACGGCCGGATACCAGCGGATAGAAAATCTGGTCACGGATCTCCGCTGGCACGCCCGGTCCGTTGTCCACCACTTGCAATTCTAATGCCAGCCTGTGAAAGCGCCGAGCGAGCGTCACCTGGCGAGCGACCCGTGTGCGCAGGACGATTTCGCCCGGGTCTTCGAGCCCAGCCGCGGCGGTAGCGCTGGCTCCCAGTATTGCCTGCGCGGCGTTCCGCGCGATGTTGAGCACGGCTTGGATGAGTTGCTCCGGATCCCCGCGAAACTCGGGCAAACCGACGTCGTAGTCACGTCTTACCCGTATGCCCTCCGGAAACTCGGCAAGAATAAGACTGCGCACCCGCTCGCATACCTCATGGATGTTCATCGGCACCTGGTTCGGAGGGCGATGCGGAGTAAGAAGTCGGTCCATGAGGGCCTGCAGGCGGTCGGCCTCCTTGATGATCACCCGGGTGTATTCGCGCAGGCTCGGCCGGTCGAGTTCACGCTCGAGGAGTTGAGCAGAACCGCGCAAACCTCCCAGCGGATTCTTGATTTCATGAGCTAGGTTGCGGATCAGCTCCCGGTTCGCCCGGTGCTGGGTCATGCGTTGCTCTTCTCGTTCGACGCGCAGCCTCTGGTCGATCGGCCGCAGCTCGAGCAACAGCGCGGCTTGTGGCAGCTCGACCGGCGTAACGATGCAGTCAAGGTGCAGGGGCTCCTGGCCCGTTGGCACGAGGATCAAGTCCTGATCAGCGAAACCACGCTCCTCGCGAATCGCTTGATGCAACCGGGGCGCTAGGGAGCCCGAGTCTGCGAAAAGTCCGGGAAAAGGCTGGTCGAGGATGCTCTTACGGCTGGCCGCAAACAGCGTTTCCGCCGCAGGGTTGACGTACTTTACGTGAAGCGCCCTGTCCAAGAGCAGTACGGCAGTGGCGAGCCAGTCCAGGCCCGTTGATACGGCCGGACTCATAGGCCGAACCCGTTTCTGGAACATGGGCGGCCATGGCGCCGCGCGTCTGTGCCGAACAGCGCCAAGGGGCGGGCGCTCCCTTGGCCAAGGCAGGCTGCCCGATTCGCAAGACCGGCTCGAGTCGCCTTTACCTCAGGCGGCCGAGCTCGCCGCGAAGCTGCTCGATGTTCTGCGTGTGCTGGCTGACCGCTTCCTGGAATGGCTTCAACCGCTCCAGCACCCGAGCGTAGTTGCGCTCGTCGCCGTCGCGAATTCCTTCCTGCTCGGAGAGCTTCTGCCGGGCGTCCGAAAGTAGCTGCTGCTCGTTCTGAAGCTCCGACTCGAGAATCCTGCGGCGGTTCTCGCTGCGCGCCGAGGTAACGTCCGATACGGCTGAAGATTGCAAGCCGCGCGAGGGAACCTGAGCCGGGACAACGGACACTTCCTTGCTCACTAAGGTGCAGTTCTTGCCCACCGTATCGCGTTTGACGTTGGTATAAGTCGGACGGCCGCTCGCGTCGGGGCACTTGTACACCTCGCTCTGAGCGTGGCCACAGGGCGCCGTCAGCGCGAGAAAAACCCAGCCGATCAATCGCTTGTTCAGTGCCATCTCCCCCCCGAACCCTAGTGGGAGCTTTAAGTGTAGGCCAAAACAACCCTGATTTCAAATGGAAAAAGGACGAAACACCCGACCTCGGGTACTCCGTCCTCCCCTTCTTGATTGGATTCCCGACGCCGGCGCCACCAGGCCCCTGGGTTTGCGCCTTCTTTATGAGCTGTAGTACATGTCGAACTCAACCGGGTGGGTCGTCATGCGAAAGCGCGTGACCTCTTCCATTTTCAGCGCGCAATAGGCGTCGAGCATGTCGTCGGAGAACACGCCTCCCTTAGTGAGGAAATCGCGATCCCTGTTCATATGATCGATCGCCATGTCGAGCGAAGAGCACACGTTCTGGATTTTCTTTGCCTGTGCCGGCGGTAAATCGTACAGATTCTTGTCGACGGGATCGCCCGGATGGATCTTGTTCTGTACTCCGTCAAGTCCCGCCATCAGCATCGCGGCAAAAGCCAGATACGGGTTGGTCGTGGGGTCGGGAAAACGAACTTCAACGCGGCGCGCCTTGGGATCGGTCACGAGGGGGATCCGGCACGCCGCAGAACGGTTGCGCGAGGAATAAGCCAAGTTGATCGGCGCTTCGAATCCCGGCACCAACCGCTTGTAGGAATTGGTCCCTGGGTTGGTGATGGCGTTCAGCGCTTTGGCGTGTTTGATGATGCCGCCGATATAGTAGAGCGCAAAATCCGAAAGACCTGAGTAGCCGTTCCCGGTGAAGAGATTCTTTCCGTCCTTCCACACCGACTGGTGAACGTGCATTCCCGACCCATTGTCACCGACTATCGGCTTGGGCATGAACGTTGCAGTCTTGCCATATGAGTGGGCGACGTTCCATATCGTGTACTTCAGGATCTGCATCCAGTCGGCGCGCTTCACCAGGCTGTTGAACTTGGTACCGATCTCGTTTTGACCCGCGGCCGCCACTTCGTGGTGATGCACTTCGCACTCGACGCCCTGCTGCTCCAGCGCTAGCACCATGGCGTTGCGGATGTCCTGCAGCGTATCAGCCGGCGGCACCGGGAAATACCCGCCTTTGACCGGAGCGCGGTGGCCCATGTTGCCCCCCTCGTATTCCTCACCGGATGACCATGGCGCCTCTTCGGACTTGATCTTCACGAAGCAGCCGGACATGTCCACGTTCCACGTAACCGAGTCAAAAATAAAGAACTCGGGTTCTGGACCGAAATAAGCCGTATCGCCCAATCCGGTCGATTTCAAGTAGGCCTCCGCGCGCTTGGCGATGGTCCGCGGGTCGCGGTCATATCCTTTGCCGTCCGAGGGTTCGACCGCGTCGCAAGTGAGATTTAGCACAGGTTCATCGGTGAATGGGTCCATCCGCGCAGAATCCGGGTCCGGCATTAGCAGCATGTCCGAGGCTTCGATGCCCTTCCATCCTGCGATCGAGGAACCGTCGAAGAAATGTCCGCTTTCGAACTTGTCCATGGTGAAAGCCTTGACCGGCACGGAGACGTGCTGCTCCTTACCACGGGTGTCGGTAAAGCGCAGGTCCACGAACTTGACCTCCTTGTCCTTGATCATTTTCATGACGTCATTGGCAGACATTGCCATTGCAGGATCTCCTCAGGTTGGATAATCTTCTAGGCAGGCGCACCAAATCGGCGCGAAGTGCACATTATGCGCACCGAGCCAGTGCGAGGCAAGACCCGGTACTTTTCGCAACACGATATAAACTAGGCATTCTCGGATTTCTTCGAAAGCTCTATGCCGCCCCTTTCCGTCAACGATATTCTCGTCCGCGCAAGACAACGGGCAACGCAAATGAACCTCCCCTATGCCGGAGCGCTACTTCCTGCGGAAGCCCAGGCACTGCTTGAACAAGTTCCCGGAGCGAAGCTGGTCGACGTGCGTACTCAGCCCGAATGGGAGTATGTCGGACACGTTCCGAATTCGGTGCTGGTCGAGTGGAATACCTATCCGACAGGCCAGCGCAATCAGCAGTTTCTGGAGCAGCTGCAATCCAAGGTGCCGAAGACCGACGCACCGATGATGTTTCTGTGCCGGTCGGGCGCGCGCTCGCATCATGCGGCGATGGCTGCGACTCAAGCGGGCTATCCGAACAGCTACAATATTCTCGAAGGTTTCGAGGGCGACAAGGATGCCAATGGCCACCGCAACACCGTCGGAGGTTGGCGCGTCGCCAGCTTACCGTGGATGCAAGGCTGAGGACGATTTCAAAACGAAAAGATCACACGGAGGAAAACAACCATGAGGCAGACATTCTGTTCACGTATTGCCGGGCCCGCGGCGTTGGTATGCGCGGCGACATGGGCGTTCGCGACACCTTCTCAAGCAGCCGATTTCAAGATTCTGCAACCGCTCCACGACAAACCGACGCACATGAAAAAGGGGGCGTTGCCTTGGGACGGCTACTACGTGCCGTCCACCCCGGATACGGTGATGTGGGGCAGCCTGCCCAATGCCAACACAAAACCAGTCCTGTCGGTGCCCTCGGGAAGCGTGGTGACCTTCGACACCGTGTCGCACGAGGGCGTTCTCGAAGACCAGGGCAAGGACCCAGTCAAATACTTCGGCCAGTTTGGCGTCAAGCCCGAGCAGGTGCTCAAGGACGCCCAGGCGATCGCCGCGTCCAGTCTCGAGCACGATTTCGTCAAGGACGGCCCGCACGTCGTCACCGGCCCGGTCGAAGTCAAGAGCGCGAAAGCGGGCGATGTGCTCATGGTCGAAATGCTCAGCCTGCAGCCGCGCGTGCCCTACGGCGTGATCTCCAACCGCCACGGCAAAGGCGCGCTGCCGGGCGAGTTTCCCGAGAACAAGGGGCCGCAGCCCGGCGCGGACGCGGCGCACCCCGACCTCTATGCCAACGTCTGGACCTTCGTGCCGATCCGGCAGATCAATCGCAAGTGGTACGGAATCGTGAAGGACAAGGGCGGCCTCGAGGCGCGCATTCCCCTGAAGCCTTTCAACGGCACGATGGGGGTTGCGGTCAACACGCAGGACAAGCCGAACTCGATACCACCCGGCGTGTACGCCGGCAACCTCGACGTGAACGATCTGTCGGTGGGGGCGGTACTCTATATTCCGGTGCAAGTGGACGGTGCGCTGTTCTACGCTTCGGACCCGCATTTCGCACAGGGTGACGGCGAGGTGGCGCTGACCGCGATCGAAGGGTCGCTGCGCTCGACCTACCGGCTCACGGTGCTCAAGGCCGGCGATCGGCGCCTGCCGATGAAGGCGCCGATGAAGAATCCCTTCGCCGAAACGCCCGATCACTGGATCCCGATCGGGCTCAACACGGACCTCAACGAGGCGATGAAGGACGCGACCCGCCAGACCGTGCAGTTCCTGAACGAAAAGCTCGGCATGGACCGGGCCACCGCGCTCGCCTACGCGAGCGCCGCGGTCGATTTTCAGGTGACGCAGGTGGTCGACCGCGTCAAGGGCGTCAACGCGATAATCCGCAAGTCCGACTTCGTTGCCGCGCGCGGCGCGAAGGCCGCGAAGAAGTGACCGACTAACCCGACCAGCTCACCAGCCCGGTGTAGGCTGTCGCGAGCACCGCGGCGCCGAACGCGATCCGGTACCACCCGAACGGCGTGAAGTCGTGCGTCGCGATGTAGCGCAGCAGCCAGCGCACGCACAGAAAAGCCGAGATGAAAGCGGTAATCGAGCCTGCCGCGAACAGGCCCAGATCGCCCGCGTTGAACAAGCCGCGGTTCCTCCAGAAATCGTAGGCGCCCGCAGCGACCAAAGTCGGCACGGCGAGGAAGAACGAGAACTCGGTGGCCGTCCTGCGTGACAGGCCGAAGAGCAGGCCGCCGATGATGGTCGCGCCCGAGCGCGAGGTGCCCGGAATCAGCGCGAACGCCTGCGCAATGCCGACCTTGAGCGCGTCGCGCCAAGTCATGTCGTCGACCGATTCGATGCGGGCGCGCGGGCGCAGCGAGCGCTCGACCCACAGGATGATGAAGCCGCCGACGATGAACGCAAGCGCGACCGGAACGGGGCGAAACAAGTAAGCCTTGATCAGCTTGCTGAAGGCGAGGCCGAGAACCGCCGCGGGGATGAAAGCGACGACGAGATTGACGACGAAGTGCCGCGCTGCCGGCTCGCTGGAGAGGCCCGCGGCAACTCGCCAGAATCTCTTCCGATACTCCCACACGATGGCGAGCATCGCGCCGGTCTGGATGACGATCTCGAAGACCTTGGCCTTGTCGCCGTTGAAGCCGAGCAGGTCGCCTGCGAGAATCAGGTGGCCGGTCGACGAGATCGGCAGAAACTCCGTCAGACCTTCGACCACACCGAGTACGAGCGCCTTGACGAACAGGACGAAATCCAATTTCCCCCCGGAAATAAAAAAGGCGACGGGAAAACCGCCGCCCGGAGTGTAACCGAAAGGTTCAGGCCTTGGTGTAGATCTCCGCGCCCTTCTTCACGAACTCGACCGCCTTCTGCGCCATGCCCTTCTTCAACGCATCGTCGCCCGAGAGCCCGTGCTTCTCGGCGTATTCGCGCACGTCCTGCGTGATCTTCATCGAACAGAAATGCGGCCCGC
>WNFI01429194.1_pt1 | contig 21011 bp, 22 predicted proteins | sample 5400471 | NCBI WGS metagenome assembly WNFI01 (sample SAMN13153348, study PRJNA577476) | soil metagenome | isolation source: 100 cm saprolite on Douglas fir-dominated hillslope | place: USA:California | collected 2013-09-17
AGGAGTGCCACCGCGTCGACCGGCGAAAGCGGCGGCCTGACGGCATCGCCGAAGGGATCGCGGCCGCGATTGCTGACGGTCCAGAGTCCGAAGGAGAACTTGTGCTCGGGGCGGGGAGTGTAGTCTGCCATAAGAGGCGCATCGTCTCACATTCCGCGCCGGCAGAATAGTGTCTTTGCGCTATTGTCCGCTTCCCGTCCGTTTCGTTAGAGCTCAAAGGCAAGGTAATCGTGCTCAACTTCTGGGCGACGTGGTGCGTGCCCCGCAAGGGACGCGTATTCGCTCTCGACCCTTCCCGTGACCGTCCTCATCGGACGCGACGGCACGACCTGCGCGAAGTACACAGGCGCAATCGCGAAGGACGCGCTCGAGCGGGCCATCAAGTCGCTGCTGTAAGGGGTGTGTTTGCCGCGCCAGGCGCACGCCAGTTGTGCCATTTACAGATCGAATCTGTCAGGCTGTGTGCGGCCTGCCGCCTCAGCATGAGGTGATTTCAAGCGCGAACCTCACAATTCCGCAGTCCCCGCATACGGCACGACGGTTGCTCTCCGAGTTGACCCATCGCGTAACGGAAAGAGAGCACGCCATGATCCGAAGAATCCTCGTTTGTGCGGCGATCGTTGTTTGTCCTGTCGCGGCGCTGGCCCAGACCGTCGTCAGCGTCTACACCCTGAAGGTGTTCGCGCCGGGCGCCACGGCGCCGATCCAGGCCACGACCGCGCCGCTGACCGCCGCAACCTGCAACGTGGTTCCGCTGACCGGGCGATCGACGGTGAATCCGACACTCGCGCAGTTCGATGACGCCGCCCATGTGGGGATGGCCTGCGCCCTCCCGCTCGCGGCGTTCTTCGGCGGCCTCCCGATCGGCGCTTACCGCGCGACGATGGCGTTGACGGACAACGCGGGGCTGACCAGCCCCGACTCGGCGTGAGAGACCGCCAGCGTCACGCCAGCGGCCTCCCGGTCGATGGCTTACTTCCGTCCCTTGCGATCGTGCCTGCGGTCGCGCGCGTCGTGCCTGACGTCTTTCTTGTCGCGCCGCAGGTCGCGCTGATCGCGATCCAGTTGCCGCTCGTCCTTCTTCACTTCCGCCTTGTCGCCTTCCTTCCGGTCGTCCTTCAGGTCGGCCTTGTCCTTGTTGATGTCGTGCTGATCCTTCTTGACGTCGCGCCGATCCTGTCTCAGGTCGTGCCGATCCTTCTTCGCGTCGCCCTGCGCCAGTGCCAACGAGGGCGTGGCGACCATCAGCGCCGCGGCCAGGGTCCAGACTACTTTGCGGTTCATATACGACTCCGACTGCCGACCTTCCAGGGGCCGGAGAGGTTACATCCCCCTCTGGGCCCCCCCGGTCAGCCGTGCTAGGATGCGCCCGCGATATGGGCCGCTCGCCTCGGTATGGCCGGCCCGCAAGGAGGCCCCTGCCATGACACGTCGCAGCCTGACCGGCTTGCTCGCCGTTCTCGGTGTGGCCGCGGCCACGCTATCCGCCCAGCCGGCACCCGATTCGACGGCGTTGGTTTACGCTGACTTCGAGAAGATGGAGGACAACCACCCGGTCAGCGCGCGCGGTGGTGTCATCCAGATTTACGGCTACGAGGAGAGCGGCCCCCACAAGAGCACCTTTCAGGGCCCCGAGCTGGTGCACATCAAGAAAGACGACCCGAACCACGCGCTGAAATTCGATTATTCGCTGCATGCCCCTAATCAATGGGCCGGCGTCGTGGCCGAAATCCACGGACTACCCGACGTGGAGGGCAAGATGGTGCCCGACGATGTGAGCGGGTTCAAGACGCTGTCGCTGCAGGTGTACGCGACCGGCATCGAGATCCTGCGGCTCGAGGCGATCAGCAAGGGTCGCGGTAAGGACATGGGGATGGTCTACCCGCTGATGACCTTCAAGGTGCGGCCCGGATTCAACACTTATAAGGTGCCGCTCAAGGGATTCACGCAGCCGGCCTGGGCGTCCGTGCGCGTCGATCCGAAGGATGTCTTCAAGTCCCTCACGTCGATCAAGCTGACCGCGTTCTGCGACCAGTGCCAGAGGAACCAGGAAGGCGTTGTCATCGTGGACAATCTGGTTTTCGAAAAGTAGGGTGGCGATGAAGTTCATGACCACGTCCATCACGAGGCGCTGCCTCCTCGCGACCGTCGCCGGTGCGGTGGTCGCGCGCCGGTCCATGTCGGCGCAGTCACGACAGAACCCGCCGGCGTCGGCGCCCACCGTCATCTCGAATCCACCGCGCGACTTCGGCCCCGACGCCGCGCCGACGACCTACTTCAACGATCCCGACGTCCTGACGATCGATCGCGCGTTCGATGCTCTGGTCCAGCCGAACGCAGCGATCAGGCGTCTCTGGACGGGCGCGCTTTGGGCGGAGGGGCCGGCCTGGAACAGCCAGGGGCGGTATCTGCTTTGGAGCGACATTCCGAGCAACCGGCAGCTGCGATGGCTCGAAGACGACGGCCGGGTCTCGGTCTTCAGGCAGCCCTCGAACAACAGCAATGGGAACACTTTCGATCGGCAGGGGCGTCAGCTCTCCTGCGAGCACGCGACGCGGCGGGTGGTCCGCTACGAGCACGACGGATCGGTCACCGTCATTGCCGACGCGTTTCAGGGAAAGCGCCTGAATTCGCCGAACGACATTGCTGTGCATCCCGACGGCGGCATCTGGTTCACCGACCCGCCGTACGGTGCGCAGGTCTACGAAGGTGGCGCAACCCGAACGGTCAACCGCGAGCTGCCGACGAACGTCTACCGCGTCGGCCCGGACGGCCGGATCGACATGGTGATCATAACAAACTCTCGAACCGGCGGCTGTTCACGAACTGCATCGTGGACGAAATCAAGTGCGGACCGGACGGGCTGCGCTGCGATGTCGACGGCAATGTGTGGATCTCGAGCAACGCCGGCCGGGCGCTCGGCTACAGCGGCGTGACCGTCTGGAATCCCGCGGGTGCGCTGCTCGGCCGCATCCGGTTGCCCGAGGTCTGCGCCAATCTGACGTTCGGCGGGCCCAGGCGGAACCGGTTGTTCATGGCGGCGAGCCAGTCCATCTACGCCCTGTACGTTGCCACCCAGGGCGCCGCACCAGGATAGAGGCACGGCACTCCCTTGTTGACATCCCACATGTGTTTCGCGCACACTCATGTGCGAATGCCACAGGATGCCCTGCAGATTAATCAGGGCACCATCTACGCCTCCCTCGTGCGCCTGATGGGGAAACGATGGATCTCTGGCACAACAGCTCCAGGCGGAGGCGGAGAGCTGGGCACGCTTTTCGACCTTAATCAATCGCGTCCTGCGCGTCGCGGCGCGGGGATAGCGGCATGGTTGACGGGATGAGGGAGCTGGCTTCTCGAATTCGCGCCTGGCTGTCGCCCACCCGTGCCGATCAGGACTTCGAGCACGAGCTGGAAACCCACCTCGAGATGCTCACCGACGAAAATGTCCGGTGCGGGATGACGCGGGAAGCAGCGGAGCGCGCCGCCCGCATCAGGCTGGGCGGGCTTACCCAGCTCAAAGAAACCAGCCGCGAGCTCCAGGGTCTGCCCGCACTCGACATCCTGCTGCAGGACCTGCGCTTTGCGTTCCGCATAATCCGTAAGAATCCAGGTTTTACTGCCGCGGCCGTCATTACCCTTGCCCTCGGCATCGGCGCGAACACGGCAATGTTCAGTGTTGTTTATGCCGTGCTGCTGAAACCGCTGCCGTATGCGAAGTCCGATCAGCTGTTCAACGTGTTTCAGGCGAAACCACAAGAGGGAATCACGGGCACCGGGTGGTCGTACGCCAACTTTGCTGATCTTCGCGATCAGAATCGGATTTTCACTGAGATGGCGGGAAGTCAGAGACACCAACTCACGCTGACCGGCCGTGGCGAGCCCTCGGTTGTCAACACCTCGGTCGTCACGCCGGAGTTGTTCTCACTGTTCGGCGAGGCGCCGATTGCGGGACGCGGGTTTGTTGCCGCAGACGGCAAACCCGGCGCTCATCCCGTCGTCGTCCTGAGCGAAAACCTGTGGCGGGGCTGGTTTGGCGCGGATCCCGGCATGGTCGGAAGCTCCATCAATCTGGACCAGCGTCCTTTTACCGTCATCGGCGTCATGCCCGCGGCGTTTCGCTTTCCGTTTCTCACGAAAACCGACCAGCTCTGGATCCCGCTTGTTCAGGACCCGCTGTTCGGCAGCTGGATGGAGCGACGATCCGGGCACTGGCTACAAGTGACGGGGCGCTTGAAGCCGGGTGTGTCGATGGTGCAGGCGCAGGTGGAACTGGATGCCATCAATGCGAGCTTTGCCAAGGATTTTCCGGTGGAGAACGGCGGCTGGCAGATCCGCATGGTACCGCTTCAGGAAATGATCGTCGGAGATGCCAGGGCCCCGCTTCTCGTGCTGTTCGGCGCGGTTGGCCTGGTGCTGTTGATTGCCTGCGCGAACGTCGCCAATTTACTTCTCACCCGCGCGACTGTCCGCGCTCGCGAGATGGCCGTTCGAACGACGCTCGGTGCGGGGCGCGCCCGGATTGTTCGCCAATTGTTGAGCGAAAGTGCGGTGCTCGGTCTGCTTGGCGGAGTGGCGGGGATAGCGCTCGCCTATGGGGGAGTTCAAAGTCTGAGCTTGCTGCTGCCGCCGACCGTGCCGCGAGTCAACGCCATTCGCGTTGACTATCTCGTCCTGGGCTTTGCGCTGCTGCTGTCCGTCGTGGCGAGCGCCGCCTTTGGTTTGGCCCCGGCCTGGTTTGCCGCGAATTCCAGTTTGCCGGCGGTCCTCCGCGCAAGTGGCGCGCGCGCAGGCGAGAGCCCCGGCCGGCAACGCGCGCGCCGTTTCCTGGCGGCCGCAGAGATTGCGATCGCGCTGGTCCTGCTGGTCGTGGCCGGGTTACTGCTCCGCAGCTTTGCCAAGCTGACATCCGTCAGGCCGGGGTTTGCGGTGCCGCACATCCTGACGGCTGATATCTCGCTGCCCCGGTTTCAGTATTCGACGCCGCAGCAATGGACGGCGTTCTCCGATGAATTGCTGACGGCGCTCCAGGCCGCCCCCGGTTTGCACGAGTCGGCCGTGGCGGTTCCCAGGCCGATAGCCGACCGCAATCTCAACCTGGGATTCGACATCGTGGGAGTTCCACCGCCCTCCGCGGGTACATCGCGGACGGCGAACTACGTGTCCGTCAGTCCGGAATATTTTCGGGTGATGGAGATTCCGCTCCGGGCTGGACGCCTCTTCGACCAGCACGATGTTCCATCCGCGGCCCGCGTGGCGGTGATCAGCCAGGCGATGGCCCGGCTCTACTTTCCCAATCAGGACCCACTCGGGAAACGGCTCGCCTTTGGCTTTCCTCCCGACGGCAAAGTCGTACGCGAGATTGTCGGCATCGTGGGTGATGTGCGGGACGTGGCCCTGGGTCAGGATCCCGGGGCGATAATGTACGTGCCGTTCGCGCAGGCGCCGTTCTGGGGTGCGAATGTCGTCGTGAGGAGCGCGTTGAGCCCGTCGAGCGTGGCCATGGCGATTCGGCAGGAAGTACGAAAACTCGACAAAGGGCTGCCGGTGACGAATGTCGCGCTGATGCCGGAGATCATCGAGGCTTCGCTCTCCCAACCCAGGTTCCGCACCCTTTTGCTTGGCGTGTTTGCCGCGATCGCGTTGGTGCTGGCTGCGTTCGGGCTCTTCGGAGTGATCGCCTACTCGGTGTCACTCCGGACCAACGAGATCGGAATTCGCGTCGCGCTAGGCGCATCGCGGGGCGCGATACTGGCGATGATTTCGCGCGAGACCGCGGCGCTCACCCTGTCGGGCGTCGCGGTGGGTGTCCCATGCGCGCTGGCCGCCTCTCGGCTGGTCGCGCACATGCTCTTCAGCGTCTCCGTCAATGATCCCCTCACGGTCGCCGCGGTCATTGGTGCGCTCATCGCCGTGTCGGTGCTCGCTGCATACATTCCCGCGCGCCGTGCCCTGCGCGTCGACCCGATGGACGCGCTCCGTCACGAGTAGAGGCGCCTTACTTATTCGCGACGCCGCGCTGCCACCCTGGTCGTTTCGACGATACCTACCTTCCGCGTGACCCTGGGCGGCGTGTACCATGGTGATGATGCGCGTGCGTCACCACCTCAAAAGCCTCTCTCTCGGACGGCGAGTGGCGCTGCGGGTGCTGTCCGCCTTCCTGATTACGTTCGCCTTGCTGCGTGCCCTCACCGCGATCATTCATTTCAATCTGTTTCCGCGCGGGCCGTTTCACGACGTCGTCACCGCCTCCGGCCTCCATGTTCACCATTTGTTCTGGGGCATCCTGCTGCTGATGGTGACCGGGTTCGTCGCGCTCGCGACACGGGACGCGACGTGGCACCTGCGCATCGCCGTCGTGTTCGGGGTCGCCCTCGCGCTTACGCTCGATGAGTTCGCGCTCTGGCTGCGGCTGGCCGATGTCTACTGGAGCCGCGAGGGGCTGGAAAGCCTCAAGGCCGCCGCCGTTGCCGCCGCGCTCCTCGCGGTGTACGGCTTCGGGCAGCCTGCCTGGCACGCGATCCTGCGTGAGGTACCGGGGATACACCGCAAGGGGGATCGTCGTTGAGCGCGCAATCCCTGGTCCCTGAGTCCCTGAGTCCCTAGTCCTGCGTCCCTAGTCCTGGGTGGCCGGGGACATGGGTCCCACGACCAGGGACCGACGACCAAGGACCAAGCGACTAGGGACCGACCTGACGCCGAGCGTCAGGCCGGTCGTGTTTGTCGCGTCTATCGGCGCAGCCCGCCGTCCTCGCCGTCCGCGTCGTCGTCGCCGACCGGGACCTTGAGGCCCGTCGACGGGTCCAGCCACAGTCGCGTCGCGCGCTCGCGCGAGAAGTCGAACAGGTTATTGAGAGAGCCGGCGATTTCGTCGAACGACCCGCCGCCGATCCGTCCCAGGTGCCAGTTGTCCTCGATGAACCGCAGAATCGAGGCCTGATCCGTCGTTGCGTGGTCGACGAAGTTCCTCTTGGCGTACGGCGAGATGACGAGGAGCGGCAGTCGCGGTCCGTAGCCGCAGCGGCCCTGCGCCGCGGACGGGTCGCCGACGCCACACTGGCCCGCCTCGCTGAGCGCGTCCGCCGGCGTCGTGGACCGGCTGAGAATCGGGCTCGCGACGTGATCGTACCAACCGTCCGAGTCGTCGTAAGCGATGACCACGGCGGTCCGCTCCCACTCGGGCAGGCGCTGCAGGCGGTTGATCGTCTCGACCAGGAACCGCTGTTCCGCAAGCGGGTCGGAGTAACCGGCATGGCCGTCCTGGTAGGCCGGCGCCTTCACGAAGCTCACCGCGGGAAGATAACCGGATTCCGCGGCCTGCCAGAAGTCCGTCAGGTCGTATTGGTGGTTGGCCTGATCCGTCGAGCCGATGGCCGCGACCGACGACGGCGGAAGGTGGTGAGGATTGGCCGTGGAAAGGTAGTACTGGAACGGCTGATGGTGCGGGATGTAGTCCCCCTTCGGTCTGCCATCGCTGCCGGTGTGCTTGGCGCCGCAGATCGCCTTCCCGCCCGGGCCCCGGCTCGTCGGCGTAAACCCTCCCTCGAACCATCCCCACGTCACGCCGCGATCGTTCAGCAGATCGCCCACGTTGCGCCCCGACATCGCCACGTGATCCCGCGTGGTGCAGTCGTCATAGGTCGGTTGCGGGTCGCCGATCACGCTTCCCGCGATCGTCTCGCCCGGGACCGGCGGAAACGCGCCGTTGGTCTGGCCGGAGATCAGGTTGAGCGCCCCTGGAGTCGACGGCCCGAATCCCGTGTTGAACGAGTTGTCGCTCATGGCGAAGTGCTGCGCGTAGTTCCACAGTGCCGTCACCGTGTTGCCGTCGAAGTAGCCCATCACCTCGCGCTTGTCACAGCCGGGCGCCCCGTTGCCGGTGAACTCCACGAACTTGTCCATCACTCCGTGGTTGAAGGCCTGCTGCTCTTGGGTGTAGTCGTGCCCCTGGTCGCAGGTGGCGGCCCGCGCGCGGCTGAAGCGGAACGGGTTCGCCGCATTCGGATTGTGCGTCAGGAGCCCGGCGCTGAGTCCGTTCACCGACGGCGTCCCGGGTAACGCATGGAAGGCTGGCTCCCCGGCAGGATTCAAGGCATTGGGATAGGTCGCGAAATAGTGATCGAACGATACATTTTCCTGAAAGATGACGACGAGATGCTTGATCGGCCGGCTCCTGGCGCGGTCGTCCTGCTCGTGTGCCTGGATTCCTGCGAGCGTCAGTGCGGCGATGGCACCGACGCTCATGGTGAATACTACTGACTTGCGCATGTGGATTCTCCTTTGCCAACGATGAGAACCCAACGATAGAGAGGCGTGGTGACGTCGCCGCGATCGGTCGGTAACGTGCCGGTAAAAACACATCGGTCGGCCGCGGCGCGAGAGAGAGGATGCAGAGGATGTGAAGGGCGAGGATACAGTTCTGTAGCCGAGCAGCAGTCTCAGATCGCGTTCCCGGATCAGTCAGCCGTCGGCGGGCTCGCCATTTTTGTAATTCCCGTGCCCGACTCAGCCGAACGACGATCCGGTACGCCGTTCGCCGCGACATGACCGACACTATCGCCCAGGCTGAACGCTGGACGATCCTGGGAGTGTGGCGGTGCTTCTACTTGGCAGCGCTGGCGCCGGCGTCGTTCCGGGTCATTCGGCACCAGCCGTCGACCTTGTCGGTACTCGCGCAGAAAATCCAGGTGTCACCGGTTGCCGTATCGAGGAGCATCACTGTCCGCAACGCCGTCGGGGATCCGTTGACAACCTGCCAACGGCCATTACCACTCACGCCGCTCAGCGACCCCTGCGCGGCTGGCTTACCCTGCGCGTGCAGGCTGACGACGACCGCCAACAACGTGACGACTATCAGCGTCGCGCAGATCTTTGCCATTCGTTTCATTGCCATTTCTCCTTATGAGATGGCTGATACTACGCTCCATCGCACCCGCAAGCCCCGCAGCACGGATCTGGCCGACGAATCGGAGCAAGCCCGCCGCTCTGCCTCGAGGAACGCTATCAAGACACTCGTTGAGCCCTGGCCCAGACGGAATACGCCAAGCTGCGGTGATCCGAGTTGGGTCGCGGCTGGCGCGTTCGCGCCCAAATATTCTACGTTCGACGTCCGAACTACGGCAGCGCCGTGGCCGTGAAGAAGACGGTCATGTTCATCTGACAATTGATGTAAATCGAAGTCCCCGTGTATAACTGGGCGTTCAGATAGAGGGTTCGTGCACCTGCGGCGACCGGGAAGGTCCGGCTCACCACGGCTGGGAACTGCGTGCTGCCGCCGGCGGCGTTGGTCAAGATCGCGACGTTCTGGAGCGGATGGACGTCTAGTGTATTGGGGGTCGTCTCGATTTGCAGAAACACCTGATTCGGTGGGTCGGGCAGATTACAGTAACCAGTCGCGATGGCGAATGCTTGACCGCCCGAGGGTGCGGTGAACGTCGCCGACGCAACCGTTTTCGGCGTCCCAGACAGATTGAGGAATGCCGTACCCAGCACGTTCTTGAACGCGGCCGATGGCCCTGTCGGGCCTTGCGGTCCAATGGGCCCTTGCGGTCCGGCCGGGCCGGAGGCACCAGTCGGACCGGCGGGCCCTTGGGGCCCGGCCGGCCCTGGCGGTCCAGGAGAGACGGTGAACGGCACGGCATACAACGGCAGGCGCGCGGCGAGCACGCTGATGCCACTTCGGGTGACATCCAAGTACCGCGAACTTCCGGCGGGGAAATCGGCCGCCGACAGTCCGCCGGGTCGTCCGAGCAGCAGATCTCCGGCCCCCGTGTCGTTCGTCATGAATGCGGCGCCATCGATATCGACCATATGCGGTTGCGTCGAGATGATGGTGCCCGCGGTGGCGCTGTCCCAAATTTCAAATTGCACGCTCACGCCGGTGCTGGACGGCGGCAGCGTCGTGGCAATCGGCGCCAGGGACACGTACTTCGAGGTCGGGTCGTCCGCACGCACAGCAACCACCAGGGCGAGGACGAGCGTAAGTATCAACAACAAACGACGCATGCGGAGCCCTTTTGTCCTCCAAGCCGATCACGATTTGGTTAGACGGTCGGCGAATCCGTACGAGACGCGCCGCTCGCCGGCTTCTTTACTCGCGCCAATCGCGGCCCGGGCGTGGCAGGAAGCTTGCCGATCCGAGCGACATGGCCGTGATCCTATTGGTGCTGTTTCCGTTCTTGCTGATGGTCGACACGCGGGTGGCGTGGGTCGCGATGGCCGTCGCGATCGCGCTCATCTGCCGCAAACGGTTCTCCGGCCCGCGCCGGGCCGTGCACCGGCCGATCGACGACGACGCCAGCATCTGAGCCGCATCTTACAGCCGCGCGCCGGCCCGGCTCCAAAGGCGTCAGCGCCTCGCCGGCTCCGACCCCCGCAATTACTCGTGGCGCAGCGCGACTAGCGGGTCGACGCGCGCCGCTCTGCGGGCGGGAAGATAGCTGGCGATGACGGCGACGAGGCAGAGAATCGCCGCTCCACCGGCGAACGTCGTTGTGTCCGTCGGCCTGAGCCCAAACAAGAATGCGGTCAGGACCCTCGACGCCGCCGTGCTGATCGCGAGGCCGGCCGCGACGCCTATGAGCGAGAGGGAAAAACCCTCGCGCACGAACATTCGAGACACATCCGTCGCACGAGCGCCGAGCGACATGCGAATCCCGATCTCGCGCCTACGCGACGAGACACTGTGCGCGGCGATCCCATAGACGCCGATCGCTGCGAGCAGCAGCGTCAGGCCGCCAAAGACGCCCATCAGGGACGCCGCGGCACGGTGCAGGTTGAGCGTCTGACGGACGCTGTATTCGAGCGTCTGCATCTCGAACAGAGGAAGATCGCGATCAATGCCGCGGGCGATGTCCGCGATGGACGACAGCACCTCGGCCGAATCACCCGAGGTTCGCACGACCAAGGACAGCGGCGAATCGGCCTGTGGGTCGACCGGCGCGTAATACGCACCGCGCGATGGCTCGGTCAGCGACGCGTGTTTGGTATCGCGCACCACGCCAATGACGTCGCGCCACGGCTCCGTGGAGTCGGCCACACGCACCCGCTTTCCGATGGGATCGAGGGCCGGCCATAGTCGGCGCGCTAGCGCCTCGTTGACGATCGCGACCGGCGGCGCACCGGCCGCGTCGGTTGCGGCGAAATCGCGCCCGCGCACGAGCGGCACGCGCATCGTTTCGAAATATCGCGGCGAGACCCTCACGTACGCGACGTGAGTCGGCACCATGGACTCGGCGACAATGTCGGCCCCACGTGTCCGCCGGCTGAGTGGCAGGCTGTTGGTCACCGCGGCCGAGGTCACGCCGGGAAGAGAAGACGCGCGCTCAACGAGCTGGGACACGAACGCATCGCGGCGCGGAGCTGGGTAGCCTTGAAGGTCCGGGTCGAAGGATGCGGTCACGGCGCCGCGCGGCTCGAAGCCCGGATCTACCCGCATCGCCTTCGACAGGCTCTGCAGAAGGAGTCCAGCCGTAATCAGCAACGTGAGCGACAATGCAACCTGTCCGACGACGAATGCATTGCGCAAACGTGTGCGTCCACTCGCCGCGGTTGCGGTCGCTCCTTCGTCCTTGAGGGCCGGAAGGACTTCAAACTTCGTCGCCGTCAGCGCCGGCGCCAGGCCGAACACTACAGTCGTCAAGATCGACAGCGCCGTCGTTGCGATCAGGGCGCGGACGTCGGGCGTCGTCAGCGCCAAGACGTCGGCTGGCAAGTCGCCGTAATGTGCGATGAGCGCCGTCAGACCGTAGGACACGCCGAAGCCGGCCGCAGCGGACAACAGGGAGAGGAGCAGCGCCTCCGTCAACAGCTGCCGGATCAGCCGCCCGCGCGAGGCACCGATGGCGCGCCGCAACGCGAACTCCTTGCGGCGCGAGACATTGCGCGCCATCAGGACGTTGGCGACATTCGCACACGCCACCAGGAGCACCAGCGCCGGTACGATCGCGATCAGTCCGAACACGGGCGCCAGGTCGCGCTGCTCCCAGAGATTCAGACTACCGTGCATCGGCATCACGCGAGCGCCCTTCTCTCGGTCAGGCGGCGTGCCGGCGGGATTCAATTGCCGGGCAATGACGCGCATTTCGGCATCTGCTTGCGCGACGGTCGCGCCTTCGCGAAGCCGCCCGGCGACGCGCAGCCAGGCAGCGTTGGGCGCCTTCAGGAGCTCGGAGTTGTTCTGGAGAGCCACGGCCTGCATCGCCAACGGCACCCAGAGTTGCTCGGCGTTGTCGGCGCGTGCGACGCCGGTGAATCCGCGCGGAGCGATGCCGATGATCGTGAAGGGCCTGCCATTGATCGGCACGATGCGGTTGACCACACCAGGGTCGGCACCGAACATCTCCCTCCACAACGCATCGCTCACCACGGCGACCGGATGCGCGCCCGGCTCCGAATCTTCGTCGGCGGTAAACGTCCGTCCCATCGCCGCGCGAATCCCGAGCACGTCAAAGTAATTGCCCGAGACGAGGCCCCCGAGCACGCGCTGAGGACGTGAGCCCCCAACCGCCAATCCGTTGCCCCCGTAGGCGAGCATGCCCGACAGCGTCGTGGCCCGTTCTCGATACGCCACGTAGTCCGGGTAGGACATGCTGCCGATCCGGCCAGATCGTGCTTGAAGCGACGCAATCCAGACGAGCCGATCGGTCCGATTCCCAGGTGCGGGTCTGAACAGCATCGCGTCGACGAATGCGAAGATCGACGTATTTGCCCCGATGCCGAGTGCCAGCGTCGACACGACAACGACGGTCCAGACAGGGCGGCGGATCACTTGACGTACGGCGTGCCGGAGGTCTCTGTTCATGCGCTCCAGTTCCGAGAACCCCCACGTGTCGCGGCTCTCCTCACGAAGCGTGAGCGGATTGCCGAAGCGACGCCTCGCCTCACGCGCCGCCTCGTCGGACGGGAGTCCGCGCCAGCGATTTGCCGCCGAGCGCATCTCGACATGCAGTTGCATCTCGTCGTCGAGATCCCGCAAGCGACGCCAGCGCGTGAGAAAAAACCAGAAACGTCGGAACACGGTCATGCGATTTGCAGCACGTGTGCGATCGCGCCCGCCACGCGTTGATACGCCTCGACCTCGCGATCGAGCTGGCGGCGTCCCGCAGCCGTCAGCCTGTAATAGCGCGCGCGGCGGTTTTCGTCGGTGCGCCCCCATTCGCCGGCAACCCACCCCTTGACGAGCAGCCGTTGAAGCGCCGGATACAGCGAGCCCTCTTCAACGCGAAGAACGTCGGCCGACGCCTGTTCAATGGCTTCAGCGATCTCGAAGCCGTGCCGGTCCTTGCCCCGTGCCAGCGTCGTCAGAATCAACATCGCAAGGGTGCCGGGAGGAATCTCGTCCTGGAATGGTCGGGCACACATAACATAGATAGACTATGTGACGGCAGGAGCCCTGTCAATGTTCCCGATCTGGGGACGGCCGCGGCCGCGAGCACCGGCGCACCGGCACAGAACGCGCCCGAGAATGCGCGCGTTCTGCGTCGAGAGCGATACGTCCTGTCGAGCTCGCGCCTTTCTATGGGTTCGTCACCATGACCCACCCGTTTACATAGTCGTTATTGAAAACCTCCTGAGAGTGAACCGGGGCGACCGTTCTGTGCGCGGCGGGGAACTGCGGGCCGACCGAACCGTCGCGATGCTGTGGTGGCCGCACCTCGGGCAAGGCCGGTGCCGGCTGCGAATGCCGCCATTTCTTGAGGATCTGCTCATGGCTGTGTCACTCGTCAGGCCAGGGGCAGCCTTTAGTCATGCGGAGCCCCATTTCTACTGCGTGAGCAAATCGGCCCGCCGTCCCCTCCCTCGCACAGAAAGACTGTCACGTAAGCCGCCGCCGACCTCGAGCGGCCGCTGCAGGTGGCGGTGTTTGAAGACACATTTCCCTGCTCTATCGCCTCGAAGAGCCTGGATGGATCAAGACTGAGGCTCGCGCGGTTGAAGCGCGACGAATTCTCGATATAGGACGAGGTCGTACACGATCTTGAGCGTACCCGCAATAAAGAATGGCAGATTGATCAGCGCGGGCCTGGCAAACATGATCCCGACGAAAAGCGGACTGATCGCCGCGCCAACCGTGCGTGCCACCCCCGTGACACCTGCTGCCGCCGATCGTTCCTCTGGCGTCACCACGGCCATGACGTAGGACTGACGCGTGGGCACGTCCATCTGGCTGATGCTGAAGCGAACCAATAGGACGGCGACCGCCAACGGCAACGTCGGCATCAAGGGGACAAGAATGAGCAGGATGTTTGACGGAAGATGCGTGGCGACCATGGTTTCGATGAGCCCAAACCGCGCGGCAAGTCGTGAGGCGACCAGCGCCGAGAGCCCGGCAAACATATTGGCCCAGAAGAAGATCACGCCGAGGGATTCCGGCTGGACTCCGAACCTCAGGTGGAACCAGTACGCGGCAAAGCTCTGGACGACGAAGCCGCCGGCGAATGAGTCCAGCGCAAAGAGCGCCGACAGTTTCAGCACGACGTCGCGCGACCGATCCAGTCCCGACAGGCCGGCGAACGTCGCCTGGAAGGCCCGCTTCTCGCCGCGCGTCACCGCCTCGGCGCCGGCCGAAAGTTGATAGAAGAGGATGGCCAGGATGGCGCCCAGCAAGGCGTACGCGACCACGATCGCCCGATAGCTGCCGATTGGCGTCAGCGCGACTCCCTGAAGCGCCCGGGTCGCGCCACCGCCTGCCAGTGCGCCGAGCGCGGTCGCCAGCGAGCCCGCCAGCGTGTACCAGGCGAACACTGAGGTTCGCGTCCGCTCCGTAACGACGTGAGAGAGAGCGGCCTGCTCGATCGACAAAAAGGGGCCAACCTCGTGGCCGCTCGGGCTGATGACGCCAACGGTTCCGGCGATGACGAGAATCCAGAACGCCGTAGCCGACGCGAACACCAGGCCGGCCGCCACCATGAGTGCCGCGCCGATCATGAGCATGCGCCGGCGTCCCATCCGATCGGCGCGCGTCGTCAGGAACAGCGAGACCACCGTGTCCCCAACAAGGGTTGACGTCAGAAGCAGACCGATCTGTGGCTCGCTGAGACCTAGGCCGACCAGATAAAACACGAGCACGACGGACAGCGAGCCGTACGCGAACAGGCGGATGAATCGCGTGGCGAACAGGAGCCATGCGTCGCGAGTCAGGCTTCGAAGAGGTCCGGATGGCGGCAAGGAGTAGTCCGCAATGGAGTCAACGCGTCGGTCCCCGCGCCGCTGATCATTTCACCGACTCGGGTAAATCGTCTCCTGATTCTGGAGCGCTCACTTGACCGGCTTGGCCGGGCCGAGGCGATCGATCGCGGCGCGGACGCCCGCCGCGAGTTGGTCGGCCGGGCCCTTGCCCCAGTAGTGCAGAAAGATGATCGGCGGCTGCGTCCCAAGCATGTGGTGGTGGATCGAGACCACGTTGATGCCGTTGGCGCGGAGCGCTTTGAGGACCGGTGTCACTTCAGAGGCGAGCATGGCAACATCACCTGCGACGACCGCGTCGGCGTCGCTGCCATAGAACGCGGCCCAGGTATTGAGGCCCATGCGGGCGTTAATCGGCGCCCCCATCTCCTGGACCTTGAGATCGGACCGCCCGATGGTGATCTTATAGACCGCGCCTAACTGGTCGCCGGGATATCCAATCGTTTTTGAGAGGGCGGTCGTGTCGAGCTTGCCGTCGATCGCCCGGCCCGTGGCCGACGCCGCCGAGGCGGATCCTTTGCCGATGAGATCCAGCGCGGGCTTCACCTGCGTGGCGAGGTCCGACGCCTTGCCGTGTCCGTGGACGTGCATGTAGAAGATGCGCGGTGTCTCCCAGAAGAAGTGGTTGTGCAGCGCAGTGGCCTCGAGGCCGTGATCGAGAAGGGCGGTCATGACCGGGTTGACTTGGTCTTCGGTGAGCACGAGGTCGCCCATCATCACCTCCATCCCGCCGGTGCCCTTCGTCATCGCGATCCAGCCGCCGAACCCAAACGGCGTGGGTGTCGCGATCCCGTCCACCACGACGTGGAGGTCGCTGCGGGGGATGTTCACCTTGAGGACGCCCGCCTTGAAGTCTCCCTGTTTGCCCAGAGTATCAAGCACCGCCTTGTAGTCGGCGGGCATGTCGGTTTGCGCTAGTCCAAGGGAGGGCAGCAGCAGGAGTGACAGAACGACGATCGATGTGCGCATCCTCATAACGCGTTTCTCCTCGTGAGTTCGGAAGCGGCCGGCGTGGCGCGACGTGTGGGGGATCGGTAGAGCGCTTCGAACAGAGCGATGCCGTGCTCGAGCAGAACCGCGTCCGCCGTGTGCCCGAGCTGCAATCCCTGCACCATCGCGCCGATGGTCTCCGTTTCGGGAACGCCAAAGCGATCGTCTTTCAGATCGAGATCATGGACGATTCCGGCGATGCGACCGACCGCGCGATCGCTGATGCCGAAGCGGTCGCACAGGGTCTCGAACGTGCATCCGCCGGCGTGGTGGCCGAACTCGACCTCGGACATATCGAAGGGGACCGCTCCCTTCGGCACGGCGTGCCGATCTGTCGCGAACGCGAATACAGCCTCGGGATCGATGAACCGCCGGATCAACCAGGCGGACGCAATCCGATCCACACCTGGGCGTGGGCGCGTCACCCACACCCGCGCTCGGTACTGATGTGTCTTCTGACCAGGACCGGGACGAGCCTCGAGCGGCCGAGAAGGCCCCGACACCGCGGCCGCCAGCTGCTCCAGCCGTGCGACCACACTGTCGCGGCCTGACGCCGCAAAGAAATCCAGCCGTTCCGCGGCCGCGACGCGATCGCGGAACCGCTGCAGCACGCGTTCGGGCGCGGGCAGCCGGATGGCCGCTCGGGAGCGGGGCCCTCGGACGAGGCGCAGGGTTCGCTCCAGATCGCGTTCGAGCGCCCGGTACGCACGCTGTCGCGCGCGCCGGAACGCCTCGACCAGCGCTTCGTCAGACGGCTCGTCGATGCTCTCGGCGGAAAACACGGTGGCATTGCCGCCCGCGTCTTTGATCGCCAAGCTCTGTCGCTCGAGCGCGTCACGTGCTGACGCCGACTCGGGCAGGACGTAGACCGCTTGCTTGATGCTGATGGCTCCGAGCTGCCGCATTTCGCGCCACACTCGCACTCGGACGTTCGACGGTTCAGACGGCAACTGGTGCACCATGAGGAGCCACCGGCGCGGGGTATAGCTGGAGTGTAACGGGCGTTTTGCCATGCCGTTCTGATGTTACCATCACGGCATGAAGCCCACGCCGATCGTCCTCGCGAGCCTTGCGCTCGCCGGTCTGACGTCCCAAGACATTGTTACCTTCGACGCGGCCGACGTCGGCAAGCCCCCGGCCGGCTGGACCGCGGGCCAGACGGGCACTGGACAGGCGATGTGGGCCGTTGTGCCCGACCCGACTGCGCCCAGCAAGCCCAACGTGTTGAAGCAATCCGGTGCGGCGACCTATCCCGTGTGCATCAAGTACGACCCGAGCCTCAAAGACGGCTTCGTCGAGGTCAAATTCAAAGCTGTCTCAGGCAAAGAGGACCAGGCGGGCGGTGTGTTGTGGCGCGCCAAGGACGTGAACAACTACTACGTGGCACGGGCCAACGCGCTGGAAGACAACGTCACGATTTACCACACCATCAACGGCCGCCGCACTGAGAAGAAACGCGCCTCGATGAAGGTCGCCGCGAATCAATGGCACACGCTCCGCGTCGAATTCCAGGCAAATCATTTCACGGTGACCTTGGATGGCCGGAGGGCCCTCGAGTGGGATGACAACACGTTCAAGGACGCCGGCAAGGTCGGCGTGTGGACGAAGGCCGACAGCGTGATCCTGTTCGACGACTTCTCATATGCCGGTCGATAGGGCGGCCGTCATGCGCGCCATTCTCTCGACCGACCGCGATCGCTTTTGCGTCAGCGACGACAGCGATCCCTTGGGGCTCGGCGAACGGTCAGGACGAGGGTGTCCAGACCATCGGCTAGAAGGAAGAATCCTCCAAGCGGGCAAAGATCATGCAAGGCCTGTTGCTGCTCGCCACAGCCATCGGCATCTTCTACGAGTCGGTCCATCGGTTGTTCTTCGTGACAGTCGCGGTCACCTCCACGCTTTGGGCGTACGCGGTGATGGCGGCCAGCATCGCCGTTGATCTCTGGCGCTCTCGACTGCTTGCCGATGCCGGCCGACGGTTTCACAGTCGAGCCCTTGAGGCCGGGTCTGCAGTCCGAACAGCACGATGAACAGGGTGCTGAAAGGCTCAATCGACGCAGATCCCCGGCACCGCCACCTTCCGGAACAGGTGCGGGGACGCTACCGCGCTCGACGGATAGTCCTTCAACTTGGATTGAAACTCAGGATTGCCGAACGCGCGTTTGAAGTGTTCGGTCGATTCCCATACGGCATAGTTGACGAACACACCGCTTCCCGCGATGCCTCGATGAAGCTGCGTTGAAATGAATCCGGGCTGCCGCTTCATCACCGTCGCGTCGGCCGTCCACGCGGTGAGAAACCGATCGACCTCTTCAGGATCGACATTGAACTTGTTGATGAGGATGACCGCACTGCCCTCGACATTCATCTGCTCGAAGACCGTCACCTTCGGGTCCATTTCAATCAGCTTGGCCATACGTGACTCCTTCCCTCAACTCGTGTTGCCTACGTTTGGGTTCGTGCCCTCTGGTGCCTCCAACGCCGTCGTGAGGGCTTTCAGCACGCGGATGGCCGCGGCGACATCCGAGGCAGCAAGGCGTCGGGCGAGGCGGCGCGCCCAGGGCACTTGTCGGCGCGTCGCCTCTGCATAGGCCGCCCGGCCTTTGTCTGTGAGCGAGACGAGCTTCGCGCGTTGGTGATGAGGGTTGACAGCGAACGTGACGACGCCTTCGCCGTGCAACTCGTTCACCGTGCGCTGCACCGCCTGTCGCGTGAGCCCCATGTTCCGGGCGAGGTTTGCCACGGGTTGGGGCGCTCCGGCGAGCGCGACGGCGCCGATCACCTGCCAGCGGGCGCTCGTGAGGCCAATATCTTTGGTGAGGCGGTCGCCGGCCGCCAACAGGCGTCCATTCAGCTTGAAGACGTCGAGGATGAGCTCTGTGGCAGCGCTTCCGGCCGCTGCGCGGCGAGGCGGTTTCGCCGTGGCCATATGTCACGATACTGTCATAATGACAATATATTGTCAAAGATGCCGGGTAGGGCGTCCGGTTTGGTGGCGCCTGTAGTTAGCTTCCGAAGTCTGTTGATTTAGAATCCCTATTCGCAGAGAATGGAAGCATGAAGACCACCGTGGATATTCCCGAAGACGAACTGCGGGATGCCATGCGATTCACGAAGGCGAAGACAAAGCGGGAAGCCGTTGTCAAGGTGCTCGTCGACTTCAACCGCCGGCGTCGCATGGCGGAATTGGTGAAGTATTCAGGCACGTTCAGCGACGCATTCCCGTCGAACGATGACATCGAGGCGGTCGACGGCCGTCGCGCTCGGAGGCTGGATGCCCGTTCTCGTCGATAGCTCCATGTGGGTCCACCAGCTTCGCAAGGGTGGAGATCCGGGCCAGCGCGATCGTGTCAATGCCCTGTTGGAGGCGGGCGAGGCCGCGTGGTGCCCCGTCGTCCGTCTCGAGCTCTGGCGGGGTGTGACCAATGACGCGGAACGGAAAACGCTCCGGCGGTATGAGGCGCTGTTACCTGACTACGAAATCACAGCGGAAACGTGGGAGCGTGCGATTCGCCTTGCGAATCGCGGGCGGGCGACGGGTGTGACTGCGCCGCTCGCGGACCTCCTCATCTTCGCGTGTGCGAAGCTCAACGATCTCGAGATCGCACACGATGACGAGCACTTCGAGGCCTTAGCGAAGCTCGAGGCGTAGAAGCCCTCCATGCTTCCGCTTCGGCGGTGCCGAACGGCGAGAACGAGGTCGCGTCAAGCGCTCTGGGCGGCGGGCATTCCGCCGTCGGATCCGGGCGTTCCTGCGGCGTCACACGTTACCAATTGCGCAATCGAGGAAGCGCGAGCCGGCCTCTTCTCTCGCATGACCGTGGCGTGCTCCATCCCGATCGGCTACAGTGCTCGCCATGATCTGGCCACTCGTTGTTCTCGCCATGGTCGTGCAGGCTCCCGCGTCCGCCGCGAAGGCGCAGCAGGCGTTCGCGCAGGCCAACGACTACGTCAAGCAACAGCAATACGACAAGGCGCTGGGGGCGTTCGACGAGGCGATCGCGCTCGACCCAAAGGACCCCGCGTTTCACTTGGGCAAATGTCGCGCGCTGGCGACCGCGAGCCGGCACAACGAGGCGATTCCGGCCTGTACCGAATCGCTCCGCCTGCGTCCGGACGACGCCGAAGCGCTGCGCGATCGCGGACACTACTACCTCAATCTCGGCCGGGTCGAGCCCGGGCTGGCCGACCTCACTAGAGCGGCCAATCTCGCAAAGACCGATCGCGGCGCGTACTACCATCTTGGCGTCGCCTACTACCTCAAGGGCGACTTTGCGCGCGCGGCCGCTGCCTACCAGTCCTGCCTCGACAATTCGACGGGCGCCGACACGATTGAATGCATCGCCTGGCTGTATCCCAGCCTGATCCGCGCGGGACGCAAGAGCGACGCGGCGGCGTTGCTGGAGCGCGTGCAGGCGGACCCCGCCATCACGGGCCACCCGGCGTGGTACTTGGATCGCCTGCTCCTGTTCAAGGGCGTCCGGACCGAAGAGCAGGTCGCGGCCAACCTGCATGCGGAAGGTGGCCTGTCCTTGAGCAGCATCGGCTATAGCCTCGGGTTGTGGCATATGCTCAACGGCCGCCCGCAGCGCGCCCGTGAGTACTTCGAAAAGGCCGTGGCCTCCAACTTCACTCCGGCGTGGGGTTACCGCTGCTCGGAAGCGGAACTCAGGCGGATGCGGTAAGTGGCAGACCGGTAGAGCTCAGTCCTCTCCCGCGCGGTCGCCGGATCACAAGATGCGACTATGGATTCCTGCTTTGGTGGTCGCGCGTATCAGCGGTAATGGGGTGAAAAGCGGCGCTGTTACTCCGCTCGCAGTGCGATCACTGGATCC
>WNFI01140147.1_pt1 | contig 21000 bp, 23 predicted proteins | sample 5400471 | NCBI WGS metagenome assembly WNFI01 (sample SAMN13153348, study PRJNA577476) | soil metagenome | isolation source: 100 cm saprolite on Douglas fir-dominated hillslope | place: USA:California | collected 2013-09-17
AACGGAGGTTCTTCTTTATACGGGCCTGGGCAATCTTCCCGCCTTTAATCCTGATCTGGATAACGATGCTCCGCCCGATATAGTACAAACGTTTCGTCGAGAAATCGGGTTAGCTGATGGCTTGTTGATCTCGTCACCAGAATACGCTCGCGGTGTTCCAGGGTCATTAAAGAATGCTTTGGATTGGCTGGTCAGTAGCCACGAATTTCCTGGCAAGCCGGTTGCTCTGATTCAGACTTCGCCGCGGGCGGTAGATGCTCCCGCTCAACTTCGATTAATTCTGACCACCATGTCCGCGCGACTAGTCGAGGCTGCGTCCATCACCTTGGCACTGCTTGGTCGATCTCTGGATGCAAAGGATATTGTTGCGGACCCGAGTCTGGCAGCTCCGCTTCGGGGCGCGCTCGAGGCCTTTGTAGAAGGCATCAGCGAATAGCCGCAAAAAGGTGCAAAAGACGCAAAAAATTTGAGCAGCAGATAGTCAAAGAGATAGAGAATCTCACGCCGAGGCTTAAGCACAGGCAGACGTGCCATCAGCTTCAGACTGCAATCGATTGCGTGCCTATAAACTCGGCTTCAAAACGGGGATCTCCGTCTTCGAGTAGCATTGTCACGACCTCGCGAAGATTTTCCCGAAGTTCGTCCAGCGTTGTTCCCTGCGAGTGTGCGCCTGCCCAACCGGGAATGTAGCCTACGAAAAGCCCGGTCTCTGGGTCACGCTCGACGACTGCTGTGAAATTCCGCATTCGCTTTAGGTTATCAAGCACGCGGGCGTCGTCAAATAAGTCGCAGGACCTCTCATTTTCGAGTAGTTGACTCTAACTGTCGAGCGCTCTTGCAATCCGGCTTTTGCGTAAGATAGAGATGCTGCCTCCTCTACTCGCTCGGTCTGAGTCTCATCACCGGTGGCGCTCCTCCGGACAGTGAACCGGAGGACAGTGGAATTGGCAGGTGAGCGCAAAAGCACAAGCGATTTCAGTGGCCCTCCGATCGCCTCCTCGAAGCGAAGAATAAGTCGTTCGCTGATGGGAATATTTGGTTTGAGAGTTAAGGTGACCCGGAAACTGATGGGGTCGCGTTCGGCGATTTCAATCTTTTCCAACGCGTAATGGTTCTCGAAAGTTGCCAATCGGTGCTCAAGCTCACTTCTAATCATATCACTATCTAATAGTGTTATAATATATGGAAATAAAGTCAAGCCTGCCGTTGGTCGCGCGCCTGAACTGTGAGTGAGCGGAAATGGCGACGAAGGCAAGACAACCAAAGGCCTACGCGAAAACGAGGTCGGCCCGGGCGACCGGGCCCTCCCCGGAAAAACGAAGAAAAATCTCACGCAAAGCAGACTTCGCCCCGTCTCCCCCTTTAGCTACGTCGGCCAAGGACGCAAAGGCGCAAAGAAACAAGACTAAGCCAGGTTTTGGACGGGAGCCGCCTCTTGCCGACTGGCAGATCTAGCAATCTGCGACGGCTGCGGGACAGCTCCCCTCCAAACCTCTCTTCCTCTTTTTGCGATCTTTGCGCCTTTTCGCGGCTATTCCGTTTCTTCCGTCTTCACCTTTGCGGCTTTGCGCCTTTGCGTGAGATTTTCCGGACCGGCGGGAAATTTCCGCGATCTTGGTGCCTATGCGGTGAATTTCTGCTTTTCGCGGCTCCGTTTTTAAAATTCGTCAAAAGCGATTTGAGTCGGCGGAACGCCGAGTTCGGAGAGCATCTTCTTTACGGCTTTAATCATCATGGGAGGACCGCAAAGATAATACTCGACGGAAGCCGGATCAGGATGGTTCCGAAGATACTGCTGCAAAACGACCTCGTGAATGAAGCCGGTTAGACCGGTCCAGTTGTCTTCCGGCTGCGGATTGGACAGCGCTACCTGGAATCGGAAGTTAGGGTGTGCACTGGCGATTTGCTGAAAATAATCCTCGTAGAACAGCTCCTGCCGCGAACGCGCGCCGTACCAGAAACTCACTTTGCGATGGGTGTGCTCCGTCTCAAACAGATGTGAAATGTGTGCCCGCAACGGCGCCATGCCGGATCCGCGGCCGATGTAGACCATCTCTCGCAACGTCGGTTTGATGTGGAAATCGCCGAAAGGACCGATAGCGCTGACAGTGTCCCCGGGCTTGAGGTTGAACACATAGGACGACCCGATGCCCGGAGGACAAGCTTGGCCCGGGGGAGGGGTGGCGATACGAACATTGAACCGCAACGTGCGTTCCATCTGCCGATTGCTCGCTAATGAATAGTTATTGCGCCGGCCAGGCCCAGGACTGCTGGCGACCAGGTCAAACACATGCTGTCGTTCCCAGACCGCAGCGTACGGTTCAGGAATGTCGAATTCACGGAACCGGATATTTTCGTAAGGCGGGATATCGAGCTGAATGTAGTCGCCGGGAGTGAACTCGACCGGTTCCGCACCGTCGACCGGCTCCAGTAACAGCTCTTTTATGAAAGTCGCGACACTACGATTACCGACCACGCGCAGATGCAGAGTTTTTTGGGTTCGCGTACCTGCACCGCCGGCATGAGCGATGTTCAAAAAAAGGCGGCCATTTCGGTCCTCAATAGGATAGGTGGCGATCCCGCGACAGATCGGGGCTCGAGCTGGAGAACCGTCTTCGAGATTAAAACGCCCGTTGTGTTTTGGGCATTCAAGGATTTTCCCTTTTACGAGCCCATCGGCGAGATGCGTGTTGCCGTGGGTGCAAATACCATCCATGGCGTAAAGCTTCCCGTCTTCATCGCGGACGATGGCATAAGTTTTTTGCCGGTTCTCGAAACGGATGACCTCCGCTAGGGCGAGGTCAGTCGCAGAGCCAACCTCCAACCAACCTTCCGGGTCCGGCCGTGCCTCTGAGGTGTACGTGTCTTCGTTCAACCGTGCTTTCGGTTCAGGCAGCACCCGTTTCACATGGAAGGCTGGATCTTTGCTTTGGCGCAGCAGAGCCGGGATGATTTCCTTCCAGGCAGTCAACAGACTGGGGTAAGGCCTGGGCATGTCCTCTTTTACGGCCTCATGCAGCCGAGGGACGGCATGATAAGGAACTAACGGGAACATGTGGTGTTCCACGTGATAGTTCATGTTCCAATAGAGGAAACGATTAATAAAGTTCATGTAGACCGTCCGGCAGTTCAGCCGATGATCTAGAACGTTCTCCGCCAGACCCGCGTGCTGGGTAAGCCCATATACTACCATCAACCAGGAGCCGAAAAGATTCGTTAGTCCTACTAACAAAAGCGGGAGCAAGCTCCTGGTGTAGATCGCCAGACCGATCGTAGTTGCATAAATCGCCACGTAAATGCGAGCCCGGGTGTAGATCTTAGGGAACTGGCTTTCGGGAATAAAGGTCTTCTCGTCGGCCGCCATCCGGCCGAAGCTATGCATGATGATCCGGCGAAAATAGATCGGGTAGACCCCCAGATCAAAAAAGCTTCGGATGATGCCGGGGATATTTGGCGGACGCGGCACAGCGATTTCTGGGTCTCGGCCAACGATAATCGTATCGCTGTGATGCCGGGTATGGCTCCAACGCCAAACGATTGATTCGCGCATCACCATGAAGGACGCAATTTCGTAAAGCACGTTGTTCATCCAGTCGGTCTTGAAAGCGGTCCCATGCCCAGATTCATGCCAACGAGAATCCGAGGTAGAAGCGTAAAGAACTGCGTAAATAAGGTAAGGAACAGCCGCCCATCCCGACGGCCAGAGGCGATAAGTCAGGTAGCCAAAGCCAATGATCAGGGCAAACCAGATGATGGTATCCCGGATGGCCGGGCCGTCGTGCCGCTCTAACAGTTTGCGCATTAGCGGACGCGGAACCGGGCTTTGGTACCAATCGGCTTCGGCAAGTCCGCGTTCGATAGCTTTCGCGGCGTTCTCTCCGGTAAGGCTGTAGTCCAGCTTAGTAGGCGGCATTAAAACCGCAGTGGATTCGGAGCTCATAAAGGGGAGGAGTTCAAGGAGTTCAGAATCCTGTCGAAAGTAGGGCGCTCCAGTTTACAGATAACTAGCCTGAGCTCCTGCAACTCCCGAACTCCTGAACTTCTTTTTTCAGATGTTCTCACTGGTGTAGATGTCGAACGGAACGATCGCAGACTGTTTTCTGCCGGGGGGTGTCTTCTTGAGATCGATCAACATTTTAAGCGTAGAACGAGCGAGCTCAGATACGTTGTGTGACAACACTAAATCGATCGTTCCCGCGCTGAGGCCTGCCCGAGTAGCTGGCGTAAGCTCGTGACACACATAAGCGAGTTTCCGCGAAAGCGGCGTTTCTTCGATCGCTTGCAGGACACCGCTGGCGCCACCTCCAACGTTGTAAATTCCTACCAAATCCGTAGTCGCTTTCAACAGCTCTAAGCTCTGTTTGTATGCGTTCTCCCGTTCGTCAAAGCACACCACCGGTTCGAGCACTTTGAAATCGAGTCCTTTTTCACGGAAGTAGCTGCGAAAACCGATCTCGCGTTCTTCTTGGCCGATGTATCCATGGCTGCCGATCAAGACAGCGACGGTTCCGGATCGGTCTGCACACCGAGCTATGCCCCAGGCGGCAGTCCGTCCAGCCATTCGGTTATTGATTCCTACATAACCTCCCAGGCTGGGTGATGACAGGTCCGAGAGCAGAGCCACCACCGGTGTTTGCTGTTCCCCTAGAAACGTAATCGCATCAGATACATACATGCTCTCAGTTGCTACTACAGCCACTGCATCTACTTCACTGTCTATTGCGCGTAAGCGGTCTGCGATTTTGGCCGGGTCCAAGTAATCGTCCATGTGCTCGATGTTGAGCTCAATCCCGAGCGTTGGGTCGTGGTGAACAGCCTGTTCGAGTTCTTCAGCTAGATGCTGATAGAAAAAAGATGCTTTTCGCTGGAGCAGCACAGTGCACTTTGTCGGTTGAATGGTCTCGTCCTGGCGCACTCTCATCGGCACCGTAAATTGATACCCCAGCGCTTGGGCCGCCGATTGAACACGCAACGCCGTAGAGCGCCGAACGGTTGTGCGCCCATTGATTACCCGATCGACAGTGGCCACGCTCAGGCGTGCTTTCTCTGCAATCTGCCGCACCGTAACCCGGCGTTTGACCAGGCTGGGAGGATTTCCGGGAAGAGTATCAAACATAGGGTCTTAGATGGAGTCTTAGGCCTTGCCTCCAGCAAATGCTCAGATTTCTATACCTCGTTTCTGATAGAAAGCAATCACAAATTGCGAATTCACGATGATAGAATACGCTCAGAGTGGTTAAGATTTCGCTTTCGTCAAGCGCCATCGAGCGTTGCCTCCCTGGCGAGGCCGTAGTGACCAGGGGACCACGCGGCACTGACGCCCCAGTATTTAGAACACCGTTCCGCACGACCCGCGGTCAACATTCTGACCATCAGACTTGCGACAACTGATGTGTTTACATCTTAAAAGTGATAGACATCATCTGACTGATTCTTCCGAATCGCCTCGTCGCGGTGCCACGCCAACCCTCAGCCCTGGCACATGAGTCCCATGAGTCCCATAGGTCCCATCCGGCATCAACGTCGCGTCCCGTTTAGTACCCCACCACCGCGACTGAAATGACTAACCCGCTCTCTGGCTCTCCTAGCACCGCCCCCAGAACCAACTACTTGGCTTTGCGCGCCGAACTTTTCCTGGCTGCTGACTGCCTGCTTTCCAGCTGCGCTTTATGGGCATTAAGAATGGCGGCAATTAAGCCGGGAAAACGGCCTTCGATTTCCGAGCAACGCGAAGTGTTATGCATTTCAACCCCGCGGCGTTCGGCCCGAATCAGACCGGCTTCGCGTAAAGCTTTGAAGTGATGCGACAGGGTCGACTTAGGGATTGGCCTTTCGCTGACGTTTAGAAAGTTGGAACAATTGAAGGTGCAATTTGCTGTGGCGATATCAGCGAAAATCGCGACCCGCACCGGATCGGAAAGGGCGTGGAGAATACCCTCGACGGTGACGTCTCCAATAGGGGGATGAAACAGAGGCCTCATACCGTTCACAATATAGACCAGTTGACAGATTGTTCAATAGTTCGTAATCTTCGAACTATAGTTCAATAATGCTGAACTACCGAAGTAGTAGCTCTTCACTTTAACAATTTCATTCACACACATATGAGTAAGCTAAAAGGTAAAGTCGCTGTCGTTACCGGCGCATCCAAAGGCATCGGCGCAGGTATCGCTAAGGCCCTGGCCGCTGAAGGCGCCTCTGTCGTGGTTAACTATGCCTCCAGCAAATCGGGCGCTGACGCCGTCGTCGACGCCATCGCCAAAGCCAGAGGAACCGCCATCGCCGTGGGCGGCGATGTATCCAAGGCTGCCGATGCAGAACGCATCATCGACGCAGCTATCAAAAACTATGGGCGGCTCGACATCCTGGTTAACAACTCCGGAGTTTACGAATTCGCGGCCATTGAAGCAGTCACCGAAGAACAATTCCACCGGATCTTCAATATTAACGTGCTGGGAGCGATCCTCACCACTCAGGCGGCCGTCAAGCACCTCGCTGAAGGTGGTAGCATCATCAACATTGGTTCGGGTGCCAGCCTGATTACGCCTCCGAACTCGACGGTTTACACTGCCACCAAGGGCGCTCTCGATGCCATCACTGGAGTGCTCGCCCGGGAGCTCGGTCCCAGAAAGATCCGGGTCAATAGCGTCAATCCCGGCATGGTTGAGACCGAGGGAACTCACACCGGCGGGTTTATTGGCTCTGACTTCGAAAAAGCCTTAGTTGCCCAGACCCCGTTGGGTCGAATCGGGCAAGTTACTGATATCGCTCCCGTCGCGGTTTTTCTGGCCTCGGACGATTCCCATTGGCTTACGGGTGAACACCTGGTGGTGAGTGGCGGGCTCCGCTGATTTCGAGCCCTTAATGATTTGGCTTGGCGGTAGCGCCCTGCATGATCTTCAGATAGGTGGCAGCTTTATCTTTTTCGTACAACGTACCCACGCTGATATCGAATCCTGGCGGGAAGCCGTCGGCTGCCATTGCCGCCATTGACAAAGCTAAATAGCTAGTTGCTTGCGGATCCTGCCACGTCGCCATGTTGACGTAGCCGTCCAGAACTTCCTGGGCTGTGTCGATGGAATTACCCCAGCCGATCACAGGAATTTCACCCGGTTTCACGCCAACCTCGTTGAACACCTGTTTGATGCTTTGTGCCACCAGGTCGCCCAGACCGATGATCGCTTTGATCTTCTTCCGGTTGGCGGTCAGGTAATCCGACATGTGGGAGATGATTTCCGCAGGATCGAGTTTAGCTTCTGTGACCTCGTAGGTGATGCCCAGTGGTTTGAATACGCTATCGATTCCCTGGGTTTCGAGCGTTTGATAAGATGCTCCGGGAACCTCTACCGGCATCCAGACGAAATCGCCTTTCTTTACCAGGTTGTGATCGACCAGATATTGTGCCCAACGACGCCCAATCAGTGCCAGATCGCCGCCGACATAGGCGTCTCTCCCGCTCGTCTTGTCATCGGTGTTCATTAGGATGACCGGGATACCTGCCGCATGCGCCTCAGCGATGATCTTCGTGAGACTACCAGGATCAGGGACGCTAGTGACGATCCCCTTGGCCTTAACGGCAATGGCCGCGCGAATGGCTTCTTGTTGGGAAGGAACATCGCCGCTATGAAAAGATGTGCGGACTTCGTTACCGGTATCTTTCGCCCACTGCACCGCACCCTGGAGGAAATAGGTCCATGTAGGGTTGCTTGGTGGTCCGTGCGAAATCCAATAGTAGATCGCTTTTCCGCTTTCGGCTGCGCCAAGGAGCGGTGTGGATGGGACCGCACTGAGAATCAGCAAGAAGAGGCTCGCTATTTTGAGTGAGCCTTTTCGAATGAGATTTGTCTTGATGGAGGAGTTCATGACTCTTTCTATTCCGCCAGAGTTTTTAAATCGGCTCTCGTCGACTCGTAGGTATGTAGATAGTTTAATGTTTCTGGATTTGGATCGACCTCCCAAAGCTGACAGGCTTTGCGATAAAGGTCGGGCCACCAATTTTCGTGGCCGGTCAGCCCTTCGGCTTTGTATCGCGACCAATCGATTAGGACTCGAGACCAAGCGAGGTCTCCGTAGGCAATGGCTTCACTGTTGGTGGCGAATTCTTTGGCATACCAATCTCTGCCGATACGAGCATGCAGGACTTCATCGGCCCAATCATAATCCTGACAAAGAGCGGCGAATGGATCGCCGGACTCAGTCGCAATCTCCCACTCATAGCGTTTCCCGGTTTTCGGCATCAGACCTTGTTCGATGAAGTACAAGACGGCGTGGCGCTCCTTGGCCTCCAATTGAGTATTGAGCGCTAACGACCAGGTGAAAGGTGGCCGGACATATTTAGTCCAATCGATGCCAAGCCGCACGAAACCGAGTTCACCCATGATTGCGTGCCGGGCTTCGTCCCAGAGTTGCCGGGTCATTTCGCGGTAATATTCCCAAGGCTTATCCTTAGTTTCCTGGATGATGCTCGCCATCATTTCCGGGACGTCGACCTCTCGCAATCTTTTGAAAAAGATCATCAAGGTTTTGTCGCGAGCGCTGAATTGCTGGCCGTACAAGAACGTTTCAGCGTGAACCCCCATATTGTAAGGATCCGAAAAACGCTCATCGCGTTTCGGGGTGCGCACATAGGGGAACGCTGTCTTAGCATACTTCCCGGCTCGCGGTAGATTGGCTCGTGGCCCGCTCCCCTCGAGCTCGCCGGCGTCTTTGAGCAGCAGATCAAGCAAGCCTAGCCATTCACCAGCTTCGTTGCTCAGGAAGTCGTTGATGAGGCAGGTAGCCGCCTGCGTTCCGAAATCGATCATCTCCTGTATCTCCATGGCCGCGAATCGGCAGATCCGTAGCGTTGGGCTATCGGTCAGAGGGTTTGAATCCAGGCGATGCTGCTCCAACGCACGGTGAAGGGCAGGCAATGCTTTCTGGTAAATGCCCAGTATCAAAAGCTCTGTGGTTGGAGCATTCTGGATCTCGTCAAAGAACATCTGCAGGGCAGCGTCGGGCACGGCTTCCAAACCAAGTGGCGGCTCACGCATTTCGCCCACTCGCTGTCGCATGGTGGCAACATGCTCGGCGCAATAGTGCGCATGGAGGCTAAAGGCCAGCTTTAGTTCGTAGATCGGCTCCGCGGTTATCCGGGCAATGAGGATCCCGTGTAAACGCTTTAACGCATAATGGTATCGCTTCAACCGATTCACACATTGTTCAACGCTCAATCCCGTCCGAGTGCCTTGCTGGAGGCTGCATAGTCCGGCAACCGGTGGAAGATTCCTGTAGCTATGGTAGGTAAGATCTGGTTGAGACTTAATGGATTGCATTCTTCGCGGTGCTTAAATCTGGGGGGCTAACTACGATTGAAGGCAGTCAGTTAAACAGGTTCGAATGAATCACATTGTTCGCTCAACCGCCTCGCTCAGATTGACAAATGCCGATACTTTTTTGATCTTGTCGCATGCAACGCTCAGGCGTTCTACGACCTGCGTTCCAAAAGCTGGTTGCTGAACACCCGGCCTCTTTTCTTTGGTATCACGTACAAGGGGCTAAGTTTCCCGCGCCTTACCATTACCATCCCGAAATCGAGCTGACTTATGTCGCCGAAAGCCGTGGTCAACGTTTCGTGGGCGACTCAATCGAGCACTTTGAGACACACGATCTGCTCCTGCTCGGCCCCAATCTACCGCATGTCTGGTTGAATGAAGCAGGCTGCAGAAAAGCGGAAGCATTTGTAATCCATTTTGACACCGCCTTCTTAGGGGAGCGTTTTCTCTGCGCGCCGGAACTAACCGACTTACGAAAGATGATCCATAGATCGTCGCGGGGAATCGCGTTTTCGCCTGCAATTGGTAAACTTATCGGTCCAAAGATGCTCGATGTAAGCCGGCGTAAGGGCGCCGCGCGCCTCCTCGGTTTGCTCGAGATTCTCGCCACCTTGAGCGAGAATCGGACCAGCCGTCTGGTATGCGGCTCCTCTTATGAAAAACCTCTCTCCAGAGAGGATGAAAGAAGAATCGATGCCGTGTATCGCCATCTTAACGCCCATTTTCGGGAAACTGTCCTCGAACCGGACGTGGCGAAAATCTTCGGGATGAGTGCGGGCGCGTTCAGCCGATTCTTTCATGCAGCGACGGGACGCACTTTTATCAAAGCGCTGGGGGATCTTCGCATTAGCCACGCTTGTCAGAAGTTGCGAGATACTGACAAGACAGTGGCAGAGATTTGTTTCGACTCCGGGTTTGAAAACCTATCGAATTTCAATCGCCAATTCCGGGCGAGGAAAGAGATGGCTCCCAATGAATTCCGGGAACGGCTGTTAGCCAATGAAGAACAATTGCGCTCAGCGATTTCCCCTTCTTCCGGTTTTTTTGATTGGAACTTCTCCGCTAAGTATCGCCGTATGTGAAGGGCTTATCCGACGCGCGTGAGGGAATCGAGCGAGAACGAGCGTGATCGAGCGAGAACGCCGTGAACGGTCAGTCCAAGGCGCGGAACCCACGAGGATCATCGTTCCCGGCGATCCCGCTCGTTCTCGCTCGTTTCCCTGGTCTCATCTGCGCGAATTTTGGGCGGCGTAGGTAGCGAGGATAGAGCCGAGCAAGTCGCCAAAACGTCCCCTGAGTTCCGCGCATCGGGTACTGTTGTGCATTTGGACGCCTCTACGCTCGCTGCGGATAAGGCCGGCTTCACGCAGAATTTTGAAATGTTGGGAGAGGGTCGCCTTGGGCAACATCCGGTTGTCGACCTTGCGGAAGTTCGAGCAACTAAGCGGACACTCCGAGGTAGCGATTTCGGCAAAGATTTGAGCGCGCACAGGATCGGACAGGGCGTAGAGGAGACCCTCGACAGTGATGTCGCTGGCAGCAGGATGGAAGAGGGGCCTCACCGGTTATTTATAACCCGGACTTGACAATAGTCCATTAGTTCATAAGTACGGAACTATAGAATCAATGCGTCTCTAATGAATAATAAAAACATTCTCATCACTGGCGGAACAACCGGCATCGGGCTCGCCACCGCCCAACTGCTAAGCGCCGACGGCGCAAAAGTCATCGTCACTGGGCGGAATCCCGAGACTCTTGCTGCCGCCAAAAAAGTTCTCACTGACGTGGTTGTCCTTCCCTCGGACTCCAGTGACTTGGCTGCCGCGCTGGCGTTAGGCGGAGAGGTAAAGAAATATGTGGATCATCTGGACGGAGTTTTCCTCAATGCAGGGATCGCGACGTTCGCACCGATCGAAGCGGTAACGCCGAAGAACTACGACGACACGTTCAATGTGAACGTGCGAGGTCTTTACTTCCAGCTGCAATCGCTACTGCCCGTGCTTGGTAATTCTAGCTCCGTCGTGTTCACATCCTCCATCGCCGGTTCTATTGCGTTCGCCGGCACTTCGATCTATTCGGCGACAAAGGCTGCCGTGATCTCCCTGGGCAAGACCTTAGCGGTCGAGTTAGCTCCACGCGGAGTACGAGTGAACGTGTTAAGCCCCGGACCGATTGATACACCTATATTAAATAAAACCGGTCTCCCGCCCGACCAGCTGAAAGGGTTCGAGGAAACGATGGTCGCCAGATCGCTATTGAAGCGGATCGGCACGTCTGACGAAGTAGCGCGGGCCGCGCGATTCCTGCTGTCGGAGGATTCCAGCAATATTACCGGTACTGAGCTCATCATCGACGGTGGCGTCCGACTGAACTAGGTTGGCAGACTTTCTCCAAGTCTCCGTCTGAATAGCCATAGGCGGATCGATCAAACCGAGACTATTCAGTGGTCTCGGTTTGATTCGCAAAGCGAATTCCAACCACGGGGCAGTCGGCTTTGCGGACTAATTCGTCCATTATCTCTTTGGTAGTCCAACTGCAACTGCCAAAATCCAGCGCCAGAGGAACCACTATCAAGTCACTTTGTAGCCTCTGACTTGCGCACAGGATCTCGACCGGAAGAGAGCCGAATGTAAATTCGGAGCGACAGCTAGCAAAAAACTTTCGCACCTCAGCACAGAGCTGGAGCAGCTGCGTCCTTACGAGGTCGCTGTGAAGAACGACGTCCATTAGGGCAGACCGGCCGACGGCGTAGTGAAAACTCAACGGAATCTCGTAACAATGAAGCAGCGTTACTTCAGCGCGGCAGTGCGAAAGCGCGCCATGAGGAACGCTGGACTTCCACCAAAAAGGAGCGGGTCTCTAGCACCAGTCTTCGCGTAAAACGAGCTGTAATCGAATTCTGAAGCGTTTTCTTTTCGTTGAATAATCCTTAGAACGCCTAAGCGTACTTTATTTTCCGTTTCGTGTGGTGACCCCTGATAGGCCGGCTACATGACATGGCGGTGTTCCATGTCGCGTCTAAAGTTGAAAGAGATGGTGACCGCTTACTCGAAGTCTTCCTTCGAACCCGGTTGGGGACACGCTGAGAGGTGATTAACTACGACCAATTAGACGCATTCTCCTGAAGGGCCCCTCTTCTTGCCAGGCGAAATTCATGTATTTTCATGGTGGTAAACCAAGACCGGGCAGTGGGCTCGGCGCATGATTTTAGGTGCGGTATCGAGATTAAACAACCGGGCGAGAAGGCTTGGATGGTGACCTGTGATAACGATCAGATCGGCGTCCAGATCGCGGGCCAGCGCCGATATTTGCTCGGCCGGCTCTCCCTCCAGGCAGACCGACTCGCACTCCGGAACGATCTGATGCGCTTCTTCGCTAAGCTGGTCAAGCCTGGCGCGAAGTTCCAGTCGCTGTCGATCTATTAGGTTGTAAGCATCTTCGCGTCCGAACTCAGACCAGGGTGCGGGTGAGAAGACGTGAGCAATGCAAAGAGAGGCGTTGAACCAGTTAGCGATCTGAGCTGCGTAACGTGTCGTTGCTTCAGAATGCTTAGTAGGGTCGACCGCCAGCACCACTTTTTTTATCGACACCAATCTATCCCCGGACCTCTCGCTTTCTAAGATTTTCATATTCGAATCCTTAGGATGCCAAATTGAAGCGATCGACTCCTTGCTTTTGGGCCGAGGGAATCCCAAGTACGGAGCAGTTAGCCTTGCTGACCAATTCGTCCAATAGCTGCTTGGTAGTCCAACCCTGACTAACAAAATCCACCGACAGAGGAACCACAATCAGGTCAGTTTTTAGCCTCCGACTCGCGCACAGGATCTCGACTGGAAGAGAGCCCAATGCAAATTCCGAGCGACATTTGGTAAAAAACATTCGCACCTCAGCACAGAGTTTGAGCAACTGCGTCCTTACGAGATCGCGGTGACGAACGACATCCATTAGGGCAGACCGGCCGACGGCGTAGTGAAAACTCAACGGAATCTCGTAACAATGAAGGAGCGTTACTTCAGCATCGAAACGTTGTGCAACTTTAAGAACGGGTTTTAAATCTGCCGATTTCACCTGCGTCGCGTCGATCGGGATAAGGATTCGCCGGATGGGCGACTTCAAGGCGGTATTTTCGATTACCGAATCATGCGCACCAGGCTTTCCCAACTCGTCCGGTTCAGCAAAGCCGGAAATCTGTAACGGTCCTATTTTCGAGGGCCGTGAACCAGGGGTAACCAAATGGCCATATCGATCAGAACTTCGGTCGAACCACTGATCAATCGGATAACTTTCTCTTTCTTTGTCGGATGGTAAGCGCATAGATGGGATTTTCCTGCTACCGAAGTTATGGTGCTGCATCAATGTTGAGACCCTCAAACCGAAGGCGTTGAATACTCACTCCTACCGAATTGGCGGATGAGTCGATCAATACTCAGTTCATACTGACGTCGCCAGCGCACAGACCCTACTATGCCGGTGGCGCCTACCACCACCCAAGTTATTAGAAGCGGCACCCCTATTGCAGCAATATTGAGTAGCCAGAGTGGCAACCCGAGAGGCACAATAAACCAAAGAATACAGGTGACGCTCGGAAGCACGCGTGGCCGGCGACTCCAAAAGAATTCAGCGCGCGCTAGTTCATCCTTGTCCGCCGAACAGTCATCAAACTTCAACTTTTCCAGCAATTGAACAGGAGACAACTCGTCGTATTTCCAGCGCTGATCATCTTCGAGGTCTCGCCAGAATCCCGTTAAGTGTTTGCTAACGTTAAGCTTTTCTAACGAGGCGCGGAAATTAGCGCATCTGTCCATCAGAGCTCGTTTGTTTTTCATCTCAGTGAAAAGATGGATCCGGACAAAAAGCTTGGATAATATCAATATGGTGCCGCCATGATACCTCTAGGATATCAGTGATCCGGAGGAGGAAGTCGGCACGAAACTGTTCGTGAGTAGCCAGAACGAGATGCGTCTCAATGAAGCTGGCCGGAACTTCTTGAAGGAAGCCCACTCAGAGTCAGCGTGCGCTCCGGGGCGCTGTATCGTGCTGGGGGAACGCGAGACGCGGGAACAGGGTCGCGGCATTGGAATGACTGATCTGCTTGTGCTGGTCGGCCGTCAGGCCGCTGTAGGCGTCCAGCTCGGCGGTGAAAGACGCGGAGATACCGGCGGGTGCATAAGGGTAGTCGCTGCCAAACAGGATATGTCCCGGGGGCGCAAATGCCAGGAGGCTCGGGAGCCCGGTTGGAGTGGAGAGAGCTGTGTCGAAGTAAAACGCCTGCATGTCGGACGTCAAAGCCTCAACCGTGCGGTTCGGATTAACCGCGTGCATCAGTTTGGCGAACCGTGCCGCGGCGTATGGGAGGAAGCCACCAGCGTGCGAAAGGATCACCCTGATCGACCGGAAGCGTGTCATGTGGCCAGCCGTGACAAGGTCCACGGCAGTCCGCGTCGTATCGAAAGGATAGTCCGTGATTGGTCCCGGCACTCGCGGCAACAGTGGTATCTGCGGTTTTGAGGGATGAATGTAGACGACTGCGCCGCGCCGATTTAATTCCTTCCAGACGGGCTCGAACGAAGGGTTCCCAAGGTATACGCCTTCGTAGTTGCTCATGAGCACCACGCCATCCACCTTCAATTGATCGAAGGCGCGACCAACCTCGGTCAGCGCCGCGTCCACGTCGGGTAGCGCCAGCGTGGCAAAGAACCCGAAGCGGTCGGGGTGTCGCTGCACCAAGTCCGCCCCGTAGTCGTTCACGCGGCGCGCCATGTCCGCTCGCTCCTTGCCGGCCCAACCGTCAATCGAAGGCGCGGTAAGTGACAACACGCCAGTCGCGATCTCTAGTGAGTCCATATAGTTGATTGCATCTTCTGGAGACCAAAGGGGCGAATCCCATCCGGACGGATCGCCTCCGTGTCTCTCCAGATCCTTAGACCAGAAAGGGGGAACCAAATGCTGATGAACGTCGATGCGATGAGGAAGGCTCATATTGTATCTCCTGATGTTTGAGCAATAGCCCGATAACCGGCGGGGACGCGCATGGCGCCCCTTTTCCGCCGGCACGGATCAGAACGGATAAGTTGGAATCTGCGGCCGCGTCGTGATCCATTGCCACTCGCTGAACAGATCGGCGTTGCACACTGTTCCGTAACCGAAGCCATTGCCGGAATTGCCAACGCCGCCGATCGGAGCATAGACTCCGTAAAGCACCGTCTGATCGTTGATGTGGACGACGCCGGAGTGAAGCCCGTCGGCGATGCGCTGGGCGCGGGTAAGATCGGTTGAGGCAACGGCTGCCACGAGGCCGTACTCCGTTGTGTTGGCCAGCGCGATCGCCTCCTGGTCGTTGCGGAACGTGGTGATCACTGCGACCGGGCCAAAGCGTTCTTCGTCAAACGCCGCCATTCCAGGTGTCACTCCGGTGATGACGGTCGGTTCAAAGAAGAGTCCCTTGCGGGAGCCGCCGGTCAGCACTTTCCCGCCCTTTGCAATTGTCTGGGCGACAATCCGCTCGACATTGGCGGCCTGACGTTCGTTGATGATCGGCCCGACCTGTACCTTCTTATCGAAAGGATCGCCGACGACGAGGGCCTTGGCCTTTCTCACTAGGGCGTCGACATAAGCGTCCGCAATGCGCTCGTGGACGAGGTGGCGACCGGCGGTAAGGCAGATCTGTCCTTGGTGGAAGAAGCCTCCCCAGGCTCCCGCGCTGGCTGCGGCCTCGATGTCTGCATCGTCCAGCACGATATAGGGATTGTTCCCGCCAAGCTCGACAGCGACGCGCTTGAGCTGTTCGCCCGCGATCGATGCAACCTGACGGCCAGCACGAGTCGAACCCGTGAAGCTGATCATGTCGACGAGTGGCTCCTCGACGACCGCCGCGCCTGTCGCCGGACCGCCCGGCAGAACATGGAACAGCCCATTGGGCAGGCCGGCTTGCTCAAGCAGGCGAGCGAAGACCACACCACCAGCGACCGGTGTCTGCACATCGGGTTTCAGGATGACGGCGTTGCCCATTGCCAGGGCGGGGGCAATCGCCCGTGCGCCCAGGATGAACGGCGAATTCCACGGCGTGATAATACCGATGACACCGACCGGAATCCGACGAGCGATACTCTGGCGCCCGGGTTCCAAGTCGGCGGTCAGGATCCCCTGCGGCTGGCTGCCGAGTGCCGCCGCTTCCAAAAACTCGCGAGAGGCCATCTGGACTTCCCACTCTGCCTTTGCCCAGATCGAACCCGTTTCCCGGACAATCTGATCGCCGATTTCCTCGGCGCGTTCGAGCATCAGGTGGGAGAACTTCCGCAGCACGTCGCCACGCTTCGGGCCCGCCACCTTGGCCCATTCTTTCTGTGCCTCACGCGCCGTGACGGCCGCCGCCGACACATCCTCGGGTGATGCGATACCGATTTCTCCGAGCTTCGCGCCCGTCGCCTTTTCGATCACTGTTACCGTGCCAAGACCCGGCTTCTTCCAGCCATTGCTGTAGAGCTTCCCGCTCCAGATCTGCTGGTTATCCTCGAGGTCGGGCCGGACTTCGGCTAAGGGTTTGGTAAAGTTAAGCTTTTCTGACGCGGCGCGGAAGTTGGTGCGGCTGTCACTTTCAAGAGCTGGTTTATTTTTCATCTTTGCGCAGAAGATCAATCGCAAAGAAAAGAGCCGATAATATCGATTGCCGACAGATTCACGATCTGGAGGACGAAGTCGGGACGCAACTGTTCGTCCGTAGTCAGAGCGGTATGCGTCTCACCGAAGCGGGCCGCACTTTTTTGGAGAAAGCGCGCTCAATTCTGTCTCAGAGTCAGCGTGCGGTCCAACTCGCCCAAGCCGCCAGCCGCGGCGAAGCGGGCCACCTAGGCATCGCTTACTCGGTAGAAAGTTTTGAGCCGGTGCTTTTGCGCATAATCCGTCTCTTCCGGCGACTTTTTTCCGATGGTGGAGTTCGGAGTCCGAGAACTGGCGTACCACCAGCAAGTTCAGGAATTAATCCATCAACGGATCGATATCGGCTACGTCCCAATGCGATTCCCAGAATTGGAGAGCGAGTTGGTGTTCGAATGTGTGCGGAAAGCCGCATTCTTGGTTGCGTTACCGCCCGAACATCCTTTAGCCAAGCAGCAGCGGCTGAGGTTGTCGGCGCTGGCGAATGAGAAATTCATTTCTATTCGATAGTCTCTTATTCGCGTTCATTGGTGTCCATTCGCGGTTAGAAAAATCCTTGCGGCGCCCGATGGAAAGGTGGGAATCTGCGACCGCATCGTGATCCATTGCCGCTGGTTGAACCTATCCCTGGGCGAGATCGGTATTGTCGCCGAACTTGATGAGCGTTTGGTCAGGGGTGCATCTGATATCCGAAAGGTATCATCGTGCCACTAAATTGATATTATCGAGGCTCTTTTTTGCGCTTCATCTTTCTCGACAATTCCACGCAAAACACAAATCATGAATCCTGCACTCTTTGGCGTAGTTATCATCGCCTCCCGGTTTCTCGTCGCGTCCGGTTGGCAGCAATCGCAGAGGAAGTCCAGCTAATGGCACGATGATGCCTTTCGGATATCACCCCAATGGAACTACGTCATCTACGCTACTTCGTGGCGGTGGCCGAAGAACTCAATGTCCGTCAGGCGGCCACCCGCTTGCATCTGTCACAGCCCCCTCTGAGCCGACAGATTCACGATCTGGAGGACGAAGTCGGGACGCAACTGTTCGTCCGTAGCCAGAGCGGGATGCGTCTCACCGAAGCGGGCCGCACTTTTTTGGAGGAAGCGCGCTCAATTCTGGCTCAGAGTCAGCGTGCGGTCCAACTCGCCCAAGCCGCCAGCCGCGGCGAAGCCGGCCACCTAAACATCGCTTACTCGGTAGAAAGTTTTGAGTCGGTGCTTTTGCGCGTAGTGCGTCTCTTTCGTCGACTTTTTCCGATGGTGGAGATCGGAATCCGAGAACTGCAATACCATCAGCAAATTCAGGAACTAATCCATCAACGCATCGATATTGGCCATATCCCAATCCGATTCCCGGAATTAGAGAGCGAGTTAGTGTTTGAATGTGTGTGGAAAGCTCCTTTCTTAGTGGCGTTACCCCCCGATCATCCTTTAGCCAAGCAGCGGTGGCTGAGTTTATCGGCGCTGGCGAATGAAAAGTTTATTTCTATTCGACGGACAGCCCCAGCGTACCATAGCTCGTTTGCGAGCCATTGCCGTTCCGCGGGATTCGTGCCTGAGATTGCTCGGGAGGAAGCGGATGGCGCACTCAGTATGCTAGGGTTGGTATCCGCCGGTTTCGGCGTAGCGCTCGTGCCGGAGACATTTCAGCGGATTCTGCCTGTCGAGATTGAGTTTCGGCCGTTGCGGCCGAGCATCCCAACTTTCGATTTCCACATCGCTTGGCGGAGGGACAACCAATCGAGCGTTCTCCACGCGTTTTTAGAGATGCTGATGGAACACGCGCAGGCTGAGGCTAAAGGCCAAGAGAAAACTGCTGCCGCAAAACCTTCGGACCGTGATTTGCACAGAAGATCACAGCGCGAGGTAGGCGAAGCCAAAAGCGACCGAAAGACGACCACGAATGGACGTTAACTGACGTTTCCAATTACCCGATTGGCCTCGTCCTGGCCGGGTTATGCGTCAGCCAAAGCAGACATTTCAGCAGCGACGAAAGCACGCAAAATGCGTCGCCGCAGTTCGATAACATCCTCCAAATTCTTCAGACCGGGCCCGAGCCCTCTCCGGTTCCGTAAAATCGTTCACAAGCCTGCCATAGGAACACGCACAGAGCGACGAAACCGGCGACACACACGGCGAGCCAGAAGTAGCGCCATTCAAGAGCAGTCGAATAGATCATCGTCGTGCAAATCGCAGCGAAACCAGAAATCAATCCAGACAGAGTGCACAGTATGAGTCTAGTCGTGACGGCCTTCTCTCTGGCTGTCGTACTCGCCCTGACGTCCGCTCCCGGCGACGTGCTCTCCCTGTCACCTTTGCGCAGCGCATCATCGAGGCGCTGAATAACCAGTTTGTTTTCTTCTGATTTTGTAGGCATTTGCCTGTTACCTCCCTATTTATTGGGTAAGTTTTTGCGAGACGCCTCAAACCGAAGGCGTTGAATGCTCGCTCCGACCGAAGTGTCGGATGAGCCGACCTATACTTAATCCATACTGACGCCGCCACCGCACAGATCGTACGATCCCGGTTGCGACTACCACCGCCGCTATTATTAGAAGCGGCACTCCTATGGCCGGAAATTCAGCGCGTGCGAATTCACCCTTGTCCGTCGGATACTCATCAAGCTTCAGCTTTTCCAGCAATTGAACAGGGGACAACTCATCGTATTTCCAGCGCTGGTTATCTTCGAGGTCTCGGCAGAATCCGCCTAGATGGTTGGTAACACTAGGGTTTTCGGACGAGGCGCAGAATTTAGCGCGTCGGTCAATTTCCAGGGCTCGTTTATTTTTCATCTTCAGCGCAAAAGATGAATCTGGAAAAAAAGCTTGGATAATATCGATTTGGTGACCCGATGATACCTTGAGGATATCAGGCCCGCGGAACCACCGTCACCTGGTTAATCGCGGTGGTGGCCGAACAACTCAAGTCCGTCAGGCGGCCAGTCGCCTGCATCTGTCAGGTCAGAAATATTTGTATCCATTTGCCGTTCTGCTGCGCGAACTCCCGGCAGAACGTGTACAAGTAATTGCCTGCACTCTTTAACGATCGTGCCGTTTACCACCCGCTCTTGCTCGACAAAGGCCAGGATGCTCCAGAATTCGATTACAGCTCGTTTTACGCGAAAACTGGTGCTGGAGACCCGCTGCTTTTTGGTGGAAGCCAAGCGTTCCTCATGACGTGCCCTCGCACTGCCGCCCACGAGGAGACAGAGCTCCTTACCGTACTTAAAATTCCGTTTCGTGAGCTGACCCCGATTAGATTAAAAATATCCGTGTCGGTTACAGTTTCTGGCAAATTTAGCTGATGCCGCGTATCAGCTCCGCGAGACTCGTTTTGCTGAGAGCCTGCTCAACGGCGTTGTTCGCAGCGTTGAAAATTGGGCGAAGCCTTCGTTTCATCGCGCAGGCTACCGCGCATCCGTCATGCACCTGGCCGCGCATCGCAAAAACTCCGCTCTCGCTTTCCACCGCCTTGTAGATCTGACCGAGTGTTATGCCAGATGCCCGGAGTCGGAGACCGACGCCGCCGTGGCGGCCTTGGCGAAGAGCGACCAGTCCCTCTCGATCGAGGAGCCTGAGGATCTTCCGCACCACGACCGGGTTGGTCTTGAGGCTTTTCGCGATTGCCTCCGAAGTCGTCCCCTCGTCGCCGGCGTAAGCGACGAAACTCATGATGTGGAGGGCACTCGCCAAACGACTGTTCGTGGCCATAAACAGAACCGTATCAGTTATATTTAAGGCGGTCAAGCCCGAGCGTTTTTTTGCCATCGGCTAGGTTGCCGGTGTCGCCGAAGGCCTACAGAGAACTGGAGTGAACCAAGAGTGCGCAATGGAACTTCATAGTAACCGCCGAAACCGACACGCGCGGATTGGGAGCCGTCCCTTGCCTGAGCGGGAACAGGAACGGCCTCGACTCACCGTGACGAGGCTCAGGAGCCCACGGCCGAAATGGCCGAGACCCCGCCGTCGATCAAGAAGTCTGCCCCGACGACGTACGCAGAATCGTCCGACGCGAGATAAACTGCCAGCTTCGCG
>WNFI01327731.1_pt1 | contig 20998 bp, 14 predicted proteins | sample 5400471 | NCBI WGS metagenome assembly WNFI01 (sample SAMN13153348, study PRJNA577476) | soil metagenome | isolation source: 100 cm saprolite on Douglas fir-dominated hillslope | place: USA:California | collected 2013-09-17
GTCTGGGTGACCGACAACGGCGATCACCAGGTGATGGAGTTCACCAACGAAGGCCAACTCTTGCGCACCTGGGGCAAAAAAGGCCAGGCTGGCACCGATCCCGAAACCTTCAATCGTCCCACCGACATCGCCTTCGCGCCGTCGGGCGATTTTTACATTTCGGATGGCTACGGCAATTCCCGCGTAGTGAAATTTTCACGCGAAGGGAAGTACATTCTCGATTGGGGCAAGCGCGGCACCAAGCCCGGCGAGTTCAATACGCCGCACTCGGTCGCCGTCGATTCGCACGGCACGGTCTACGTGAGCGACCGCGAGAACAACCGCATCCAGATTTTCGATCCCAACGGAAAATTTCTGCGCGAGTGGACCCACCTGGGCGCCACGCAAAATGTATTCATCACGCCCCAAGATCAGATGTGGATCATCACCCACCGCGACAATATCGAAAACATTACCTATGACACGCTCGCCGGCCGAATCATGCACATCGATCTCGCGACGGGCAAGATTTTAGGCGCGATGGAGAGCCCCGGGCACTGGCTGCACGTCGCGCCCACCGGCGAAATTTTCATCGGCAGCCTGACCGGCAACGTGTTCCGCTGGTATCCGGGCTGGCTGAATCAGGGATTGGGCGCGGAAGAGGGATTGAAGCCGGCGAATTAACGCGCGAAGCGCAGGACCTTCGAGCCGAGAATCCGCCGGTCGCGCGTCAACAGCGGAACGTTGTGAGCGAGGCTGGTGGCCGCGATGATTTCGTCCGCCGGATCGCTCTCGAAATCGAGCGCACCCATCTTCCGGCAAATTTCCAAAGTCAGCGGCCAGATGTGAACGCCCGCCAACAGGCGTGTGAGTTCCGGAGCGTCTAACACAAGTTCAATGCGGCGCCGCTGCGACAGCTTGGCGATTTCCCACAAAACGATGGCTGAGATGCTCCAACGATTCGTCGCCAGCAAGCGGCGCTCCCGGGCTGTCAGTTCTCCGGCCAGCGCGAAGAGCAGAATGTGCGTGTCAAGATTCAGCATTCCAGCGCTCGCCGGTGGAGAAAATGTCGCCTTTTATTTTTAGCTTGCCCTTGAGAGCGCCAATGAGATTGGATGAGCTGGACTCGATGCGCACCAGTTTCGCGACTGGCTTGCCGTGCTTGGTGATGACGATCCCCTGGTCATCCACATGGTCGAGAAGGGCCAGGCACTGTTCCTTAAACTTGGACGCGCTAATGGATTCCACGCGACCAGCATAGCACGGAACTGGTCATTTGTTCTGACCAGTCAGGCTAACTGGCCAATCTCACTTCCCATCCACCGAAAACGCCAGCAGCACGTTGCCCGGAATCCCGCCCATGGCGCCGTATCCGGAATTGACGTAGACCATGCCCTTCACTACGACGGCGCCGGGGCCGTCGAGCGATCCGCCGCGCGCTTCGACGCCGTTCACCGTCTCGAAGTCGCGCACGGTATCGAAATCCCAAACCACTTCGCCGTCTTTCGCGGCATAGGCGCGCAAGTGGCCGTCGCTCGAGCCGGAAAACACCACGCCCGGCATCGCGGTGACCGCCGCGGACTGCGCGGGACTGCACGGCCGGCGGTCGCCGCACACCGGCGGCGCGGCGCTCCAATCGATTTCGCCGTTGCTCAGCCGCAGCGCAAATAAACCGCCGCCGGCCGTTGGATCGAGCTGCAGGCCCGTGGGCGTCAACTGCCGCACGATGTCGGACAAAGCCACGTACGCGTGGTCGCCATCCGCCGCCGGACCCCACTGAATGCCGCCCAGCGATCCTCCGCGACCGATGCGAGTTTTCCAGAGCGGCTCGCCGCTATGATCGGGATCGAGCGCATGCACCACCGCCGATTTCTGCCCGGCGATCAGCGCGCGCCGGCCGCCCGGCATTTCGACCAGGATCGGCGACGAGCCGAAATCATAATCCGGCCCGTTGGCTTCAGGGCAATTGGTTTTGTCGGCGCCCGGACAAGCCAGGTTGAACGCGTCGCCCGCCGTCATCTGGCGGACCCAAAGAACCTTGCCGGAATCCTGATCAAGCGCCAGGATGGCATCGGCGGTGGCGGCTGCCGGATCGGAATAGCTGTCGCCGGTGGCGATGTAAAGCGCGTGGCGCTTGAGGTCGATCGTGGGCGCGCTCCAGACGGCCACACCCGACGGCCCCCAGAGCTGCGTACCGGATTTGTTCTTCCGCGTGGGGCGCGGAGTTTCCGGAATGGTATACGTTTGCCAGACGATTTTTCCCGTCACCGCGTTGAGCGCCACCACGCTGCCGCGAAACCGGCAGCACTCATACGCCGGATCGGCCGCGCTCACTTCTTCAAACGACGCCACTGGAACATAGAGACGGTTCCCGTGGAGCACCGGCGCGCCCGTGATGCGCGCTTCGGAATGTTCTTCCACGCGCGTTTTCCAGATGAGATTGCCGTTCAGCGCGTCAACGGCATAGGCATTCGCGTGGAGATCACCAAAGTAGACGGCGTTGCGCGCGCCCAGTTTGCCGATACTGATCGCCGTGCGCACGGGCGCCTCGGCTTCGAGCGTCCAGTAGATGCATCCCGTCGAAGCGCTGAGCGAATAGACGCGCCGCCCCGCGCTGCCCACGAAAATGCGTCCCCCCGCAACGGCCGGCTGCGCATACGCCACAATGTCGCCCGGAAATCCGAAGGCCCATTTCAGCCGCAGCCTGGGAATCTCGCCTGCCGCGATTCCGGCCAGCGCCGCCGGTTGAAAGCGCGTGTTTGCCAGGTCCGCGCCCCAGCCGTTCCAGTGAGCGCCGATCAAAGGATCGTTCGGAAACGCCGCGGCGCTCGCGCTGCAAAACGCAGCCTGCGGGGGAGCCGTCACCGGCTCGCTGCCGAACGGTTTGGCGGCCAGAAATTCGGCGATGGCGTGTCGCTCGGGCGCGGTGCGGCGTGCGCCCATCATCATCATGGTGCCGCTCTCGAGCGCCAGCAGGATGCGTTCCGGCGAAAGCCGCTTCAGCGCCAGGCGGCTGGGAACGCGCGAGGCGCCCGAATCGTGGCAGCCCGCGCAATTTTTCTGATAGAGCGCGGCTCCATCCTGAGCGTCGCGAGCTTGAGCGGCGAGGGCGATGCAGGCGCACACGAGCGCCACGCGTATGAGCATGGATACCTGTTAACCTGCGGCCTCTGCTGGAACCCGACGGAGCCCCTGGGCGGGATTGTGCAATTCAATTTGCATGTTTCTTCTGAAGGACGTACCCAAAAGGAAAGTGTACCGCACGGTTAACTCCGCTCCGGACGGCGGCGTTTCATCGCCAGGCGACGCCGCTCGGCGCTCCTGACGCGCGCCTCGTCCATCCCGAAATAGTGTGCCACTTCATGCCAGACGGTCTCGTCCACCATTTTCTGCAGGTGCGCCGGATCGCGCGCCAGCCGCTCGTGCGGGCCCTGAAAAATGACGATCTGGTCCGGCATCACGAAGCCGTCGGAGACGCTGCGCGCGGTGAGCGGCCTTCCACGGTACAGGCCCAGCAGCGTGCTTCCTACGGCAACTCTCGAAGCGCGCAGTTGCTCGCTCGAAGGTTCGGTTTCCACAATGACTGCGATGTTCGCCATCCTTCGCCGGAAGCGGCCCGGAATTTTGGCGCACGCTTGTTCCACCAGACGGTCGAATTCGTGCGCGGTCATGGCCTCCTGTTATTCTACGGAGGAATCGTCATGGCCATTGTGATCGCTATCGATGGACCCGCGGGCGCGGGCAAAAGCACCATCGCGCGCCGTCTGGCCACGCGCCTCGGTTTCATTTATATCGATAGCGGCGCCATGTATCGCGCGGTCGCTTTGTGGGCGCTGCGCCAGAATATCGACCCCTCCGACATGCACCGCATGGAACAACTGGCGCGGGCAGCGGGCATTACGCTCGCGGGCGATGGCGCGCGCGTGCTGCTGGATGGCGAAGATGTCACCGAACCCATCCGCGCTCCGGAAGTCTCGAAGGCTGCGTCGCTCGCCGCCACGATCCCCGGCGTGCGGCGCGCGCTGGTCGAGAAGCAGCGTGCCATCGGCGCTCAGAACAACGTGGTGATGGAGGGCCGCGATATCGGCTCCGTTGTTTTCCCCAACGCCGACCTGAAGATTTTTCTCGACGCCGATGCCCAGGAGCGCGCCCGCCGCCGCGCCCTGGAAGAAAACGGCGACCATGACGACATCTCGCGCCAGATTCGCGAGCGCGACGAACGCGACCGCACGCGCGCCGAAGCGCCGCTCACCCAGGCTCCCGATGCCGTCTATGTGGATTCGACCGGCCTCTCGATCGAAGAAGTCGAGGAGGCCATTTTGCGCCTCGTGCGCGCCCGTATCTCAAATGGAAAGGAGTTTCGTTGAAGGATCTTCTGGTGATGAAATTCGGCGGCACGAGCGTCGGCAGCGCCGACCGCATGCGCGCGGCCGCCGCGCTTTCGGCCGAGCAGCGGCGCAAAGGGCCCGTGGTGATTGTGGTTTCAGCCATGTCGGGTATCACCGACCTCCTGATCGAAACCACCAAGCACGCCGAAGCAGGCGACCGCGCCGGGCTCGACGCCAACATGCGCAAACTCGAAGAGCGCCACACCGCAGCCTGCCGGGACTTGCTGCCTGCCGCGAAGCAGAAACCGGTGCTGGCCGGCATTCGCGAGCTGGTGAAGGAATTCGAGCGCATCACCCATGGCATGCTCATGCTCAACGACCGCCCGCCGCGCTCGGTCGACGAAGCGATCGCCATTGGCGAGCGGCTCTCGGCGCTCATGATTGCGGCTTGCTTGACTGCCGGCGGAACCAAAGCCGAAGCCGTGAACGCGGCCGGGCTGATCGTGACCGACGCGGTGTTCGGCAGCGCTTCGCCGCTGATGAAACAGACCACGGAAAAATCACGCAAGCGGCTCGGACCGCTGCTGCGCAACGGTATTCTGCCGGTGGTCACGGGCTTCAACGGCGCCACCGCCGACGGCCGCCCGACCACGCTGGGCCGCGGCGGCTCGGATTTTTCGGCGTCGATATTATCCGCCGCGCTGGGCGCCCGCGAGCTGTGGATCTGGACCGATGTCGATGGCATCATGACTGCCGATCCGCGCCTGGTTCCAGACGCCGCCGTGCTCGACGAAGTCACGTACCGGGAAGCTGCCGAACTGGCCTACAACGGAGCCAAAGTGCTGCACCCGCGGACGCTCGCGCCGCTGGTCGAGAGCCGCATACCGGTGTGGAGCAAGAACAGCTTTGCCCCCGAAAAGCCGGGAACCAAGATCGTGCCGCGCATCTCAGGCCCCAACGGTGCCCGCGCGGTGACATCGATGCCGCGCGTGGCGCTGATCTCGCTCGAGCCGGCCCACGCCACGCTGCCCGGCGCACAGGTGATGGCGCGCGCGCTCGATGCGTTGGCCCGGGCCAATGTCGAGGTGCTTTCACTCTCCAGTTCCAGCTACCGGCAGAGTTTCTGTTTTCTCGTCCGGAGCGAAGAATTGGAGAAGACGGTGGAGGCGCTCGAAGCGGCGCTGGCGCTGGAGCTGGCCCACGGATATCTGCGGCCCATCGAGGTAAACAAAGAAGTTGGGCTGCTGGCGATCGTGGGCGAGGGCATGCAGGGCACGCCGGGGCTGGCCGGGCGTATTTTCACCGCCATTTCGCGCGAGCGCATCAACATCATCGCTATCGCACAGGGGTCGAGCGAGCTGACCATCGCCATCGTAGTGCGACGCGATGGCCTTGAGGCGGCGGTGCGCGCGGTACACGCCGAGTGCGGCATGGGAGCCAGCGCTCTAGCCAGAAGCCGGGGTAGCGTTTCCGGGACGCGAGTCACAAAACGCAAGAATTGACCTGGAAAGGTTTAGCGCCCCCGCGCTACTGCCTATGCGGGTGCTGCTGATATACTGAAGGTTCCGCGTAAATGGTTCAGGCAGAGATAACTGCGCCTTTTGCTTGGATTTCGGCACCGGATTGGGTTCGTTTCGCAAACCGGTGTAAAGCGTTGGAGCTATTATGTTTGACTTATTTCGCAGCAGCGACAAAGGAAAAAAGTATTTCCTGAGCGGCCTCCTGTTGCTCGTCGCGCTTTCCATGGTCACGTATCTGATCCCCAGCTATGGGAGCGGCGACCGCAGCCCGGACACCGTGATCGCCCAGATCGGCAAGGACACTGTCACCCAGCGTGACGCCCAACTGGCCATTCAGAACATTCTGCACGGCAAGTCCATTCCGCCGAATCTGGTGTCGCTCTACGTGCCCCAGATCATCGACCAGTTGATCACCGAGCGCATCCTGGTGTATGAGGCCGGCCGTCTCGGGTTCAAGATCAGCGAGGACGACACGTTCAACGCCATCCACCTGGCGCATCAGGAGCTGTTCCCTGAGGGTAAGTTCGTAGGCCGCGACGCCTACGCCGCCGCTCTCGCGCAGCAGAACATGACCATCGAAGAGTACGAGAGCGACATGGCGCGCCAAGTGCTAATTACGCGCTTGAAGGAGGTGGCGATCGAGGGTACGGTGGTGACATCTGCCGAGATCGAACAGGAATTCCGACGCCGCAATGAAAAAGTCAACGTAGCGTACGTCAAACTGTCGCCCGAAAAGTTGAAATCCGAAGTCCAGATCACGCCGGCGGAAATGAAAGAATACTTCACCAGGAATCCTGCATCGTTTCCCATGCCGGAAAAAAAGAGCCTAGCTATCCTGATCGTGGATCAGGCAAGGCTCGAGCAATCCATCCATCCCACCGAAGCCGTGTTGCGGCGGGTTTACCTGAACGATCAGGACAAGTTCCGCACGCCCGAGCGCGTGCAGGTGCGTCACATTCTGTTGAAGACCACCGACAAAGCCGGCGCCGAAGTAGACAAAGTGAAGGCCAGAGCCGAGGAGCTGTTGAAGCAGATCAAGGGCGGCGCGGATTTCGCGGAGCTGGCGCGCAAGAATTCCGACGATCCGGGCTCGGCTCCGAAAGGCGGCGATCTGGGCTGGCTGGTGCGCGGCCAGACTGTCAAGCCGTTCGAAGACGCGGCGTTTTCGCTCAAGCCGAAAGAGATCAGCGGCGTCGTCAAAACCGAGTACGGTTATCACATCCTCCAGGTGATGGACCACCAGCAGGCTCATTTGCGGACTTTCGAGGAAGTAGCGGCGCAACTGGGCGACGAGGTCCGCAAGCAAAGCGTCAGCCAGATGATGCAGGACCTGACGGATCGCGCCGAGGCCGGCTTAAAGAAGGATGCGCCCGAGAAAGTGGCGAAGGATCTCGGCCTAGCGCCGCCGATCATAGTGCAGAATGTCGCGCCTGGCGATCCGCTGCCGGAAATCGGCGTCAACAAGGATTTCGAGCAGAGCCTTACTGGACTGAAGAAGGGCGACGTTTCACAAGCAGTCGCTGTGACGCCAGTTCGCAACGCCGTGGCCGTAGTAACCAATATCATCCCCACGCATCCCGCGACGTTCGAAGAAGCGCAAGCCCGCATCAAGCAGGCGCTGGAACAGCAGAAAGTGATCGAGCTGGTCAACAAGCGTGGCGACGACCTGGTCGCCAAGACGAAAGCCATGAACGGCGATCTGGAGAAAGCCGCGAAGGCTTTGGGGCTTGAAGTGAAGAAGCCGCCGGCGTTCGACCGGCGCGGCGCAGTAGAAGCCCTGGGCCAGGCCACTTACATCAGCGAGGCCTTTTCCAAACCGGATGGCGCCATTGTCGGGCCCTTATCGGTTCCCGATGGCAAGGTGGTCGTCAAAGTACTCTCGCACGTGCCGGCGGACATCTCGACGTTTGCCGCGCAACGCCCGCTCCTGCGCGACGAGCTGAAGAGCAAGAAAGCGCGTGAGCGCGATCAATTGTTCGAGGCCGGTCTCCGCGAGCAGTTGATCAAAGAAGGCAAAGTGAAAATTCACGAGGATGTGGTGAACCGTCTGGTGGCGAACTACCGCGGCTAAGCGGCGCTCGCATGGTTCATGCCATCCTGGATTTTCTGCGGACGCTCACCGACCCCGAGCGCCTGATCCAGCTTCTGTCCGGAATCCTGGCCGGCTGGCCCGGTTACGCCCTGTTATTCGCCATCGTCTTTTCCGAAACCGGCCTGCTGGTTGGCTTCTTCCTGCCGGGCGATTCTCTCCTGTTCACCGTGGGTGTGGTCGCGGGCGCGGGCGATCTGAATATCGTGATCGTCAATCTGGTGCTGATGGCGGCCGCCATGATCGGTGACTCGACCGGCTTCTGGCTGGGCCGCATGACCGGTCCCCGCATCTTCGACCGGCCCAATTCCCGCCTCTTCAAGCGGCAACACCTGGAGCGCACGCAGCGGTTCTACAAGAAGCACGGCGGCAAGACCATCATCTACGCGCGGTTTGTCCCCATCATCAGAACCTTCGCCGCGTTCGTCGCCGGCGTAGCCCGGATGCCATACCTGCGCTTCCTCCCCTACAGCATTTGCGGCGGAGCGGGCTGGGTGTTCTTCATGACCATGCTGGGTTACAAGCTGGGTAAGGTGCCTTTCATCCGCCAGCATTTCGATAAGGTTGTGCTGCTGATCATCGCGATCTCGCTCATTCCCGCGATTACCGAGGTGATCAAGTCGCGCCGCGCGCCGGTGGGATCGTAAACAATCAAGGCGTCGATAACCTCCGCAATTCTCCAGAGACGAACCCCTGAACTTCCAACGCCGTTACTTGTAAGAAATCTCCCATTCGGACGCGCCAATGTACGCCGTGACCCGGCGCGCGACGCAAACGCAGGTTAACAGAGGTGAAATTGCGGTGGATCGGGCGACGCGGCCGGGCGCTCTGGCGTTTAACTGGTCAGAGGAGGTTCACTATGCCTAACTGGATAAATCAATTCACAAGTATCATGCTTCTGGCTGCGGTGAGTTGCATCTCCGCGATGGCGCAGTATACGGGCATGCCGGGAACGGGGACAACCAGCGGGACGTACACGGCTCCAAAGGGCGGTTACGGATCGGGTGCGGCCATCGGGATCGGGCTGGGCGCGGCGGCCGGCGCAGGCGTGGCGTACTGGGCGCTGCACAACCGGCCGAGCGTGATCGGATGTGTGCAGCGGTCCGATCAGGGCAATGCCATCTTCAACGAGAAAGATGGCAAGCTCTACCATCTCCTGCCCGAGAGCGAAGTGACCTTGAAACCCGGCGAGCGGGTCGCATTGAAGGGCAAGAAAACCGAAGATCAGCCGGGTAAGTACGCTTTCGCAGCACGAAAAATGGTCAAAGATTACGGGGCCTGCGAGAGCGGTAAGGCTGGCGCAACGGCCGGAGGAGCGAACTAACTAACGCGTCCGCATCGGGCCTCGACCGGAAATTAAATGACTCGGTTGAGGCCCGCCGCGGTTCCGATTTACTCATAGCGCAGAGCATCCATTGGATCTACCGAAGACGCGCGGCGCGCCGGAATGAAAGCCGCGAGCGCGGACGTCAGAACCAGAAGCAGAGTGACAGCGGCAAAGATCAGCGGATTGTGCGTGCTGCCTTCGGCCCATTTCGATAGAACGCCGCTCAGCATAAGACTCAGGACCAGCCCGCAAGCCAGTCCGCCGATGACGTTGCGCGCGGAAGCGGTGAATACCAGCCGCAGCACCTGCCCGCGGGTGGCGCCGAGCGCCATGCGAATGCCGAATTCGTTGGTTCGCTGCGCCACGCCGTACGAGACCACGCTGAACAGCCCAATGGCGGCGAGCGCCAGCGCCAGCAGCGAGAACCCGCTGAACAGCGCGGCCACCAGGCGTCCGTAGCCATACTCATCCTGATTCTGAATCCACTGCTCCAGGTCGCGCGTCTGACCGAACACCTGTTGATCGGGATCGACGGCCTTCACTTCGGCGCGGACGCGATTCAGAACCGAAAGCGGCGCGGCATACGTCCGCACCAGGATCTGCGTCCACATGTTCATCTGCAGCGTGAAGGGCACAAAAACCGCCGGCTTGACGGGCTTGCGCAGGCCGTCATCGCGCGCATCGCCCACAATGCCGATGATCTGCAGCCAGCCGTTGGCGTCGGGCACCGCCTGCGAGAACGGTGGCTCGCCTTTTAGATCGGGCAGCCGCACTTGCTTCCCCAGAGCGTCGCCGTGCGGCCAGTATTGCCGGGCCATCGTTTGATTTATGACGGCGAGGCGCGCGCCGCGCACGATCTCAGGCTGCTCCCAAAGCCGCCCCTGCGAAAGCGGGATGCGCAGAACCGGGAAATACTCCTGGCTGACGAAGTTGGCGCGCACCTCTTGCCGCTGATTGGAGGGACGCCCGAAGATTTCGAAGGATTGATCCCAACCGTTCCACGGAGGCGTGGCGTTGGTGGAAATTCCCGCGGCGACCACTTCCGGCATGGCGGCGACGCGGGCGAGCAGCTGCTCGAAATAAGCCGAGCGGTTCTCCCAGCTCACATGCGAATTCTGATGCACGGGGATGCCGACCGACATGGTTTTGTGTGGATCGTAGCCCAGATCGGCGCGGACCAGCTTCACAAAGCCGTTGATGGCGGCTGCGGCGGAGGTAAGGAGCAACAGGGTCAGCGCGATCTGGCCGGCCACCAGCACGTCGTGAGTGCGTTTGCTGTGGGCTCCGGCGGTGGTGCGCCGCGAATTGGACTGCATGAGCTGTGCGACTTGCGGACGCGAAAACTGGAACGCCGGCGCGAGGCCGGACATAACACCGGTGAAGATCGCGATCGCGATGCTGAACCCAAGCACTGGCAGATTGAGGCTGATGGCCACTTCGTGCGGGAACGAATATTCCGGCAGCCAGCGCACCAGCACCGGGAGCAGCCGGTAAGCCAGCAGCACGCCGCCGAGCGCGCCCAGAACGGACAACGCCAGGGCCTCGGTTAGAAGCTGGCGCTGAATCCGCCACCGGCTGGCGCCGACCGCGCTGCGCACGGCGAGTTCATGCTGCCGCGCAGTTCCCCGAGCCAGCAGCAGGATGGACACGGTGGCGCATCCGATGAGCAGCAGCATCGACACCGCCCCGAACAGCAGGAATAGCGAATGTCCGAGTTGGGCGAGCGTGACGCCGGGCTTCAGTTTGACCAGCGGGCCGTAATCGGTGCTCGCGTCGCTGGTGATTTTCAACGGGAGATACACGTCGGCGTCATTCCAGGTGAAGCGCGAGGGCAGAACACCGACGATCGTATAGTTCTTGTGCACAAGCTGCAGACTGCGGCCGATCACCGTCGGGTCGCCATTGAAATGCCGTTGCCAGAACTGATAGCTCAGGACCACGACCAGCTGCGGGTCCTGACCGTCGGGCGCGTCGGAGGGAATCAGCGTCCGGCCCAGCAGGGCGGGGACGCCGAAATAGCTGCCGGCGTTGGCTGTGAGTTGGACCGACGGGACATCCTGCGGCAGATCTTCGTCCGTGGTCGTGAGATTCCACGTTCCCCAGCTGGCGGCAGCGCTTTCGATACATTTTGCCTGCCGCAGATACTTGAGTTGTGGGCCTGTGACCCCGACCCACCGGTCGTCTCCGGCTTCGTTGAGGACGACCAGGTGGACCATGCGGTCTGCGCCTTGGTATGGGAACGGGTTAACCAGCAAGCCGTAGATCACGCTGAAGACGGCCGTGGTGGCGCCGACGCCGAGGGTGAGCGACAGGATGGACGTGAGAGCCAGGCCGGGCTTCTTGCGCAACTCGCGCCAGGAGAACCGCAGATCGTGCAGCATGTTCTTTATACTGCCGAAGGGCGCAAAAGTTACGTAATTTCAACGGTGCGGACGAAAAAAGACACGCTGCACCTGCAAAGCATCAATTTCGCAACGCCTGGCTGGGATCGATCCTTATGGCTCGCCAGGCCGGCAGCAAACACGCCGGCAGCGAGGCGATCAACATCACCGCGAATGCGAGACCGAACGCCAGCGGGTCGCGCGGGCTCACTTTGTAGAGCAGATCGCCGAGCAGGCGCGTCAATACGAGCGCTGTGCCCGCGCCCAGCAGAACGCCTCCCGCGGTCAAAGCGAAGCCGTGCGACATGACGAGCCGCAGCAGGTCCGATGCTTGCGCGCCGAGGGCCATCCGCAATCCCAGTTCGCGCGTGCTTTGCGAAACGGCGTACGACATGACGCCATAGAGCCCGATTGCGGCGAGCAGCAGCGCCATGGCGCAGAAGATCGCGAGCAGGATGACCGCGGCGCGCTGCGTCCATGACATGCGATTGACTCGTTCGCGCATAGTCATCACATCGCCCGGCGCCAGATTCGCATCGAGCGCGCTCACTTCACTGGCCAACGCCTTTGCCAGCGCTTCGGGCGCGAGCGTAGTGCGGATCTCTATGCCCTGAACAAAGGAGCTGGCCTGGCGTACCGGCAGGTAGAAAAACGGCTTGGGGTTCTCTCTTAGCGTCTGGTACTTTGACACTTTCGCTACGCCCACCACCTGGAGCCAGCGTCCCTTCACCTGCAGGCGCCCGCCGACGGGATTTTCGCCGCGCCAGAATTGCGCCGCCATCACGTCATTGACGATGGCGACGGGCTGGGCGGTTTCATCGTCGGCGCGCGTGAAGTCGCGGCCTGCAACCACAGGGATACCCATCGTTTCGAGGTATCGTTCACCGACATCGTTGTATTCGACCGTGAGTTTTTCGCCGGGCCGGGTTTCGTAACCATCGACGGCGATTGGAGCCGAAGGGTAACTGCGATAGCTGAACGGAGTCACACGCGCGAACGCAATCGATTCTACGCCGGCGAGCCCCTGGACGCGATCGATCAGCTCGTTTTGAAAAGTCTTTCCGCGCGCGGGGTCGTAACCGGCGCCTACCAGATCGACGTAGGTCGTCAGCACGCGATCGGCCGAGAAGCCCAGTTCGGCGTCGCGCATTCCTTGCAGGCTCCGGAGCATGAGGCCCGCGCCTACCAGTAAAACGAAACTGAGCGATACCTGCACCAGGACCAAACCCGACCGGACGTATGCTCTGCCGCGGCCGCCGACAACGCTGCCCGATTCCGATTTCATGGCGCCGGCAAGATCGACTTTACTCGCTTGCAACGCCGGGATCAGGCCGACCAGCAGCGTCGAAATCAGGCAAACGCCGGCGCTCAACGCCAGCACGCGCCAGTCGATTTCGGCGGGCAGATTCACCATCACGCCGGGATAGGAGGGGAACAGCAGCACGATCAGGTTGCGGCCCCAGTTCGCCATCAGAATTCCGCCAGCTGCCGCCAGAGCTGTGAGAATCAGGCCTTCGGTGAGGAGTTGCTTGAGCAAACGGCCGCGCCCCGCGCCGACCGAGAGCCGGACCGCCATTTCATGGCGCCGCGCAAAGGACCGGACGAGCAGCAGGTTGCCGACGTTCGCGCAGGCGATGAAGAGCACGAAACACGCCACCACCAGCGAAATTCGAAGTGTCGGAAACAGCGTGCCTGCGTTGTTGAACGGGGTTTTCCATAGGGGATACAGCTGGATCGCCCACCCGCGGTTGGTTTCGGGATAATCGGTTTCCAATCTTTTGGCCACAGCCGAAATTTCCGCCTGCGCCTGGAGGATGGTCACGCCGGGCTTGAGCTTGGCGAACCCTTCGATCCAGCGCGCGCCGCGGTTCTCCAATTTGTAGCCGCCGCTCTCAAACGTTTCCTCCATCGAAGCGGGCACCCAGAACTGAAAGGCATAGCCCACGAACGTTCCGAAAAATCCTTCAGGCGCGACGCCGATGATCGTATGCTGCACGCCATTGAGGCGTTGCGTTTTGCCGATAATCGCCGGGTCGCCGCGGTATCGATTCTTCCACGTTTGATAGGCGATCACGGTCGCCGGATGGGCGTTGCGCCCGACCTCATCGGCCGGCTCGAACCCACGCCCGAGGATCGGATGGACTCCGATGGCGTCGAAATAATTGGCCGACACGACGCTTCCGGTGGCCCACTCGGCATGATCGCCGACGTTGAGCGTCGTGCCGACGATATGCTCGGCGATAAACGCGTCGACGAGCTTGCAGTTCTTCCGGAAATCCATGAAGTCGGGCCAGGAAACGTCGTCGCGCTCGCCGCGAGACATGCCTGTGATCGCGACCAGCCGTTCCTGATTTGCGACGAGCGGGAACGGCCGCAGTAATATTCCTTCCACCCAACTGAAAACAGAGGTCGTTGCGCCGATTCCGAGGGTCAGGCAAAGAACCGCGAGAATCGAAAATCCCGGACTGCGCCGGAGCATGCGGATGCCGAAGCGAAGGTCTTGCAGCATATTAGGCCAACAGACGCTCGAACTGCGGAATGGTTATGAAGAATTAGGGGCGGCCATCAAAGCCGCCTCGAACTGCAAACGGCGCCATCGCTCACGGGCGGGCGCCGCCTGCCTCAGAAAACGAAACGGAAGCCGAGCTGCCCATGCCGGGGGCTGTTGTACTGGCTGTTGATGACGCCGAAGCTGTCGCCGCCAAACGTGGTATTGGGCGTGCCGAACCTGGGCGTATTGAACGCGTTGAAAAACTCCGCGCGAATCTCTAAATACCTGCTTTCCGTGAACTCTACTTTTTTGGAAAGCCCCAGGTCTATGTTGTGAATTCCCTGATTGCGGCAATCCGCTATATAGCGGCCCATGTTGCCGGGCGTCTGGTCGGCCGGATGAGAGAAGTTTCCAACGTTGAAGTAATTCGCCCCGCCGTCCACGACGCTGTAGATGCCGGCGCCGGAGCACGCTTTCCCGCTGATGTTGGGCCGCTGATTGGGGCTGTCGGCCAGGGTCTGATTGCTGTCGGAGAACACGATGGGGTTCCCGGCCTGGAAGGTGACGAAACTATTTACCTGCCAGCCACCGATGGCCCCGTTCATAATGCGGTTCATGTTTCGGCCAATAGCCTTGCCGCGTCCCACCGGCAGCTCGTAAATGGCGGCGAAGGCCAGGCGGTGCGGCACATCGTTCGCGCTGACGCTCTTTTCCGCGCGGAGATTCGTCAGGTCCTGCGGCGCTCCGATAAAGCCGAGATTGCCGATCCATGCGTTTCCGCCGGCGTCGGAGTAATCCATGAACTTCGAGAACGTGTAGTTACCTTGGACGCTCAGCCCGTACGCCAGCCGCTTTTCAAAGCGCACCTGGAGCGATTGGTAATCGGAGTTGGCCACAAACTCCGGAAACCCGGAAAACGATCCGGGGAACTGGGGAAACGGCCGCAGCAGGTCGATCTGCGGAATGGTCGCGAAGTTATAAGTCGAATTCGGATCGTTGATGATCGGAGCCGGTTTTCCGGGAACCTGTGTGAACAGGTATTGGAACGGATTGGGCACATTGTTGTACAGCCCGGTACTGCCATAGGCCAGGCGATTCGCCGCCGAGATGTAATTGCGATTCTCAGTGGAGTAGTTCCACGGCAGGTGTACCGAGTGGCTGGCGGAATAATTGACGTCGATCAGCCACTGGCCCGGCAGCTCGCGCTGAAGTCCCAGGTTCCACTGGTAAATCTCGCCGTTCGTGAACGTGTTGCTGCTGTGATTGTCGTTGCCCGCTCCATAATTCGTCAGCGCGCCATATTTTCCCTGCTGCGGCCCCGAAAAACCCGCGGGAAACGGGTTCTGAAGAGTCGCGTACTGTGTGACGTAGTTGTCCAGAGTGGGTATATATCTGAGGTCGTAATTCCAGGCCGCTCCTCCGTACTGCCAGTTGGTGGCGAAGTTCATCCCGTAGTACATGCCCGCTCCACCGCGCACGACGGTCTTGTTGTCCAACCGGTAGGCAAAGCCGAGCCGCGGGCCGATGTTGTGGTAAGCCGGATCCGCGTGGCGGAAGTTATTGGTAGCCAGTATCGTGGTTCCCTTGATTTGGCCGCCGGGGAAATTCGCCGCGGGCAGGGCAGGGATGTTGAGGCCGCTATCGCAGGTGAAGCAACTGAATTGCTCGCGGTTGTAGCGCTCCGTATAGGGCGTGCTGAACTCGTAGCGCAGGCCCAAGTTCAGCGTGAGCCGGCTGGTCATCCGCCACGTGTCCTGAATGAAGAACGATGTCTCCATCGATTTGTTCGCCACCGACGGGCGTTCGGCCATGCCGCTGCTGCTATCGAAGTACCCAATCAGCATGCTGGCGAGCGAGTTGCCCTGGAGCGAATTGGGAGCAATGTTGCTTTGCATGGTCTGGTTGGCGCTGAACTCAAACCCGCCGGCGGTGTCGCTTGGCTGGAAGTAGGCGTTCAGGAAGATGCGGCGCTCGCCGCCGAATCGTAAATTGTGCGCGCCGACGACTTTGTCCACCACCGAGCTGAACGACCACTGCGTGTCCGTCTCGATCGAAGTGGTGCAGCAGGCATCCGTAACCAAGCCCTGATAACCATTCGGTGAAATATCCGGAAAAGCCGCCTTCTCGTACCAGGGGTTGACGATCAGCTCCTTCGGGAAGCCCACGGACAAGGGATCGACGGTGGGTGTCACGCCAAACGTGTTGTAAAAGCGGTGGAGGTTCAGGCGGTTGGTCCACAGCGTTTTCGGGCTGATGGTCCACGTGTCTGAGACAGCGCCTTCGTTGTTGCGGTAATACGAAACCTGCGGCGCCAGGAAAAGATCGGGCGTGTAGCTGGTCGAGATGCCCCGGCTGTATCGCGCGCTCATGCGATTGCTGTCTGAAAAGTTGTGGTCGACTTTGATGTCGAACTGATACCCGGGATTCGGGAAGATCTGCTTGGCCGTAAAATTGTTCAGCCCGGTAACGGGATCGCCCGAGGTGTTCGCTGAGGGATAGAGGTTGATCAGATTCTTCCCGATCGAATTCATCAGGCTGGGGGGAATCACGTTGCCGGCGAACGGTTGCCGCGTGCAGACTTGATTTTGATCGCACGACTGGGCAAAGGGATTGTACAGCTGTTCCAGGCTGCCATCGGGATTAAAAGTCTGTGAGAAGTCGCCCTTCTTCTGCAAATCGGTCGGCACGCTTGTCGTTACAGTGCCCGGGTACGTGTTCCGGTCCTTTTCGTAATCGAAGAAAAAGAATGTTTTGTTTTTCTTGATCGGGCCGCCGACCGAGCCGCCCCATTGGTCAATGTCGTAGGGTCCAATGGGCTGGCCGGCCGCGTTTGAAAAGAAATCGTTGGCATCCAAATCCGGCCGGCGGAAGAACCAATAGCCGCTGCCGTGGAACTGATTCGTGCCGGACTTCATGAGCATGCTCACCACGGTGCCGCCGTTACTTCCGTACTCGGCGGAGAAGCTGTTATTTTGCAGCTTGAACTCCTGGATCGCTTCTACTCCAGGCTTGTATTGCAGGTTGGTGGTGCCACCTTCACCGCCCTCGGGATTGGTCATCAGGCCGCCGTCCAGGCGAAACTCCGCCGTGGCGTAGCGCTGGCCGTTGGAGGAGAAACCGGTACCGCCAAGAGAGATGCCGTGCGCACCGGAGACTTCAGTGGTGCCCGGGGCCAGAAACACCAGGCCCGAGTAATCGCGGCCTTCGAGCGGCATGTTGATCATGTACTGCCCGGTGACTTCGGTGCCAAGCGCGCCGCTGACCGTGTTCAAAAGCGGCGCTTCGCCCGTGACTTCCACCTTCTGGCTGATCTCGCCGACTTCGAGCGGGAGATCCAGATCGGTCTGCTGGCCGACGCGCAGCACAATATTGTCGCGGATCAGCGTCTTGAAGCCGGCGGCTTCGACGGTTGCCCGGTACGTCGCCGGCTTCAGGTCCGTGAACAGGTACCGGCCTCCGGAGTCGGTCGCCCGCTTTTCCGAAACACCGGTACCCACGTTCGTCATGGTGACGGTGACGTTGGGAATGACGGCGCCCGTCGAATCGGTGACCGTGCCACGCAGCAATGCAGTGTCGACACCTTGCGCCATGATCAGGCTCGCGCACAAGAACGTGCTAAGAATTGCCAGTGAGAAATAGAGGATTGTTGGGTGGATTCGTCGCATTATTGCCTCGTTTGAACCGCTGTCGCCATCGTGCGAGCAAGATCTGGGCTCGATCATTCCGATCTTTTGCGCTACGCCAAACTCAAAAAACCCCAGCAGAGAGAACTAGTAGATTTGCGGTATTACATCGCAGGAGCGACGCGCCTGTCAAGCGCAATACGACGGCGGGGCGACGCGATGTATCACCTCCTGGGCAGTGGTGCGTGCTCGACACCACCTAAGCCGGCGTCGTCACTTTACGCTTTCGCTGGGTTTGGGAAAAGCCTTGTTTTCTCTTGCCTTGATTTCCTGGAAGATCTGCGCCTCGCGGGCGGCATCGGCGCCGCGGCCCAGCTTTCTATAGGCCTGCGCCAGGCCGTAGTGGTTCTTGGCGCTTTGTGGATCGAGCTTGACCGCGGTTTCCAGCTCTCGCAAAGCCTCGCGCGTGTTGCCGTCGCGCAACGCGAGCTTGCCGAGCTCGTAATGCGCGTCCGGCAGCGCGGGATCGAGCGCCTCCGCCTTTTGCAAGAGCTGCGCGGCGCGGGCCTCGATATTGCTGTCCGATTTTGCGTCTCCCCAGAGCAGCATGGTTCCATAGGCCTGGTAGAGCGCGCCCTCGCGCGGCAGCCGCTCGATCGCGGTCTTGAGCGTGGTCTCAGCCTCGGCGGCTTTGCCGATGTCCAGCTGGGCAGTCGCCAGGCCGATGATGCCTTCCGCATCGGCGGGATTCAGCGCGACGGCGCGCGCGTAATGCGCTTCGGCGTCGTTGACCCGGCCCGATCGGAGCTCGATTTGCGCTTTCAGCCGATGCGCGCGGTAGGAATCGGGTGTGACGGCGAGGGCCTTCTCAGCGGCAATGGTCGCGGCTTCGAAATAGTGATTGTGCAGCAGAATCACACCGACGTCGAGATAGTTCGATTCATCCGACGGATCGAGCGCGATGGCTTTGTCGAGAGCCGCGACCGCCGCCTTCGCATCCTCTTTCTTATAGAGACACCAGCCCAGCAGATTGTAGATTTCGCTCGATTCGTGGCCGGCCGCCACCGCGCGGCGGAGGGTTTCCAGGCTTTCGGAAAATTGGCCCGCGCGATACTGAACGCGCGCTAGCGCATACGCTAACTCAGATTTGTCCGGATAATTTACTGACAGCGACTGGAGCAGAGCCTCCGCAATATCGAATTCGCGGATTTCCGCGGCAACCTGGCCGGCTAAGAAAATGCTCTTGGGTTCCGCCGGCTGCTGCTGAAGCTGCTTCAGGATCTCGCGAGATTTCTGGCGGCGTCCCGTGTAGTAATAGGCGCGCGCGAGCGCCGCCACCGACTCGGGTCGCGCGCGCACTTGCTCCGGAACCGATTCCAGCAGTTTCACGGCGGTGTCGTATTGCTTGCGTTCCTCCTCGATCATGCCCATCAACAGAGTGGCGACGGCATCGCGCGGATTTTCGTTCAAGACACGATCGAGGTTGATTTTCGCCGGAGCCAGCTGGCCGAGTTCAAACTGATTCCAGGCCAAGTTTCGGCGCGTGGCAGAATCGGCGGGATCGATCCGCAGGGCTTTTTCCAGATACACATCCGATTCCTGAAGCTTCTGCTGTATGCCGAGCACGACGCCGAGCAGACCCAGGAACTCGGCGCTGCCGGGGGCGAGTTCGACGGCTTTGCGAAGTTCTCGCTCTGCGGGCGCCAATTCACCACGGCTGATGAGTTGACGTCCGCGGTCGGCATGTTCCTGAGCGGCGGCAGCGTCCTGAACGGGCCCGGCGGAGACAACGCGCACGCCCAGGAACGCGACGATCGCAAATTGAAAGCCGAACCTGGCCAGCGGCACAACTGTCTAGCTTAACGCCTCATTGGGTGGTCGCCGGCGTTGGCAGACTCGCGGAGACCGGGGCCGCCGGCTGCTTGAACCAGCGAAGGTGCATGGGACCATTTTCCCAACCGGCAAATACCAGTTCGTCGCCATCCGCTCCATACAGCCCGCCATCCATGGGAGCCTCAACGTCCTTCCAGGCCGAGGACGCCCGGTCAAACACGGCGAGCTGCCGGAGCTTGGCACCGCGATCGCGCCGGAGGGCGTAAAGATGGTTATCAGAAGTGAAGGCGAAGCTCGGCTCGCTGCGGCCGGAGAACTTCCAGCGGCCGGTCAGTTTTCCATTTAAGTCCAATTCGACCCACTCCAAGTCCTCCGATGTCTCTCGCCACGCCAGCACGCCTGCGCGATCGTGCGTGACCGTGATCCGCATCTCCTGCCAGCTATCGCTGCCGGGTTCGAGTCCAGCGGGAAATCCGGAACGCGGAAGGTAAGCGGCAGCTTGTTTCCCGCCCGAGTATTTCCGGACGAGCATATAATCCTGCCGGTCGGCTCTGCCTGGATTGTCTTTATCTTGCTGCGCGCCGAAACTCCACAACGAATGATCTCCGGCATAGCACAGGTTGCCTGGCAGATAATTTTGCGTGTCGATGCCGCCGGTTCGTTTGCCGGTGCTGTCCAGGAACTCGATGCCTCCACGGTTGACGTGATCGACGTCCGCGTAGGAGACCGCGATTGTGCCATCCGTATCGATGGCTAAGCCTGTCAGGTTAGGCGGAGGGCCTCCAGGTTCCTGAAGGTCGGTGGCCAAGACCAGGTGACCATCGGGTGCGTATAAGCGGAGCTGGCTGGGGCGGCCTTCCCCGAGGTAGTACACATAGCCGTTGTAAAAGCGTGGAATTAGCTGATTTCCAACAAGATTGGCTTGCGAAATGACTTCGCGAACTGGCTCTGTCCCGGCAAACACGCCGGCGATACAGAAGGTAAGGGGCAAAAGCATGCGGAACATAGAGCCTCCTTCGAAAGCTTGACGACCGAGGAGCTGAGAGCGTGCAGATGCGGTGAACGTGAACCGTTTTGGCTAGAGCAAAGTGAAGGGGCAGCCGGAGTACTCAGTTTTTCGAGGCGACGTCGGTCTTGTGTTTTTTGTACTCGGCGAACGCGGCGTCCGCTTCGCTGGCGCGATTCAGGCGGCGATAGAGCAGGCCGAGGGAATAATAGGGCTCGGCTTGCGCCGGATCGAGAGAAATTGCAGCTCGATACTCCGCAATCGCCTCCGCATCGCGGCCCTGTTTCTCTAACACCCGGCCCAGGTGATAATGAGCCTGCGCAAAGCGGGAATCATACTCGATCGATTCCCGGAGCGCTTTTTCGGCGGCATCCAGCTTGTCGAGGCGCAGCAACAGGTAACCAAGGTTGTGCGGGGGCCA
>WNFI01707099.1_pt1 | contig 20997 bp, 15 predicted proteins | sample 5400471 | NCBI WGS metagenome assembly WNFI01 (sample SAMN13153348, study PRJNA577476) | soil metagenome | isolation source: 100 cm saprolite on Douglas fir-dominated hillslope | place: USA:California | collected 2013-09-17
AGCGGCGCCTTCGGCGGCGACGCGCGCAACAACGGCTACTACGGCGGCGGCAACGGCCGCTGGAATCCCGAAGACATTCGTCAGTTCCGCCGCGAGTTCCGCGAATGGGCCAACGACGCGGACGCGCTCCGCCGTCAGCTGCAGACCGCAGGCGTCAGCCCGCGCGACATGGACGAAGTGCTGCGGCGGCTGCGGGAGATGGACAACGATCGCGTCTACGCCGACCCGCGCGGCCTCGAGCAGCTGCAGGCGGCGGTCGTCGATCAGCTGAAGAAAGTGGAGTTCGCCCTGCGCCGCGCGACTGAGGCAGGCAACAACGAGTCGCTGTCGCTGTCGGGTTCCGATCAGGTACCCGAGAGCTTTCGCCAGGCGATCGAGGAGTACTACCGGTCGCTGTCGAAGAAGCCTCAACGGTAGGGGTATGATGGAAGCCGTCGGGGCGTAGCGCAGCCTGGTAGCGCATCTGCTTTGGGAGCAGAGGGTCGCTGGTTCGAATCCAGTCGCCCCGACCATTTCACTTCCGCGCGTCCCGCCAGACTCGATCCGCGAAATCATGGTCGCGTCCCGCACCCTCGCCGCCTCCCTGCTCGCGATCGCCGTCGCTGCGGCCGCTCCCCAGTCGGCGATTGCTCCGCATCTGCGTTCGTTTCTGTCAGGCTCGCTGAAGTTCTCCGCCGGCGAGCTCACGGATCTCGAGCGCGGCAAGATCGTTCGTCATCGTCTCGACGCGACCGCGCCGAGCGAAGTCGCTGCGGTCGGCGCCGTGCGGATCGCCGCGGACAAGGACGTGTTTGTCGAGGCGTATCGCGACATCGTGCGGTTCAAGCGCGGCCCCGAGGTCCTGCAAATCGGCCGCTTCAGCAATCCGCCGGCGCTGAGCGATCTCGACAGCCTTACGATCACGAAAGAGGACGCCGACCTGCGCGACTGCCGCGTACACGATTGCGACGTCCGCCTGCCCGCGAACGCCATCGCTCGCGTGCAGCAGGAGATCGACTGGAGCGCCGCCGATGCGGACGCGCGCGCCGCCGCTGTCTTCAAGCAGCTGCTGTTCGATCACGTCCACGCGTACGCCACGGGCGACTCGGGGCGGATCGCCCAATACGACGACGACAAGCGTCCGGTGACGCCGCTGCAGGACTTCGAAGGCCTCCTGAAGGCGTCGGCCTACATCGGATCGCTCGCGCCCGGGCTCGACGCGCACCTTCGCGACTACCCGCACTCGCCGCTCGCCGGCGCCGAGGATCTGCTCTACTGGTCGAAAGAGAAGTTCGGCCTGACGCCGTTCATCACCGTCACGCACGTCACGATCACGCGTGACGCGCAGGGCGACTACGTGATGGCGTCGAAGGACGTCTATTCCAGCCGTTACTTCGACGCGTCGCTCACGTTGTCAATCGCCGCCGACGCGGTCGACGGCAACGACGGATTCTTTCTGGTCTACATGAATCGATCCCGCGCGAGCGCGCTGAAAGGCGCCTTCGCCGGCCTCCGCCGCTCGATCGTCGAACGGCGCGCCCGCGGCAGCATCGAAGAGAACCTGCGCGGCCTGAAACTGCGCCTCGAAAAGGGGTTCATGGGAAAATGAGGTCCCTATGAAAGTGTCGCGACGCGCGCTCCTTGCCGGCGCCGCCGGCGCAGTCGTCCTCGGGCGGAACGCGAACGCGCAACCGACGAACGATCCGACCAAAGTCAGGGGCAGGGCGAGCCGTCCGCTGGGCGAGCGCGCGCCGTCCGAAAAAATCCAGCGCCTCGGCCGCGGCGGCACATCGTCCGCCACGCCGCATCAGGACCTCTGTGGCACGATCACGCCGTCCGATCTGCATTTCGAACGCCATCATGCCGGCGTGCCCGAGATCGATCCCAAGGCGTACTCGCTGCTCGTGCACGGGATGGTCGAACGTCCGCTGGTGTTCACGCTCGCGGATCTGAAACGCTTTCCCGCCACGACGCGCGTCTGTTTTCTCGAATGCTCCGGGAACCTCGCGCGAAACGCGCCGCCCGAGACGACGCCGCAGCAGCTCGCCGGCCTCACGAGCCAGAGCGAATGGACCGGTGTGCTCCTCAGCACGATTTTCCGCGAGGTCGGCCTGAAGCGGCAGGCGTCGTGGTTTCTCGCCGAAGGCATGGACGCCGCGATGCTGACGCGCAGCATCACCGTCGAGAAAGGGCTCGACGACGCGATGATCGCGTATGGGCAGAACGGCGAAGCGCTCCGGCCCGAGCAAGGCTATCCCGCGCGGCTGCTGCTGCCCGGATGGGAAGGCAACACGAGTGTGAAGTGGCTGCGCCGCCTCGAGCTCGCCGATCAACCGTTCATGACCCGGGAAGAAACGTCGAAGTACACCGACCCGCTCACGAACGACACAGCGCGGATCTTCAGCTTCGTCATGGACGCGCGATCGCTCATCACCTATCCGACGTATCCGGTGGTGGTGACCAAAGGCTGGATCGAGATCAACGGCATCGCGTGGACCGGCTACGGAAAAATCTCGCGCGTCGACGTCAGCACGGACAACGGCAAGAGATGGACCGCGGCTATCACCTGAATCCGATCACCGGTTGGGTCGTGCGCGCCGACGGATCGGTCGTCTATAGGCAGGAAGCGTGGGCGTGACGATCAAGGCGTCCGCGGTTTCTCTTTGCGTCCTTGGTGTCCTTTGTGGCGACGCGGCGGCGCAAACGAAGCAGCCGTCCCGTCTGGGTATCGGCCGCCCTGCGACGCCGGATGACATCGCAGCGCTCGACGTCGACGTTCGTCCCGACGGCACCGGCCTTCCGCCCGGCAGCGGAACCGCCGCTGAAGGCGAACAGATCTACGCGTCGCGCTGCGCGACGTGCCATGGCAAGACCGGACGCGAAGGCCCCAACGATCGCCTCGTCGGCCGCCTGCCGAACGACGCGTTCCCCTTCGCGCGCGATCCGACGATTCCCCACACGATCGGCAACTACTGGCCGTACGCGACGACGGTGTTCGACTATATCCGCCGCGCGATGCCGCCCGACGCGCCGGGCTCGCTCAAGGACCGCGAGGTCTACGGCCTCGTCGCGTATCTGCTCGCGATGAATCAGATCGTCCCGGCGGACGCCGTGATCGATGCGACGACGCTGCCGAAGGTGGCGATGCCGGCGCGCGATCGATTTGTGCCGAGTGAACGCGGCGGTCCGCCGAAAGCCGCGAAGCCGAAGTAAGATTCCTCGCGAGGAGCCCCTGATGTCCGACGTCACTATTGCCGCCACGCGCCGCCGCTTCATGGCGCATTTTGCAGGAATCGGTCTCGGCGCGACGCTCGCGCCCGGCGTCGTCTGGGCCCGCATGCAGGACGCCGCCGCCGACACGGTCACGCTGGAGATGCTCACTGACGCACTGAAACTGTCGGGGATCGATCTCAGCGAAGAAGACCGCAAGGCGATGGTCGACGGCGCAAACCGCAGCCTCACGCAGCTGAAAGAGCTGCGCGCGCTCCACATTCCGAATGACGTGTCGCCGCCATTTCATTTCAGTCCGGTGGTGCCAGGCATCACGGTGAACAGACAGAAGCTGGCGTTCACGATGAGCGCGGCGCCGCCGGTGAAGCGTCCCCAGAACCTCGAGGATGTCGCGTTCTGGCCGATCCGGAACATCGGCGAGCTGCTGCGCACGCGTCAGGTCACGTCGCTCGAGCTCACGAACATGTATCTCGAGCGGCTCCATCGCTACAACGGCCTGCTGAACAACGTCGTCACGTTCCTCGACGACTACGGCTGCGCCGAAGCGAAGAAGGCGGACGCCGAGATTGCCGCGGGCAGATACAAAGGCCCGCTGCACGGCGTACCGTGGGGCGCGAAAGACATCATCTCGGTGAAAGGCTTCAAGACGACGTGGGGATCGCCGGCGTTCAAGGAGCAGGCGTTCGATTACGACGCGAGCATCGTCGAGATGCTGCGCGACGCGGGCGCTGTGCTGATCGCGAAGCTCGCGACCGGCGAGCTCGCGAGCGGCGACCAATGGTTCGGCGGACGCACGAACAATCCCTGGGATCCAACGCAGGGATCGAGCGGATCGTCGGCGGGGCCATCCTCCGCGACGGCCGCGGAATGCGTCGCGTTCGCGATCGGCACCGAGACGAGCGGATCGATTCTCAGTCCGTCGGCGCGCTGCGGCCTCGCCGGACTGCGTCCGACATCCGGGCGCATCAGCCGCTACGGCGTGATGGCGCTGTCGTGGACGCAGGATCGCCTTGGCCCGATCGTGCGGTACGCGGAAGACGCGGCGATCGTGATGCACGCAGTGGCGAAGCCTGACGGCCGCGACATGAGCGTCACCGACGTGCCGTTCAACTGGAACGCGCAGCTCGACGTCAGGAAGCTGCGCGTCGGCATCATCCAGGAGTCGTTCGACGAGATCACGAACGCGTCGGCGAAGCAGAATGCCGAGAACACGCTGAAGACGCTGAAGTCGCTCGGCGTATCGCAGTTCATCCCGGTGACGGTGCCGGAGTTCGGGACGAACTTCTCGGCGATCAACGTCGAGGAAGGCGCGTTCTTCGACGAGCACTCGCGCGCCGGCGACATGAAGACGGCGCGCGGCGGCGGACGTCCGAACGGGCGCCTCGTGTCGGCCGTGGACTACATCCAGTCGCAGCGCGCCCGCACGATGATGATGATGAAGCTCGCCGAAGCCACGGCGCACGTGGACGTCTACACCGTCGGATCGAACAACACCGGCATCGGCGGCCGACGCAGCGTCATTTCGCGATGGCGAATCTCGCGGGCTATCCGGCGATCAACCTGCCGAACGGCTTCGCGGATACCGGAAGCCCGACGAACGCGGTGATCTACGGACGCCCGTACGGCGAGATGGACGTGATCGCGCTCGCGAAGGCGTACCAGGACGCCGCGAAATTCCACCTGATGAAGCCGGCGAAGCTCGATGGCGCGAAAAGTTCGGCGGTATGAAGCGCGCCGCCTGCTGAAGATCACGCTGACGCCGCGCCGCTAGGCGGCGGACCGAATCCACCTCGCATACTGATCGCCGCGGTCCGCGTAGTCGACGAACGTGCCGAAGCTCGCGGACGCGGGCGACAGCAGACAGATCCGATTGGGGTCGGTATGCCGGAACGCGAGCCGCACCGCCTCCTCCATCGATTCGACGAGCAGGATCCGCGAGGGCCGCAGCCTGCCGCCGTCTGCGTTCAGCGCGTCGATGATTTTCTCCCCGGTCGGCGAAAAGAGAATCAGCGTGTCGATCGCGCTCGCCTGAATCGCGCCGGCAAGGGCCTCGAACGTCAGCCCGCGGTCGTGTCCGCCCGCTATGAGTGTCTGCACCAGCGGCCCGAGCGCCTCGATCGCCAGCGCCGCGGCTTCCGGCACGGTGGCGATCGAGTCATCGAAGAAATCGATGCCCCGGAACCGGCCGACGTGCTCGAGACGATGCGGCAGGCCTTTGTATTCCCGGATCGCGGATCGTATGTCGTCGTCGCTCACGTCGAGCAGACGCGCGGCCGCGATGGCGCACGCGACGTTGGCGAGATTGAATCGCCCGCGCAGCGGCACTTCGTGCACCGGCAGGATCGACTCGACGAGGCCGTCCTGCGTGCTCGCCGCCACGGTTTTCGCGGCGGTCCGGACCGGCTGAAGCTGATGGCTGGACAGTTCGCAGACGACGGTCGCCTGCGGATCTTCGAGATCGAGTTGCGGCAGCGGCGGCGCGCCGATGTTTCCCGCCAGTACACTCGGAATTCCCGCCTTCTGCACCATGTCGAAGAGCAGCGTCGTCGTCGTGCTCTTGCCCTTCGTGCCGGTGATGCCGACGATGCGCTCGCGCGGATAGTTGGAGAGAAAGATCTCGATGTGCGAGGTGAGTCGCGCGCCATTGGCGGCTGCGCCTCGCAGCAGCGGCAGCGATGCAGGAATGCCCGCGGTCTTGACGATCACCTGAGCGCTGAATACCGCGGGCTCGTAGTACGCGCCTGTCACGTACGTCGCGCGCCGATCGCTCGCAATCATGTCCGGCGCCGGCTTGAGGTCGGCGATCGTCAGCGATTTTTCCGGCCAGCGGCTGCGAAGAAAGGCGTAGGTCGCCTGCCCCTCTCGGCCGAAGCCAAGAATCAGAATCTCCGCATCGGCGAGCTCGTCGAGACGCATATCAGTCGAGTACGGATCGTGGCAGCGCGTCGTATGGCGGCGCAACGTTGTGCGGACCGTAGGAGGTGAGAATCTCTTCCGCGAGGCGCGCGAGATCCGCCGGGCTCGAAGGCAAATCGCCGGCGACCGCCGCGAGCACCGGCGGCATCGGCACGCCCCGCTTCTCCACTTTCAGGATGCTGAGATGCAGCGCCGCGAGCGTCTCGCTCTTCGTGCACACGCATTCGAATGGCTTCACCAGATCGTGCGCCAGCAACGCACGGACCACCGGCACGATCGCAACATCGCCGAAGAGGTCGTGTCCGAAGATTCCGATGAGCCTGTCGTCATCGATGAACGGATACGACGTCAAGAATACCGACACGCATTTTGGACACTGGCCGCACCAGAGGCCGCTCGTGATTGTGCGGTTGCAGCTCTGAAAAAGAGGGAACATCCCTGGAATGCCGGCAAACGCACGCGCGATCTGCAACTCGTACAGCGGCCGCACGAGACTGAAGTAGCGCGCGCCGCGCACCAGATACCGCTGGAGGTACTCGTCGAAGAGCCGCTCGAACCGCAGACTCTTCGAGTACTGGTGATTCACCGTCACGCCGTGGACGACGACGTTGCCTTCGTCGGCGCTCCGCTCGTTGGCGACGACAATGTCGCTGTAGCCGTAGACGACGGCGCACAACGCGTTGAGGAATCCGAGATAGGCGGAGAAGGGTGTGTGGCCGTTCAAAAAGCCGGCGGCATTCATCCCGAGCAACCGCCGATCGAGCTGCCGATCGACGCGAACCGGCGCGCCGAAGCCGAGGTGATCGCTGACCGCGACGGCGGATGGCCGCGGATTCAGCAGCATCACGCGCGCAGGCAGCCCCGCGCGTTGGATGAGCGTGCCGGCGAGCGCTGAATCGCGCCCACCGCCAACCGGAATCAACGCGCGTGTGGGCAGCGCAGTCGTCCACGGGCCGGCGCTGGTCGCGCCGTTCGTTGCGTCGACGATCGACACGAAGTCGCGCGGCGGCGGCAGCAGATCGTTGACGTAGAAGAACTCGCCCATGCCGTTCAGGAGCAGATCGGTCCACCACGCGATCTGATCGGCGTCGAGCGCGCCGGCGCGGACGTCAATCCGCGGCGAACACGTCGCCTTCCAGTAGCTGAGCATCTCCACGAGGCCGAGATTGAACAGGAGCGTCGAAAACGAAGGATCGGCGAGCGCCGAGGTCAGGTCCGGCGTGTCGCGCAGCGTCAGCGTCGGCGCGAATTCGATGTCGGGCGGAATGCGGAACTGAAAGCGGATGGCGAGCTCGCCTGCCGATTGCGCTGCGCTGAAACCGGAGTACTCGAAGACCGGATACTGCCGGCGCAGGCGTTGGGCGTCCGCACGAGGCATGCAGCTAAATTATAGATCCTCGCTACTCATGCCTCAGCGCGACCAGCGGATCGACGGCGGCCGCGCGACGCGCGGGGACCCAGCACGCGACCGCGGCGACGAGCATGAGGATCGCCGGCACGCCGGCGAAGACCGACAAGTACATCTGTCCCCGCAGGAGATGCAGATCGATGACGAACGCGAGCGCCCAGCCCACGACCGCGCCAGCGGCGACACCGCGGAGGCTGTCGCTGACGATGTGCCGCACGACCACGCCGCGCGTGGCGCCAAGCGCCAGCCGCACGCCGATCTCGGTCGTCCGTTGCGAGACCGCGAACGCCACCACCGCGTAGATGCCGATAGCCGCGAGCGCCAGGAGCGCCGGCCCGAGGATCACGAACATCCGCGCCGGAATGCGCCGCAGTACGAGATTCTTTTCGATGTGGTCGGACAGCGTCCGGATGTCGTAGACCGGCAGCGTCGGATCCAGATCGCGGACGACGCGTTCGATCGGCGGTCCCAGCAGCACCTCCGCGCCCGCGCGCGTCCGCACGTGGATTTCACCGCGCGCCGACGGTCGATCGCGGTATGAGAGATAGATGACCGGCGTCGGCGCCTCGCCGAACGCATCGCTGACCGTCGTCCGCACGACGCCGGCGATGGTGTAGCTGCCGCCGCGCGTATCCAGGCGGCGGCCGATCGGTTCGGCGCCGGCCAGATACCGCCGCGCGAACGCGTCGTTCACGATCGCCTGCGGCGGCGTTTTCGCGTCGGCGAGATCCGTAAACGTTCGCCCGGCGATCACGGGAATGCCCATCACCGCGAAGTAGTCGGGCGTCACGGTGTTGGTGAGCGCCTGGTCCGGAGCCGCTTCGGGTTTCGTATACCCTTCGAGCGCGAACCATCGCGACGGCAGGCCGTGGATGTCGAGCGGCACGGACGCAGCGATTGCCGCGGACTGCACGTTCGGAAGCTCGCGGAGACGATCGAGCAGACGCTGCGTGAACGCACGCGATGCGGATGCGTCGAGGCTGCGATCCGACAGATCGTACGCAGCGAGGAGCACGCCTTCACGCGTGAACCCTGGATCGATCCCGTACGCGTCCGTGAAGTTGCGCAGAAAGAGGCCGGCGGCCATCAGCACGACGAGCGCGAGACCCACCTGGACGCTCATCAGCGTCTGACGCAGCGGACTGCGGCCGGCCGTGCGCGCTCCCGCGCGAAGCGCGGCTTGCGGATCGAGGCGCGCGAGCTGCAGCGCCGGCGCGGCGCCGCAGAGCATGCCGCACATGATGCCGAGGAGCATGGCGAACGCAAGACCGATCACGTCGAGGCTGGTCTGAAATCGGATCGGAAAGGCGCCGATGATCGGGACCGCGCGCATGGCGACGGTCGCCCACGCCGCGATGACGGCGCCGATCGCGGTACCGAAACACGCGAGCAGCAGGTTCTCCGTCAGGATCAGCGCGGCGACTTGCCAGCGTCCGGCGCCAAGAGCGATTCGCGTCCCGATTTCCCGCTGCCGGGAACTTGCGCGCGCGAGCATCAAATTCGCGGTGTTCCCGCAGACCGCCAGCAGCAAGAGCAGCATGAGCCCCTGCAGCATCAGCAGCGCGTTGCCCAACATGCGCTGCGGGCCGCGCGGCGCCTGCCAAAACGGAAGGACTTCGCCGTGAATCTTCGCGTTCGTCGCCGGATACGTGTCAGCCAGCTCACGCATCGATCGATCGAGATCCGTCTGCGCCTGTGCGGCGGAACGGGTCAGCGACACCAGGATCGAGTAGCCGCGCAGCGATCGATCCTCGAGCTCGCGCGAGCCGGCGAAGAGCGATGGCGCGAGCGTCGCGGGCGCCCAGAAATCGAACTGCAGCATCAGGACGGTGCCCTGAAATCCCTTCGGTGCGACGCCGACGATCGTCAGCGGACGATCGTTGACGCGGATCGATCGGCCGAGCACGCCCGCGTCGCCGCTAAAATGCGTCTGCCAGTAGTCATGGGAGATGACGATCACGGGCTCGCCGCCGGGCGCGCGCGCGTCATCGTCTCGCAGGAAGCGTCCGAGCGACGGTTTGAGTCCCAGCGCCGAGAAGTAATTCCCGGACACGAGCTCGCCGTACGTCCGCTCGACGCGGCCCGGCTCGCCGACGCTGAAACCGGCCATCCGGAACGCGAACAGCTCGCCGATCGATCCGAGGCGCTCTTTCAGATCCCGGTACTCGCGCCAGGACGCGCCGGGATAGGACCCGGTGTCGTTGCGCGGTTCGATCGAATGCATCCGCCCGACGTCGGTCACGCCAGGCAGCGGCCGCAGGAACATCGCTTCGACCCAGGAAAACACCGCAGTGGTCACGCCGATGCCGACGCCGAGCGATACGACCACGACCGTCGCGAGGATCGGCATCCGCCCGATCGAGCGCCACGCGTGGCGGATTTCGTTCACCGTGCCCCGTGCAGCGCCGAGCCGCGACGTGATGCGCCGGCGCGCGGCACGTGCATGTAGACCACTCCCGCCAGCAGCAGTCCCACCACTGCGAGAAGAATCAGAAACGCTTTCGTGCTCATAGGTCGAAGGTCCCCTCGCTGTCGCCAAAGCTCGCGACATCGTCAACGCCGAGCTTCTGAAGGATCGCCAACATGACATTGGCCAGCGGCGTGCCAGCCGGCGCCTTCAGATGCCGGCCGCCGTCGATCGCGCCGCCCGCGCCGCCGGCGAGAAAAAACGGCACGCGTTTGTGGTTATGAAGATTCGAATCGCCCATCGCCGATCCGTAGATCAGCAACGTGTGATCGAGCAGCGTGCCGTCGCCTTCCGGCATGCGCTGCAGTTTCTCGAGGACGTACGGAATCATGCCCACGTGGTACGCGTTGAGCGTCGCGAAGTCGAGGATCTTCGACTCCTTACCGCTATGGTGCGACAGGTTGTGAAACGCGCCGTTCAGGCCGCTCTCCGGATACGCGCGGTTCGACGCGTCGCGTCCGAGCTTGAAGGCAAAGACGCGCGTCACATCGGACGCGAACGCAAGCACCTGTAGATCGAACATCAGCTTCACGTGCTCGGAGAACGAGTCCGGCACGCCGGCCGGCGCTTCGGGCAGCTCACGAACCTCTCCACTCGCATTGAACCGTTCGACAGCGCCGATCCGCCGCTCGATCTCGCGAATCGTGTCGAGATACTCGGTAAGGCGCGCGCGATCGGATGCGCCGAGCGTCACCCGCAGCCGCGCAATCGCCGTGGTCATCCAGTCGAGAATACTGCGGTCGTCCGCCAGCGCCTTCGCACGCACGTCCGGCGTCTCGTCGAGGTGAAGCACGCCGAACAGCGTATCGAAGACGACGCGCGGATCGCGGACCATCGGGAGCGGACGCGTCGGCGACGCCCAACTGATCGTGTCGCTGTACACGCACGAGTAGCCGTAGCCGCATCCGCCGCCTTGATCCGACTTCTCGATACACAACTGCATCGACGGAATCGGCGTCGTCTGCCCGATGCGCTGCGCGCAGATCTGATCGAGCGAGGTCCCGGCTTCGACGCCGCCGCCCTCCGCCTGTTTGGGATGCGCCTGCGTCAGAAAGACGGCGCTCGAGCGCGCGTGATCGCCGCCCACTTCCGTCAGCGTCGACGGGTCCGCGTTCTCGCAATTGGTGTTGCTGACGATGGTCAGGTACTTGCGGAACGGCCCGAGCGATCGCAAGCTCGTCGGAGCGAGATCGAAGTCGCGCCCGAGCGCGGCCGGCGCCCAGAGGTTCTTCTGGAGGCCGATCGCCGAGCTCCCTGCCGATCCATGGACCATTTCGACGCAGATGAGACGCACCGGCCGTTTCGCCGACGCTGCGGCGACCGGACGCGCGGGCATCATCGCTTCGAGAAACGGCAACGCAACTGTCGCGCCGAGACTCTTCAGCGCGGTGCGCCGCGACAGCGCTTTCACTTCTTCGCCTTCAGCCGCTCGGCGGTCCACTTCATAGGGTGCGCATGGTCGGTCATCGAGATCGTGCCGCTCAGCGTGCCGTCCTCGTCGAGCGTCGCCTCGATACGGAGGTCGCTGGAGTTCGATTTCTCTTCAGCGACACCTGCCAGCGTCAGCTTGCCGTCAACGAGATCACCCGTGACGCCGACTTCACGGCGATCGCCTTTCTGCGTGGGCAGCAGGATCTTGCCTGTCACCTTGCCGCCGTCCTGCATCAGCTCCATGCCCACCGGCACGACGTGATCGAACTGGAGGCTCATGTTCCACACGCCCGTCACGTCTTTCGCGCCCGCCGCCAACGCCATCGTCATCGCAAGTGCCACAAACGCCTTCGTCATGATTCCCCCTCTGGTCCGGCTGAAGCCGGACACTACCGCCACCGTATCGCGCTGCGGTTGAACGCTTTCTGAACGCTCCGTTCAGCATCCGTTCAGCTTCACTTGCGCTATAACGGCACTGTGCGGATTCTCGTCGCCGAAGACGAAGGGGCGCTCTCGACACAGCTCGCGCAGGCGTTGACCGACGCCGGCTATGCGGTTGATTGCGCTTCCGACGGCGAGCGCGCCGATTTTCTCGGACAGACGGAGCGCTACGACGCGGTGCTGCTCGACCTCGGCCTGCCGAAGCTGGATGGCCTCGCGGTGCTGCGCCGGTGGCGCGACGCGGGGATCGGCGTGCCGGTGCTCGTCCTCACCGCGCGCGGCAGCTGGCATGAGAAAGTCGCGGGCATCGACGGCGGCGCCGACGACTACGTGTCGAAGCCGTTTCGCATCGAAGAAGTGCTCGCGCGGCTGCGCGCGCTGATTCGCCGCGCGAGCGGCCAAGTCTCGACGGAGCTGCGCTGCGGCGCGCTCGCACTCGATCCGCGCGCGGCGAAAGTCACCGTGAACGGCGCGCCGGTCCGCCTGACGAGCCACGAGTTCCGCGTGCTCTCGTATCTGATGCACCAGCGGGGGCGCGTCGTGTCGCAGAGCGAGCTCACTGAACACATTTACGCGCAGAGCGCCGACCGCGATTCGAACACCGTCGAAGTGTTCGTCGCGCGGCTTCGGCGCAAGCTCGGTGCGTCGTTCATCGAAACGGTCCGCGGCCTCGGCTACCGCATGATCGAAGACGCGCGATGAAGCGGTTCACGTCTCTGCGGTGGCAGCTCGTCCTCGGTACCGCCGCGTGGACGGCCGGCCTCGTCGTCGTCGTCAACTGGGCGTCGCTGACGATCATCAGAGGACGCGGCGGCATGCATCTGCACATCGCGGCGATGCTCCTCCTCGCGGTCGGTGCGATGGCCGCCGGACTGTGGCAGGTGCGTCGCAGCCTCTCGTCGCTCAATCGCCTGCGCGCGAAGCTGTCCAGTGTGCACAACGGACGTCAGACTCGGCTCGACGGTGCGTATCCGCTGGAGGGGCAGCCGCTCGTCGACGATCTGAACACGCTGCTCGAGCACCGCGCGCAGGCGGTATCGATGAGCAGGTGGATCGGATGCGGCGCCAGGTGGACTATCACCTCGCGCACGCACGCGCGGCGGCATCGGGTGCGATTCCGGGTGCGCGCTGCCCCGTGGTCACGTCGGTTGAAGGGCTCGCGCGCACGCTTCAACGGCTCTATGCGGATCGCGGGCTCGCGATCGACGTCGACGTCGCGCCCGATCTCGTCGTGCGCGCGCAGCGTCAGGATCTCGACGAGATGCTCGGCAACCTGCTCGACAACGCCTGCAAGTGGGCACGGTCGCATGTCGTCATCACCTCCGCGCTGCGCGACGGCCACATCGTCGTGATCGTCGACGATGACGGCCCGGGTGTGGAAACGGCGATGCGGGATCAGGTACTGCGTCGCGGCGTCCGGGCAGACGAAGCAGCGCCCGGATCGGGATTTGGTCTGGCGATCGTGCGCGAGCTGGCGGAGCTTTACGGCGGCTCGATCGCGCTCGACGCCGCCCCGAGCGGCGGCCTTCGCGTACATCTCCGGCTCGAACGGGCCGATAAGTAACCACAAGCGATTCGATAACAACGACTTGCGGCGTTACGAGTCGAGACAACGAGTTGCAACGTAGACCCATCCTTTCTGGTAAATTAGCGCCGATTTGATCGCTGGACTCTCTTCACCAAAGGAGCGGGCATGAAAGGGACTCTCTTTGCGCTGGCCGCGGTGGTCGGCTTCGCCAGCGTGGCAGGGGCCGCAGACGCCCCGAAAGCCCCGACGTTCACGAAGGACATCGCGCCGATCTTCCAGGACAAATGTCAGTCGTGCCATCGGCCCGACAACATGGCGCCGATGTCGCTCCTCACCTACGAAGAAGCGCGGCCGTGGGCGAAGTCGATCGCGGCGCGCGTCGGCGACCGCCAGATGCCGCCGTGGCACATCGACAAGACCGTCGGCATCCAGAAGTTCAAGAACGATCGCTCGCTGAACGACGAGCAGATCGACACGATTCTCGCGTGGGTCGCCGCCGGTTCGCCCAAAGGCGATCCGAAGGACATGCCCGCGCCGAAAGTCTTCAAGGACGACATCGGCTGGAACATGGCCGCGAAGTACGGCGCGCCGGATCTCGTCGTGAAGTCGCCCGAGTACACGATGCCCGGCGTGGCGCAGGACGCGTGGTGGCGGCCGACCGTGGCCACGGGGCTCACCGAGCCGCGGTGGGTCCGCGCGATTGAAATCCGTCCAGTCGGCAAGGGCGCGCGCAAAATCACGCATCACGCGCTCGCGCGGCTGCAGCAGCCCGAGGACATGGATCCGGCGCTCTTCACCAACGATCCGAACGTCGCGGGCGATGGGCTCTTCATGGAATGGGCCGTCGGCAAGAACGGCGACGAGATGCGCCCCGATTCGGGCCGCCTGATGATGCCGAATTCGAAGATCGTGTGGGAGATGCACTACCACGCCGTCGGCGAAGAGATCAGCGCACACACCGAGCTCGCCGTCTGGTTCTACCCGAAGGGGCAGGAGCCGAAGCACCGTGAAGTGCTGGCGCTCTTCAACACGTTCTCGGGCCAGGCGCCGAACGGCCGCTCGCTCGACATCGCGCCGAATGCGGTGACGACCACCGAAAGCTTCGTTGCGCTGAAACAGAACGCGCGCATCGAAAACTTCCAGGCGCACATGCACCTGCGCGGCAAGGGCATGTCGATGGAAGCGATCTTCCCGGATGGCCGCCGCGAGATGCTCAGCCAGGTGACGAGCTTCAACTTCAACTGGCACAACATGTACATCTACGACGACGATGTGGCGCCGCTGCTGCCGAAGGGCACGATCCTCCACTTCCTCGCGTGGTACGACAACACGAAGGGCAATAAGTCGAACCCCGATCCGGATCAATGGGTCGGCTGGGGCGATCGCACCGTGGACGAAATGGGCCACGCGTGGATCAACATCACGTATTACGCGGACGACGAATTCAAGGCGGAGCAAGCCAAGCGCGCCTCGAAGGTTGTCAACACGACCGCCGGCCAGCAACAGCAGTAAGCCGCCGGCTTTTTTCGTTCACCTCACAGGCGCCGTCCGATTCGGGCGGCGCCTTTTTTTGCGGTGAGAGCGAACCAGGGAGATCACAGGAATGCGCGGACGGTTTCTCACAGGTATCGGGTGGTATTACGGCAAGGACGGCAGCATGAACGTCCTCGTCGGCTACTTCAATCGCAACACGAAACAGGAATTCGACATCCCCGCCGGTCCGAACAACCGCGTCGAGCCGGGTGGACCCGACATGGGGCAGCCGACGCATTTCGCGCCGGGCCGGCAGTGGGGCGTCTTCTCGATCAAGCTGCCGAAAGATTTCGGGACGAAAAAACTGACGTGGACGATCGTCGCCAACGGCTTCACCAACGCGATCACGCTCCACACACAATCCGACTACGTCGTCGAGCCGTACGAGGATGCCGCGAACAAGAACACGCCGCCCAAGCTGCTGTTCAAACAGGGCGGCCCGATCTTCACGGGACCGCCGACGACGATCGCGGAGAAATTCACTGCGACGGTCGGCACGCCGATGCCGCTCACGCTGTGGGCGACCGACGAAGGACCGAAGATCAACATCCCCGAACCCCGCGGTGGGCGCGGACGCGGCGCGGCGCGCGGCGCCGAGCCCGGGCGCGGAGCGGAACCGGGCGCAGCCGCTGAACCGCCGGCTGGCGGGCGCGGACGCGGGCGCGGTGCGGCCGCAGGCGCGGGAGCGCCGGCGGAGTTCACACCTCCTCCGCCGATCGCCGTGACCTGGACGATGTTCCGCGGACCGGCGCCGGTGAAATTCGAAAGCCCAAAGCCGAAGATCGACACGGCCAAGGGCGGCGAAGCCGCGACCACGGTCACCTTCAGCGCGCCGGGCGAGTACATCCTGCGCGTGCAGGGGAACGATTCGACGGGCGAGGGCGGCGGCGGCTTCCAGTGCTGCTGGACGAATGCGCACGTCGCCGTGACTGTGAAGTAGGTCGAACAGTCACGGGGCCCAGGGAACGGCTCAGTTCAGCACGTACGCACGCGCTAGCGCGCACCAGCCGGCGACGTCGTTCGCGGCGACGCCGGCGCTCCCGCAAGCAGTTGGCTCATTTCGTAGACGCGTCCGTTCGCGATCACGCGCTTCACGCGACGCGTGTTCGCAATGTCCTCGAGCGGATCGCCCTCGAGCATGATGATGTCCGCGAGTTTGCCCGCTTCGATCGTGCCGGTGTCGACGTTCAGCGCCTTCGCGGGATTGACCGTCGCGGTCTTCAACGCTTCGAACGGCGTCATCCCCGCTGTGACGTACGCGGCGATCTCGCCGTGCAGGTTGATCGCGTTCGGCGTGTCGGTGCCGGCGAGGATCAGTCCGCCGGCGCGCATCACGTCGACGACCATTTTGCCGTTGCCCGCCGCCACCGAGGGTCCATTGGCCATCGTCGCCACCTGCGCCTGCATCCACTTCGGGTACAGCCTGAAGCGCGGATCGTTTTTCAAGTCGGGGTCGGCCTGAAACAGCCGGCTCACCGACCCGAAGAGCGTCGGCGTCAGCATCCGCTGGCTCTTCCCGAACAACTGGATCACATCGTCGTACGCGCGCTGGAGCGTCGCCATTTTCGGCGAGTAGCCGCGGCGGCTCGTCGCCGAGTTGTGATCCGTGTTGTCGACGCCGACAAATGACGCCGGATAAATCTCGTGCGTCGCGACGGGAATGCCGATGCCGTGCGCGAACTCCACCATGCGCTTCTGCTGAAGATCCGGCAGACGTACGTAGCTCTTGAGCAGGTCGTACTGCAGCACTTTCGCGCGCTGCAGCTCCATCTCGAACTGCGAGACGCTCGAGATCGCGACCCCCATCTTGTAGTACACACGCTGCCATTCCATCAGATAGCCGGTGCCGTACACGCGCGGACCGGGCCGAACGCCCGCTTCATTCGCTTCGCGCTCCTCCACCGGTTCGTACGGCGTGTTGCCGGGACTGCGGACCGTGGTGATGCCGAAGGCGAGAAACGCGCGCCCCTCCGACTCGCCGAAGTCTGGCTGCAGATGCGAATGAAACTCGGTGAGACCGGGCATCACGGTCAGGTTCGACGCGTCGATCACGTGCGCGCCGCCAGCGGCATTCGCATCGCTGTGCGCCCCGACGCTGAGAATCTTGTTTCCCTCGATGACGATGTCGACGTTCGAGCGCTCTGTGGGACTCGTCATGTCGAGCAGTTTGCCGGCATGCACGACGATGCGGCCGGTCGGGATCGCGGGGGTGTATTTCAGATCGACAGGGACCGTGCGCGCCTCGCCAGTTTCGATATCGAGGATTCGAAGCTTGTCGAGCGACTGATAGAGGATGTGACGCGAGTCGCCGGCCCAGCTCGGCGAATGCGCGCTCTCGCTCGTGACGTGCCGCGGCGGGCCGAGCGGCGCTCCCGCAGTCGACACCGGCCAGACCGCGAGCACGCCCTCGTAGATCGCGGCCATCTTCGTGCCGTCAGGCGACCACGACGGTCCGCCGCCGCCACGCGAGTCGATGCCGAGGAGCGGCGTCGGCGCGTACCACTTGTCTTGGTTCGACGGGTTCGGCGGGACTGCGATCGTCAGGATCTGATTCGTGCCCTCGCGGAAGCGTTTCGTGAGCGGTGCGACTTCGGCGAGCGCCACATGCTTGCCGTCGGGGGACCACGTCGGCGCGCCCGGCTGCGCCAACGAATCGTGAATTTTCGTGACCTCGCCTGTGGCGACGTCCACCACCGACATCTCAGCGACGCGCCACATGCCGTCGACGTTGAAGAAGGCGATGCGCTTTCCGTCGGGCGACCACGCCGCGCCCTGCGGCTGCGTCGTGAGGTGCGTCATCTGCCGGCTCTGGCCGCTTTTCATGTCGCGGACCCACAGCTGCAGATGCTCGCTGTTCTTGTCCGACGAATACGCCAGCTGCGCGCCGTCAGGCGACCACGCCGGATCGGTGTCGAAGGCGGCATCCTTTGTCAGGTTGACTGGCTTCCCACCGACCGGCATGACGTAGATGTCGCCGATCGCGGCGAACGCGATCGCCTTGCCATCGGGTGAAAGCGCCGGTTTGACGAGGCCGAGCACCTGTCGCGGGACGGTTGACGTGAAGTCGCGCTTTTTCCGCGTGTACATCGTGCTCGCGCGCGTCACCGTCATCGTCGCCGTGAACGGCACGACCTGCGCGTCGCCGCCGGCGGCCGATCGCTTGCGGATCTTTCCGTCCGAGACGTAATAGAACGCGCCCGGCGAGAATGACGCGCGGAACGCGAACACGTTCTCGTCGCCCGTGATGTTTTTGCCGGCAATCTCGTAGTGTGAAGACTCAGGGCCGGGAGCGACGCCGCGTCCAGTGCCGGATGTCACGTGATAGATGATCTGGCCGTCGGGTCCCCACGACGGAGCGTCCACGCGACCGGCCGCCGTGGACACTCTGCGCTCGGCGCCCGTCGCGACGGTCACGGCCCACACGGATTGGCCGTTCTGGCGCGCCGACGCGAATGCGATCTCCTTGTCGTCCGGCGACCAGGCCGGCATGTAATCGTCGGCCGGATCCTTCGTGAGCTGCTTCAGCTCGCCGCTGTGCACGTCGAGCGTCCAGATGTTGTAGTCGCTGCCGAGCGGATCGCCGCGGTCGGACGAGAACGCGACGCGCGTGCCGTCGTGCGACCACGTCGGCTCGCGATCGTCGAACGGGCCCCACGTCAGCTTGTGCTGATGCGATCCGTCAGGCGCGATCGCCCAGACGTCGTACCCGCCATCGCGGTATCCAAAAAACGTGATCCACTTTCCATCCGGCGACCAGGTCGGCTGCCGCGCATCGTTATACAGATCGGTGATCCGCTTCGCCGCGCCGCCCGTAACAGGCAGCGTCCAGATGCTGCCCTGCATGTCGATCGCCAGGGTTTTGCCATCGGGCGAGACGCCGACCGACATTGACGTCCCTTCGGAGACCGTGACGTCGACGCGCACCGGAGCCGGCGTCGGCGGCGGTGCGGCGGCGAATGCGGTGGCTGCGATCGAGACGGCGAGCAGGAGCTTGCGGACCATCAGAAACCCAGCCTGAACGCGAATTGTGCCTGCCGCGGCACGTAGGCGTTCCCGGTGTTCTGCGTCGGCTGACCGAACAGCGCCGTGGTCGCCGGCGCCGTCGCGCTCAACGTCAGGTTGTAGCTGCCGTAGTTGTGATGGTTGAGGAGATTGTAGACCTCGGCGATCAGCGAGATCTTCGTGCTGCCTACCAGCTTGATGTCTTTCGTCAGCCGAAGATCGACTTTGTGCAGCGGAAGTCCGACCAGCGCATTGCGCGGAATCGTGTCTCCCGAATTGATCGTCGTCGCGCCTTCGAATCGGCTCGCGATGTCGATGACGTCGCCGTTGGCCAGCGTCGCGGTCGCCGGAATCACGATCACGTTCGTGGCGCCGCCGGCCGCCGTCAGGTTCAGCCGATTGGTGCCGGGCTTACCGTATGGCGCGCCGGCGATCGCCGCGGCGAACCGCTGTCCCGACCCGTAGAAGTACGACACGCTCGCCGAGATCCCCAGCGGGAAGCGATAGAGCGTCCACAGACGAAGCGTGTGATTCTGCAGATCAGTGGAATTCGCGTACTCGCCGTTCAGATAGTCGAACTGGTTGTTCTGCCCTGGCGCCGTGTAGCCGATGGTCCCATCGTCGTGCATCGAAATCATGTAGGTGTAGGTGGCGCCGCTCTGAAAATTGTTCTTGAACCGCCGATTGAGCGCCATCGACACTTGTGTCTGATCGCGATGACCCGTCGCGACGAAGTACGCGATCTGCGTATACGCCGTGTTCGGCCGGTTGGCGACGCCGTTCACCACCGCCGGGCTCTGGTTGTAGCCGGTCGCCGGGTTGTAGAACAGGTTCGGATCGATCGTGCGCGTATCGCGGTACTCGTTGAAATGCGTCACGTCCAGCTCGAAACCGGTCACCTGATTGATCTGCTTCTGGAACCCGAGACTGCTCTGCCACGTGTACGGATTCTTATAGTCGGGGCTGATGATGCGCGGCGACTGCGCCGGCGCCGGCGAGAGATTCTTCGCCTGCGTGAACGTCGTCACGCCGCAGGCCGGATTCGTCACCCACAGCGAGCCGTCGGCGCACCTGCCGCTCGCCGGCGGAAGAAATGCCGCCGTATACATCTGGCTGTAAATCTGCGGACTGAACGTCATGTTCGACACAGGCGTCGTGAAATAGAGGCCGGTGCCGCCGCGGATGACGAGATCGTTCCTGCCCGCGACGTTGTAGGTGAAGCCGGCGCGCGGCGCGACGTTTCTGTTGTCGCGAATGCCGTCCTTGTATCCGGCATCAGTCGTCGTCATGCCCGGAATGTCTCTGCCCGACGCCGCGGCGTTGTTGTTGATCGGGATCGTGTTGGTGACGACGTCGGGAGGATTCGCGACACCCCAGTCGACGTCCCAGCGCACGCCGTAATTGACGGTGAGCTGACTACTCGCGCGCCAGTTGTCGCCGATCCACAACGCCCACGTCGGACGCGGCACGTTGACACTCCAGTCACTCGGATGGAAATTCTGATCGAACTCGCGCACCGAGGACACTGGAATCGCGGCGATGTTCCACGTCGAGGGATCGACGCCGGTGATGATGTTGTTCATGTTCGCCGGGTTCGAATTGAAGATCATGCGGCCGACCTGCTGGATAAACCAGTCGCCCTTGTTGGTGACGTAGATGAATTCGCCGCCCATTTTCAAATCATGCGTGTTCTTGTGCACGCTCAGGTCGTAACGCGCCTCGAAGTTGTTCTGATGGAACAGCTGCGGGTAGTTGTACGGCTTGCCTACGGTGATGCCGCTGAAGTCGTATTCGACGGTGTTCTGCCCGGGCTCAGGCGTCCGCGACCAGTCGAAATTGTTGTACCCGAAACGGATCTCCTGCACGCGAGTATCGCTCAGCACCTTCGACCAGATCGCGCCGAGGTTCGTCGCGCTCTGCGTGGATACATACGCGTTCGACGGATGTCCGCCCTGCGACACGAACGGGTTGTCCTGGTCCCAGCGCGACCCGCGAATCGTCAGGCGATCCTTCGTGCTCATCTGATCGTCGACGCGCGCCAGCAGGCTCTTCTGGCTGTTC
>WNFI01030924.1_pt1 | contig 20994 bp, 18 predicted proteins | sample 5400471 | NCBI WGS metagenome assembly WNFI01 (sample SAMN13153348, study PRJNA577476) | soil metagenome | isolation source: 100 cm saprolite on Douglas fir-dominated hillslope | place: USA:California | collected 2013-09-17
CTCGTCATCCAGGGGCATCAGGAAGAGGTTGGCATGCGCCAGGGCGTCCAGCAGGGCGGCGCTGTCGTCCTGGGCGCGCACGGCATCGCACAGCGGGCCGCACAGCCGTTCCAGCAGGCAGGTGTGCAGCAGGAAGTCCTGCACGGCGGGAGTCTGCCGGCTGAGCACTTCATCGAGCAGGTAGTCGGCGATGTAGTGGTGACTGCCGCTAAAGGCCGTGATGAAGGGGGCTGGATCGTCATGGTGGAGCAGGGAGAGGGCCGCCAGGTGCAAGCCGGTGATCCAGCCCTCGGTGCGGGTCTGCAACAGCGCGCTCTGCTGAGCGGAGAGCGGCAATCCCATCTCCTCGATCAGGTAGGTAGCGCTTTCGGCGGGGGTGAAGCGCAGGTCAGCGGCGCGCAGTTCCAGCAAGTCGTCGCGACCGCGCAGGCGGGCCAGGGGCAGCGGCGGGTCTTCGCGGGTAGCCAGGACGAGGTGCAGGTGGGGGGGCAGGTGCTCGAGCAGAAAGGCGAGGGCGTCATGGATGGAGCGGTGGGTGATGACGTGGTAATCGTCGAGCACCAGGACGAGGTGGGTGGGATCCCCGTTCAGGCTGGCCTGCAGGTCGTTGAGCAGCAGGGTGAGGGTGGCCTGCAAGGGGGGAAGGGGCAAGGGATAGTGGCGTGCGAGCGCGGGGGAGCCCGGCGGGGGGCCGGGGGTCTGCAAGGCGGCGAGCAGGTAGGTGAGGAAGCGGACGGGGTCATTGTCCTGCGGCTCGAGGGAGAGCCAGGCGGCAGGAAGAGGCGAGGTGCTGAGCCAGTCGGCGAGCAAGGTGGATTTGCCGAAGCCGGCGGGAGCCGACAGTAGGGTCAAGGCGCGCTGCTGGCCCTGGTCGAGGCGGTGGAGCAGGCGCGGGCGATGCACCAGGTGGGGACGCGGGGGTGGCGCGCGGAGTTTACTGGCCAGCAGGGGGTCGGGGGAGAGCCCCACGTGCAGCGGGGAGACCTGGGCCTGGCTGTCAAGACCAGGGCTGGGTGGCCCAACCGTGCTGAGACTCGCGAAGGGGAAGCCAGGATGGGTGGTGACCTCGGACAAGGAGATCGCAGCTTCGCTGAGGTGGTTCAGGAAGACGTGCTCGCCCACAGGCGTGGGTACAGCAGGCCCCGGTCGCTCTGCAGCACTTGCGACCGGCTTAAGAGCATTGGGCGCATCGCGGAAGAATGCCTGGGCGACCTGCTCCAGGCGAGAGAGGGTCAGCTCACTGTCTCTGCCCACGTAGCGCTTGGTGAGTTTCCCCGCGACGCGGGCGTAAGCATACCAGTACCCCGCGCCGCGCTGCCTGTGCTCCTTGCGCACCGTGCAGTAGCCGTGGCGGCCACGGAAGGCAAACGAGGAGAGCTGGCTCACCCACACCGACCAGGCAAGGGTGTCAGGGATCACATCCAGGACCTCATCTTCCCGGCCCTGACACAGAGTATAGGCTTGATGCGAGGATGACCAGGCGAGGGTATAGCCTGCGCTCTTCGGCATCTGATTCTCCCTTCGCATGCGTGTGATGACGGTGGTTCCTCTTCCTTCGAGTAGTCGGCAGGCACACGTCAACTTTCCGCGCGTACAATTTGGTACGGCTGCACTGGTAAAGTACATCGTTGTTACAAATATATTGTAAACGATTACAAACAATATGTCAATGGTTTTCTCCAATAAAGGATTATTTTGTAAAATATTGATGAATATACGCCTGATTCGAGAAGTGTAAGAGCGCCTGGTACGTTCGAATATAAAATCGTTTACAAAGAATTGAGTGCTTCCAATGGGAATGTGTAACACTTTGATAGGATTGTTTACAACGATCTACTCGGTACCATCTGTTCTGAACGAGGATGCTTTGAGGAAGGACGGAGAGGGATGTGCAGAGAAGTGTCGCTCCCTCTTTCCTGCAAACAAGTGTTTGCTTTTCATGACGCGACCTGGAGTCGGTTCCTGTGGTGGCTCGGCTACCATGGAGCCATGCATAGCATTCCCGTGATTGCAGTTGGGGATGCGAGGTGTTCGGATAGGTCTTGCGCGTATTCAAGCGACAGCCCGACTGCATACAGCGCACGATCGAGGCCACGGTCGCTGCGACGCCGCCGCGATAGAGGGCCACCATCAACTGGCCAGCCTCCCGTCGGACGACCTGCGCCGCCTTGACCAGGCTGCGATGGGGGTCCTGCCAACAGCCCAGTTGGATGAGCCACTGCTGGATCAGCATGGCGCCCAGTTTGGCATACACCTCGCACAAGATACGCCAGGGCTTCTTGCTGCGCCACTCATCGATGTGGCCATGCTCCTTCCACAAGCGGAATAGCCGCTCGATCTGCCAACGTAAGCGCAGGATCACGAACACCTGCTCCGCGCTCAGCCGTCGGCGGGCCACGTTGGTCAGCACGATGGTCCAGTCTGCCAGGTAGAGCACCTCCTCATCGGGGGTGCGCCCGTGGGCCTGGGCGATCTCCCGGATGTGTGCGCGGCGCTCGTCGGCCACCTGCTTGGGCACACGTTCAATGATGACGCGCACCGGCAGCCGCCCGGCCGCTCCCACCAAGGCGCCGAACTCGACCCGCTGGCCCTCCTGCTGGGGCAGGACGCCGCGCAGCTCGATGCGATGGCCGCTGCGGGTGAGCAACGCCGTCTTGGCCTGATAGCGGCTCACAAAGTAGCGCTTGCGCTGGCCCCGTCGCCCTGCTGTGCGCCCGGCCACTTGCGCCAGCCGCTGCACGCCGAAAAAGCCCAGATCTGCCACATACAGACACCCGTCGGGCAAGTCCTCCACCGCCAAGGGCCCGCGCTTGTCATTACGACGGCCCTGCTCCAAGGCCGGCCCGTCCAGCTTCCCGCAGAGCACATCCCAGCGCACAAACAGTTTGAGGGCCCCCTCACTCATCCCCGCACTGCCCCCACAGCCGCGCCATAACTCGGCCAGTTCATCGGGCAGCACGAGGATGGAACTATCCTCCACGATCACCGCCGTGAACTGCTTGAGCAGCGGAATGTCAACGGCCTCGACCTGCAGCTGCTCCGCGCCGAGGCGCTCCAAGACGCGCCGCAACAACGCGGCTGCCTCCGGCGTGAAGCGCTGCGACAGCCCAGAGGCCGTAATGCTCACTTCCCGCCGCCCCAGCACTTGGGTCAGCCCATCATAGGCAATCTCTGGCTCCTGCAGCCAGCCCAGCAGCAACGTTTGGACAAAATCGGCCCCACTGAGTGCGCGCTCGCGCTGGATGAAGCCCACCTCACGGGCCAGTTGGTCGGCTTCTTCGGTGAGGATACGCTGCAGGGCTTCGGCCACCTGTGGTATACTGGTCATCGGGTCTCCTTCTTCTCTCATGAACCGGTTCAGAACACATTCCTCGTTTCATGATAGACGATGGAGTCCTTGCTTGTCACCTCCTTAACTTAATGTGTATGGGGGCGCGATAAATCTGGCCCCTACGCCCTTGCTGTCGCTTCGCCCGGCCTGGATTTGCTCATCTATTTCAAAAATTTGGGTAAAAGACAGGCCTTTAGGCCGGGGAGCGTCACTCGTTCGCCTTCTGCACAGCATCCAGCATCTGCCGTGTAGCAGCTTGAGCAGCCTCCACGGACTTCTGATAGGTAGAGAGCGGAGCCTGGAGGAAGTCGAGGTAGTTCGCCATCGATTGCTGCGCCAACTGCTGAAATGCTACTTGCTGCTCTTGAGTTTTTTGTCCCAATTCCTGCATCAGAGAACGAGCGCTCTCTGCCTGATTCTTGAGCGCCTCCATTCCTTCAGCGAAGAAGCCCTGGAAAAACTTCATGTTGCGCTCCTGGGCAGCTACGATACTCTGCGCGACGTTCTGATGGGTCTTCAGTACCTCCATTCCCTCCGTAATGACCTGGTTAGTTTCCTGAAAGGATTTGAGCAGTGCCTGTGCGGCATCGCTGGCCTTCTTATCTGCCATGGGTTCTCTCTTGCCCTTTCTCGCAATCGCCTGCGATACATCACGCTTGTCTTGACTTTACAGAAAACGAAGCGTGAAAGCCCCGTGGATTCCATCCCGGGGATGAAACGCTTCCTTCAGAATATCACGGGGTCCCTGCCAGACAATTGGAGATAAGGAATTAGGTGGGAGCATGGGGGGAAGCAGAATTGTTCAAGGCAGGCAGGAGACTCTCGCGGGGAGGAGTGCCTAAGCGCTTGTAAAGAAACAACTTTCCCCGCGAGGAAGTAAGGTGTCAAATGCGAGACACACTTGCTCATTGGAGGGGGTACCTATCCAGTCTGTGACCTCTGGCAGCAAACACACCGGGGCTGTGTTTGTTGCAGAAAATCGTCAAGAAGCACACAAGCGTGCAGTGGCTCTTCCTGTTGAGCTGAGACGGCCACGCTCAACAGACCAGCACCGGACACAGTTGTCTCAAAACGTTTACCCGCGAAAAGGGGAGAGTGAGGCAGTTCACCCAGACGAACGCGAAGAAAGCAATCCAGAAAATGTCCCGCTTTTCGCTTTCCTGTGTTTTAATAAAGGACATCAAGATGTAGATCGCCTGGACCATGCGAATGAATGGAAACATGTATGGAACATCTCCCATCTGGAGAACCTCTCAGGTATGAGCGTATCACTCTCGCGGTACAAAAGGACGAACAGGGGTCAACGATTGACCAGGAAACACAATGGATCGCAGCGGCCCAGGCCGATCCTGCGGCATTTGAGCCGCTCTACCTGCGCTACCGGGCGCGCATCTACCACTATGTACGCACCCGCCTGGACAGCGATGAAGATGCCGCGGACCTGGCGCAGCAGGTCTTTCTCCAGGCCATCGATGCCCTGCCGCGTTATCGCCCGCGCGGCGCTCCCTTTGCGGTCTGGCTCTTTCGCATTGCCCGCAATGCCGCGTTGAACCTGGCTAGCCGTCGTCCCAGTTGCGTCTCCTGGGACGCCCTACCGGAGATCTTCTACTCGGCCACTGAACAGGAACCGGAGGCGACCGCCATTCATCAGGAGGCGTTGCGTCATCTGAGGACCCTGCTGGCAACCCTGAGCGCTGATAAACGCGAACTGGTTGCCCTACGTTTCGCCGCCGGACTCACTTCCACCCAGATCGCCGCTCTGGTTGGGAAAAAGCCGGAGGCCGTGAAAAAACAGATCACCCGTTTGCTTCAGTCCTTGAAGGAGCACTACCACTATGAACATCCCTGATGAACTGACCGACCCGGCGCTCGAACGCTATGCGCGGCGTATGGAGAAGATATACACGACTCCCGAACTGCCTCGTGACCTGACCTGGCAGGATTTACACTATCGGCGAGTGCGGGTCAACTTGCCTGGACGACGTGTCACGTCTCTACGCTGGGTGCGGCCCGCGCGTCAGCTGCCCACCCGTGTGGCCCTGATCATGGCTGTGCTGGCCGTTGTGCTCATGGCTGCCGGTTTTGCCTACGCTATCGACCTCTTTAGCCCTAAGTTGACCCATGATCTTCAGTCCTATCCTGGCACTCATAATGTGCTCGCGAAACAGGAATTTGTGAAGGTCAACCAGTCCAAAACCATTGACGGTTTTACGCTTACCCTGGAAACGGCTTACGCCGATGCCAATCGCGCGGTTCTGGGCTATTCTATCATCATGCCGAAGGAGTTCAAAAACGATGGGCACTGGTGGGCATTTGACAGGGATTCTCTCCGTACCGCCAGTGGACTGGCCTTGCCCGGCCTTAGCTCCGTTGGCGTCCGTGCAGTGACGGATGTGATTTCATACGATGCCGGAGTGATTCGGGGCACCCCTGCCACCTTACAACTGCACGCTGAAATCACCTTCGGCTGTGACAGTAGCCAGGACGCTCAAGGCCAAGTAAATACTTGCCCACCGAAAGCGTTGCACATCTCAAACGACCTGCACTGGTCTTTCGATTTCTCTGTACCTTTCCATGCCGGCCAGGTGGTCAACGTCCATACATCCGCGACCACCCATGGAAAAACAGTGACGCTCGATCGCGTTGTCATTACGGCCTCCGAGACACGCGTCTATCTGCGAGGAGCCGATTCAGGGCTGACCTATAGCTATGACGCGACCCTCACTGTTGCTCATCAGGCATATAGCTATTACTCCTGGAGCCAGCCAAATAGTTCAGGTGATCAATATGTAGTTTTCGACCAGGGCCTACTAGGCAAGCACGGCTGGTGGGTGCTGGACCTGCACCTCTCTATCGAGACACTGGTGAACAACAAGCCTCAATCTCACGATGGCGGCCATCTGGTCTTCCATTTCCAGGTCCCGTAATCCTACTGAGGTAGTTTCCTGTTTGTGTGGCAAAAATCACGGTGATCTTGTTTCTGCAACAAACGCAGCCCCTCGGTGTGTTTGCTGCCAGAGGTCACAGCCCGGATAGGTACCCCCTCCAATGAGCAAGTGTGATGAGGGGACTTGAAAGCTGTTTTATGTAAGGAGGAGTCAATGTCAGTCATGGACATCCACCAATGTCAGTGTCCCCATTGTCAACAGGAAGCGGCCCATCCCGACCAAATCCTACATCGGCAGATGAATCTGTTGCTCAGTCGGCTCGATGAGCAGCAACGTCGCTGGTATGTGGCGGTGGAGGCCAATCGGATCGGTCCGCAGGGAGATGAGCTCCTGGCTCAAATCACCGGCATGGATCCCAAAGCGATTCGACGTGGGCGACAAGAACTCGAGCACGACTTGGCCGAGCGTCCAGCCGATCGGGTGCGACTGGCCGGTGGAGGCCGCCCAGCCGCAGAAAAAAAGATGCGGAGCTAGAAACAACGCTAGAGGCATTGGTACAGCCAGAAACGGCGGGCGATCCCATGAGTGAGCAGAAATGGGTCCGCAGTAGTCTGCGCCATCGGAGCCGAGCGTTTGGAGCAAGTGGGCCATCTCGTCAGTCCGCCGACGGTGGCGCGCTTGTTGCGCAAGTTGGGGTACTCCCTGCGGGTCAACGCCAAAAAGCAGGAGGGAAGTCGCGCCCATCCGGAGCGGCAGCAGCAGTTTGCGTATCTTCAGACGCAGAAAGATACCTTTGGGACCGCAGACTTGCCGATCATCAGTGTGGATACCAAGAAGAAGGAATTGATCGGCAATTTCAAGAATGCGGGGCAAACGTGGTGTCAACATGCAGACGAGGTGAATGTGCATGATTTCCCCTCTGATGCGCTGGCCCGCGCCGTGCCGTATGGGATCTACGATGTGAGCAAGAAGTGTGGGTCGGTCTATGTGGGCATCTCGGCTGATACGCCCGAGTTTGCGGTGGCTGCCATTGCTCGCTGGTGGGAAGAGGAGGGACAGCTGGACTATCCACAGGCGAATCAGTTGCTCATCCTAGCTGATGCCGGAGGCAGTAATGGCTATCGTACGCGCAGTTTTAAGCTCTATCTGCAAGAGCGCGTGAGCGATCGCTATGGGCTGACGGTCAGGGTATGCCACTATCCCACCGGGTGCTCCAAGTGGAACCCCATCGAGCATCGCCTGTTCAGCCAAATTAGCCTGAATTGGGCGGGCAAGCCGCTGCGAACGCTGGAAACGATGCTCAATTTTCTTCGTGGCACGACGACCAGTACTGGGCTGACGGTGCGGGCTGCCTTGCTGGAAGGGACGTTTGAGAAAGGGCAAACCGTTTCCGAGGACCAGATGAAGCAACTCCACATCGAACAGGCTGCGGTCTGCCCCCAGTGGAACTACACACTTCGACCTCGTGTCGCTGGGCTTTCCTCTTCTTGAATGGGATCAGCAACACGGAAGTTATTTTTTAACAAGTCCTTTAAGAGAGCGAGTAATTCTTCCAGCGAGAAGACGCCATAGCAGCCAGCGACGTAGATCACCGTGGGAGCGGTGCCCAGCTCGCGTTGACGGAGCCTACGGAGGCGACGAATGGCCACGGAAGCGAGCCGCTCGCCAGCGCGCAAGCGATAGACTTGCGCGGTATTGAAAGCCAAGCAGGTCAAGGTTGTGTGCCCCAGCGCCGCAGCGAAATCGCGTCCCCAGCGCTGCTGCTCTAGCCCCCAGCCCTCTTTGAGTTCGCGATAGGCATCATCCTCACTGTGCCAGCGCGGACGAAACGCCTGCAAGGCAGCAAAGCCATCGGAGAGCCTTCGGGTACTCACCAAAGCTCTCGGCAGCTCTTGGGCCGACGTCTGGGTGGTCACATCGCGGATGAGGCATGCCCACAGGCTGGCATCGTGCACGCCATAGCTGGCAGCCGCATCGGTAAAGCTGTCCCAACTCGTCAGCTCCCCGGCAGCCGTCACCTCCACCTCGCGCAGTTGCTTGTGGCCTTGGATGGTGCGCAGATAGCGATGGTGGGTCCAGTCAATGAGCTGCTCATCGGCCAGGCCCTGCAGGTCCTGGTAGAGCAGACGATCCTCGGGCAAGCTCACCAGGGCATCAATGCCCTTGCTATACTTGAGCCAAGCCAACAGCGGCCCATCGGCATAGAGGGCATCGGAAAGCCTCAGGCTGATGGTCTGCGGTCCTGCCACCTGCAGCACTTGTTCGATTAGCGAGCGCGTCACCGCCGCTTCTTGGCCCTTCTCCGAGGCCTGCCCGCTCAAGAGTCGCCAAGCCACGATGATCGGACGGGTGGCCGACACACACACCAAGGCCACCAGACGAAAGTCGTCGCCCAGCCCGAGGCCCGCGACGGCAGAGACCCGCCCACGCACCAACCGCCGCTGGTAGAGCGCCTTGACCCCTGCTGCTTGCGCGTGCAGCCAGGCCGACTCCCCCACCCGTCGTAAGGTATCGGGGTGACAGGGCAAGGACTCTTCTTGTCGGCCCAACGGATGGCGGTGCCGTCCATTGCTGCCTTGCCGGATCTGCACCGGGGCCCAGCCCAACTGCAAGAGCACCGAGCTTCCTCCGCTTAGGGAGACTTGATCCACAAACGGCAACGTTGCCAACGTGCGCAGCAGCACCTCGTCGGCCACTCCGGCTCGCTCTCGCTGAACCTCCAGCTCATCCAAGGGGCCACTGGCCATCGTCGTGGCCAAATCCGGGCGTTGGCCCCGTCTCAACGCCTCTGCTACCACAGCTTTATCGTTTCGATACCATTCCATCTTCTTCTTCCTCCTCCTTTAGAACTTCCCTTCTAGTTTATCACCTCCTTCCCTTATCTCCAAATGTCTGGGTCCCTGCGTCTCTGCTTGACACCCTCTTATGGTTGTGCTATACTCCTTCATAGAAAGAATGTTCCATGTGGAGGGAGCATGCGACACAAGCCAACGCCCTCGTTTATCCTCTGCCTGCCCCTGCAGGTGAACTCGCAGCAGGCGACCCAGATGCATGCTCATTTTGAATGCGCCCGCCAGCTCTACAATGCCCTGCTCGCCGAGGCGATGAAGCGCCTCAACCGCATGAAGGCCGATCCTGCCTGGCAGGTTGCTCGCTCCCTTCCCCGTTCCGACAAACCCGCTCGCACGCAGGCCTTCGCTCGGCTGCGCACGCAGTATGGCTTCTCCGAATATGGCCTGCACGAGGCGGCCAAGCGCTTGCGCACCAGCTGGTTGGCTTCGCACATCGACAGCCTCATGGCGCAGAGGCTGGCCAGCAGAGCCTACCAGGCGGCCAATCGAGTCTGTGTGGGCGAGGCCCGTCGCGTGCGCTTTCGCAGCCAAGGACGAGGCCTGGACTCCGTCGAGGGTAAGACCAACACCTCGGGGCTGCGCTTCCATCTGCAAGCGGGAGCGCAAGGCAACCAGGGCTGGCTGAGCTGGAACGGCGAGCAGATCCCGGCCCTGATCGACTGGCAAGACGTAGTCATCCGCCATGGGCTGCAGCAGCGCATCAAGTACGTGCGCCTGCTCCGGCAGCGCGCCTCCTCTCCCCAGGCCAAAGGTGCCGACTGTCGGGGCTTCGTGTACTGTGTGCAGCTCATCCTGGAAGGTCACCCATTGCAGAAACCCAAAAACATGCCTGGCAAGGGAGCGGTGGGACTCGATCTGGGGCCCTCGACGCTGGCCATAGTCCCGCAGGAGGGCCAGGCGCGCTTGCTGCTCCTGGCCGAGGAACTGGCGCCCGATGCGCGCAAGCGCCGCCGGCTGCAACGCCATCTGGAGCGGCAACGCCGGGCCAACAACCCCCAGCACTACGATGCACAAGGCCGCATCAAAAAACGACAAGGCCAAGGGCGACGCGTGTGGCGTGAAAGTCACCGCTATCAGAAGACCCGCAGGCGCCTGGCGACCACGGAGCGCAAACTGGCCGCGCACCGACGCAGCCTGCATGGTCGACTCGCCAACGAGATCATCCGCCTGGGCGATGATCTGCGGATCGAACAAGTCAGCTACACGAGCTGGCAACGCTGCTTTGGCAGAAGTGTGGGGCTGCGTGCCCCTGGGCGCTTTGTAGACGCCGTCAAATGCGTGGTTGCAAGAACTCGCACAGCCCAGTTGCATGAGATCCCGACTCATCACACCAAGCTGTCGCAGTATTGTCATGCGTGTGGCACCTACACGAGAAAGCCACTCTGGCAACGGTTCCACTGTTGTCCCCACTGCGGGCTCGGCAGCGAGGTGCTGATCCAGCGGGATCTGTATTCCGCGTGGCTGGCGAGCGTACTCGATCCCATCAGACTCACCTTCCCTTCCAGGGGCCAGTTGGGCATGCACTGGCAAAGCATGGAGGCGTGCTTGTCGGCCGCCCTGGAAGCGACCCGAGAACATGCGAGTGCGCAGGGCTTCCTGCGCCGCTTCGGTATGCCTGGAGTTAGAGCGTGTCGGCCCGCACGTCTTGCAGATCCACAACAAGAGTCGGTTGCCTCCTAGGAGGAATCGGAAGCGTTGCTGGTGGCGCAAGAACCCCTGCGATTCATCACAGGGAGTCTCAGTATTTGCTCTCGCCATGCTCGTTCGATGCTAGTCATCCTGCATCTCGCATTCGGCGATCAAGCTGGGAGGAGTCAATTGTTTCCTCTCGGCAACCATCGACTTCTCCAGTATGCGCGTAGGATTTATGCAGTTTGCTCCTGGACCGTCAGCGCTCCACAATCATAGCCACACCCTGACCGCCCCCGATACACAGGGTTGCCAGGCCGTAGTGAGCATTCCGCCGCTGCATTTCGTAGAGCAGGGTGACCAGGATACGAGCGCCGCTAGCTCCAATGGGGTGGCCCAGCGCAATAGCGCCGCCGTTGACGTTGAGCCTGGAGCGGTCGAAACCAAGCTCCTTGCCCACAGCTACCGATTGGGCCGCAAAGGCCTCGTTGGCCTCGATCAGGTCAATATCCCCTATCTGCAGTCCGGCCTTTTCCAGGGCACGCCGGCTAGAAGGAATTGGTCCCAGACCCATCACACGCGGATCGACGCCTGCTGAAGCGTAGCTGCGAATCCTGGCAAGCGGCTTCAAACCGAGCTGCTGGGCCTTCTGAGCGCTCATCACCACCACGGCGGCCCCCCCGTCGTTGAGGCCAGACGAGTTGCCTGCGGTGACCATGCCACCTTGCTGAAAGGCTGGGCGCAACTTGGCCAGTCCCTCCGCCGTCGTTTCACGTGGCTGCTGGTCCGTGTCAAAAAGCGTGGGCCCTTTCCTGCCAGGGATCTCGACCGGCACAATCTCGTCGCGGAAGGCACCCGATGCAATCGCTCGCAGCGCTTTCTGCTGACTTTGCAGGGAAAACTCGTCCAGTTCTTCACGCGTTAATTTGCAGTCCGAGCAGATATTTTCTGCAGTGATCCCCATATGGACCTGGTTAAACGCGTCCCACAAGCCATCGCGGATCATCTCATCCACGAGGGTGCCATCCCCCATGCGGTAGCCAAAGCGGGCCTTCTCGACCACGTAAGGCGCCCGGCTCATACTCTCCATGCCCCCGGCCACGATCGTCTCCGCGTCACCCAGCTTGATGGCCTGGGCTGCCATCGCCACCGCCTTGAGACCGCTGCCACACACTTTGTTAATCGTCAGCGCGGGGATCTCCACCGGCAAACCGGCATTGACCGCGGACTGGCGCGCCGGATCCTGCCCCAGGCCGGCCTGCAGCACGTTGCCCATGATCACTTCTTCCACCTGGTTGGGTTTGAGGTCAGCCCGGTCCAGGGCCGCCCGAATACAAATTTCGCCTAGCTTCACGGCTGGTACTTCGGCCAGTCCCCCGCCGTAGGTGCCAATGGCGGTCCGCACGGCACTCACAATCACTGCATCTTGCAATTCAGCCATAACGATTCGCTCTCTTTCTAGCTGTTGAGAGAGAGGACGCCGGTTCGTGGGGAGCTCGGTTGCCAGGGCTTACGCTCTCCCTCAATCGGACTCGACAAAGCGGGCCTCTCCTTTTCTACATATAAATACCACCGTTAATGTTGAGCGTTTGCCCAGTGATGTAGTCGCCATCCACAATCAGGTACCGGACCGAGCGTGCGACTTCCTGCGGCGTACCTGTCCGACCCAGCGGAATGCGCTTCAAGATGGCCTCTTTGGCCTTCTCGGGAATGTTGGCAAACATATCGGTCTCGATGAAGCCTGGACAGATCGCATTGACCGTCACGTTGAAGCGCGCTAACTCCAGGGCGGCCGTCTTCGTGAAGCCGATAATCCCCGCCTTGGCCGCCGAATAGTTGGCTTGCCCAAAGTTCCCGGCTTGCCCGACAAAGGAGCTAATGTTCACGATCTTGCCGCTGTTCTGCTTCATGAAATACGGCAGCGCGGCTTTGACCGTGTAGAAGTAACTGTTCAGGTCCACCTGGATGACTGTATTCCAGTCATCCACACCCAGATTCTTCAGCGAGCGATCAATGTTGATGCCGGCATTATTGACCAGCGCATCGATGCGGCCCAACTGGTTCACCGTCTCCTCGATCAATCTGGATGCCTGAGCCGCGTCGGCGACGTCGGCCTGTAACGCCAGCGCCTGCGGCGATCCGTGCTCCATGAGCTTCCTGGTCAGTTCCTCCGCCGCTTCCCGGCTGCGCGCATAGTTCACCACCACCCTGGCTCCACCTTGCCCTAGTTCCTCAGCGATGGCACTGCCGATGCCGCGGCCGGCACCCGTGACGACGACCACCGCGCCTTCCAATGTTGTCATTGCATACCTCTCCTTTCAAATCTTAGGCCAGCAGGCCGTCCTGGAATCTCTCCTCCATCATGGAGATGAAAAACGAACCTCCCTACAAGGGATTTGTCGCGTCCTGGAAGGTGATGAGCCGTGCCCCCCGCTGGAAGGTCGTGAAGTACACCAGCCATTGGAACGCCACCACCAGGCGGTTGCGAAAGCCGATCAGGAACATGAGATGCAGAAGCAGCCACAAGAACCAGCCCAGCAGACCGGCGGTGCGAAACTTGCCGATCGAGACGATGCCATAGAAGCGTCCCACCACGGCCATATTCCCCTTGTCGACGTAGCGAAATGCCTTGGGGTGTGGTTTGCCAACGGCTTGATCCGCAATGACGGAAGCAACGTAGTCTCCCTGCTGCATCGCTACCGGGGCAATGCCTGGCAGCGGTTTGCCATCCTGGGTGCAACTCGCCGTATCCCCAATCACAAAAATGTTGGGATGTCCGGGGACAGTCACATCACTGCCGACCTTGACGCGGCCTGCCCGGTCCGTCTCAGCGCCCAGCCATGTTCCCGCAGCAGAGGCCGCTACCCCCGCCGTCCAAATGACCGTTTTAGCGGCAAGACGCTCTCCGGCGATTACGACGCCTTCACTATCGATCGCTTCGACAGGAGAATTCGTTTTGACTTCGACCTGCAGACGATTGAGGGCCTTATGCGCTTTTTTCGCTAAGGACTCAGGAAAGGCCATCAAGATGCGTGGGAGGGCTTCAACGAGGATAATGCGAGCCTCCTTCGTATTGATATGGCGAAAATCAGACACCAGGGTTTTGTGGGCCAGGCCCCCGATCGCCCCGGCCATCTCGACCCCGGTTGGGCCAGCGCCCACCAGTACAAATGTCAACAGCGCCTGGCGCTTCTCCGGGTCCGTCTCCTTTTCGGCTTTCTCAAACGCTAGCAGGATGTGGCGTCGTATGGTGGTCGCCTGGACAATCGATTTGAGCCCAGGAGCGAATTGCGCCCAGTCGTTATGGCCAAAATAACTGTCACGCGCGCCGGTCGCCAGGATCAAGTAATCATAGGGGACGGATTGATCCCGCATGAGCACCCGCTGTTCCTGCGAATCCACCCCTGTCACCTCGCCCATCAGCACCTCGGTATTCTTTTGTTTGCGCAGCACACTGCGAATGGGGGCCGAGATTTCCGCCGGGGAGAGCACGCCGGTGGCCACCTGGTACAACAGGGGTTGAAACAGGTGATGGTTATTGCGGTCGATCACCGTCACCTGAACAGGCGCGTTGTGTAAGGCGCGTGCTGCATGTAAGCCGCCAAAGCCGCCGCCGACGATCACGACCCGCGGCATGACCGCAGGCATAGCTTCACGCGCTGGCTCCAGGCTCTGTGAGGTGACCAGCTGTTCATTGGCCGTCTTCGTCTCTGTATTCGGTACGTCCTTCATATCAGCTACCTCCTCTGCAAGGGTGTATTTGTATGCTATCTTGCCCGTGCCGGCTGCTTTGGCGGAATATGAATCGGACGCCCCTCCGCTGCCAGAAGCGCCTCGCGCAGCCCCTCACTGAGGGTTGGATGCGGGTGGATCGTCGCAATAATTTCATCAGCCGTCAGCTCATTGCGCATTGCAACCGAATATTCCGTAATCAGGTTCGTCGCATCGGGACCGATGATATGCGCCCCTACAAGCTCGTTGTACTTGCCAAGAATGACCTTGATGAAGCCTTCAGTATGACCACTGCCAACGGCCTTGCCATTGGCGGCCCAAGGAAAGCGCTCCACGCGCACCTCGCCATATTGCTCTTTCGCCTGCGCCTCCGTCAGGCCGACAAACGCGATCTCCGGGAAGGTATAGATGGGATTGGGGACCACGTTGTAATCCATCTTCGCTGCATGGCCCATCGCGTTGTCAACCGCCACCTCCCCTTCCTCTGAGGCCACGTGTGCCAGGCCAGCCCCATGGACCAGGTCGCCGATGGCATAGATGCCCGGCAGGTTCGTCTCCATCTTCTCGTTGACACGCACGCGGCCCCGGTCGTTCTCGAGTCCCTGCTCCATGAGCTGCTCCAGTCCGCTCGTGTTGGCGCGGCGGCTGACTGCCATCAGCACGTACTCGCCGGTGAAGCTTTTTTCCCCCTGGGGGGTGCTGGCGGTCACCTTCTTCAGGTTGCCCTCATCCGCGATGGTCTCCACTCTGGCATTCGTGGCAATGGTGATGCCGCCCTTGCCCACGGAACGCACGAGGAGGTTGCGGACCTCGTCATCCACAGGGCCAAGAATGTTGGGCAGCATTTCGACAATCGTGACCCGCGTGCCTAAGCCATTGAACATGCACGCCAGTTCGACGCCGATCACACCGCCTCCCACACAGATCAGACTTTCCGGCAGCTTGGGGAGGTGCCAGCACGTGTCGCTGTTGATCACATTGCTCCCATCAACCCCGGGAAAGGGGGGTATGAGGGGTACAGAACCTGTCGCAAGAATGATCTTGTTCGCGCTGAATTGCTGTGGCGAGCCATCACTCCTGGCACTCTCACTCTTGGTCACCGTGACGGTGCGCGAGGAGTCAACGGTTCCCAGGCCGTCGAATACGTCGATACGGTTACCCTTCATCAATGTCCCGATGCCGCCTGTCATGCGCTTGACGACGCTGGCGGTAAAGGCATTCGCTTTGCTCATATCAAACGTCGGTGGCTGTGGCAGTTCGATGCCCAGCTCACCCATCGATTTCACCGTGTGCATCACCTCGGCTATGTGCAGCATCGCCTTGGAGGGGATGCAGCCAACGTTGAGACAGGTGCCGCCCAGATACTGTTTTTCGACGATGGCGGTCTTTGCGCCAAGTTGCGAGGCGCGAATGGCAGCAACATACCCACCCGGGCCCGCGCCAATCACCGCGACATCATACTGCGTACTTGCCATGCTCTTTCTCCTCTTCGGTCTAAACCGTCCGAGAGACCGTGATGTCTCCTAGCCCAACAAAGTGTACGGGTTCTGCAGTAGCCGCTTGACCTCCTGGAGGAAGCGGGCCACCGCCGCCCCGGAGAGGATACGATGGTCTGTCGACATAGTCATGGTCATCAGATCACGGATCACTGGCTGACCATCCACTGGGACAAATTGTTTACGTGTGGCTGCCACCGCCAGAATCGCGGCTTGCGGTGGATTGATGACAGCAATAAAGTTGGAGGCATCCATCATGCCCAGGTTCGAGACCGAGAAGGTCCCGCCCTCCAGATCGGCTGGAGTGAGCTTGTTGTTGCGAGCCTTGGCGATGAGCGCTTTGGATTCGCGGGCAATGGAGCGCACCCCCTTGGTATTGGCATCGCGGATTACCGGCACCACCAGCCCGGTTGGGGCGTCGACGGCCATGCCCACATGGATGTGCTTATAGCGGATGAAATGATCATCCTTGAGGGAACTATTGACCTCGGGGTACTTTTCGAGGGCAAGGGCCGCTGCCTTCACGATCAAATCATTGACGGTGACCTTCACTCCTTCTTCACCAGCAGTCGCATTAAGTGTCTGGCGCATTGCCAGGACATCAGTCATATCGACCTCACTGCTGACATAAAAGTGCGGTATCGTCTGTTTCGACTCGGTCAGGCGGCGAGCGATGAGCATCTGTACTCGTGAAAGCTTGACGAGCTCGGTATCCGGCGGCGCACTCGGAGGCGCGGCGGGTGCTGGTGCCGCCTGTGGAGGAGTGGCTGGCATGGGTGCAGGAGCGGGTGCAGCCGCAGCAGAAGGCGCGCCGCGCTGCTCAAGAAAATCTTCAATATCATCGCGCACGACTCGGCCACCGGGACCAGTTGCCTGTACCTGGCGCAGGTCGATGCTGTGCTCTTCGGCCATGCGCCGGGCCAGCGGCGATGCCTTAACGGCTGCACCGTCACCAGCAGCGACGCTCTCTCGTGGAGCGCTGACGGCAGGAGCTGGCGAAGCCGCTTGCGCTGTTGGCGCACTCGCCTGGGCGGCGGCCTGCGCGGGTTGCTCTTGTTTGGGGGCGGTTGTTGTGCCTGCACCGGTGCCAATAATCGCAATCGTCTGACCGATCGGCACGGTTTCGCCTTCCTGCGCCAGGATTTGCTCAAGCACGCCGGCGTCGTAGGCTTCCAGGTCCATGGTGGCTTTATCGGTCTCGATCTCACCGAGGATATCGCCTTTGTTGACCGTATCACCTGGCTTCTTGAGCCAGCGGGCAATGGTGCCCTCTTGCATAGTATCGCTGAGGCGGGGCATAGTGATTTCGGGCATCGCGAGATTACCTCCTCCGTCGGGGTGCAAGAGCTTGAAGAGCCTCCACTAACTGCTTCGCTCCGGTCAGCGCCGCCTGCTCCAAGGGCTTGGAGTAGGGCAGCGGGACCTCAATACTCGCTACACGTTGGACTGGGGCATCCAGGTCGTCGAACGCTTCTTCCTGCACAAGTGCGGCGATCTCCGCACCAATGCCGAACGAGCGCCAATCTTCCTCAAAGACAATGGCACGGTTCGTTTTCTTGACCGAGTTGAGAATAGTCTCGGTATCCATCGGGCGCAGCGAACGCACGTCGACGACTTCGACACTCAACTGGTTCTCCTGCTCCATGCGCTGTGCGACATCGAGGGCCACCGCCGCCATGCGCGAGTAGCTGATGACGGTCACATCCTTTCCTTCTTTGGTCACTTTGGCCTTTCCAAAGGGGATCGTGTAGTCGTCATCGGGGACATCGCCCTTGACATTATAGAGGGCAAGGTTCTCCAGGAAGATCACCGGATTATTATCACGAACCGCTGTGCGCAACAACCCCCGAGCGTCGGCCGGCGTGGAAGGAGCCACAACCTCGAGGCCGGGGATATGGGCAAACCAGACTTCAAGGTTCTGGGAATGGGTGGCGGCCAATTGCTGTCCGCCTCCCCCTGGGGTGCGAATGACCAGGGGGATGGGACACTGGCCGCCAAACATGTAGTAGATTTTGGCGGCATGGTTGACAATTTCATCCATGGCCAGGATGATGAAATTGATGGTCATGATCTCCACGATGGGACGCAGTCCCAGCATCGCCGCTCCTGTCGCCATGCCCACAAAGCCATTTTCGGCGATAGGCGTATCCACCACGCGCTTGGAACCAAACTCCTTGAGGAGACCTGCCGTGATTTTGTACGAGCCCTCGAAATTCCCGATCTCCTCACCCATCAAGAAAACATTCTGATCGCGCAGCAGTTCTTCGCGCAGTGTATCATGCAGCGCCTGTCGATAGGTCATCACGGTCATGCTTATTTCCCTCCTGGCGATACCTCAGCCGGGGCATAGATGTAGTCAAAGAGACCCTCCAGCGGTGGGTAAGGGCTCTGCTCGGCGAACTGGACCGCGTGCTCCACTTCCCGGTTCACCTGCTCCTCGATCTTCTGGAGCCCCTGGTCATCAACGAGACCAGCCGCTTTGAGGCGGGCAGCAAACGTCGTAATGGGGTCGTTGGCCCGGCCTGCCTTGACTTCCTCTGGATTGCGATAGCGGTCAGGGTCCACGACCGAGTGACCGCGAAAGCGGAAGCTGACGGCTTCGAGCAGGCTGGGTTCGTGCTGTTCCCGCGCAATCTTGGCCGCTCGGCGCATCGCATCACGCACAGCCAGCACATCGGTGCCATCCACGCGCTCGCTGTACATGTCAAAGGCGCACGCCTTGCGGTGGATTTCACTGACCGCTGACCCCTGTTCCACCCGGAGACCCATGCCATACAGGTTGTTGACGACAAAATAGATGGCGGGCAGATGATAAATCTTCGCCAGGTTGAGCGATTCGTAGAAGGGACCGCCGTTGGTCGTACCCTCACCCATTTGACAGGCTACGACTTCATGGGAACCGCGATAGGAAATCGCGAAGGCCGCCCCGGTCGCCAGCGGGATTTGCCCACCAACGATGGCATACCCACCCATAAAGTGACGATGAATGTCAAACAGATGCATCGAGCCACCGCGTCCGTGTGAGGTGCCCGTCTCCTTGCCGAACAACTCAGCCATAACGGCCTCGGGCGAGATGCCACGGCCAATGGCATAGCCATGCTCCCGGTAATTCGTGAACACGTAGTCTTCCGGCTCCAACCCCTCACAGAAGCCGACCACGGTCGCTTCTTCACCCAGATTGAGGTGACAATAGCCTCCGATCCGGGCTTTGGTATACATTTCGCCCGTTTTCTCCTCAAAGCGACGTATGAGCAACATTTCGTGGTAGTATTTGAGCAGCGTCTCGCGGTCTTCCCCTTCAGGGAGTGGGGCATTGGCTTGCTCGCCCACAGCTGCCGCATCCCGCGCTTCCGTTTGCTGTTTGCTTTTCGTGTCCAAGATGCACCTGATCCTTTCTAGTTACGGGCGGTGGTGATCATGCCGTGGCGAAGCCTGGCCCCAGCATGAAATAGAAGGACGTCGATTGAACCAGCTTCTTATGATCCGGGAGGCTCCGACTCAGACGAACCAGGCACTTTTATCGCCCCGCAGCGCGGGCAACGCTCCGGCTGGTGCTCACTGCGAATCATTTCCCCGCACACTGGACAGATCCAATGCATAGCCACCTCTCTGACCAGGTCGGCCCGGCTGACAATCCCCACCAAACGACCTTGCTCAAGCACAGGTAACCGCTTGATGCGCTCATGCACGAGAACATTACTCACATCCTCCAGCTCGGTCTCCGGAGTCACGCTGATGACTCCACGGGTCATAATCTCCTCGACCGTCTTCCCTTCTTTGCTAATGACGTCGTACTCGGTCACCACACCCACCACAGTATTGTCATCGCTTACAACGGGCAAACCACTAATGCGATGTTGTGATAGCAGGCGTGCTGCCTCTTGTTTGGTCTGGTCTTCTCTGACCGTAATCACCCTGGTGGTCATGACATCTTCAGCTCTCATGCCTGCTTCTCCTTCCTCGGTGTTCCTTCCGGTGCGGGGGCCTGTGCCATGCTTCCTTCGTAGATGAAATGACGGCTGTAGCGTTGGACGAGTTGTGCATCGACGTAGAGGCGGGCCTCCCCTGTGTCCATTGCCGCCTGAGCAGGAGCCACCGCGTAGTTCATGGTGTGCGGAATTATCTGGCCGTTCTGGTCGACAACCTCGCCCGTGAGAAGTGTTTCTCCGTTCGCCCTGGTGGTCACCATCAGTCCACTAAACCAGGCTGACCAGTGCTGATCGAGCTGCTCCTTGAGACGAATCTGGTAGATTGGCATCGCTTTTCCTTCCCAAATGTCGCTCATTGACAGACGACGTGTCAAAATAGTACCTCTGTGAAGCATAACTGACCACGTAGAGACAAGCCAGTACCCAAAAGGAGTAATTCCTGGGTGATTTTTTTGAGGAAATGGGTAAGGAGGCTCTGTATGTGCGATGCCGTCCCGCGCCATGGTCAGGTTCTCTCGCTCGACCAGCTAGAGACGAGACGAGGTAGCCTCCCAGCAAGAGATGGGCCAGGATCCAGCCCTCGGTGCGTGTCTGCGGCAGGGCGCTCTGCTGGGCCGAGAGTGGCAGGCCCATGACCTCGATGAGGTAGGTGGTGCATTGCATTCAGCGGAGGTGAGGCGCAGATCGGCGGCGCGCTCCGACAGTAGGGGCGGGAGTGGGGATGCGGTGGGAGGTGGTGCTTGCACCGCCCTGGGGTGGCGTGGGGCATGTTGTGGGGTCATCCAACCGATCCCAATAGGCGTCGGGGGAAGGCCGTGGAGGGCCGCGACCAGGGCGACCGCAAGGGTCGCCCCTACCCTACACGGGTCTCCCTGACACATCCTCTGAAAGCCTTTCATTCCCGGTGGTGCGCCACAGGCGCATGACGCATTATTGCGGGAGGGGCCGCTCACCCGGCCACCGGCAAAATGTGTCGGAGAGAGAACTCCCCTACATGGGCGTGTTGGTCCGCTTCGTCATAGGGTAGGGGGCCCTTGTGGCCAATACATTTCAAATAGGAGGAAAAAGAAGACAAGGCAAGATCATTTCTGACATACTACCACTAACATCTTCAAACGGTAGGAAAGCAGAAAGGAT
>WNFI01299866.1_pt1 | contig 20994 bp, 19 predicted proteins | sample 5400471 | NCBI WGS metagenome assembly WNFI01 (sample SAMN13153348, study PRJNA577476) | soil metagenome | isolation source: 100 cm saprolite on Douglas fir-dominated hillslope | place: USA:California | collected 2013-09-17
GTATGAAGCGCGCGGCCGAGCAGCGCCGCACGGCATGGGGATTCCGGTGGGCCAGATGGACTATTTGCAGGCCGACAACGAAATGCGAACCTTCGCCGCTATGACTGGAGGCCGCGCCTACTTCCCACGCTTTGAAGGCGAGTTGCCCGAGTTGTTCGGTGATATCTCGAAAGACATTCATAACGCGTACGCCATTTCCTATCACCCCACGAACTCGAAGCTGGATGGAACGTACCGCAAGCTGAAAGTGCAAGTGATTGCTCCGGACGGCGGTCCGCTGAAAGTGAAGGATCAGAAGGGTAAAGACGTGAAGGTCGATGTTGTGGCGCGGGATGGCTACACTGCGAAGCACACAGTGGACTAGCCCTAATGCATGCGAAATAAGGTATCGAGAAGTAAAAACACACCCGCACCGACGAAAACGAGCAGAGCCATCTTCATCGCCGGCTCTTTGTTCACCTCAGGAACGAGATCTGAAGCAGCGACATAAATCGTGACTCCTGCCGCCAGCGGTAATCCTGCGCCGACATGATGGCGGAAGAGCGCCATCGTCAACACTCCCGCCAGCGTCGATCCGCCGAGAACTATAGAGGCGCCCCAAGCCGTGCTGCGGCTGCGTCCGCTGGCCAGCATGACGGAGCTCACCGTAAAGCCCTCGGGAATCTTGTGCAGGAATACCGCGAAGAAAATCAGCCAGCCCAGCCAGTTCGATACCAGAAATCCCGACGCAATTGCGATGCCGTCAAAGAAAGTGTGGATGATCAGACCGAAGAGCACCGAATAGCTTTTGTGGGAATGAATGAACTCGTCCTTGTGTGTCTCCTCACCGAAGTGGAAGTGCGGCGTTACGGTGTGTTCGAAGAAGTGAATGATGAGATAGCCGAGCAGTATGAGGAATGCCGCGCTCCGGCCGCGCAGCTCGAGGCTTTCGGGGATCATCTCGACGAGGGCAGTGGCCAGCATAAATCCGGCACCGAGCGCGACGAAGTAGCGAAGATAGCGCCGTTCCCAATGCCTCTGCACGATGATGGCTCCGCCGAAGACGTTGGCAGCGGCCGCCGTCATGCCGAGCAAGATGCTGATCACGATAGGATGCATATGGTGAAAGTACGGAGAACTGACTACTGCTTTTTTGCAGTCGCTGTTTGTTTCTGCAATTCGGAACGGAATGCCTGTTCCCGATCGGCTACGTAGTTCTTATAGCCTTGGGGATCAATGTATGGGTTCGTCCCGCCCGTGTTCAATTTTGCATACTTCGCTTCCATTTCGTAGTAACTGCCATGAGCGCCCAGGAAAACATCGCAGGGCAACGACTTGAGCACGCGAAAGCCGCGCGCATAATCATTGGCGATCTCGGGATACGTCACATTATTCACCAGCTTGTATCCCGGATTAACGTTGGGGCTGCCCACGATCACAGCATCGTACGTTTTACCTGCCTCTCGTACTTTCAAGCTCCAGGTGGTGCAGCCCCGGGTGTGCCCGGCAGTTTTGTGAGCAGTCAGCGTGGTATCGCCGAGTGTCACCTCGTCACCATCATGGAGCACCCGGTCTACATTGGCCGCCGGATACAAGAGCGTTGCATCGTCACCATAATGAAAGTCGCTCTTGCCACCCGATTCGACGACGTCTACATCCCCGTCCATGACCATATATTTGGCGCCAGTCAGCCTTTTCACTTCGGCGCTGCCCCCATCGTGGTCGAAGTGAGCATGACTGATCAGCAGGACTTTCACGTCATTGAAACGAAACCCCAACCTTTCAATGCTCTCCCGAATGAGCGGGACTGAAGTTTTTAGATTGCTGTTGATCAGAATGTGTCCGGCAGGTGTCGTAATCAGATATGAGGCCAGCCCCTTACTGCCCACGTAATAGATATTGCCGATCATGCGGTGCGGCGGGAAGGGTGCAGTCCAGTCAGGAGAAGCAGGAGCAGTGGCGTTAACTAGTGTGGCGTTGTTCTGAGGGGGCATAGCCGGTGCGGTGTTCCTATGCGCGAACAGGCCGCCAGCAAGGGCCAAAGCCGAACCAAACACAATCACGCGAGTAAGCATATGTGGAAGAGTATACGGAGGTGTGAGCGCTTGTCTTTCTGGAGCCGAGGTTGCGTTACAAATAAAGACTTGCCGCGCTCGGAGCTTATCCGCTGTGCCGAATGTGCATCACATCGCCATCCTGCACAATGTAGTCCTTGCCTTCCAGCCGCAGCGTGCCTTTGGCGCGGGCGTTAGCCTCGGATCCGGCGTCGAGCAACTGATCCCAGCGGATGGTCTCGGCGCGGATGAAGTGTTTTTCCAGGTCCGAGTGAATAGCGCCAGCCGCTTCCTGCGCTCTCGACTTCGCGGGAACCTGCCATGCGCGGCATTCGTCTTCGCCCGCCGTAAAGAATGAAATGAGTCCCATCAGTTGATAGGTCGTGCGAATCAGGCGAACCAGGCCGCTTTCGGTGAGTCCGTAACTTCCGAGAAATTCCGCGGCGTCGGCATCGCTCATTTCCGCAAGTTCAGCTTCGACTTTGCCGCAGATGGCGGTGGCTGCGGCGTTGGGACGGGCGGCAATTTCCGTGAGGTTGTATTTCGCGACCGCCTCTTCGAGTTCTTTGCCAAGTTCCGTGGACTCGCCGATATTCAAGACATAGAAAATCGGCTTCTCGCTCAGGAACATAAATCCGCGCAGGCGTTTCTTGTCTTCCGGTGTCATCTCCATTTCGCGCAGAGGCTTCTCGGATTCCACGTGAACTTTCGCGCGCTTGAGCAACTCGAGCTCTTTCTCGAGCTCCGGAGTCTTCATCTTCTTTAAATCTTTTTCGAGGCGTTCGAGGCGCTTCTCGATCTGTCCAAGATCGCTGACCATCAGGTCAAATTCAACATTCCTAATGTCGCGCAGCGGGTCGATCTCACCCACATGCGCAATTGCGGGATCCTCGAAAACCCGCACTACGTGGGCCAATGCGTCTACCTGCCGCAGGTGACCGATGTAGGCCGTCTCCTTAAGCGCGTCCTGGCCAATGGCGCCCACATCCACATATTCGACTGAAGTGTGCGTGAGTTTCTTGGGATTGTAGAGAGCGGCTAAACGGTCGAGGCGGTCGTCGGGAACCTTGGCAACACCGATGTGCGCCTCCCGCGGATTCGAGTACGCCTGCTCTGACAGATGAGCTTTGGTCAAAATGCGAAACAGCGATGTCTTGCCCACCTGCGGCAGGCCAATGATTCCGGTTTTCATAATAGGGAGGCTTCTAGCTGCTGGCTCCTGGCTCTTACCTGATTTCTTGCAGGATGGCTACTGTTTGATGATTCGTTCAGCGAGCATCAGGGCACCATTTGAGGATAAATGATCGAAGGCGGATTGCCAAAATCCTCGTTCGCAACGCTCAACAGTCTTCAGGATAGCGATGAATCGCTCGCGGAAACTTTGGAAACTTCGGATTGTTGCTCAACCTGAATGCTGCTAGCATCCTCCTGAACGGAAGTCGCATGAGCAATCCCACGACCAGCGGGACCCGCCCCGAAAGAGATTTCGGGTGGCTCTCTGAATATTTGCAAAACGCTCGCAGCTTCCACGCTGACTTTGTTCGGCAGGTTGATCAAACCAAAACTCTTCACCACTACACCGACTTGACCGGACTGAAGGGAATTGGCACCGAGCACGATCTCTGGCTTACTAATGCGCTTTATTGCAATGACGAAGCCGAAATCAAGCTTGGCATTCAGGTCGCTCGTGATCAGATCAAAATACTGGCCGCCGGAGCAACAGGTCCCAAGAAGGATTATCTCGATCAGCTCGACAAAGAGCTGAGCGAACCGCCGAAGGAAGGCGTTTACATCTGCTGTTTCTGCGAAAATGGCGACGACCTAAGCCAGTGGCGCGCCTATGCCGGCGACGGCAATGGAGTCAGCATCGAAATCGATCCCAATACATTCGTCCAATATGCAGGCAACCATCCCTTTGGTTTTCTGGCTATTTGGAATGTGTTTTACCCCATCGACCGCCAAGAGCAAATTATGCGCACAGCGCTGGAAAACACCTACAACAAATTTTCCTCCCTTCCACCCGATCAGATCGTGAAAAAAGCCAAAGACGTTATCGATTTCTTTGTGCCGACCTTCAAACACCACGGATTTAATGTAGAGAATGAGTGGCGGATGATCTTCGTGCCATCGCCGGCCAGCCCGGTGAAACCGCGATATCGTGCCCGGCGGGATATGCTCATCCCCTACTACAGCCTGAAAGATCTTATGCTCACTATTCCGACAGTAAACAAAGATAGCTGGCGCCTTCCCATCCGGCAGGTACGAATCGGACCTAGCCGTCATAGAGAACTGAACCGGGCCTGCGCTCAATCGCTGCTCATCGACAACGGTTATAACTGCCCGGCGGTCGCTTCCGAGACCCCGTACCGCAGTTAGCTTTGGAATTTAATTCCGGTTGGAAGAGTTGCATGAAAACACTCGGTGCCATGCCGAAGTTGCATTCCGGATGTCGGCCCATACCTGGTCAAGGGTTTTATTGCCCTGCCGCCTTTGCGCCGACTACAGCTGGCGTTGTGATCGTCACGGAATCCGGTTTTGTCCACACCTCTTTGCCGCCGGTCAGTTCCAGGCGATTCATTGTGACTTTCAATTCCTGGTGATCGACCTCGACGACAAGATAGTGGTAATTGATTTCTTTGCTCTGAAAAGGATCGTCCGGCGCGCGTTCAATCGGATATGCGTGGGCGGCTCCGCCTCCGCTGACGAAATAAGTTACGCCGTTGTGCTCGTGGCGTTCGTAGTTATGCACGTGACCGGAAAACACGACCAAGCGAAAGCGGGCGTGGGCCTGGCGTTCTTCGAGCATTTTCGCCAGTGCCTGCTCGTGCGATCGAGCGGAGTGCCCTCCGCCAAACTTCTTGTCGTCCGACGAACTCGTGTACGGGGGATGATGGAACATGAGAAAGACAAAATCAACATCGGCAGGGACACTATCGAGCTTCGCAGCCAGCCACTGGCCTTGCGGTCCGGAGATTTCTTCAAGCGCGCTGTCGAGCACTAGAATCAGCGCATTGGCCGCGCGCACCGAATAGTAGCGGCTGTTCTTCAGATCGGGGAAGCGCTGGAAATAATTTCCCAGTGCGATCTTCTCGTCGCCGTGCAAATCGTGATTGCCAAGCGCGGGATAGACCGGAATGCCCTTCGATCGCCATATGCTAGTCTCGTTGTCCCACGTCTTCCAGTCGTCGGCATCGTTGCCGTTGTAAACGATATCGCCGGTAAAGCATACAAAAGCCGGGTTCTCGGTGGCGATTGCTTGCACTAGCGCCTGCCGCACTGGAGGATTGGCCGCCTGGGTATCCTTGGGATCGTGAAAGCGGGTATCGCCGTAAGCGACAAACCGCAGTGGACTCTTCACTTTAAGTTGCAGATCGACTGGAGCCGTTGGCGTGGTTGATTCAACGACTGTCTTCTTGTTACAGCCGATCAGAACGAACAGCATCGCGAGCGCAAACACCACCCCCAACGCCCGCACCAGCGAATGACGTTTCGAAATCCTCATATTGAAGCCGGTTGAAATCCGACTGCTATTTTCCTACGACCAGCACTTCAAACTGTCCGCTCTCTGCCGGGGAAAGGAACAGTTGTTTGGATTTTGGGTCGAACGCCATGGTCTTGGCTCTTGGCAAAGTCTTCACAGTTTCGACCGCCGAATACTTGTCGGCACTATCCTGATGAATGATTGAAATCGTGCCTTCGCCATTGGAGTTAAAGATCAACTTGCTGTCGGGATCGAAGACTGATTCTTTTCTACACACATAAGCTGAAGGCATTCTGAAATCTGGTGCGATCTTTTCAAGTTGCCCTCCCTCACCCTTTACTTGGGTTCATTCGACAACGTGTAGCGTAGTCCGAACATGTAACTGGTCTTGTAGTACTCGCGCTGGATCAGGTATTGCGGACTCCCGTTGTAGAAGCCGAACACTTCATTGGTAAGATTCAGGCCGGCGGCCACCAACTCAAGTCCCCGATACACGCGGAAACTGGCCTGTGCATCGACTTGGGTGTGGGAGTAGAGATAGGTGTCACCTAGGGGGCCCTTGATGCCGAGTGGCACGCTGGCTGGCGTGCCGTCGGGATTGAGATTCTGGTAGCCGTAACTAAAAATGTTGGCATCGTTGTGCGAGATGCCCAAACGTCCGGAAAAACGGCCCCGATCGTAGGTGGGACTGATATTCCAGGTATTCGGAGCTTGACGCTGAAGAGGAGGCTTGTCAGTACGAAGAGGCACGCCGTCAGTCGACGAATGCGTGTATCCATAATTCGCCGAAATTCCAACTCCGCTCAGAGGACCAGGCAAGAACGACAGGTGCTGTTGGTAAGCAATCTCAAAGCCGTATACCTTCGCGCTCAGGCCATTGAGCGGTTGCGACAGCGTCCAGCCGTTGTATTGCGCGCCGTATACATCGGTGGTAATCGGGCTCTTCACGCTCTCATAAATAGGATCCGAAAGCTGCTTGTAGAAGAAGCCCGCTTGAATCAGGCCCAGCGGCTTCAGATACTGCTCGTATAGCAAGTCATAGTTGTTCGCATGCGTTGGCTTCAGGTTCGGGTTGCCAATATCGATCTCCTGATTCGGGCCATTGTGATTGAAGGTTGGAGGCAGATCGCCGAAATTGGGCCGTGCTATGCCCCGCCCGTAGACGGCCCGAAGGGCCGCATCATGCGGCAATTTGAAACGCAACTGCACGCTCGGCAGGACATCCAAATAAGAGGAGTCCTTGGTCAAAGGGGCAATGGAAGTGAGTAATCCGGTGTTGGGATCGAGTACGACATTGTATCCAAGAAGGTTCTCGTTGGTACCCTCAAAACGGACACCCGTCTGCAGCCGGAATCGTCCCACGTCGATGGTGTTCATCAAATAGCCAGCAGAGATACGCTCGATAATGTCAAAGTTATTCGGTGCCCCATTCTGCTGGGTTGATGCCTGATCCAGCGTGAACACGCTCGCGTCGTTAACGTTCGACTGAAAGTACGACACAACTTTCCCATAGTCTACAGTGGGTCCGAAGGGGTAAGCCTTGTCGTAGTAGCTCGAATTGGTAAAGTTGCCCAGGAATTGCGTCATCAAAGGCGCGTTCTGAGAGATGTAAACGGGATCCTTGGCATCCTCAAATTTGTGCGCATTGCGCAACTTGGCTCCAAACTCGAAAGTGCCAAAATGCCCACCCGCCGTATAGTTCCTGGCAGCTGAGAAAGCGCCTTGCAGGTTGAGCTGAGGACTATAAGTCTGGCCGACATCCAAACCGGAAAGTGAATAGGCAGTGGGATCATAGATGTTGAATCCATTTTGAGGCAGAAGCTTCGGAGTGTGTGGATTCGACCAATCGAGGTTAAACACGAGAGGGTTAGTAGACATGCCCTGCGGCCCGTTAAAGCTGGCCGACGAGTAGCCGTGGTCTTCCGAACTGGATCGCGAAACCGAAAAATCGTAGTTCAACCACCATTTGGTGAAGACGTGTTTCCCGCCGGCTTCCAGGCTTCCGATTACCTCTACCGGACGCCGTATTTGTGCGTTGAAAGATACGCTGCCATCTACGTCTCCTTGCGTCGGCGTAACGAAAGTGTTGATGGTGGGGCTGTATACCCAGCGATCGCCAAAATTGTCGAAGTGAGAATAAATGCCACGAATGTAGAGACCGGATAGATCGCCCAATTTGTAATCCACGCTGCCTGAAGCGCCATAACGAGTGCGATAGTAACGGTATTCCCGTAAATCGATACTTGGGACCACGGCTTGTCCGTTAACCACGTCCAGGGATGGCTCAATATCGTCAATGCCGCGGCCATTCCAGTCGTAGCTGGCACCGAAAAGAACTCCAAGTTTCTTGTTGGCGCCAAACCGCTGGCCAACGGTTCCATCGACCTCGTAAAGGGAGCGCCCGCCTACAATGGGCGTGTAACCGCCAATGCCATTCAGGTAAAGCGTCGGCTTCTCCTCGGCAGTTTTGGTCACCAGGTTTACCGAGCCGCCGATGGCATCGCCGTCCTGATTGGCTGAAAGAGTCTTGTTGATCTCAACCGACTCCACCAAATTCGCGGGAATGACGTCCAGCTTGATCTGGCGAACACCGCTCTCCGGAGAAGGAACGTTTATGCCGTTAATCGTTACGTTGCTCCACGATGGCTGGGTGCCGCGAATTTGTACGTACTTTCCTTCGCCCTCATCGCGCTCCAGTGTGACACTCGGCAAGCGGCCTAGAGCGTCAGCGATGTTGGTATTGGGAAGGCTAGCGATCACTTCCACCGGCAGCACCTGCAAAATGTTGTCCGATTCGCGCTCCCGGTTGATGGCCTCCGCTTCGCCGTGCACGCGCTCAGCCGTCACCGTAATCTGCTCTACTTCCGATGCGACCTTCAACGAGGCGTCCAGGCGCGCAACCTGTCCCGCGGTCACATTTACAGTTGTGGTGAAAGGTGAGAATCCGACATAGGACACGGTTACCGTATAACTGCCGGGGACCAGGTCGGTGAAAGCAAATTCACCCTGGCTGCCCGACGAGGTCGCAACGGCTTTCGGTTGGACCTCGATGCGGGCGCCCTGTAGTATCGCGCCTGCGCTATCGGTCACGCGTCCTGCAAGCGTCCCGCGGCCGGTTTGGGCCAGCGCCGCGCTACCGAACGCCATTGCTAGGAGAGCCATAAGAACCGGAAGTTTGGGGTGGGAGAGAAGTGTAGGCAGGGAGGGTGTCGGCTTCATGATTTGAGCTCCTTAGAATGAACTGCAAAATCAGAGCGATTCCATAGACTCCGCAAGCTTGCGACGAACGGGAATCATGGCCCCGGAAGCAAAAGATTCAGGTAATCGGGTGCAAGGATTTTAGGAAGGCCTTGTGACGCGTTGATGAATGACAAATTAATATTTCTTCAGATTTCTCGATTTATGTTGGAAGGCGGCGGCGGCTTCCGTTCTAAACTTTGGTTGATCAATGAAGATACTGATCGTTGAAGACGAAGCCCGTATGGCTGAACTTCTCCGTAAAGGACTGACGGAGGAAGGCCACAACCCTGTTTGCGCACACGACGGCGCCGAGGGCCTGGAACTAGCGAAGTCTTACGAATTCGACGTCATTATTCTCGATGTCATGATGCCGAAACTCAGCGGATATGACCTGGCCAAGCGTCTGCGTTCCGAGAAGGTTGGCACACCGATCCTGATGCTCACTGCCAAAGATTCCGTCCCGGACATTGTTAAGGGACTTGATATGGGCGCGGACGATTACATGACCAAACCGTTTTCGTTCGACGAACTTGTGGCTCGTCTGCGCGCGGTTAAGAGACGGGCCCTGGCCGCGCAAGAAACCAGTCTGCGCATTGCCGATCTTGTTCTTGATCCGGCCAGTCGTGAAGTTCTGCGCGGCGAGACTCGGCTTTCACTGACTCGCACAGAATACAATTTGCTGGAGCGGCTCATGTATCGCGCCGGGAAGGTAGTTTCGCGGCGGTCACTGATCGAGGCAGTCTGGGGCTTCGACCGGGAGATCGAAGAAAATACGCTGGATGCGTTTATGCACCTGCTGCGCAACAAGATTGATTCACCCGGCCGCCCGAAGCTCATTCACACGGTACGCGGAGTGGGATATACGATCCGCGCGGATGCCCTGGCATGACTGGGTTGGCATGAAATGACTAGCATGAGATGACTGCATGAGGAAACTTTCCATCGGGCTGCGGCTCACGCTTTGGTATCTGGCGATCTTCGCGCTGGCTCAGATTATTTTCGGCGGCGGCATGTGGTTCACCTTGCGCCATCATCTTTATCATCTGGTGGACAATAGTCTCCAGGATCAGGTGGACGATTTAAAAAATCTCATCCAATCATTGGGCAAAGACCCGACTCTCGCCAGTATGCAGAGAGGGGTCACGGAAGCCTACGCTCTGGAACATTTTGGAAATTATCTCGATGTGCGCACCGAAAATGGCGATTTGGTCTATCGCTCAGCCTTCCTCCAGGAGCATCCTGTAACGCTTCCTCAGCCAGATTCAACTCATCCAGCTGTGTTTAAAAATCGCAAACTCGAGCACCGGCCTTTCCGTTTTACCCGGCGGAGGATCGAGGTTAATGGGCACATTTACTCAGTGGAGATGGCTGTTCCAACTGACGATGTAACGAAAACTCTCTCGGAGTTTCGTTCGTATTTGCTCATGTTTGCTCCACTCCTGTTGCTACTGGCGTCAGGTGGAGGCTACTGGCTCAGTCGCCGGGCTCTTGCACCCGTGGATGCGATTGTCGGCAGTGCCCGTCAAATCAGCGGAACCAATTTAAACAGCCGGTTGCAAAAGCTGAATACGGGAGATGAACTTCAGCGCCTGTCCGATACGTTGAACGAAATGCTCGAACGCATCGAAAGCGCTTTCCTGCGGGTGACGCAGTTTACCGCGGATGCTTCGCACGAGCTGAGAACCCCCATTTCTCTGATCCGGACGGATGCCGAACTCGCACTTCGACACCCACGCGACGAGGCCGAATACAAAGAATCACTGCGCCACATTCTGAAGGAAGCGGAGCGTACAACCGTTCTGATCGAAGAGCTTCTTTCTTTGGCCCGCTCCGATTCAGGGCGTGAAACGCTGAACATGCACCCCGTACAATTGAACGACACTTTGCGCGGCCTGCTTGACGGCTGGCGCCAAGTGGCAACGATCCGAAATTTGCAATTCAGCGATAGCATTCATGCCCAGGATTTCTTCGTCATGGGAGACGAGGCTGCTTTGCGAAGGCTCTTCGACATTTTGCTGGACAACGCTTTTAAGTACACGGCGTCTCCGGGAAGCGTGCGTCTCTCGCTCGAACAAAAAGGCGGGAATGCGGCGATTACAGTGCAGGATTCGGGAGTAGGCATTTCGACGGAGGATCAAGGGAGAATTTTTGAGCGCTTCTACCGTGTCGACAAAGCTCGCAGCCGCGACCAGGGAGGCGCGGGGCTGGGACTCTCGATTGCCCAATGGCTGGTCGCGCAGCACCGAGGATCCATCGAATTGGAAAGCCGTCCCGGCGAAGGGTCGTCCTTCCGCGTATCGCTGCCGCTTTCCACGGCTCCGGCGCGAAATCCGCAACCGGCCTAATAGAACTGAAGTAAGATCACAGTCAAAATTCGGTGGGGATCGAGATACGGCCGCTGTGACAAATCCGAGGTTCAGTATTTCCAAGCACTGATACCTGCCGTACAATAAAGAAGCCTTCCTGCGCCGGGATGGCGGAACTGGCAGACGCAGCGGACTCAAAATCCGCCGACCTTCGGGTCTTGGGGGTTCGACTCCCCCTCCCGGCACCACTCCAATGCGCTAAGTGTTTCTAGCCGCGCGATCTTCATAATTTGTTCCCGACCGTTCTTCGATAATGTCGAGCCTAAGTTCGCCACAGCCGTATTCCCTCAAGGAGAGCAGACCCTTCCCTACGCAAATTGGGACGAGACTGGGTGCGTTGACCAGTAAAGCAGTAGCCAAGACTAGCGCTCAAGCTCAATACTGGGGACCTCGCCATTGCCGAGGACAAGTAAGAAGTAAGAGAAATCGTTCGAAAGAGGAGAACGCTACGTAGTTGAAAATTTGGTGGACCTGGTCGGGATCGAACCGACGACCTCTTCCATGCCATGGAAGCGCGCTCCCAGCTGCGCCACAGGTCCACATTGCGAGAGAATTTCCTCGGGGTTCGGATTGCGGGAAGGAACCTTTATTATTCTCGCTTACATTCTCCGCCTAGTCAACGCGTGCTTCAGTTCGCCGACACTGTAACCGTTACCTTCGCCGTGGATCGCCCATACTGATTGGTGCCGTATAGAGTGTAAGTCGTGGTCGCCGTCGGAGATACTATCACCGAGTTTCCTCGAATCGCTCCCACCTGTGGCGAGACCACAGAATAGGACGCTCCCGTAACGTTCCAACTCAGCGTGACGGGTTGTCCCGATGAGACCGTCGAAGGATTCGCCGTGAAGCTGGTGATGGTTGGCGACGGCCCGGTCGGAACATTGCTCGGAGTGTAAAGAGGACTAATCAGCACCACATCGAATGCCGATGCTGGAACCTGCTTTAGCGTGCTGAGGTCGTTATTATTCCAGCGATTGTCGGGATCTCCACTGATGTACATCGAGCTGCCGTTGTCGGCCATGATCATGCCGTATTTCTTCAGCGCTGCCAGCACGACTTGCGCCTGCGGCGGATAAGAAGAGATATCGAATGACGACTTCAGCCGCATGCGCATTCCCATCGGCGCCGCGTAAGTATTCGTCGAATTGCCCGCCCAGTGCGACGCCGGAGGCGTAAACGCCGTCTCGCTGTTCTGCAAAGTAAACCGCAGCGCATGCTGAATCGCGCCGCTTGCAACTTCGTCGTAGCGTGCCAATCCTGGGAAGACCGGCAGCCCAGCCGCGTCCGACGAAGTCCACGTATACGGGCGTTGCTCGTCATTCAGCAAATCCCACACTGCGCCCGAACCTGCGTTCCAGTTCCCATTCTTTTGCGGATAAGATCCATACAATTCGTAGAGCCAGCAGTTGTCGCGGTCCAGCACCAGCACATGCCGGTCGCCATTGCCCGGCTTGGGATATCCCTCGATCGGCGCATTTGCCGGAACCGGCATCGGTCCCGGATCGCTTTCACTGCCATACGCGGTGTAATTGATGTTCACGAAGGGCGAGCCGCTCACCACGATGTACGGGATGCCGATGGTTTGCCCGGCATAAAATCCGGCACCGAAATCCGGATGAAGAGGCGTAGTCGTGCCAATGAAGTTGATAATGCTGGCGGAATTCGGATCCACGGCCGCAGTTGTGATGTCCTGATTCCACGCACTATCGGCGGGGAACGGAATAAATCCGCCCAGGCTGGCGGCGCGTCCCAGGCTCATGCTGCTGCATGACTGCGCCGACACTGGATGAAACGAGAAGAGGCAAATCGCGAGAAGGATAAACACATTCTGGAAGCGTTGCATGAAACACCTCGGGGAGGGAAGTCTATAGCCTAAGATTAGCATTCGGCCCACCCTGCCTCCCCACTCGTTAGGGCATCAGTGATGGCGATGCAGTTGAACTTTCGCCTCCGCCTGTTGCAATGCTAGCGTCTGCCAGCGACAATCGGTGAGTGGCGAATACGCGCCTAACCATTCTCGAATGATGTCCTCCAACATTCCGAATCCCTTCGCTGCGGGAGCCATGGTCGTGGTTACTCTCGCCAATCCGAGAGAGAAGTTTTGGGGAATGGTTCTTAGTTTGGCGCCGGAAGGCCTGAGCGTAAGTGGAGTAGATCTCGCTTCCTTTGAAAATTTGGGTGCAATGGTGAAAGAGGGCGAGCCCTTCGCTCCGTCTGTCGTGTTTTTTCCAATGCACCGAATCGAACGCGCCGAAGCCGACTTGCCCGCTGGCGAGCTGCCTTCGCTCGCACAGCAATTTTTTTCGAGAACCGGACTCCGGCCCGCGGAAGTTCTTACTCCTCACCCTGCGGAACAACTGGAGCCATCGAATCGCACCACGCATGACCATATTTCAGAGAGCGACCGAAAGGAACGCGCGTGAAGATATCACAAATCCTAAGCGCTCCCAACCAACTGACGCTCCTGCGGATGATTTTTGTTCCTTTCATTGTGATTCATCTGGTAGAAGGCCGCTATCTCTGGGCTCTAGTGGTGTTTGTGATCGCCGGCTTCAGCGATGGACTCGACGGCCTTCTGGCCCGTACACTCCATCAGCAGACATTACTCGGGCAATATCTGGACCCGATTGCAGACAAGCTTCTGTTGAGTACGATGTTTCTCGTGCTCTCTATCCTGCACAAAATTCCGTGGAAGTTTACGGTGGTGGTCTTCAGCCGCGACATTTCCATTCTCGCCGCCAGCGCTGTGCTGTTCGCGATCGCCGGACTGCGAAATTTTCGCCCTAGCATCTTCGGCAAGGCAAATACTTTCTCGCAGATCGCTGCGGTCTTTTTTGTTCTGCTGTTCGAGATTCAGCGCCAGCGCTGGGTATGGATTACGCGCACTGTATTTCTGCGTGCGACCTTTATTTTTACGATAGTCTCTGCACTGCATTATGTAATCCTGGTACAGCGGCGCCTGCGGGAACACAACCACGCCCTTCCGCCGACTTCTGCGCCTTCGATTTGACCCTTTTTCTACTCGACCCCTAGAATCTTAAGTTCGCCTCTAGCTGCAAGAATCCACTATGGCCCTTCGCCTTTACAACACGATGTCGTCGCAGGTCGAAGAGTTTCGCCCGCTTCGCGACAATGAAGTTCGCTTATATGCCTGCGGACCAACCGTTTACGACTTTGGACACATTGGGAACTTCCGCACTTTTCTTGCGGTTGACCTTCTGTACCGCTTCCTGCGCCAGAGCAGATACAAAGTTCAGTACGTTATGAACGTTACCGACGTGGACGACAAGATCATTCGCAATGCGGCGCGCGACGGGGTGAGCGTACGGCAGTTCACGGCAAAGTATGAGAAGGCATTCGTCGAAGACTCGGCGATGATCAATCTCGAGCCGCCAAAGCTGGTGCGGGCGACTGAGTCAATTCCACAGATGGCTGACTTTGTGGCGAAACTGGTTGAGAAGGACCTTGCATATCGTACCGAGGATGGCTCTTATTACTTCCGCATTGCGAAGTTTCCAGAATACGGCAAGCTCTCGAAAAAAGACTTCAGTGGCATGGTCGACGGGGCACGAGTGGATGTCGATGAATACGAGAAAGACAGCGCTCGCGATTTTGCCCTCTGGAAAGCGCCGAAGCCGGGAGAGGCCTCATGGGATACGGCGATCGGTCAGGGAAGACCGGGCTGGCATCTGGAGTGCTCAGTCATGTCGATGCAAGAACTCGGTGAGACCTTTGATCTGCACGCGGGCGGAGAGGACCTGATCTTCCCGCATCACGAGAACGAAATTGCACAGTCCGAGTCACTCACGGGGAAAACTTTCGCACGCTTCTGGTTTCATGCCCGCTTTCTGCTGGTCGAAGGCGAGAAAATGTCGAAGAGCGTGGGAAATTTCTTTACGTTGCGCGATCTAGTCTTGAAAGGTCACAAACCGTCTTCGATTCGATATTTGTTGGCCTCGGTTCCCTATCGCAACCAACTGAACTTCACGACCGACGGGCTAACCCAGGCGGCCGTTTCGGTGGAGCGTCTGCGGAATTTTCGCCAGCGTTTGAGCAGCGAAAATTTTCCTGCCGCCGCAAGCAGTGAGATGCAGGTGCTAGCGCGGGAGACGATGGAGCGCATGCGCGGCGCTCTTGAAGATGACTTAAATACTGCGCAGGCGCAGGCCGCAATCTTCGAGATGGTGCGCCATGCAAACGCGGCAGTCGACGCTGGCACGATCAAGAAAGACGATGTTCGCCCTCTGCTGGCGGTGCTCGTCAAGTTTGATGAGATTTTTGCCGTGCTCGATGACGATGATGCCCCGAAGATGAAACAGGTGTATGAATGGGCCTTGGCGGAGGGCCGAGACAAAGACATCAGCGATATCCTTCGTGACGCCGTTCGTTCTGGACAACTTTCCGAGGCCGACATCGAGAAGAAGGTTGAAGAGATGAAAGCGGCGCGCAGTGTGCGGGACTTCAAGAAATCAGATGTACTGCGCGCGGAATTGACGGCGCTGGGGATCATAGTCGAGATCGCCAAGGATGGGATCCGTTGGAGACGTAAGTAGGGTTAATGCCCGCGGTCGCAGTGTTAAGCTGAACGCTGACCACCGAAAGCTGACTCTTCCTTGTGAAATCCCTCGATGAATATCTTCGCGATGCTGAACAGGCGCATGGGCATCTCTGTGCAGGGCAGGTCCTGGGCGTACGTCTCGCCATGCTTGGTTTGCATGAACTTGGCATCGACGATCCGCGGGGCAAAGATCGCAAACGGCTGGTCACTTTTGTAGAGATCGACCGCTGCGTCACCGACGCAGTCGCGGTGGTCACCGGCTGCCGTCTCGGAAAACGGGCTTTGAAGTTCCGCGATTGGGGGAAAGTTGCTGCCACGTTCGTCGATGTAGAGAGCGGCAAAGCCATCCGCATCGCGGCCAAAGAATCCTCCAAGGCTCTGGCCCGGCAGATGCATCCGGAAATTGCAGATAAGAACCAGCAGCAGATGCTCGCCTACCGCGAAATCTCGAACGAAAATTTATTTGCTACCCAGTGGGTGAAGGTGGAACTGCCGCCTGAAGAATTTCCTGGGTACAAGGGAGAACGTATCGTATGCGAGGCTTGCGGGGAAGGAATTAACTTTCGGCGTGAGGTGCGGCGCGAGGGTAAATTGCTATGCCACGGCTGCGCCGGAGAAAGCTACTACAAACAGTCATGACTCCCGGCCCTTCAGGCGATAGTTAGCACCACATTGATTAAGATCAGTCCCCCACGAGCCGAGGTGGTGTGACACCAGACGTTCTTGCAATCGGTTATGGGTACGGGTAGACCTTCCTTCAACTCCGCCTTGATCCCTAAGCGTGCTTCCTTTGGAATATGTTTGTGAACGCCTCGATTGCTGAGCCAAGACAAGATTGCGGCTTGCGGCGAATCCGCACTGACCTGAGCAATGTACGTTCCCGTGCGGTATTCGCAAATGACCGTATAACAGTTTGACATGCTGTCCTACGCCGCCTGCTCGTAGGCGTGCGCGATTCGCAAGATCGTCGCTTCATCAAAGTGTTTCCCGAGAATCTGCAATCCAATGGGCAGCTTTTCTTTGGTTTCTCCGCAGGGAATGGAAATTCCTGGGATGCCCGCCAGATCCGCCGTTACCGTGTAAATATCGGCTAAATACATGGACAAGGGATCGTTGGACTTTTCTCCCAAGCGAAACGCAGCTGTGGGACTTGTTGGAGTAACAATCGCGTCTACTTTGGTGAACGCTTGTTCGAAATCACGCGTCAATAGCGTGCGAACTTTTTGAGCTTTCACATAATAAGCGTCGTAGTAACCCGCGCTCAACGCGTATGTTCCGAGCATGATGCGGCGCTTCACTTCGGCTCCGAAGCCTTCGTCGCGGCTGCGCCGGTACATCTCTGAGAGCGTCTTCACGCCTTGCGCACGACGGCTATAGCGAACTCCGTCATAGCGCGCCAGGTTCGACGATGCTTCCGCGGTTGCGATCAGATAGTACGTCGGGATCGCGTATCGCGTGTGTGGGAGCGAGACGGGCACGATTTCGCAACCCAGGCTCTTTAGCTTATCGATAGCCGTTTCAACTGCTTGACGAACTTCATCATCGAGACCTTCGCCGAAATATTCTTTGGCCACGCCGAGTTTCATGCCTCGCACGGGTTGATCGAGCTCAGCAACATAATCGGGTACTGGCACATCGGCGGAAGTTGAATCCATGGGATCACGTCCCGCGATCGTGCGCAGAACTATCGCAGCATCCTTCACCGTTTTAGCGAGTGGGCCGATGTGATCGAGCGACGACGCGAACGCGATCAGCCCGTAGCGCGAAACCCGGCCATAGGTGGGCATGAGGCCGACGACGCCACAAAACGATGCAGGCTGCCGAATCGACCCGCCAGTGTCTGATCCGAGCGTCACTACAGCCATGTCGGCCGCCACGGCAGCTGCGGATCCGCCGGAAGAACCTCCGGGCACGCGATTTAGATCGCGCGGATTGCGTACGGGATGAAACGCCGAGTTTTCGTTCGACGAACCCATGGCGAATTCGTCGCAGTTCATCTTTCCCAGAACGACCGCACCCGCAGCTTCCATGCGCGTTACTGCCGTGCAATCGTAAGGCGGGATGTAGTTGCCGAGGATCTTTGATCCGGCAGTGGTCCGCACACCGCGCGTGCTCATGACGTCTTTAATTCCCACCGGCACGCCGCCGAGCGGGGGCAGAGGCTTGCCCTCAGCGGCCATACGGTCCATACGGTCCGCTTGCTCGAGCGCCCGCTCTTTCGAAAGCGTTAAGAATGCGCCGATCTGGCCATCTTCTTTCTGGATGCGAGCGTAGTGCGCTTCGGCTAGCGCGAGCGCTGTGGTCCCACGTGCTTGCACAGCGGAGCGGGCGGCGTCGATGGTGAGCGAGGTTAAATCCATTTGAAAAGGTACTGAAAGAAGTGCAGTAGTTATCTTTCGATGACTTTGGGCACTCTGAAGAACTGTTCATCCGCGTCGGGTGCATTTTCCAGCGTGACGTCGTGCGGCAAAGACTTGCGCAATCCTTCGAGAACATCTTTGCGGCTAGCGTAGGCAAAGCGCTCGCTACCCTGTTTTGACTTGTCAACTCCGTAGCGATCGGAGACTTGCGCCATCGGTGGAACATTAGAAGTATCGAGCTCATTCAGAACATTGATGTAATCCAGGATCGAATTCAAATCGCGCAGCATGACCGTTTGCTCCTGATCTGTCAGCTCCAGATTGGCCAGATCGGCTACGTAGGCAACGTCTTTTTCAGTTACTTTCATAGGCAGGGAAACCTATATCCGTTCGATGCGGTTTGTTCAGCGCGTGTTATGTGCCACAGTTTCAGTGCGAGCGACTACAAACTCGATTCGAAGAATGCTCCCTGCGGTGTAGCGATTGATCGCGGCCAGATAACGGGGCACGATAGTCTGCAACTCACGCTTCCATCCAAGGTCGGCAACTTCTACAGTGAGCACGCCATCCTCGAAACTTAAAGCCCGAGTGCGCTCCGACACTGCTGAACCACAAACCAGCGGCCAGGCCAGCAGGGGCACTTGTGCGGGAGGAGCCTGCCGCAAGGACTGAATGACGATTCGTTCTAAGCCAACGTTCGCCTGCTGCAAATTATGAAGCCTCGCGGTTACAACGTATATGTGCCCCGCCGAACCGATCAACCGGGGAGAGTTTGGATTTTACCACTCGACCGCGAAGATAGCGCGTGGCGCGTATTACGCCGGAAATTCGCTGCGCAAAAATTCAAGCGCTGCATCCCGCGAAGATAGTCGGCCTTCAAGTTGCGCGTCTTCCACTGCGCCGAGAATCTCCTTAAATTTAGGCCCGGGAATATGACCAGCGGCGATCAGATCATCTCCATTCACCAGAAGCGAGGGCCGCATGATTTCTGGTGGAATTGTATGCAGCTTTTCCCGAACCAATTCGTATGTACTCAAATTCCGGTGGCTGGCCAGGCTGTCCGCACGATGCAGCGCCAGATGCTCCTCGAACTTGGGCATCCGCAGAAATCTCTTGAGTGTAGACTCTTTCATCCGCGTCACATGCCCAAAGCGCATGTGATTCTCTACGAGAGCCAGAATCTGGTCCGCATCGTCGTTCGAAAAGCGCAGCCGGGCGCAGATTTCTTCCGCGATTTTTACGCCTACCTCAACGTGATTGTCAAAGCGAATGCGATCAGGGGCAACGCGGAATGTGGCTGGTTTGCCCACATCATGCAGCAGCGCGCCCCAAGCCAGTGTAAGCGGACATGGTTGCGGCAGATTTTCGAGCAACAGAAGCGTGTGCACGAAAACGTCCCCCTCCGGATGATACTGTGGCGGCTGCGCCACTCCTTTCATCGTCGAAATCTCAGGCAATACGTGCTTCAGTAGGCCACTTTCGTCGAGCAGCAAGAACGCACGCCGGCCATGGCATTCGGTTAGCATGCGAGTGAGTTCGTCCCGAACACGCTCGCGGGATACAATCTCGATCTTGTGAGCTGACTTCTGCATAGCGGCGAATGTTGAGGGCTCGATCTGGTATTCGAAGCGCGCGGCGAAGCGGATGGCGCGGAGCATGCGCAACTTGTCTTCGGCAAAACGCCGGTGCGGATCGCCAATCGTGCGGACGATTCCAGCCTTCAGATCATCACGCCCACCCACGTGGTCAAGAACCTCGCCACTCAGTGGATCAAGCAACATGCCATTGATCGTGAAGTCGCGGCGGGCAACGTCTTCACAGGGATCGCGGCTGAATCGGACCTCGTCGGGATGACGGCCGTCGGAGTATCCGATGTCGCTGCGGAAGGTCGCGACTTCGACGGCTCCGGATTTTGTGGAAGTTACTTCGCTGACATCCTCCTGTCTCGAGATTTCAGGCGGCGGTACCAACACAACGCCAAACTGCGCCCCTACGGAATACGTCTCTGGAAATATGTTTATGACTTGCTCGGGAGTCGCGCTGGTGGTCACGTCGTAATCTTTCGGCACGCGATTCAGCAATAGGTCGCGCACACATCCACCTACCAGATAGGCCTCAAAGCCTCGCTGGCGCAGGGTTTCAACGATCGATGTGGCGAGTTTCTTTGACATAGCCATGATCTCTGGCAAAAACCAATTCCATCATACCGCTGGTTGTGCTCAACAATTCGCTTAACAGCAATGTCAAGCTTACTTTACATTTTATTTTATCAAGCATGCTTTGCATGGGTGATGATTGTCATCTTGGTTGGCTTAATCAGCTAAGCCGCTTGCATGTGGCGCACAATCACGGGACACTAGCAGCATGCCCGATATCTACATCCTAGGCATCGAGAGTTCCTGTGACGAGACTGCGGCGGCGGTGGTGCGCTCGGGCGAGCAGCTTATCTCGAATGTCGTGGCTTCGCAGATTGCGCTGCATCAGCCCTTTGGAGGAGTCGTTCCCGAACTGGCGTCGCGTGAGCATTTGAAAGCGATAGTTCCCGTGGTGCGCAAGGCGCTCTCTGATGCGAATCGGAGCTATGCCTCGGTCGATGCCATTGCAGTTACACAAGGCCCGGGGCTGGCTGGAGCTTTGATGGTCGGCATCAGCTATGCCAAGGGGCTGGCCTTCGCGCTCGACAAGCCGCTGATCGCAGTGAACCATCTCGAAGGCCATATACATGCCGTGCTGCTTGAGGAACGGCAAAAGGGCAATCGAGAACTGCAATTTCCTGTGCTTGCTCTAGTTGTTTCGGGTGGTCACACTCATCTGTATCTCGCGGCGCAGAAGGGCGAGACCTGGAGCTACGAGAACGTCGGTCACACGCGCGACGACGCGGCGGGCGAGGCTTTCGACAAGGTGGCCAAACTGCTGGCGTTGGGCTATCCCGGCGGCCCGATCATTGACCGGCTGG